>ENA-OPSL01000173-OPSL01000173.1-human-gut-metagenome-genome-assembly--contig:-NODE-173-length-22984-cov-4.021545_pt1 | contig 22984 bp, 22 predicted proteins | sample MGYA00241458_ERZ501908 | MGnify/ENA primary metagenome ERZ501908 (study PRJEB25962, sample SAMEA2042444) | human gut metagenome | biome: human gut; feature: human-associated habitat; material: faeces... | reverse complement strand
GCGTGGTTTTCTTGATACAATAAAGAACCTTGCAAGCGCAAGGCCCTGTAAAAGCGTTTTCTTTCAGCTTCAAAGAGCCTATTCGGTTTGAGGTTATCGCATAACCCAAGGTCGGGCTCCACAATGGGCTGCATACCGACACAGTCAATTGCTTCATAGCCAACGATAGCTGATCTCGTCGCTATCCTCTATAAACATTATAGCACAAAAGTGATTCAAGTCAATAACTTGAATTTTTTCCGTGGACGCGTCTGATGACGTGTCTAATATATTATATGGAATGATCTTAAAAAATGTCAATGAAAAATTTGGAAATAAAAAGGAGCGTGAATGCTATGGGAATATTAAAAGGAATTTTCAAATCAAGAGATAAGCCAAAGAATGCAACATCGGGCAGTGCATACCGATTCTTTATCGGTGGTAGTTCCATTGGTAAGAATGTCAATGAGCGTTCTGCTATGCAGATGACGGCGGTGTATTCCTGTGTGCGCATTTTGTCAGAGGCGGTGGCAAGCCTTCCACTTCATGTGTACAAATATAACTCAGAGGGTGGAAAGGGAGAGATTATTGCATTGTATCCCCTGATGCCAAACCGAATGACGGTGGACAGGGATGATAAGGGACAGCTTTATTATCAGTATAACACCAGCAAGGATGATGCACCGACCATGAAAGGAAGTATGGTGAATCTGAAACCTTCGGATGTGCTTCATATTCCCGGTCTGGGATTTGACGGACTGGTAGGATATTCTCCGATTGCCATGGCGAAGAATGCCATTGGTATGGCCATTGCCTGCGAAGAGTATGGTGCCAAGTTCTTTGCAAATGGTGCCACGCCGGGCGGTATTCTGGAGGATCCGGGAACCGTAAAGGATCCACAGAGGGGCAGAGACAGTTGGACTTCCGCTTTTGGCGGCAGCTCCAATTTCAATAAGGTAGCAGTTCTGGAAGAGGGAATGAAGTACACACCAATTTCCATTAGTCCGGAACAGGCCCAGTTTTTGGAAACAAGAAAATTTCAGATAAACGAGATAGCTCGAAGCAAGCAAAAGTCAGGCTGGTTACACGGCAGAAGTTAGAGCGATTGTAACTAAGTACGGAGCAAGCCGTCTGAGCGACATTGATCCAAAAGACTTTGCAGCAGTATTAAAAGATGCGGAGGCGATTGAAAATGAGTAAACAGAAGGTGAATTGTGCCAAAGGCACAAGAGAGGCTGACCTGGGCCATGCAGTATTATCCGCTTCTGGTTCGCACAGATGGTTGAACTGCACACCATCTGCAAGACTGGAGTTAGAGTTTGAAAACACCACATCGGAAGCGGCAAGGGAAGGAACTGCGGCACATGCTCTATGTGAGCATAAGCTGAAGAAGTTCTTAAAGAAGCGAAGCAAGCGTCCTGTTTCTGATTACAACTCAGATGAAATGGAAGAATGCACCGATGCTTATGCGGAATTTGTCATGGAGCAATACGAAGAAGCAAAAAAGTCCTGCAAAGATCCGGTGATTCTCATTGAGCAGAAACTTGATTTTTCCTGTTATGTGCCGGAGGGATTTGGAACAGGGGACTGCATCATCATTTCCGATGACAAGCTTCATATCATTGATTTCAAATATGGACAAGGCATATTTGTCGAAGCGGAACACAACCCTTAGATGATGCTATATGCACTTGGAACATTAGAAATCTACGATGCCCTTTACGATATCAAAGAAGTTTCTATGACTATCTTTTAGCCAAGAAGGGAAAATGTCAGTACATGGACTATTCCGATTGAGGAACTGAAAGTTTGGGCAGAGGAAGAACTGAAGCCGAAGGCACAGATGGCCTACGATGGCGATGGTGAGTATCTTCCAGGAGAATGGTGTACCTTCTGCAAGGTATCAGTAAAATGCAGAGCAAGAGCAGAGGAAAAAATGAAGTTGGCAAGACTGGAATTTAAGATGCCGCCACTTCTGACAGATGCGGAGATTGAAGAAGTACTGGATGTTTTGCCAGATCTGACCAAGTGGGCAAATGAAATCACAGCTTATGCAACGGAGGCTGCCATTCATCATGGAAAAGAGTGGAATGGATTTAAAGTAGTTGAAGGCCGTTCCAATCGCAAGTACCGTGATGAACTTCTGGTTGCAGAAGCAGCAAGGGAACATGGTTACACAGATATTTACCGTCAAACGTTAATTCCTATGACAGAGATGCAGAAACTGATGGGAAAATTTGCTTTTGAGGAAATTCTCGGTGACCTCATTTATAAACCACCGGGCAAGCCGATACTGGTACCAAATACAGACAAGCGTCCGGCTATGAACGTAACAAACGCAGAAAACGAATTTGATAAAATTATGGAGGATTAGTATTATGGCAAACATGAACAGAACAAAAGTTATCACCGGTATCAACACAAAACTTTCTTATTTCCACGGTTGGGAGCCTGTTTCCATCAATGGGGGAGCTGAAAAGTATTCTGTATCTGTACTTATTCCAAAGGACGATACAGAAACCGTAAATGCAGTCAATAAAGCAATCGATGCTGCGATTGAGGAAGGGTGTTGCAAAATTCGGCGGTAAGAAGCCTAATAAGGCTGCAATCAAGCTTCCACTTCGCGATGGTGATATCGAGCGTGACGATGAGGCTTACAAAGGACATTACTTCATCAATGCGAACAGCACAACAGCACCGCAGATTGTCGATCGTGCAGTAAAACCTATCTTGGACAGAAGTGAAGTATATTCCGGATGCTATGCAAGAGTATCTCTTAACTTCTATGCATTTAACTCAAATGGAAATAAGGGGATTGCCTGCGGTCTTGGAAATATTCAGAAGATTAGAGATGGTGAGTCTCTCGGTGGCAAGACCACTGCAGCAGATGACTTCGGAGCAGTAGTGGATGACGATTTCTTAGCATAGGGAGGGCGAGACAATGACAGAAGTGCAGAACTTTATGCTTGTGGTATGTTTTGGATGCACGATAGGCTTCTTGATTGGAACATTTAGCATCATGGTATCAGACGGGATTCATTATCTGAAAAAGAGAATGCGTATGAAGAAAGAGCAGAAAGAACAGAATAACGAATAAATGTTATGGGCGGTATGGAGGATTACTATATCGCCCAATTTTTTTGTTGGAGGGAAATTATTTTGTTGAATTTAGAAATTGATATTGAAACATTTTCATCTGTAAATCTTGCCAAGGCTGGTGTTTACCGTTATGCAGAATCACCGGATTTTGAAGTTCTCTTGTTTGGGTATAGTGTGGACGGAGGAGAAGTAAAAGTAGGCGATCTTGTAAAAGGAGAGAAAATACCAGAAGAAGTAATGAGTGCGCTGGAAGATGAAGCTGTTACGAAATGGGCATTTAATGCTCAGTTTGAACGTATCTGTATTTCTAGAATGTTAGGCTACGAAGCAGGAACATACCTTGTACCGGCGTCCTGGAAATGTTCTATGGTGTGGTCAGCCTATATGGGACTTCCATTATCTTTGGAAGGTGTGGGTGCTGTGCTTGGTTTGGAAAAGCAGAAATTAACAGAAGGGAAAGATTTGATACTAGAGAGGCAATCACAAAGGACCAGATGAGAAAGTTCCTTAAGTTTGTACACGATGATAACGTGTACTGCAAGTATTACGAGGTGTTCTACATCTTGTTCCATACGGGACTTCGAATTTCAGAATTTTGCGGACTTACCATTAAGGATATTGATTTAAAGAACCGCATTATCAATATCGACCATCAGCTTCAGCGAATTGGCAGCATGGAGTATCACATCGAATCCACGAAAACAAATGCCGGTACAAGAAAGCTTCCAATGACGGAGGACGTGTTCCGAATGTTCCGGGCAATTTTGGAAGACAGGCCAACGGATTTTCCGGAGATTATGGTGGATGGTTATGTGGGATTCCTTTTCCGAGATAAGAATGGAATGCCGGAGGTAGCACTTCATTGGGAGCATCGGCTTAAGAATGCGGTGAACCGATACAACAGCATTTTTAGGGTGCAGCTTCCGAAGATTACGCCGCACATTTGCAGGCACACTTACTGCAGCAACCAAGCGAAAGCCGGAATGAATCCCAAAACACTGCAATATCTGATGGGACATTCCGACATTGGAGTGACGATGAACACATATACGCATCTTGGCCTGGATGATGCGAAGAACGAGATGATTCGCATGGAGGAACTGGAGCAGGCGAGAAAAGAAGTGGATAAGGCAGAAGACAAAAAGCCGATGAAACAGAATATGTTCAAAGTAGTTTAAGACAAGCAGCAGACGCTCAGGGGAAACCGTGGGCGTTATTTTTGTGCTTGGGAATTGTAGGATGCTTGGAAAAATAGTATAATTGCTATGAACATTTAATAGATAAAAAGTTGTCTCAATACTAGGTCAGTATATGATACTAGATAAAATGATGAAATAGTTAAGAATGTGAGAAAGGAAAATAGAGTTATGAAAATTAACGCCAAAGACTTATGTTCAATTAAGGATATTCAAGAATTAAAGAGTGTTGATTCAATTAACAATATTCTTAAAGTTATAAATAGTGAAATTACTCCTATGTCTGTTACGGCACAAACATATGAAGAATTGTTTTCAGTAATTGCAGTATTAAAAAAGCAATGGAATAATTTCAATTCTGATGTTTATTTCAAAAATGAGAATGTGAAGATGATTTATTCACTATTGTATGCTCGTCCGGAGGTAAGAAATATAAATATAGGATATTCAGAGGAATTGCTTGAGGATGCGGAAAAAGCGAAAAAATGGTATATAAACTTAGTCAAAAAAATACATCCAGATGCAAATAAGGCATGTCCTGAGGAGGCACAAAAGGCTATGACAGAACTGGAAATTATATACGAAAGAATCCAGAAATGTTTTGCTAACGAAGAGGAAGAATAAATGGAATCTAAAAATAAGAAAGAAGAATTGGAGATACGAAAAGCATCGTCATATGATATCAATTTTCCGGATAATAAATATCTAGAAAACTCAGATAAACAGAGAATCCAAAAGGCTGTTACTGATGGAGGTATTTCAATCGGTAATAAAACTTTTATTTCTGAAAAAGAATTAAATAAATTGCTTGTTACAGATAGAAAAGGGGTTACCAATGCTATGATGAGTACGCCACCTGGCGATTTGAAAAAAGTGGGTGATGTAGAATATATGTCGACTCCACATTTGCAGAAAGAGATTTCTCAAAAACGACAGCAACCAAGAAGTATTACGGAGCAAGAAAAATTAGGATATGCTCAAGATTGTGTTAACGCTTTTTCAAATAATGAAGAATTGAGTAGACAGAGAGCCATAGAAGCAGACTTAATTACAAAACAAAGGGCTCAACTTGGGAAAAAGGTAATTAAAGAGAGAAAGTCAAAAGTGAGTGAATTGTCAGGTAAACCATTAGATGGAATGGCTGAAGTTCATCATAAAGATAGAGTTGCAGATAAACCAGAACGTGCTTTTGATCCTACTAATTTGGCGGTCATTAGAAAAGATGAGCATTCTGAATATCATAATTCAGATTATCCACAGAATGAAAAAGGATACGAACAATTTGAAAAAAAATATAAAAAATAAGGTATATGTGCTTGAACTTTGGGATTCAAAATGCATCCCCCTTACTCAATCAATCGTTAAAAGGTTCAAAAATCGGAGTAGTCTGCACCCCCTTAACTGACTACCAATTAACTACTATCGACTACTACACTAGGCTGTAAATTGCCGCATTTTGCGTGATTTTCAAGAAACTGCACAGAAGTATGTAAGCCAGGAAAGTTCAAAAAAGTCCGCAAAACTGGGCAATCTACGGTATTTCAGGAGGAAAAATATAATGATTAAAATACTTTTTGTTTGCCACGGCAATGTTTAATGGATGTCGTGAAATCCTCGATTTTATTGGATTTCTTTGGGATTAACCAATAATTTACACCTTATTTATACCTTTGGAAGACCGGATCGGAATAGTATAAAAAATAAAGAAATAGATCAAATTAACAGAACTGGTGTTTTTATTTTATAAGGAAAATTGAGTTATCGTATACGTTTAGACAAGACAAATTAAAAAAGAAGATCCTTTTGTCGTAGCAGATAGCACTTCCCTTTAATGACAGATTTTTCTGTTGTTCGCTAACTGATCGTCACCATTCCAATAGTGGGGAATTTCTTATGGCTTGGGGGTTTTCTAGCAAAAATTTCAGTATTGTTAAAATAAAAAATTATATGGAGAGAGAATGTTGCTTATATGAAAAAAATAGATGAGAATTTTTATGGCTATATAAGGGTAGAAGGCGATACTTATACATATAATGTATCAGATAATATAGTCACTTTGCTTCCAGCACAAAGTGATCCCCAAAAAAGAGATGATTCTCTTTATCGCATAAAATCACACAAGACAGATACACCAGAATATTTATTCGGCGAAGATAATAATAGCATGATTGCAATATTGCGTAATGGGAAATTTGTTACAGATCCTATTGGCACTAATGTGGCTATTAGATTTGCAACGCCTATCATTATAAAGGCATGTGGAAATGCTGAAGGATTTTTTAATATGTTGACGGAAGATTGGTGTAAATTTCATGCAATTACGTTTTGTGGTGGAAATATAAATGCATTATATACTCCTGGCATAGCAATCGAGCAACCAGATGTCTCCGAATTATTAAAATATGATGGAGCAAGAACAATAAAAATGCGTCCTTGGAGTGCCTATACTCGGACAACACAATTTCAGATTGAAAATGAAAAAGTAACATTAACTGTTTCAATAGGACAAACCGCAGAAACTAATAATGCAGAAAATAGGGGTGCATATAATCTTGGAAAAGTGTATACCTTTTTTCGTTTTTCCTTTGAAAATGCTCAAGGATTTGAAAAGATGGAAAAATATTACATTATAGCAAGAAAAATTGTTGCGATTTTGACTTCTCAAAATAATATTTGCTTTGAAGAGGTATATCTTAGTCAAAGAAATTCTGAACAAAAGTATTTTAAGACAGGAATATGTAAAATTTTTGATTCTTATGAGAATTATTCTATAAGGCAATGGCATAAAGTGATTCCAATATTTAGTGTTTTTGATTATATTCCCAATTTAATAGATGGAATTGTAAATGGTAAGGTTAATTCATTGCTGGAACTTCTTCCAGAAGATAATAAGATGGTTAACCGAATATCGATTAAAAATGTTCAAGATTTATGTACGGCGTTAGAAGTTTCTTACCAACTAGATGATAAGAGAAAAAGAGAGAAAGATGCACTTATTGAGGAACTAAAAAAGAATATTAAAAATACGATAGCCGAATTTACTAAAGCACATAATGAAATTGATGTAAATAAAGAAACTACAATGAGTAGTGCTTTTCAATATCTGGATTATACATTGAAACAGAAAATACTTACACTATATAATGAAAATAGTGATATAGTGGATGAAATTGTGTCAAAATACTCGTTACCTTCAGTAAATGAGAATAGTATAGCATCTTTTGTAAAATTGCGTAATAATAAGACACATTCTGGTACAGTTGAATGGGGGGAAAGTGCAAAGATATATACACCCTTGTTTGCTATCGTTTATGCTAGTTTTTTTAAATATATTAAATTGCCAGATGAAGTAATTAAATCCACGTTATTACAGATTTTTTAGGTGTGAAACACAAAAAAATATTTAGGCGAAGTGCGGTATTATATAATGCTTTATATATCAAGCCTTTAATGATGCACACCCCTATTCGTAGTCTGCCCCTCCGAGCTGACTACGATTTGACTACTGTATATGGAAGTGCTTTGCATTATTTTGCAAAAAGTGTAGTTGGGGAGAAGAAAAATAGGATGCCCGGAAAAGTCGACAAACCAACGCAAAACTTGGCAATATAGGGCATATCAGAACAGGAGAAATTTATGATTAGAGTTTTATTCATCTGCCACGGCACTCTTTGAAAAACTCCTTAAAAAGTCAGTAAAATCAATACTTGAGAGGCATTTGTGGGGAAGAAATAACCCGAAAATACCCCACTAATTTTTGGCAAGTAGTATAAAGTAAAGAATTATAATTGGGAACGTGACATGATCATGGAAAGCTATGAGATTTTTATTAACTAAGTCTCATGGCTTTTTTATAATAATGTAATCAAGAATAAATGATATTTGATGTTGTTTTATAAGATGATACGAAAAAAATGGGTTTCTAAAGCAAAGGAGAAAATCTAATGATATCGTGAGAAAACACTTGTTTGGGTTCGCACGATATGATATGATGTAAATCACGGAAATTATGAGCATGGAGGAAAAATAATGGCGATTTGTTATGACAAATTATGGAAATTACTGATAGATAAAAAAATGAACCGCACAGAATTGAAGGAAGCGTCAGGAATAAGTTTTAATGTGTTAGCTCGGTTAGGAAAGAATGAGCCAGTTTCATTTGAATCAATAGAAAAAATATGTTTTACATTAAATTGTAAGATAGAAGATGTTGTAGAGATACAAAAAGAAGAACCATTACAAATCGATAGTGATGCGTTTACAACCATAGAACTGTTTGCTGGAGCTGGAGGTTTGGCTTTAGGGATAGAAAAAGCTGGATTTGAACCATTGGGACTAATAGAATTTGATAAAGATGCTGCAGAATCTTTGAAAACCAATAGGCCGAACTGGAGAGTTATTCATGATGATATAGCTAATATATCTTGTTTGGATTTGGAAGATTATTTTGGTATAAAAAAAGGAGAACTGGATTTATTATCGGGAGGGGCACCGTGTCAGGCTTTTTCCTATGCTGGAAAAAGATTAGGACTTGAAGATGCAAGAGGAACACTTTTTTATCACTATGCAACTTTTTTACAGAAATTACAGCCAAAGATGTTTTTATTTGAAAATGTGCGAGGATTGCTGACTCACGATAAGGGAAGAACATATGCAACGATAACAAATATTTTTGAACAGGCGGGATATACCATTCAGAAAAAGGTTTTAAATGCGTGGGATTTTGGTGTGCCGCAGAAAAGAGAGAGATTAATTACTGTTGGAATTAGAAATGATTTAGTGGGAAAAGTTTCATTCTCATTTCCCAAAGAACATAATTATAAGCCTGTTTTGAGAGATATTTTATTGGATTGTCCAGAAGGACCAGGAGTACCATATGGAGAAAATAAAAGAAAAATATTTGAATTAGTTCCACCTGGAGGATATTGGAGAGATATTGATCCGGAGATTGCAAAAGCATATATGAAAAGTTGCTGGGATATGGAAGGCGGAAGAACAGGAATTCTTAGGAGAATGAGTCTGGATGAACCATCATTGACGGTATTGACATCACCATCCCAGAAACAAACAGAAAGATGTCATCCATTGGAAGCAAGACCGTTTACAGTACGTGAGAATGCAAGATGCCAAACATTTCCAGATGAATGGCAGTTTTGTGGAAGTGTTCAATCTCAGTATAAACAGGTTGGCAATGCTGTTCCTGTCAACTTAGCATATGAAATTGGGTTGGAGATACATAAATCATTAGAGGGGGTAAAATAAATGGTGTGGAATTTAGATTTTATATCAGAAGAAGATTTTAAGAAGCATGTGCGTGCAACAATTATGAAATATGGAGAAAAACTAGAATCGTATGATTTGAAGCGATTCAACAGTAATCTGATTGATCCAATCAAGCTGATTTTTGATAAATCGGTGTATCGTACAAGCTGGGAAGAAATTGTAAATAATGAAATTTTCCGGCAGAGAGATAAGTCTAATAATAATGATATAGGATATTTTCATCAGAATATTTTTTCTTATTTCAAAGGCTGTGAAGTCCCACAGGCAGGCTGGGATGTTATTTACAGAAATCCAGATGGAATACAAATGCCAGATGGAGATATTGTACATACAATATATGTAGAAATGAAGAACAAACACAATACTATGAATTCTGCATCTTCTGCAAAAACATATATAAAAATGCAAGGACAGATTCTGGAAGACGATGATTGTGCATGCCTGTTGGTTGAAGCAATTGCAAAGAAATCACAGAATATAAAGTGGTCAACAAAAGTTGATGGAAAAAATGTACAGCATAGATTAATTCGCCGTGTAAGCATGGATCAGTTTTATGCAATTCTTACTGGTGAAGAAGATGCATTTTATAAGATGTGCATGGCATTGCCAGAAGTAATCAATTCTGTTGTAAATGAAGAAGGTGGCGTTGAAGTACCACACGATACTGTTATTGATGAATTGAGAAAAGTGGCATCATTGTATGGTGATGAAAATGGTGAATTATCTATGGCAATGGCTGTATATATGCTTGGATTCAATACGTATATGGGATTTGGTGAAAAAATCTGTGGAGAATTAGGAGAAGATAGAGACGGAATGCTTAAGCGAATTTATGAATATGTGAGAAAAATGCAGAAATAAAAGCATATCTCGGAGGTGAAAGATGGAGAAGGTAATGAATGAAAAAATTATTATGAACTATGAAGTGGTGGAACTATTACACAAATCTTCTTCATGGGGGAATATCGTATTTAAAGTAAAACCGCAAAATAAAGAAAAGTTGTATGTGCTTAAGTGCTTTCCGAAGATTGAAAATGGTTTGCAAAAACTAATTTTTAAAAGAGAGATTGAAGCCTTACGAACATTGAATGTTTGTGAAGGAATAGTAAAGTTAAGAGATAGCAGTACAGAGTTATATCCTTTTAAGGAGAACGAATGCTATGGTGGAATTCTTATGGACTATGTTCCGGGTGAAACTTTAGACCATATAAATTGGAATAAATATACGCAACTAAAAAAGTATGAAATATGTCTTCAGATTTTAAAAGCAGTAAATAACGCTCATTCGAATAATGTGATTCATAGAGATTTGAAACCTTCAAATATAATTTATGATAAATATGCAGATAAGGTTACGTTAATTGATTTTGGAACAAGTAAAATAAAAACAGTTATGGATTCCGAGACTACTATGCCATTATATTCAGAAGGTTATTCTGCACCAGAACTTATATTGGGTAAAAATATCACAGAAAAATGTGATTACTATTCAATAGGAATAATAATGAGTGAAATTTTATTATCACAAAAAAATGGAAGTGATATTAATAGTAGAATTGAGGAGTGGACTGGAAGAAAAGAGATAAAAGATATTCTATTATCATTAGTTCAAGAAAAGCCTGAAAATAGACCAGAGTCACTGGAAAATGTAATTGTGATTTTGGAGCGGTTAATAGGAAATCTTAATACATCAAGTTGTAGCTATAGTATTGCAATTGATTCTAGAAAGCTGGTTCAATTAAAAAGGAATTCTATTGTTGAAGAAAATATGACAATGGTACAGTTTACTAATTCATTTCTCAAAAATGAATTTAAACAATCCTATGGTTATTATGATGTAAAAGATCAGCAGTATGTAATTACTGGTGAAAAAATGATTATGAAGTGTGGATACGATGAAAATGAGCAGAAAATGTATGTAACATATGTTGGAAAAATTACTGCTGATAGAAGAAATATAAATATTAAAAGAAGCTTTAGAATTGTTGGACAAATATCCTTTGTATTAAATAGCAGAGATAATGGGTATGATCCACAAGACAATCACCAACTGGTTGTTATGTTTAAAAACCATCAAGATGATAATAAACAATATCAATTGCAAGAAGAAAAGTTTGAAAATTTGTTTGGTGGTTGGGAAATTGGTCTTACAGAGGCTGTTGAAAAAGAAAAAGGAAAATCTGCGATTATAAAATATGATAAATATGAGATTAATGGAGGTCAACTGATTTTCAATCTGATTGATTGCGAGAAAAAATCAATTGATGAATTGATGCCACCAACTAGATTTGTTGTAGAAAGCCAAGGCCAAAAAGGAGTTATTTATACGGAGGTAGGAAATTTTGAAGAGGTTGTATGTGATGATGATTCAGTAAAAATTGTCTTATCATTAACAAAAGGGAGATTGAAACCAACAGTAAGACAATTATTGAATAAAAATACACCACTTCTTGAAGATTTTCGTGCGAAGACTATGGCTTATAAACGACAATTTAGAGCAATTTTTGATTTGAAAAAAGATGAATATTCTGCGAGAAGTTTAAAAGACATTATCTTATGTTTGGATGAACCAGAGGAAATAAAGACAATCTCACAGCCTAGTTTTATTTCAAAAGTATTAAATCAATCACAGAAACAAGCTGTGATGAAGGCTCTAAATACGGAAAATATATGCTTAATCCAAGGACCGCCTGGGACAGGTAAGACATCTGTTATAAAGGAAATAGTTGGGCAAATTATAAAAAGGGATATAAAGATGACGGACAGTCCTAAAATACTTATTGTTTCGCAGTCACATACGGCAGTTGATAATATTTTAGAAGGATTGGGGAAAGTTATTGATAATCCATTGGAGATAATAAGAATTGGTGCGGAAAAGAATATTTCTGAAGAAATTGCGGCAAAATACACAATTGTTGCACATAGAGAGCAATTGGTTTCCGAAATAAAAAATAATGTTCAGCAATATGTAAAGCAAAAAAATGATTTGATGAATACTATAACCGATAAAAACGAGGCGAAAAAATGGGAAGAAGTTAAGAAAATACAGGAAGATTGGATAAATAGATTAGTAGATCAGAACAGTTTAGATTATCAAATGATCCGAAGTGCAGTGGTTATTGCGGGAACATGTGTTGGATTTTTGTCTAATGAAGTAATAAAAGATATGTCATTTGATTATGTAATTATTGATGAGGCTGCTAAAGCAACAACACCAGAATTACTGGTATCGATTATTAAAGCAAAAAAGATTATATTAGTAGGCGATCAAAATCAGTTGCCAGCATATGCAGATGCAGAGGTATCACCAACATTGGCTAAATTGACTAAAAATCCAGACTATAGATTATTTGATATTTTATACAATTCGTTGCCAGATACACATAAACAAATTTTGACCACTCAGTATAGAATGATTGAAAATATAGGAAATCTGATAAGTAAAGTATTTTACAGAGGAATTATTGATACAGGATGTAATGACGATGAAAAACGACATGGATTGAACAGGTATGTTGGAAAATCAATAGTGTGGTTTGATACTTCTGCAAATAAGAAAAAATCACAGAAAAGAACAAAAGGTGGTTCATATATAAATGAAGAAGAAAAAAGAATTATCTTAGAAATATTAGATGATTTAAAAAGTACTGGAGAATTGAAGGGGCTAGATATAGGGATTATTACAGGGTATAGCGGTCAGAAAGAATTATTGCGAAAATCTATTAAAGCTACAGGACTTGACAAAATAGCATCAAAAATTGATATTAATACTTTAGATGCATTTCAGGGAAGAGAAAATGATATTATAATTTATAGCACTGTAAGAACAAGAGATTCTATTGGATTTCAAAAGGAGAAGGAACGAGTTAATGTAGCTTTTTCTAGAGCAAAAAAATTACTAATTGTGTGTGGGGATAAAAATTTCTTTTACAATTTTGACGATCAAGATAATAAATTTGTTGAAATAATAGATTATATCTCTGAAGGAGAAGAATGTGAAATTATACAATGCGATGGAGGAAAGTTATTTGAAAGAGAATCTAATTCATAAATGGGTAACAAACATTGTTAGGCAAAATGATGGATATGAATTTTTGTTTGATGATGAAGTATATTTACCAGTTTATAAATATGCACTAAAAATTACAAAAAGAAAAACTGTAAAGCTAAATCTGGTAGAGGAAAAAGTTTTACAGATTGTTTCTATAGGCGTTCACCAGGTGGATGAGATTGCGAAAATTTTAGGAATGACTAGGCCGTTATTGGATGTTACTCTCGCAGATTTGCACGTAAAAGATTTAATATCTGTATCATCTGATATTTGCTCGTTATTAAAAAAAGGTGAGCAAGCCCTAAGCAATTTAGAAAGAGTTGAGAAACAGCAAGATATTATGAAAGATATCTATATGGATTCTTTTAAAGGAAAAATATTAGATGATATTACTAGATGTCAAGTTGTTGAAAAGGGGATAATTGATGATAACAAACTAGAACCACTTGTTCAGGCAGAAGATATGAAGGTTATAGTCAGTAGATTTGAGGATATTCAAGAAATTTTTCAAGATGAATATTCTGCAATAAGAATTGCCGATGGGATAAGAACTGAAACACAGGAACTTTTGACAATAGATGGAATTGAAAGTGTATATGTAGTATTTATAAAGATTCCATTGCAGGTTTTTGTAAGTACAAACGGTTGGGATATAGACATTGTAGCAGCAAAAAAGAAATACAATGAGTTATTGTTAGAATATAAAGATGAAATTATTAGGCAAATAAATAACAAGAAAGTATTACGGGCTCATTGGAAAAAGAAGACGATACAAGAGTCATATAATGGAGAATGTCTAAAGGAAGTTGAAAGATTAGTAGAGACAATAAAGGCTGCTGATTTTAAGAAGAAAAAGAAACAAAAAGAAATAGACGAACTTCAAATGAAAATATTATCATCAAGAAGACTATTAGATGGAGAAGTAAAAGTCTTATTGGACTATCTGGCTGAGAATGCACAACAAGTTGAAATGAGCGTAGATAATATCGATGATTGGGCATATGATAAAAATTTTGTGGGTAAATTATCACATTATGTTGGAAAAGCAACCTTAAAAATAAAATATCAAAGTAGTAACAATATTGGAAAAGCGATAGAACGAATAAAGCAAGGACATGATGTTGCTGAATACAAAAAACACGAGCATGGATATTTTATATGTTGGAAATTTGATGATATCTATGAAATTTATGGGCTGCCTTCAGAACAAATTGCTATAGATAGAGACACAACTTGTATAGTAGTTGACTATTATTTGCGAAATTTAAATAGTAGTGTATGATAAAATCATATATTGTAAAATTTAATATTAATTTAGAAATTGAAGCAATCCTCATGATTTCAATGAAGTCATAGGGTTGTTTTTTTATGCAGAAAAATAAAAAAATTCCGTTTCCACCCTGTATTTTCCCCTCTGAGCCTTTCGTTATATGAGGGCAAAAAAATAAAATTCCTTTTTTATTTGTAAAAAGCCCTCTCTACGTTCTGATATATGAGGAACAAATTACATTTGCTTTAAAAGAATCGGGCCTGATTCAAGAACAAAGAAAAAACGAAAAGGGAAAGGAGAAATTACATGAACAAAACAATCTTAATGGGAAGACTGACAAAAGATCCGGAGGTGAAATATCTCCAGAATGAAAACAGTACTGCAATGGCACGATACACACTGGCAGTAGACAGACGATATCGAAAGGATGGAAAGGCAGAAACAGATTTTATTTCCTGTGTTACCTTTGGGAAGAATGCTGAGTTTGCAGAAAAATATCTAAAAAAAGGTTTGAAGATTTTAGTAAGCGGACGGATCCAGACAGGAAGCTATGTGAATCAGGAGGGGAATAAAGTTTATGCTACTAACGTGATCGTAGAAGAACATTATTTCGCAGAAGGGAAGAAACTGACAGGAGCAGAAAAGAAAGAAGATACCGATCCAGATGGATTTATGCATCTTCCAGACGGAGAAGAACTTCCGTTTGAGTAAGAAAAACTCGGATGCTGAAAGCAGAAGAGCGCACTTATATACCTTAAAAGGTATGTGCGTCCTACGGAAGTAGCATCTTTCTGAAGGGGAATTCCGAAAGTGTTTGCGGATGATCCATCCGAAGAAGGGTTCCCCTTCCGGCAGAAATGCCTATCCCGTAACAGAGAAAATAGAAGAGTTGAAAAAGGAGGAAAAGAACGATATGGAGAAGAAGAAAACATTTCAGGAATATACCAAAGAAGCACTTTATGAGATTGAAAAAACAGAAGCTGCATTGAAACAGGCAAAGCTTGAGAAGGAACAGGCAGAGCATAGGATCCAGAGATCCTTGAATTATCTGGATACACAGAAAAAGAAAAAACGAAAGGCACGAACTCATCTGTTGATCCAGAAAGGAGCGGCCATAGAAGCAATCTGTAAAGATACCAAATATCTGACAGAAGCAGAATTTTATCAGCTGATGGATGAACTTCTTCATGATCCCGCTTGTAAGTTTTGTGATGTCGTTCATGAAATGGTTCGTGGACGGGCGGAAGCGGCAGAAGCAAAAGAACGAGAATTTGCAGAAGAAGAAGCACTTTTAAAGGCAATGCAGCGAGGCGAACTGCCACAGGGAGATGAGTAAGATGGGATGTTATCACTTTCATCTGAATCAATTATCCAGAGGAAAAGGACAGTCTGCCATTGCCAGTGCTGCCTATCGGGCCGGTACAAAACTGGAATGTACGTATTACGGGGAAGTAAGTGATTATACGAGAAAAGGCGGTGTGGTATTAGCGGAGATCCATCTTCCCCAACAGGCTCCGGAGAGATTCAAAGACAGGGAGATACTTTGGAATGAGGTGGAATGGATCGAAGGAAACAAGAAAGCACAGCTGGCACACAGCTTTGACATTACCTTGATGAATGAGTTTTCTATGGAAGAAAATATTGAGCTTGCAAGAAGATTTGTAGAAGAACAGTTAGTCGCAAGAGGGATGATCGCAGATCTGGCAATCCATGATCCGAAGAAGGCAAAGGATAAAATTCCCAATCCCCATATGCACATCATGGTTCCCATCCGCCCTTTAAAGGAAGATGGCACCTGGGGACAAAAACAAAAAAAGGTTCCAGTACTGACACCGGATGGACAGCCGGTTTTGAATCAGAAAGGACAACCGGTATTTCGGGCGGTACATACAACGGATTGGAGCAGGAAAGAAACCTTGGAAGAATTGAGAAGTGCCTGGGCGAGGATGTGCAATGAACTGTATGAAGAAAAAGGACTTACAGAAAGAGTCGATGCCAGATCTTATGAGGAACGGGGGATTGATAAGATCCCGATGGTGCATGAAGGACCGAATGTACAAGCAATGGAAGCACGAGGAATTTCCACTGCACTGGGAAGTTTAAACCGACTCATCCGAGCCTTAAATGATATGAAAGAACGGGCAAAGAATCTTCTTCAATGGTCTTTGCTTCGACAAAGCCAGTTGATGGAACGGATGCTGTTCTTACATCAGCCAACCTTAGCGGATTATCTAAGAAACTATTATGACAAGAGAAATGCAGTCGCAGAATCCTACGCTTATGGAACACAAAAGGCGAAGAATACAAATCTGAAACAATTTGCAGAGACGATTCGCTTTCTGGAAGAGCAGGATGTGAGAACCCCGGAACAGCTGACAGAGAAAATCCAGGAATTCGATACTCAGCTGAAGGAAGTGAGCCAGAGGTTGAAAAAACAACTGGCTGCTTTACAAAGGGTCAATGTTAACCTTTATGCAATGAAAGAGTATTTTGAAACGAGACCTGTTTATCTGGAATTAAAGAACAAATATTTTGGCAGGGAAAAATTCAAAGAGGAACATAAGAAGGAACTTAGCGGATATTATCGTTCGGAAAGGATCTTAAAAGAAAATCTGGATGCGAATGGAAAAATACCAGAAGGAAAATGGAAGCGAGAAGCAGATTGTTTATCGGAAGAGATTGCTGCTTTACGAAAAGAAGATAAACGGATCCATGCCATGTTACGAAAGTATGAGAAAGTCAAAAATCATGTGGAAGTTTTGATGGCAGAGGAAGGAGAAGGTGTCTCTCTTCCAGAAACAAACAAACGGGAGCAATCCACAGAAACAAAAGAAGCAGTGAGAACCATGAAACCAAAGAAGAAACATCATGGAATGGAATTATAGGAGGAATTTTAGAAGATGGAAGAATATACAAGAGAACAGCTTCAAAGAGCAGATGATACCGATTTATATGTTTTTCTTTCTGGGAGAGGAGAACAGTTCAAACGATGTGGAAAGGAATACCGGTGGTTACGACATGACAGTGTGATGATCAACAAGAACGAATGGTATCGTTTTAGTCAGAATAAAGGCGGTCATGCCATCGATTTTATGAAAGAATTCTACGGTCTTTCTTTTGCAGAGGCAGTCAAAGAATTATTAGGAGAAGAGGGAGTTGGAGAAACCAACAGAAGAACGGCGAAGGAAGATGCAGGCAGACAGAAGGTCTGCCCCATCCCCTTGCCTGGATTGGAATTGCCAGAAAGAAATGAAAGCTGTGAGATTGCAAGGAAGTATCTCATTGAACAGAGAAAACTATCGGAACAACTGGTAGATCAGATGATTGAAAAGGGGGATATTTATGAAAGTAAAAACTATCACAATGTGGTATTCGTTGGAAGAGACAAAGAACAGAATCCCAGATATGCAGCTATGCGTGGAACTGATGAGAACAGATATCGTGGGGAGGCAAGAGGTTCGGAAAAAGCCTATGGATTTGGCCATATAGGAACGGATGAAAAACTGTTTGTGTTTGAATCTCCCATTGATCTTTTGTCTTATATCACTGCAGTTCCAGAAGAATGGGAAAAGCATAGTTATATTTCCCTGGGAGGATTGAGTGAAAAAGCAATGAAACGGATGTATACAGAATATCCTCATATCCATTCCATCTACTTGTGTCTGGATAATGATGAGCCTGGAAATGAGAGATGCAGGCAGTTTGTTTCTCTTATTCCGGAGGAACTGAGTGTGTACCGATTAGAACCGGTGAAGAAAGACTGGAATGAATGTCTGGTAGCAGAAGTTCCGGTAGAAAATATGGCAAAGCAGATGTGTTGGAGAGATGCCAGGGAAAAACCAGTTCCGGTCATGAAGATGTCGGAGGTTGAGGAAACGGTGGTTCAGTGGTTATGGTATCCGTTCATTCCCTTTGGAAAGGTTACTTTGATCCAGGGGAATCCGGGAAAAGGAAAAACATGGCTTGCAATGGCAATCGCCGCATACTGTACGAATGGAAAAGAACTTCCCAATGCACTTCCTATAGAACCCTTTAATGTATTGTATCAAACAGCAGAGGATGGCATAGCAGATACCATTAAGCCTAGATTAGCAAAATGTGGTGCAGATATGACAAGGGTGCGATTTATCAATGAAGATGAAAAACAGCTTTCTATGACGGACGATCGGATTGAAAAAGCCATCCGACAGAATAGTGTACGACTCATGATCATGGATCCCATACAGGCTTATCTGGGAGCCAATGTGGATATGAACCGGGCAAATGAGATTCGTCCCTTATTTCGACATCTCAGTACGATTGCAGAGAGAACTGGATGTGCCATTGTTCTCATTGGACATTTGAATAAGTCATCGGGAAGTCAGAGCGATTACCGTTCCTTGGGATCCATTGATATCGCAGCGGCAGTACGAAGCATCTTATTTGTAGAAAAGGTGGAAAAAGAGAAGGAACAGGATATCCGAGTGGTATATCAGCAAAAGGATTCTCTTGCTAAGAAGGAAAATCCGGTAGCATTTTCTTTAGGAGAAGAAGGCTTAAAATGGTTAGGAGAATACGATATATCCATTGAAGATCTGCTGATGGGAAAAGCAGGAACGAAAAAGGAAACGAAACTGGAAAAGGCACAGAAGTTGATCCTGGAGTTATTAACCAAACGAAAAGTGATGTGTTTAGAAGAATTAGAGGCAGAACTACTAGCCTATGGGATTTCTTCCAGAACAGGAAGAGATGCAAGAAAGCAGCTGGAAAACAGATTGAGCTACGACTGGTGTCAGGGAAGAAAAACAGTTGCGTTAATCACAGAATAAAAGATGACATTGGCAAAAAACTACGTTGGCATTGGCAGTCTTTATAGATACCTTTGCCAGCCGCCAATGTCAAAAACAAAGATAATAGAAGGAGGCATACAAATGACAAGTTATGATATACCTTATTGGAAGAAGTATACATTATCTATTGAAGAGGCAGCATCCTATTTTCGTATTGGAGAAGGAAAGCTTCGTAAGTTAGTCAGTGACAATCCAAATGCAGAGTATTTACTTTGGAATGGGAATCGTGTACAGATAAAACGAACAAGATTTGAAAAATTTATTGATACACTCAGTGCGATATAAAATGAAATTTAAAATAAGGAGGTGTTCGAATTAGGGGTTACATGATATACTAACAATATCATGTTGCGTCCCCTTGGAGGTAGGATATGATTTCAAAGAGACGTGATGATAAAGGCAGAGTTCTCCAGCAAGGAGAATGGCAGGAACCAAGTGGACGTTACCGCTATAAATATACAGATTCACTTGGTAAGCGTAAAATATTATATAGTTGGAGATTGACAGAAGCAGATAAGATGCCGGAAGGTAAACGGGCAGATCTTTCTCTCAGGGAAAAAGAAAGAAAAGTTCAGTCCTTACAGATGCAAGGGATTACAGGAAGTAACATTACAGTGATTGAACTTGTGGAACGATATCTTTCCCTGAAAACAGGAGTAAAGCATAATACATTAGCGAATTACAAATTTGTGGTGAATGTATTGAAAAAGGAAGAATTTGCGTATAAGAAAGTGGATGATGTGAAACTCTCTGATGCAAAGATTTTTCTGATAAAACTACAGAGAGATGGTAGAGGATATAGTTCCATTCATTCCATCAGAGGTGTTTTAAGACCTGCTTTTCAGATGGCTGTGGATGATGACTTGATTCTAAAAAATCCATTTGGATTTGAATTAGGTACAGTACTTGTTAATGACAGTCAGAAAAGACAAGCTGTTTCTCTGGAAGATGAAGCAAAATTTCTCGAGTTTGTAAAGAATGATCCACATTATAATCAGTATTATGATGCATTTTATATCTTATTCAAGACAGGTCTTAGAATATCTGAATTTTGTGGGTTTACTGTAAAAGACTTGGACTTTAAAGAAGATATTATCAATGTGAATCATCAGTTGCAAAGAACTCGAGAAATGAAGTATATCATCGTATCTACAAAGACAACAAGTGGTACTCGGTTACTTCCAATGGAAGCGGATGTAAAAGAAGCATTTCTTCGAATCTTGAAGAATAGAAGGAAACCAAAACGTGAGCCGATGGTGGATGGATATGGAGGGTTTCTGTTTCTGGACAAGAATGGAAGGCCAATGGTTGCACTTCACTGGGAAAAGTACATGCAGCATGCAAGAGAAAAATATAATCGTGAGCATTTGTTGCAATTGCCGCCAATTACTCCTCATGTATGCAGGCATACTTATTGTACCAATATGGCCAATTCAGGGATGAACCCAAAGACACTGCAATATCTGATGGGACATTCAGATATATCTGTAACACTCAATATTTATACGCACACCGGCTATGATGATGCAAAGAAAGAACTTTCCAGATTAAAAGAAGCAAGGGATGAACTGGAAAAGAAAAAGTTTGTAACCAAAAACATGCACAAATAACTCATGTAAGCCTTATTTCATAAGGAATTTGGGACTTTAAAAATAACCCATTTGTACCACAAATGCCCGAAAAAACATGAGAAAATACAAGAATTTATAAGAAAAAGAACCTTTCAAGAAAAAATGCACAAAAGGCTGAAAAGCCAGTATTTATAAGGCTTTGAGAGGATATGAGGAGATAAAATGGAGAAAATAAAGGTACTATTTATCTGCCACGGCAATGTTTAATGGATGCTGTGAAAACCTTGATTTTATTGGATTCTTTGGGGATTAATCAATAATTTACACCTTATTTATACCTTTGGAAGATCGGATCGGAATAATAGAAAAATAGTAAGGCGTTGGAGAAATCCGGCGCCTTTTATCATATCGTGTAAATACTATTTTCTTGAAAATACAACGAAAATATGTTGAATTATAAATGTGACATAAAAAAAGTCAAATTTATAAAAGGTGATTGATATGAAAGAATTTTTGGAGAAGTCATTGCGGCAACAGGTGACAATAATGGAAGATAAAGAATTATATAAAAAGTTTCCATTGGTTTATCGTGGGAGATATGACATTTTCAAAGTAGAGACGAATGGTGTAGTATGGATGGCTATTTATCCGAAAGACAATGTTGGCCTTATCATGTTACGGAGAGATAGAGCAAAAGTGGAAAAAATAACAGGATTAAACTGTGCCATATTTCTTGATAGAACGACATTTTATATAAAAGAGAAATTGTTGGAAGAAGGAATTCCTTTTGTGCCGAAAGGAAAACAAGTTTATCTTCCATTTATTGGATATTTGCTGAGTAATGCAAATGAAAGGGAACTGACACCGGTTTATTTGATTTCATTTTTGACACAGAAAATGCTTTTGGTGGCTATTTATGAGAGGTGGAATGAAGTAAAAGTATCTGAAGCGGCAGAAAGATTGAGTGTATCACGAAAATCTGCAAGTAGATGTTTTGATGAGCTGGAATATTTAAATATTGATGTACTGGGAATGAAAGGTAAATCAAGAGTCATCAATGTTCCAGATGATCGAAAGGAGTTTTGGAAAGAAAATATAGGTATACTAAGAAATCCTGTGATTCGAAAATTTGTCCTTCGAGAAGATATAAAACTCGAAAAAAAGGCAGGTATTTCTGCTTTGTGTGAGTACTCTCTTTTGTCTGATAATGCTTATCCAACTTATGCTGTAACGAAGAAAAAACTTAAAGCAAGTGGTGTGAAAATGGAAAAACAGGCAAGTGTATCAGAAGATATAGGCTGTGTTGTATTGGAATTGGGATATTTTATTGATTTCTTCGGAAAAGGATTGCAGGATCCTTTGAGTGTGGCATTGTCACTGACAAGAGAGGAACAAGAAGAACGAGTAAAAATTTCTGTTAATGAAATGTTGGAGAAATACGTATGGTCAAAGGATTAGATACATTTCGTAAATACTTTGCAGATTATGAAAGTCAATATGTTTTAATAGGCGACGCTGCTTGTGATATTTTATTCGAAAGCAATGAAGTCAATTTCAGAGCTACAAGCATAATTACCAGAGCCACGACTTTCAATATCGCCTGTTTCTCGAAGTTTTTTCTGCCAACGAGACAAAGATTGGTGACTGATACCAAGATTTGAAGCACAGGAGACTATGAAGAAAAGTCTGTAAATATGATCTTCTAT
>ENA-OPSL01000153-OPSL01000153.1-human-gut-metagenome-genome-assembly--contig:-NODE-153-length-25363-cov-3.399241_pt1 | contig 25363 bp, 25 predicted proteins | sample MGYA00241458_ERZ501908 | MGnify/ENA primary metagenome ERZ501908 (study PRJEB25962, sample SAMEA2042444) | human gut metagenome | biome: human gut; feature: human-associated habitat; material: faeces... | reverse complement strand
ATCATAAACCAGCAGACAAAACGGCTCTTTTATCTTAGCCATCCACAATCTTGTCATATAGTGATAATTACCGGAATCAATAAAATGGATTCCGGCAGCTGGATAATTCTCTGTTCGTTTATTGATCTCTGCAATTGCTTCCTCATCACAATAGCAGTTTGTCCCACAGATATCCTGAACCTCTATCCATAATATCTGTCTGTCTTTCCAGAATTCTTCCTCTTTGTAGATTCCTGAAAAATTCATCAGTATAACTGGTGTCTGTTCCTGCATATTCACTTAATCCTTCCATTCTTCCAGAGGTTCCTCGTTATTTTTCAACATCTCTCTGATTTCCCTGCCCGGACTTTCCACATCTTCATCTGAAGTCTGCACATTTGCATCCAGAATGGTATCCGCATCTGCTGCATCTGCGGTTTTCTCAGTTTCTATTTCCATCTCAGTTTCCTGTGCCTGAGAGTTTGTATCTTTCTCCCATTCTGTTTTGTCTTCATCTGAAGTTTTTTCCTGCTCTTCTTTATTCAAATCTGCAGTTTCCGGTTCATTCCATGACAGAACCGATTTCTCTTCCGGTTCTTTTTCATCGGGGAGTTTCTCAGATTTGCGCATTCCCAGACGGATCATGATCAGGAACACAATATCTGCTGCCCCGTCGGCAGTGAGGATGATTCCTGAAAACAGAATCATCTGAGTTACACTCATAAAAGAATAAAACAGCATAGAAACCCCAAGTGCAATAAATACCAGACAGCCCCCAAAAATAATCTTCCAACGTCCTCTCTGGGCTTTTTTCAGTCTGTAGCTGCCCTTTATCTTCCAGATACTGTCAACCAGTACAAAAGCTCCCAGTAAATATGGCAGGATTCTGATCACAATCTGTGGCGTAAAGAAAAGAAAAATTCCAAGCACCATAACAATCACGCCTGTAAACAAATCAAGGATCGTTGCCTTCTCCTTCTCAGCCGTATAAATAACAATATGGTAAATACCCGATGCGATCATTATCAGTCCAAATACAATCTTGCAGATAATGTTTACAGTCTGATCCGGAATCAGAATCAGGCACAAACCAAACGCCAGATAAAAGACGGATGATATGATCTCACTTTTTAGAAAATCAGAAACTTTTTTTCCCACAACCTATTCCTCCTGACAGTACATTATTCTTGTATATAAGAAGTATAACTTCTTTCGTTTACTTCGTCCACAGGCAACTGCATGAGTTTGTGTAAAATTTGTGAATTTTTCCTTGAAGTTTTTTGGGTGTGTATTATAATTAAGTGAAATTATGTCAGAAAATGGAGATTTTTTCCATAGGAAGGATTTATTTTGAAAAAACAACCAAAGAATAAAGTTTTATTCATTATCCCTGCAGGTATCATATTTGCCGGTGCAGTAATCTTTTTATGCACCCGTGGTTCCGGGGATGATTCTGTCTGCAAAGAAAATGTAGCCCGCCTTCAGGCTCTGGAAAACGCAGATATTTCCCAGACAGAGCAACAGCTTCAGGCTCTGAAACAGACTTCCGGCAGCGATTCTGATGCTTCCGCAGATAATTCCGAAACATCTGTATTAAGCGATGTACAAATCCGTCAGGTATTTGCAGGCAGTGTTATCATCGGAGACTCTATTACTGAATCTATCGTAGAATACGGATATCTGGATACAGATGTAGTAGTCAGTAAACGAGGATTAAATGTAAGTGCAGCCGATGATCAGATCAGCACAGCGATCGCTCTGAGTCCCTCTCATGTATTCATGGCCTTCGGCTCCAATGACCTTGAGTTATATGGTTCAGCTTCATCCGAATTTGTCTCTGACTACAAAGAGCAGATTAAAAAAATCCAGACTGCACTGCCTGGTGTTCCAATCTATATCAACAGTATTCTGCCGATCACAGACGACGCAATCGCACAGACCCCTGATCTTGGATATTATCCTGATTATAATGAAGGACTTATAAAACTCTGTCAGGAAATGGGATGTACCTTTATTGACAACTCAGCTATTGTAACGGACAGTTCAGAAAATCTGTATGAACCGGACGGAGAACATGTAATTCAGGATTATTATCCAAAATGGCTGACACACATGGCACAGACAGCGGGGTTACAGGTATGAGAAATTATTTACATATTTTTATCAAAAGCGGACTTGTTCTGTTTCTCATCGCATATCTGACTGTCCTGTATACCTCTGACAGCGCAAAGAATATACCGATGGAGCAGATTGCCCAGACCATGGAACAGGATTCCGATATCATTTCCCTGAATAAAGAAAACCGTTCCGATCTGAAACACTATTATCAGACAGATGACCGCAATATCGACGGCTATTTCTTCTACAAAGCCGCCTCCCCTATGGCAGTGGAAGAAATCTGTATTATGAAAGCCAACGACAGTACTCAGGCAAATGCTTTACTTGAAAATGCAAGCGCCCACCTTGCCGGTCAAAAACAGATATTTGAGGGATACGGCACAGATCAGATGGCTCTTCTGAACAATGCAGTTGTAGGAAAAAAAGGGAATTATGTATATTATATGTGCGGTGCAGATGCACAGAACTGGCATACTGCTTTTCTTTCTATGATATAACTCTTTTCCTTTGATTTTCTATAATATTAATGTTACGGTCAAAAGGTATTTTGCCCCTGACTTGATATCTACAGATTGGAGAACTTTTAATATGGTATTTAACAGTATATTTTTTATATTCTGCTTTCTTCCGGTTTTCATGTTGCTCTACTATCTGATACCGGGAAAGCTTCGCAATCTGCTGCTGTTTTTTGGCAGTCTGATCTTTTACGCCTGGGGAGAACCTGTATATGTGATCCTCATGCTGTTTTCCAGTATCTTCAACTATTATATGGGTACAGAACTGGAACGTTTATATTATGATGACAGGAAACAGAAGATAAATCTGGTTTTTTCGATCGTTGTGAATCTTGCAATCCTTGTATTTTTTAAATATTATGGATTCCTGCTTAACACCATCGGAGGAATCACCGGCATCCATATTCCTCACCCGGAACTTTCACTGCCCATAGGACTTTCTTTTTACACCTTCCGTAATCTGTCCTATCTTTTTGATATTTATTTAAGTAAGATCAATGCACAGAGAAATTTCCTGACCTTCGCCGTATACAGTACAATGTTTCCCTATACTTCCGCAGGACCGATCATCCGATATGCAGATATAGAGGAGCAACTGAAACAGCGCACCATCAATATCTCCAAATTCGGTATCGGTGCAGAGCTTTTTGTCAAAGGTCTTGCAAAGAAAGTTCTTCTGGCAGATAACCTCTCTGTCCTGTATTCCGGTATCTGCAGTCATCCGCAGATGTCTGTGCTTACTGCCTGGACTGGCATTCTGGCTTACACTATGCAGCTTTATTTTGACTTCAGCGGTTATTCAGATATGGCCATTGGTCTGGGAAAAATGCTGGGATTTGACTTCAATAAGAACTTCGATTACCCGTACATCTCTACCAGTGTTTCTGAATTCTGGAGACGCTGGCATATTTCCCTGGGAAGCTGGTTCAGAGATTATATTTACATCCCCCTTGGCGGTAACCGGGTTTCACCCCTGAAACATATCCGCAATATTCTTGTGGTATGGGCTCTTACCGGTCTGTGGCATGGCGCAAGCTGGAATTTCGTACTGTGGGGTGTTTACTACGGACTCTTTCTTTTACTTGAGAAATTTGTACTTCAGAAATATCTGGAAAAAATTCCGTCGTGGATCCGGACTGTGTACACCATGCTTGTGGTTATGATCGGCTGGGTATTTTTCAGCCAGACAGATTTCGGTGCTCTCGGACACTATCTGGGAACCATGTTCGGAATCGGTGCTTCCGGCTTCATAGACAGCACTGCACTTTACTATCTCAAGACAGGATTTATCCTTCTTCTGATCAGTATCCTGGCATGCCGCCCTGCCCCCTATCAGTATTTCAGGAATCTGATCAGGCGCAGACCCGCTGCCGCAATAATTATAAATCTTATTTTGTTTGCACTATCCGTTGCTTATATGGTTTATAATTCCTATACACCATTTTTATATGCAAAATTTTAGAAGGTACCAATATGAAAAAATCATTAAGAAATTATCGTTTATTTTTCCACAGAATGGGACTTCTTTTTCTGTTTATCCCTCTGGCTGTACTTATTCTCAGCATTATACTTCCTGACAGAGGATTTTCTGAAAAGGAAAACCGCGTACTTTCCTCCCTGCCTCATTTAAATGGCAGCCAGATTGCTTCCGGAGGATTTGAAAAGCAATTTGAAACCTATGAAAATGATCAGTTTCCGCTCCGCGATCTGTGGATTACACTGAAAGCCAGAACTGACCGTCTGATGGGCAAAGTAGAATCCAACGGTGTATATGTGGGAAAATCAGGATATCTTATGGAAGAATTTAAAGCTCCTGACCAGGCACAGTATGATGCCACAGTAAAAGCAATGACTGATTTTGCACAAAAACATTCTGATCTGAAACAATATGCACTGATTGCCCCAAATTCCATAAATATTTTAAGTAACAGGCTTCCTGCCTTTGCTCCGGTTCAGGATCAGAATTTATGGCTTGACAGTCTCTCTGATTCCTTGACAGATGCAGGTGTAACCTTTATTGATGTCCGCAGCACTTTTAAGGATCACAAAATGGAAGACCTTTATTATCATACTGATCATCACTGGACTACCCAGGGAGCCTATTATGCCTATCTCCAGGCAGCTAAAGCTATGGGAATTGATACTTCATCAGATACTTATGACAAAGCACCTGTTACACGTTCTTTCCAGGGAACTCTGTCTGCAAAAAGCGGTTTCCGCTCCGGTGAAAAAGATGAAATTGATGTATTTCTCCCAACCGGAGATCAGACACTCCCCTCTGTAGTCAATTATGTAGATGAACAGAAAAAAAGTGCCAGCTTCTATGACACTGAGAAACTTGGCACAAGAGATAAATATGCGTTATTCTTTGGCGGTAACCACGCCCAGATAAAGATCAATACTCCTACAGAGACAGATAATACACTGCTCGTACTGAAAGATTCTTACGCGAACAGCTTCGTCCCATTTCTTGCTCAGCATTACCGCAAGATCATAATGGTCGATCCACGTTATTATTTCGGAAATCTGGAACAGCTGATACAGGTTGAAAACGTTCAGGAAGTTTTGTATCTGTATAATGCCAACACATTCTTTTCAGATACTTCTCTGGAGCTTGCATTGACACCTGAATCTGACGGACAGGATTCCAGTGATACTTCCGATAACGAATAATATGATACGTAAAATTATCTGATTCTGTATTGAAATATCAAATATACAAAATCCCCACCGAAATCTCAATGCCGAGGAAACATTGACTTTCGGTGGGGGATTTTTTCACACACACTTTTTTATAACACACACTTTTCACACATTTTTTAATAATAGGTTAGGTATGACAGCTGATTTCAAACAATAACACTGTTTCTTACATTCCCCGTTCCCAGTTTATCTGTTTTTTGCATCAGCTGTACCTTGATATGTATTATATCAGTATTTATGGGTTTTTTTCGTTTTATACAAATTCAGCAGTTTATTCTGCAAAAGTGTCATTTGAACTTCCGAAATGGTTTACAAAATAGTCATAATACATATCCAGTATCTCCTTCCGCCCACGAACACGTATAGGCACAAGTGTTCCATCTTCCATAACAAAATCATCCTCTACATCTTTAATATAATCCATATTTACCAGATAACTCTGATGGCATCGCAGAAAACGTTTCTCGTTGATTCTCTTCTCTATTTCACCCAGCTTATCCACTGTTATAATTTCGGATCCGTCTGACAGATGAAGAATGACATTGTGTTTATCACTGTCAATATACATAATATCGTCTGTATATGGGTAGCGGTACTGTCTCCTGTTTTTGATCGCAACACGTCTTTTCATATCCGTTTTAAGAACCATGTTCAGAAGTTTCATCAGTTTTTCTTCGGAAAATGGCTTCAGCAAATACCCTGATGCACGTACTTCATAACTCTCTATGGCGTAATCCGGTGACGCAGTAAGAAAAATAATCGGTACCTTACACTGTAGCTTCCGCAGTTTTCTTGCAGTTTCCATTCCATTAAGTCTCTTCATATAAATATCCAGAAAAAGAAGATCCATGGCAATGTAGCCTTCTTCCACATCCGCCACCAGCGTCTCTCCTGAATCATATTCTACAATTGAAACCTCTTCATTTATTTCTTCAAAATACTGACACAATATTTCTTTCAAAAGAAGTCTTTCAATCTCAACATCATCACAAACGACGATCGTTTTCATGTAATTTCCCCTTTCCGTATCAATATAAAAAGTTGCTGCCGGAATCCTGCCAAGGCGAAAGTTCTGACACTTATCCGTAAACAGCACAATTACTATTAATTATATATGCAGAATCCTACGTATTCAAGTACTTTTCTCATTTATTTTACTTTTATTTTACTTTTTTATGATAATCATATATTACGATGTTAGGGTCAAAAGGTATTTTGCCTCTAACGTAATATTGTTGTTTACTATTTTTGTGTTATACTATAATAATTAAGAGAAAAATGTATTGTACCTCTAACTTGAATTATTTTATTTCAACCAAAGGAAGGAAGCATATCATATGCGTCAGGAAAAATTTAAAATGGAACGCCAGGGATTAATAAATGTAGGAGATGAAGTAGAAATTTCAGAATATCAGTCTTTTATGAATTACAGTTATATCATTGAACCCGCTGTCGCGATGTCCGGCTGTTATCCAAATGCACAGCGCATTAAATCCAAAAAAGGAATTGTCAAAAATATAGAACATACCCCCCGGGGATTTATCGTAACTGCTGAATTTGATGAATAACTCTATCATTTTTTCAAAAAGAGGTCCTGTTTTATGAATACCAATATTTTTATTACAATACGTACTGCCACTCTTTCGGATGCGCAGGCACTTTTAAATATTTATGCACCTTATGTAGAACATACTGCAATTACTTTTGAATATGATGTTCCTTCTGTTGAAGAATTTGCTTCCAGAATTGAACATACTCTTCAAAAATACCCTTATCTTATAGCAGAGAAAAACGGAAGCTTGCTTGGATATGCCTATGCCAGTCCTTTTCACGAAAGACCGGCTTATGACTGGGCTGTAGAAACCTCTATCTATGTGGATCAGAATATTAAGCATCAGGGAATAGGCCGCAGACTTCATGATGCCCTTGAAGATGCCTTACGCAATCAGGGGATACTGAATATGAATGCCTGCATTGCTTATCCTCCTGAGAAAGATGAATACCTTGACAGAAACAGCGTAGAATTCCACACACATATGGGATATCGTCTTGTTGGTGAATTTTATAAATGTGGATATAAATTCCACCGCTGGTATAATATGGTCTGGATGGAAAAGCTGATCGGTAATCATCTGTCAGACCAGCAACCGCCGAAATTCCCGGCTTTAAAAATATAAAATTCCATGATCCAAATCAGACAATTCCCCTGCTTTAACTGTGCGAAACAATAAGCAGGGGAATTGTTATAATAAAAATACCTCAGATAATTTTCATCATCTGAGGTTTAAAAGAGGTGCCACCCGGATTTGAACCGGGGAATCAGGGTTTTGCAGACCCATGCCTTACCACTTGGCTATGTCGCCGGATAAAAACGGCGCTTAATCAATATTAAGCGCCTTGTTGGAGCGGATGACGAGGCTCGAACTCGCTACCTCCACCTTGGCAAGGTGGCGCTCTACCAGATGAGCTACATCCGCAAAAAATATGGTGCCTTCGGACGGAATCGAACCATCGACACGAGGATTTTCAGTCCTCTGCTCTACCGACTGAGCTACAAAGGCAAATTGGCGACCCGGAACGGGCTCGAACCGTCGACCTCTAGCGTGACAGGCTAGCGTTCTAACCAACTGAACTACCGGGCCATTACCTGGTGGGAACAACAGGGCTCGAACCTGTGACCCTCTGCTTGTAAGGCAGATGCTCTCCCAGCTGAGCTATGCTCCCTTAAACCTCTTCGCGGTGACCTTTGCGTCATCAGCGACGGTTAATATAATACTATATCGGGGAGCGAATGTCAATACAAAATTTAAAATTTTTTTATTTTTTAGATTCGATGATTTCCTCGAGCTGTTTCTTGGTAAAACGGTAGTTTTTGTTGCAGAAATGACAGTTCGCCACTGCGTAGCCTTTTTCGTCGGCAAGGCTTCTAATCTCGTCGTCAGATAATAAACGGATGGACTCTTCTACTTTTCTTCTGCTGCATGTGCAGACATAATCGATGGGAAATTCGTCCAGCACCTCGACCTCAAAGCCATCGAGCGCCGTTTTGCAGATATCGAGCGCGCTTAAGCCTTTGGCAAGCATCGTCGTCACAGGTTCAAGCTTTGAGACATTCTTTTCCAGGCGGTCGATTGCGTCATCGCCGGCCGCGGGAAGCAGCTGGATGAGCAGGCCGCCCGCAAGCAGGACTTCACCGTCCTCCTTGTCGAGCAGGACGCCGAGCGCGCAAACAGTCGGTATTTGTTCGCTTTGCGCATAATAGCTGGTGATATCCTCCGCGATTTCCCCGCTTACGAGCTGCGTCTGCCCGAGGTAAGGCTCACCGCTGCCATAGTCGCGCATAACGTTGAGTATGCCGTGCTTGCCGACTGCCGCCGCAACGTTGAGCTTGCCGTTTACATAATGCTCCGTTTCGCAGGCGGGGTTTTCCACATAGCCGCGGCAATTGCCCCTGCTGTCTGCTACGGCAATTACAGCGCCCAGGGGGCCGCCGCCATTTATGCGAAGCGTGACAGATGCGTTATTCTGCTTGAGCTGCGCGCCCATTACGGAAGCCGCGGTAACAAGCCTGCCGAGCGCCGCTGTCGCGACAGGACTTGTATGGTGCAGCTTTTTTGCCGTGTGGACGATATTGGAAGAATCGATGGCCGAGGCCATGACGCTTCCGTCAGACGTAATACATCTTATGATTTTATCCATGAAAGTATTCCTGCCTTTTTTATTCTTTGCTGTTTTCATCCATTTATGAAAGCTTATGCGCAACATAAACGTTGCGCTGCGAATCTTCCTTTGGCTCGTCGAACGTAAGCTCCCCATAAACGGAAATGGAGCCGAAGCCAGCCGTCTCGAGCATTGCGCATAGCTCCCCGTGAGGATAAGCGCGTTCGGAAAAGCTTTCCCCGCTGCGCCGGTAAAGCGCGCCTTCGCGCTCAAAAAAATCGAGCGTAATATGGACGGTGTCCCGGTCGCGGTCAAGCGCGTTCTGCCAGACGCAGTAAACGTCCGCGGTGTCATATATAAAGGTATTGCCGCCAAGTATTTCCCTGTGCTTGTAAACGGTGTTGACGTCAAATAAAAAGACGCCGCCCGGGTTCATAAAAAGAGAAACCTTGTCAAACGCCTTCTGTACGTCGCTTTTGACTGTCAGATGGTTCAGGCTGTCAAGCGTACAGACGCAGGTGTCGATTGTGCCGTATAAATCAAGCTCCTGCATTTTCTGGCGAAGGAATAAAATGTCAAGCCCTTCCCCACACGCTTTCTGCTGCGCGATGGAAAGCATATCCTGCGAGCCGTCCGCGCCGAATATGTCAAATCCCAGCCTGCAAAGCTCAATAGTCAGGCTGCCCGTGCCGCAGGCAAGGTCTAGCGTCAGCCCGGGATTATGCCCGATGCGCCCGAGCAGCTCCGCGATATATGCCGCGCGCTTTTTGTAATCGACGTTTTGCGTCAGGCCGTCATAAAAGCCGGCAAACGCCGTATATTTTGCGCTCATTTTTTTAAATCCCCGTCCTTAATGCGCTTAAAGGCAAGCTCATAGCCGTCGCAGCCGTAAATCAGGGAACGGTTTACCCTGCTGATTGTCGCGGTGCTTGCGCCTGTCTCGTGCACAATATCGCTGTAGACGCGCTTTTCACTGAGCATATGCGCCACGACAAAACGCTGTGACATCGCCTTGATTTCCGGAACGGTGCAGAGGTCCTCGAAAAAGCTGTAGCATTCGTCCATCGTTTTCAGTGAAAGAATCGCCTTGAACAAAAAATCCACATTGTCGTCCTTGATTTTGGAGTTCATATAAAGCACCTCTTCATTTTTTGCGGCGCACCGCATTTTCATACGATAAAATTTTATCATAGGAAAGTGTAAAAGTAAAGACGGCCGCAAAGAAAATCAAATAGCCGCTGTTTCCCGGAATATACGTAAAAAACAGGCGGCTTTTTTAGAAAACCGCCTGTTTTTTCTGTTTTTATCATTTATAAATCCTTTTTGATATGCTCGAGCGCGCCCTTTTCGATTCTCGAAACCTGCGCCTGGGAAATTCCAATTTCCGAGGCGACCTCCATTTGCGTTTTGCCCTTGAAAAAGCGCAGGGATAATATTCGTTTTTCCCGGTCGGAAAGCGACGCAATCGCTTCCTTGAGCGCAATTTCATCAAGCCAATTGTGGTCGTCGTTTTTGTCGCCGACCTGGTCCATGACATAAATAGTGTCGCTGCCGTCAGAAAAAACCGGCTCGTAAAGTGAAACAGGCTCAACAATCGCCTCAAGCGCCAGGACGACATTTTCCTTTGGCATATCGAGCGCTTTCGCAATCTCCTCTACCGTTGGCTCCTTATTGTTCTGCGCCGTCATCTGCTCCTTGACCTGCATAGCCTTATATGCCGTGTCGCGCATACTGCGGCTGACGCGTATGGAATTGTTGTCGCGCAGGTAGCGCCTGATTTCGCCGATAATCATCGGCACGCCGTACGTGGAAAAGCGCACCTTCAAGGTACAGTCGAAATTATCGATTGCCTTAATCAGCCCAATGCAGCCCACCTGGAACAAATCGTCCGGGTTTTCACCGCGGTTTGTAAAACGCTGTATTACGCTGAGCACCAAGCGCAGGTTGCCGCTTATCATTTCCTCGCGCGCCTTTGCGCGTTCCTTCGGGGTTCCGTTTTTTATTTTTTCCAGCAGCTCCCTCTTTTCCGCTTCTTTTAACACCTTGAGCTTAGAAGTGTTGACCCCGCAGATTTCCACCTTGTTGTATTGCATAAAAAAATCCCCCTGACAACGCTCTTACTTCTCTGTAAGTATTGCCGTAGTCCCGGGGGTTCATGCAATTATTTTGTTTTAATCCTCCGCGTCCTCCAGAAGAAGCGCTTCGTCCTCCGAAAGCTTCGATACGCCGGAAAGCTTTTTCTGAATCTGGCGCGTACGCACGCCGACGAGCTTATCCAGCTCAGAATTAGCCTGGTCGAGCCGCTGCTGTGTAAGCGTTAAAATTTCCGCGAATTTATCAAATTCCGTTTTGACCGCACCCAATACGTTCCACACCTCTGCGCTGCGCTTCTGGACGGCGAGGGTTTTAAAGCCCATCTGCAGGCTGTTTAACAGGGCCGCCATTGTGCTCGGCCCGGCGATATTCACTTTGTATTCCCTTTGCAGCGTTTCAATCAGCCCGCGGCTTACCGCCTCGGCGTACAGCCCTTCGAACGGCAGGAACATCACCGCGAACTCTGTCGTATTCGGCGGGTCTATGTATTTGTCACGAATATCCTTCGCCTCATTTTTTAACGTCTGGATTAAATTTTTTACCGCGGACTGGATTTCCTCTTTCGAGCCGTTTTCCTGTGCGTCGAGCAGCGAAGCGTAGGTGTCGCCCGGGAATTTGGAATCGATTGGCAGGTAAATAAACCCATCGTCCTCCGCCGGAAGCTTCACCGCAAACTCTACAAACTGACGGCTGCCCTTTTTGGTGACCGCATTTTCCTCATACTGCCCCGGGGCCAGGATTTCCTTTAAAATAGAGCCGAGCTGTATCTCACCCAGTACGCCGCGCGTCTTTACATTGGAAAGGACTTTTTTCAAATCCCCCACGCCGTTTGCAAGGCTCTGCATTTCGCCCAAGCCCTTATATACCTGCTCCAGCCGGTCGCTGACGAGCGCAAAGGAACGGGTCATTTTATCCTCCAGTGTTTTTTGGAGCTTTTCGTCCACCGTTTGGCGCATCTTTTCAAGCTGTTTATTGTTATCCTCCTGGATATAACTCAACCGCTTTTCCACCGAGCTGCGGATTAGGTCGAGCTTTTGCTCGTTTTCAAGCGAAAAGGTTGTAAACCGGCTTTCCAGCTGGCTCAAACGCTGCACCTGATGCTCGTCGGATACCCGCTGGTTTTCCGAAATCATATTGCCGAGCGCATGAACCGACCCCTGCGTCATCGCGGTCAGCTCCTGGCGCAGCAGGCTGTTCTGGCGCTCCAAATCCTGAAGAAGCCCGTCTAGCCGGCCCGTTTCCCCTCTTTTTTTAGAGCCGCGCAGTAATATGATAAGCAGGACTACCGCAATACAAAGCAGCGCGGTACATACGGCGAGCAGGTAATTTTCCATTTTAAAATCCCCCGTTTTATACAGAACATCTGTTTTGATTATAGGGCCTGCCGATTCAGGTGTCAATTGTTTTTAGAAAATTCGTTCGATTGGTTGATATTTATCACCAATCATTGAAAATCCGTACCCGGTATGGTATGCTCTCTATAAAGAAAGCAATAGTTCTTAAGAAGGAGGGCGCGATATGTTTGAAGGAAAAAGGGAAGACAGGCAGCCGTCAGCCCCTGTACTGCTCACAACAGCAAGGGACGACTGCGAGCTTGGGATTATCCGCTGCCTTTTAAAGGAAAACGGCGTGCCCTTTCTCACGCGCGACAGGGAGAGCGGCAATTACATGCGTATCCTGATGGGTTCCAACATTTTCGGGACGGATATCCTTGTAAATCAGGAGGAGTATAAAATGGCGCGGGAGCTTCTGGATGGAATTTCCGCCCCAAACGAAGAATAAACGATTATAAAAAACATCCCGAAACCGGAGAAAACGGTTTCGGGATGTTTTTTATTCCGTCTGCGCCGTGGGCTGAAATAAGCTTTCAATCACCTTATCCGATTCTTTTGGAGAATACAGGAAACGGTCGACATGCGCGCCGTCATAAAAATATTTCGGCGGCGCCGGTTTGTACTCGTATTCAAAGGTGTCGATGACGATTAGCTTGATTTTCATACGCGCAGGGATGATGTTCTTTATGTATACGCTTGCCTGCTGTCCGGAACGGATACCCTCTTTTGTTTCCGCAAGCCCCGCGAGGTTTGGCGTAAGCTCCACGAAGGCGCCGTAATCCTCTACAGAACGTATGATACCCGCGACCGTTTCACCGGGCTTGAACTGCTGCGCGTTCTCTTCCCAGGTGCCGAGCAGCTCCTTATGCGAAAGGCTGATACGCCCCTTTTCAACAGTTTTTACAACTGCCCTGATATCCATACCGACAGCGAACCGTTCAGCAGGATGCTCGATACGGGAGACGGATATCGTATCGATTGGCATCAACGAAACGACGCCGCAGCCAATATCGGCAAACGCGCCGAACGTTTCCAGATGGGTGACGCGTGCGTCTATCACGTCGCCCGGGACAAGCCTGCTGATATATTGCTCAATACAGCGCTCCTGCGCCTGCCTGCGCGACAGAACGGCTGTCAGGCTGCCGTTTTCGTCACGTTCAAATCCGGTAATAACAAAACAGACCGGCCTGTTCACACGCGAAATGACCGCAATATCGCGCATTGTTCCTTCACGTATACCGACCGCGCCTTCTTCGCGCGGGATAATCCCCTTCATACACCCCAAGTCGACGATCAGGTTATGGGAAGAATCGCAGATGACCGCTCTGGCTTCCAGGATTTTGCCCTCGCTGTACGCTTCGTTTAAGTGCGCCTGTGATTTGCATGCGTTTAAATTATCGGCCGTTTCTATCAGCCGTCCCTCAGGATAAAATTCTATCATTTTCTTTCCTCCCGTATTCTTTGTAGCGGCTAAAACATTATATGCCGGCAAAAGTGGAGAATATACCAGAGAAATATCGGGCTGTGCCCAAAAAGGGCATTTGATTTTCCCGATGGAAAATTATGAATAAACATTGCTTGCATTGCGGGGGACAATATAATAAAATAATAGATAAGACATTTGAAAGGAAGCTGAAAAATGAAAAATAAGATTTTGATAAAGGGCATCTGCGCGGCGCTCGTGCTTGCGATGTCTTCCATCATGCTGCTTACGGGGTGCGGGGATAACGGCGCGTCCTCAAACACACAGACGGCTGGCTCCGGCACCTCTTCCGCGAACGTCGCGCTCGTCGATTTTAACGATATCGGCATCGAGCGGAATATTTATCACGACGAGGAGCACAAGGCGGGCTACCAGCTTGAACAGCCGGAAAAGGGCGAGCAGGTGGCGATTATGCATACGAGCATGGGCGATATTTCCCTGCGCTTCTTCCCGGAGGCAGCGCCTAAGACGGTGGAAAACTTTATTCAGCACGCAAAGGACGGCTATTACGACGGCCTGAAATTCCACAGGGTCATTGAAGACTTTATGATTCAGGGCGGCGACCCCAAGGGCAACGGCACCGGCGGAGTGAGCATTTACGGGGATAAATTTGAAGATGAATTTTCGGACAAGCTATTCAACCTGAGAGGCTCGGTCGCGATGGCAAACAGCGGCGCCGACACAAACGGCAGCCAGTTCTTTATCAACCAGAAGCCGAAGGACAGCTTTGAGGGCTGGGAAACGCTCGAAAGCCAATGGAAGCAGGTCCACCAAATGCTTTCCCAGTATATCGCCTCCGGCGCGCTGCAGTCCTTTATACAAAATATCAATTATATCGCCTGCCTTGATACCGACGAGGTGCCGGACGATGTAAAAAAGCTTTATGCGGACAACGGCGGAAACCCGACGCTCGACGGCGCGTTCAACGCAATCGACCGCGGCCATACGGTCTTTGCACAGGTTTACGATGGCATGGACATTGTAGATAAAATTGCCGCGGTAAAGGTCGACGACAACAGCAAGCCGGAAAAGGATATTATTATCGACAGCATAGAAATCACAGGCTTCGGCGGCTGACAGTTATCATAAAAGGCAAAAAAGCGGAAACGATAAGGAAAAGGAATAAGGAGGATTTGTTATGTCTGATAATATTATGCATCCCACGGAATCGGATTTCGATTCCATGATAAGTGAAAACAAGCTTGTAGTCGTTGACTTTTGGGCTACCTGGTGCGGACCGTGTAAAATGCTCGCGCCCGTGATTGAATCTCTCGCCAATGAATTTGAAGGCAAGGCGGTCGTCGCCAAGGTAGACGTCGACCAGGAAAAGGGCCTTGCCAAACAGTTTGGCGTTATGAGCATCCCGACTGTCGTCATTTTCAAAGACGGGCAGGAGGTAAACCGCGAGGTTGGCTTTAAGCCAGTTGACGCTTACCGCGGAATCCTGCAAAGCTATCTTTAAATGTAGTATAAAAAACGGCGTGCCAAATCATGGCACGCCGTTTTCTTATTTCAATTGTTATTCTAACCCTCCTGAATGGGCAACCACGTCCACGGAAGCTGTTCACCCGCCAAAATCCGCTGTGCAAGCAATACGTCCACCAGCGTGAGCTTTCCGTCATGGTTCAGGTCGCAAAGCTCCTTGACATAAAACTCGTTTTCGCTGCCCAAATACAGATTTTCCATCTTTAAAATCTGCGCAAGCACCTTCTGCATGGTTAAGACATCGGTAAGCATAAGCTCTCCGTCCAAGTCCGTATCCCCAAGCGGGCGCGCCTCTAGGCCGTAGCCGTTTTGCACGGGAAACATTTCGGCAATTTCTTTTATATTTGTTACAATTCCCGTTTGATACGCCTCCCAAAGCGGAACAGCCTCCTGCCCCTGAATCAGGAAAATACCCAGTTGGTCCGGGGTATAAAGTGACCGGTTAAAAAATTTATAGTTCCCGATTTGCGCCGTCATTTCCATTGGTGTAGGTTCAAGAGCGGCAAGGCAAACGGCATATCCGTTTGTTTCACCATAAGAGGAAAACAGATACTGTCCCCCATACGCGTCTATCGCTTTCCGTGTATAACCGTACCGGTCGATCAGGCACTGTTCAAATACGGCTTTATATTCTTCCGCAGTCGCCTCCTGCGCATTTGCAGAAATTGCAAATACCGCCGGTATGAACAGCACGGTTAAAAACAGCGAAATTACTCTTTTTATCATGACATAACATCTCCATTCAGTGCCGTAATGGCAAAATAGGCCGTATGGCCGGACGGGCCGTTCCTGCTCACCTTGATATGGTAGGTACCGTTTTGTACGTTTGTTGGTGGAATGGAAATACGCTGCACATTGCCTGTAACATTAAATGATGTGTACACCGTACCATCAGGCGCCGTAACCTCTAGCTTAAGAAAGGAAAGGGGCGCCCCGCTCAAATTGACGTCCGCAAAATGATCGCTTATACTGTTAAAAGAAGTTGTTTTCGTCCAAGTAAGCGCGATATTCAAAGGTACATTTGATTTTGTCACGAGTAAATTTTTTGTCACGGGGCCGAATTCGCTATGCACAAAAGAACCGGTCGCATACTTTGGGTAGCTGCTCGAAGATAGCGCAGTAAAGGAATTGTAGACGTTTAACATTCCGGCTCCGCACTGGCGTGTCATCGCAGGTGTGTTGGAAGTTATAGAAGAATATGCCGACATTTCCGTCGCGCCGCACAGCAAAAGCGCCTTGACAAGCTCCGGATTCGTTTTCAAAAAAGGCTGCGCCTGCATCAGTTGCGCGATAGCACCCGTTACGACAGGTGCAGCAGCACTTGTTCCGCCTCCTGCCATACTAGGAGCTGCAGATGTTGTAACACAAGAGCCTGGAGCGATAAGATCAGGCTTATAAGGCTTGCTTTCGTCTGCACAATATGATGAAGTACTTGCTAATGTATCATCTAATAGCGATTCTGTTTTCTTGTCGTCTAAATTTCCCACTGTAATCGCATTATAAGCCATTCCACCGCAAGCGACGCCTGCTGGGTCAAGGTTTCCCGAAGAAATTACTATTGCGACATGATGATCAACACTAATATGATCAATCCATTTTGTAATGTCTCTGTACTGATTAAAATAATGATCATTTCCAGTTGGGTAATTATCATTTATCACACCAACATATTTGTATTCAAAATATGCACTAGCATTAATTACGTTTACCCCTTCACTCAGAAGGGTTTCTATCGCCTGTTTATAACCTTGTCCTTGATTGGATGAAGCATATAGCTCTGCTTCAGGGACAATTCCAGTATAATTTTGAGTTTTGCCTATCATAATACTGGCAACATATGAAGGATGGTCTGTAGCTGTTCCATTTAAAATATGTATTTTATTGTTTTCTTTAGCATATTGGAACGATAATAAATCATCATTTAACACCCCAGCTTCAACCTGTCCTATCTTAATACCAGAACCATTTTCCCAGAACATCGCGCATATATTCTATTCCTGTAATTTTTTGCCACACAACTGGTATTGAACTGTCAGGAAGCGATACATTCTGCTGTTCATTGATTTCTATTTGCTCCAGTTGGGATTCTAAATAATAATTTTCATCTGCAGGAAGATAAAATACAGCTTCCACATCATTTGAAGCGACAATATTATAAATCTGCACTTTCGTAAGCGTTATATCTATATTGGGCGCATACTGGCATGTATAGAGAATTTCAGGCTGTTCAGCGGCAGAAGCGCGAAACAATTCTTGTTTTTCTTTTGGAAACAGCGCGTCAAAAATATCCATATTTTGTTTTTGGTAGAGGCTGGATGAAACTGTACGCTGTGTCTCTACCAAATATTGATAATCATCTGATGAAAGCCCAAGAGACGCCTGCTCCATTTGCTCTAACTCGGTCATAAGGCTTAGTGTTTTTGCGTTATCAACTGCTAAATCCTGTTGCTCCATGTATTTTAATAATTTAGCCTTTTTATCTTCGTTTTTTACTTCTTTTTTGATGCATTGTTCCACTGCAGATGTCATTGTTTCGCCGTTAATATCCCTTACCCATACAGACACGTTAAACTTTTCTGACTCCTTTGCCGCTGTAAGCTTTTGCAGCAAAAACGAGTCAATCTTCTTTTCATTGCCATTTTTATACACCTGTAACGCTGTGACAGAAGGACAAAAGGCTACTAACCACAATAGTAGCAAAGCTAAAAGTATCGATATTCTTTTCTTTCTCACATGAATACTTCCTTTCCTGCTTTTTATCAGTTCAATAAACAATTGGACATTGGTCTTCCTCCTCTCGAAAGCTTTTATTTATTTTACTATATTTTTCTTTATTAATCAAATTATTTAATGAATTTTTAATATTGCAGCTTTAAATTGAAGCTATAAAAATTCCTGTTTAGAAAACTTTCATTATTTAAAATTTTATGAACTTTTTGCATCAAACCCGTTTAATTCCTGCAAAAGATTGACTTTTTTCATAAATTAGTGGATAATATAACGTGTTAAATTATTAACGTGGGAGCCTGTAAGCCTGCGCTTCCCACCTGTTACGAATTGAAAAAGAAGGAGGAGATTATCTTGGGCTACACTCTTGCACAAAAGATAATCAAAGAACACCTGCTCAGCGGCGATATGACCGTCGGCAGCGATATCGGCCTGAAAATCGACCAGACCCTCACGCAGGACGCGACCGGAACCATGGCATATCTTGAGTTTGAGGCCATGGGTGTTCCAAGGGTCAAGACGGAAAAAAGCGTCGCATATATCGACCACAATACGCTCCAGACAGGCTTTGAAAACGCTGACGACCACCGCTTTATCCAGTCGATCGCCAAAAAGCACGGCATTTACTTTTCCCGCCCCGGAAACGGCATCTGCCACCAGGTGCATTTAGAGCGCTTCGGCAAGCCGGGCAAAACGCTCATTGGCTCCGACAGCCACACCCCCACGGGCGGCGGCATCGGGATGCTGGCTATGGGCGCGGGCGGCCTGGACGTCGCGGTCGCTATGGGCGGCGGCGCTTACTATATCACCATGCCGAAAATGGTGCGTGTAAACCTTACCGGCAAATTACAGCCGTGGGTTTCCGCAAAGGACGTTATATTGGAAGTGCTGCGCATCATGTCCGTTAAGGGCGGTGTGGGTAAAATCGTCGAATACGGCGGAGACGGCGTAAAGGGCCTGAGCGTGCCTGAGCGCGCGACCATCACGAATATGGGCGCGGAGCTCGGCGCAACGGCCTCTATTTTCCCTTCCGACGAAATTACAAAGGCCTTCTTGAAGGCACAGGGACGCGAAGAGGACTGGTGCGAGCTCCAGCCGGACAGCGACGCCGTATATGACGAGGTAATCGATATCGACCTCTCTTCCCTCAAACCGATGGCGGCTTGCCCGCACAGCCCCGACAATATAAAAACGATTGAAGAAATCGGCCCGCAGAAGGTCGACCAGGTATGTATCGGCTCCTGTACGAACTCCTCTTACCTTGACCTGATGCGTGTTGCCGCTATATTAAAAGGAAAGACCGTGCACGAGGATGTAAGCCTTTCCATCGCGCCCGGTTCCAAGCAGGTTTACAACATGCTTGCCTTAAACGGCGCGCTCGGCGATTTGATTGCCGCAGGCGCAAGGATTCTGGAATGTGCGTGCGGCCCGTGCATCGGTATGGGACAGTCGCCGAATTCCAAGGGTATCTCTCTGCGTACCTTCAACCGCAATTTTGAAGGGCGCTCCGGTACGGCGGACGGCCAGATTTACCTTGTCAGCCCTGAAACGGCGGCGGCAAGCGCACTTACCGGCGTATTTACCGACCCGTGCACACTGGGCGAAGAGGTAAAAATAGACCTGCCCGAGGCGTTCCTCATCAACGACAACATGGTAACGCCGCCCGCGCTAGAGGAAGAGATGGACAGCGTAGAGGTCCTGCGCGGACCGAACATCAAGCCCTTCCCCACGACGAAGCCGCTTGAGGAAAGAATTGAGGCACCTTGTGCCTTGAAGGTGGGCGACAACATAACAACCGACCACATCATGCCGGCGGGCGCGAAGATTCTTCCGCTGCGCTCGAATATCCCCGCGATTTCGCAGCACTGCTTTACCGTGTGCGACAAGGAATTCCCGAAGCGCGCGCAGGAAATGAAGCAGAGCGTCATCGTAGGCGGCGCGAACTACGGACAGGGCTCGTCAAGGGAGCACGCGGCGCTCGCGCCCTTATATCTCGGCGTAAAGGCGGTGCTGGTCAAAAGCTTTGCACGTATCCACCGCAGCAACCTCATCAACGCCGGTATCTTGCCGCTGACCTTTGCAAACGAAGCGGATTACGATAAAATTTCACAGGGCGACCTGCTTTCCATGCCGGACGTGAAGGCTTGTATTCAGCAGGGCCGCGATATTATAATTGAAAACAAGACGACCGGCGGCAAAATCACGGCAAAATGCGAGCTGACCGACAGGACGAAAGCGATTATCTCAGCCGGCGGCCTGTTAAACTACACGAAAGAAAACGCCTGATTTTAAAACCGCCCTTTCCGGGCGGGATACATAATAAAAAACCGGCGGGCTTAGAAAATGCCGGTTGACCCGGCTGCATCGGGACAGGAAATCAATAGAAACAGGAGTGATTCCATTGGCAGACAAAATCCAAATGAAAACCCCTCTGGTCGAAATGGACGGGGACGAGATGACAAGGGTCATCTGGCAGATGATTAAGGATATCCTTCTTACCCCTTACATCGATTTGAACACGGAATATTACGATTTGGGGCTTAAGCACCGCAACGAGACAAACGACCAGGTTACCTTCGACAGCGCGCAGGCGACGAAAAAGTACGGCGTGGCCGTCAAGTGCGCGACCATTACGCCGAACGCCGAGCGCGTCAAGGAGTACGGCCTGAAGGAAATGTGGAAGTCCCCCAACGGTACCATCCGCGCGATTCTCGACGGCACGGTTTTCAGGACGCCGATAGTCGTCAAGGGCATCACCCCGTTTATCCCCACCTGGAAAAAGCCAATCTGTATTGCGCGTCACGCGTACGGCGACGTATACAAGAACACGGAGATGGCGGTTAAGGGCGGCAGCAAGGCGGAGCTCTGCGTTACAGCGCCCGACGGCACGGAGCAGCGCCAGCTCATCCATACGTTCGACGGAGACGGCGTTATCCAGGGCATGCACAATCTCGACAAGAGCATTGGCAGCTTTGCGCGTTCCTGCTTTAACTACGCGCTCGACGTACACCAGGACGTATGGTTTGCGACAAAGGATACCATCAGCAAGAAGTACGACCACCGTTTTAAGGATATATTCAACGAAATTTTTGAAAATGAATATAAAGAAAAATTTGAAAAAGCCGGGATTGAATATTTCTATACACTGATTGACGACGCGGTCGCGCGTGTCGTCCGCAGTGAGGGCGGCTATATCTGGGCCTGCAAGAACTACGACGGCGACGTCATGTCCGACATGGTAGCCACCGCGTTCGGCAGCCTCGCGATGATGACGAGCGTGCTCGTCTCCCCTGACGGCGTATACGAGTACGAGGCGGCGCACGGGACTGTGCAGCGCCACTACTATAAGTATTTGAAGGGCGAGCAGACCTCCACAAACAGCGTCGCTACGCTGTTTGCGTGGAGCGGCGCGCTTCGTAAGCGCGGCGAGCTCGATAAAACGCCGGAGCTCTGCGCGTTTGCCGATAAACTGGAGGCGGCGACGGTCCAGACGATTGAGGACGGCGTAATGACGGGCGATTTGTACCTGCTTTCCTCTCTCAGCAATAAAAAGAAGGTCGATACGGAAACGTTCCTGAAGGAAATCGGCGTCAGGCTTTCCTCCATGATGTAATATTGTCTTAATTCAGCCGGACGGTTTTCCCGTCCGGCTGAAGCGGCATAAAATACTTGCGGATATTCTCAAGGCAGTTTGATTGAGCTGTTTTTAGAATGGCTGCAGGAAAAAGATGCAGGAAGAAGGAAAAGATTATGAGCAAAAGGGAAAACATTTCGATGTCGGTCGTCCGCCGCCTGCCGCGCTATTACCGCTTTTTGTCAGAGCTTAAAATGCAGGGCATCATGCGCATTTCATCCAAGGAGCTGGCAGACCGGATGAAGCTTACCGCGTCCCAAGTGCGGCAGGATTTCAACTGCTTCGGCGGCTTCGGCCAGCAGGGCTACGGCTACAGCGTGGAACAGCTTTATGACGAGATTGAAAATATACTCGGCCTGCAGGGCCGTCATAAGACGGTGCTTATCGGCGCGGGCAACCTTGGGCGCGCTGTAGCGACGCATATGTCTTTTGAGACGCGCGGGTTTGAGCTGATTGGCATTTTCGACCGCGACAAAACACTCATAGGCCAGGAAATCCGCGAGGTACTCGTCGGAGATATAAAAAACCTGGAGCAGTTCTGTGAGCTGTTCCGCCCGGAGGTCGCAATCCTCTGCGTACCGAAAAGCTCGGTTGAGCCGATTGCGAAAATCCTGTACGCGTCCGGAATCAAGAACTACTGGAATTTCAGCCATTACGACCTATCAGTCGCTTACGACGACGTAATCGTCGAGAACGTCCATATGTCAGACAGCCTGATGACGCTCTGCTACCGCATCAACGCGGCGCAGCAGCAGGCAAATATTGAGCCTTAATGCGGGCATAATAACCGTTAGATTTTCCGGCGAATTTTTTGTACAAAAAATTCGAAAAAACGCGCCGGATTTTTTATAAGCCAAACCGTAAAAAAGTTTGTTAATTTATTGACAATCCATAAGCCCAATGGTATACTAGGGTCAATGAGATTGTTAATCTTTTAACAAGTCTTAGAAAACAGGAGGTAACTGAAAATGGCAAAAGCACAAGAAAAACCGCAGCAGAACAATGTAGCCGAAACGATTGACGGTTATGTTGCGAAGGCGCAGCAGGCCCTGGAGGAGTATATGAAGCTCGACCAGGAGCAGGTTGACGCAATCGTAAAGGCGATGGCTCTTGCGGGCCTCGACCAGCATATGCCGCTTGCGAAGCTCGCCTATGAGGAAACAGGAAGAGGCGTGCTCGAAGACAAAATCATCAAGAACATGTTCGCTACCGAATATATCTGGCATTCCATTAAATACGCGAAGACCGTCGGTATTGTGGAAGAAAACGAAATGGAAGGCTATGTGGAGGTCGCGGAGCCTGTCGGCATCGTCTGCGGCGTAACGCCCGTAACGAACCCCACTTCGACCACCATGTTTAAATCCATGATTTGCGCAAAGGGCAGGAACCCGATTATCTTCGGCTTCCATCCGAGCGCGCAGCAGTGTTCCATCGCGGCGGCTAAGGTTGTAAGGGACGCGGCTGTCAAGGCGGGCGCTCCTGAAAACTGCATCCAGTGGATTGAAACGCCCTCCATCGAGGCAACCAATTACCTGATGAACCATCCGGGCGTTGCAATGGTCCTTGCGACAGGCGGCTCCGGCATGGTCAAGGCGGCGTATTCGACCGGTAAGCCGGCGCTTGGCGTTGGCCCGGGCAACGTGCCCTGCTACATTGAAAAGAGCGCGAACCTCGAGAGGGCCTGCACAGACCTGATGCTCTCCAAAACGTTCGATAACGGCATGATTTGCGCCTCTGAGCAGGCTGTTATCGTCGATAAGGAAATCGCGAAGGATTTTGAAAGGATTATGAAGGACAACAACTGCTACTTCCTCAACAAGGAAGAAACAGAGAAGGTCTCGAATTACGTTATCAACCCGGAAAAGCAGGCGGTCAACCCGGTTATCGTCGGCAAGCCGGCGGCATGGATTGCCGAGCAGGCGGGCGTAAAGGTTCCCGACAAGACGAAGATTCTTATCGCGAAGCTCCCGAAGGTCGGCCCGGAATATCCGCTTTCCAGGGAAAAACTCTCCCCTGTGCTCGCTTACTTTATTGTGGACAGCACCGAGCAGGGCTTCCAGTATGCCAACGATATGCTTGAAATGGGCGGCCTCGGCCACTCCGCTGTTATCCACAGCACAAACGCGGAAATTATCCAGGCTTACGGCGAGGCGATGCGCGTCGGCCGTGTAATCTCCAACTCTCCGTCCTCGCAGGGCGCTATCGGCGATATTTACAACACGAACACGCCGTCGCTCACGCTGGGCTGCGGCTCCTACGGCCACAACTCGACGACATCCAACGTTTCGAGCGTTAACCTGATTAACAAGAAGCGTATTGCCAAGAGGAGAGTTAATATGCAGTGGTTTAAAGTTCCGCCGAAGATTTACTTTGAGTATGATTCCATCCAGTACCTTGAGAAGATGGAAGGCATTGAGCGTGCGTTCATCGTTACCGACCCGACCATGGTCCAGCTCGGCAACGTCGATAAAATCCTTTACTACCTGCGCAAGAGGGAGCAGTACTGCCACGCTGAGATTTACAGCGACGTAGAGCCCGATCCGGATGTAGAGACAATCATGCGCGGCGTTGAGGCAATGCGCACCTTCCAGCCGGACGTCATCATCGCGCTCGGCGGCGGCAGCGCAATGGACGCGGCCAAGGGCATGTGGCTGTTCTATGAGCATCCCGACACCACGTTCGACGGCCTCAAGCAGAAGTTCATGGATATCAGGAAGCGTGCCTACAAGTTCCCGAGGCTCGGCGAAAAGGCACAGATGGTTTGTATCCCGACGACCTCCGGTACCGGTTCTGAGGTTACGAGCTTCTCTGTCATTACGGACAGGAAGAACGGCAACATCAAGTACCCGCTGGCCGATTACGCGCTCACCCCGAGCGTTGCAATCATCGACCCGCAGTTCGTCACCTCCCTGCCGAAGTCCGCAACCGCTTTCACCGGCCTTGACGTCTTGACGCACGCGATTGAGGCTTATGTCTCCGTTATGGCGAGCGACTACACCGACGGCCTTGCGCTCCAGGCAATCGATATGGTATTCACCTATCTGCCGAGAGCCTACAAGAACGGCGCGACTGACCTTGAGGCAAGAGAGAAGATGCACAATGCTTCCTGTATTGCCGGTATGGCGTTTACAAACGCGTTCCTCGGGCTCAACCACTCCATGGCGCATAAGCTCGGCGGCGAGTACCACATCCCGCATGGCCTTGCAAACGCGCTGCTTCTCCCCTATGTTTGCCAGTATAACGCGCAGAAGCCCACAAAGTTTGCGACCTTCCCGAAATACGAGAAGTTCATCGCGGACGAAAAGTTTGCCAAGATTGCCAAGATGATTGGCGTAGGCGGCAAGACGACAGAAGAAAGCGTGAAGAACCTGATTAAGGCAATCAGGGATTTGACCAACGAGGTCGGCATTGAGTTTGGTATCAAGAACCAGGGCGTCGACGAGAAGGTATTCTTCGATACGCTCCAGTCCCTTGCTGAGCGCGCGCACGAGGACCAGTGCACAACAGCGAACCCGCGCTACCCGCTCATCAGCGAGATTAAGGAAATCTACACCAAGGCTTATTACGGCGAAGAGTAATCCGCATAAATTCAGTTTTCAGTTTTCTACCTCCCTTCTATATTGCAGCAGCG
>ENA-OPSL01000145-OPSL01000145.1-human-gut-metagenome-genome-assembly--contig:-NODE-145-length-26070-cov-1.867884_pt1 | contig 26070 bp, 20 predicted proteins | sample MGYA00241458_ERZ501908 | MGnify/ENA primary metagenome ERZ501908 (study PRJEB25962, sample SAMEA2042444) | human gut metagenome | biome: human gut; feature: human-associated habitat; material: faeces... | reverse complement strand
CCGTTTAATGGCGGTATTGGTTTCCACGATGCAAACTGGCAGCCATACTTTGGTGGAGATCGTTTCATGGAAGGCGGTTCGCATGGATGTATCAATATGCCGCCGGAGAAAGCAGCAGAACTTTATAATATTATTGACTGCAATATTCCAATCGTATGTTTTTATTAGTATTAATTAAGAATTGCTTTCCTTAGATCTGCTGATAGGAAGGCGTTGAACAGTTTCCTGAAAAAAATAAAAACAGGTATTGATATTCCGGGATCATTGTATACAAGACAATATTCCCGGATTTCTGTAAAATGAAAATGGTTCTGTATGGTAAAATGCCGATAGAAGGAGGAAGATTATGAACATGGATTCTTTGAGTCTGATACTGACCATTGCCGCTTTTATAGTAGGAATAATGCTTCTGACAGGACATGGAGATATTTTCCTGAAAGGTGGAAATGCGGATATCCGCAAGAAGCTTTATGATGAAGAGAAGATGGCAAAAGCAAGTGGAGTTGCACTTATTTTAATTGGTATTGTTTCTGCTGTGGATCTTTTTACTACAGCACTGGCTTTTAAAATAGCTTACATAGTAGCACTTCTGATCATAATTATCGGACTTGTGTATTATTTACGGGTGAAATGCAAAAAATAATCAATAAGGAAAGAAGGATCGGAACACAGTAAAATGTGTACGGTCCTTTTTTATGTATTAGCGTTTTTCTTTGTTTTGTGATAAAATGACATACAGGCTTAAATTCCATTGTTATGAGCAACCTGGAATTTTGGAGTGAACATTAACGAACAGTAAATAAACGAGGAAAAGATAAGTTATGGTACTTGAAGAAATAGTGTTGCCTCTGGTAAAATGGTACAGGGATAATAAGAGAATTCTTCCATGGAGAGATAAAGACAATGCTTATTACACATGGGTATCAGAGATTATGTTGCAGCAAACCAGAGTGGAGGCAGTGAAGCCTTATTTCCGGAGATTTATCACAGAACTTCCGGATATTCAGTCATTGGCAGAATGTCCTGAAGAGAAACTTTTGAAGTTATGGGAAGGTCTGGGATATTATAACCGCGTCCGGAACATGCAGGAGGCGGCGAAAACTGTAAAAAATGAATATAATGGCAGACTGCCTGAAGATTATCAGGCACTTTTGTCGTTAAAGGGAATAGGAAGTTATACAGCCGGTGCCATTGCATCGATCGCATATGGGGAAAAGGTTCCGGCTGTAGACGGGAATGTACTGCGTGTGATTTCCAGAATTACAGAGAGTACTGAAGATATCAGCCGGCAGTCTGTCCGCAGGAAAATGGAGCAGCAGCTTTTACAGATCATGCCTTCCGATTGTCCGGGAGATTTTAATCAGGCACTGATGGAACTGGGAGCTGTGGTGTGCGTTCCCAACGGTCAGGCGAAATGTGCAGTATGTCCTGTTGCATTTATCTGTCTGGCTCACAGACATGATAAAACGGATATGATTCCTGTAAAAGCACCTAAGAAAGCCAGAACACAGGACAACAGGACTGTGTTTATCATTCAGGACGGAGAATGCACAGCTATCAGGAAAAGACCTGAGAAAGGACTTCTGGCAGGTTTGTATGAGCTGCCAAACACTCAGGGACATTTAAAGAGAGAAGAGGCACTTTTGTATGTAAAAGAGTTGGGACTTGATCCATTATATATAGAAGAACTTCCGCCTGCGAAACATATTTTCTCCCATATTGAATGGAGAATGCAGGCATACAGAATAAAGGTATCATCCCTAAAGACAACACAGGATAAAGAACTCATTTTTGTAAGTAAAGAACAGTCAGGTAAACAATACGCAATTCCATCTGCTTTTGGAGCGTATGCAAAGTATATCAAGGAGGAAACAACAAGATGAAACTGTTAAGTATTGCGATTCCATGTTATAATTCCCAGGATTATATGGAGAATTGTATAGAGTCATTACTGGTGGGAGGAGAAGAAGTAGAGATTCTTATAGTAGATGACGGATCTTCTGACAGAACTGCCGAGATTGCAGATGACTATGCCAGGAAATATCCGACAATTGTAAAGGCAATCCATCAGGAAAATGGTGGTCATGGAGAAGCTGTCAATGCAGGGATCAGAAATGCTACAGGATTGTATTTCAAGGTAGTGGACAGTGATGACTGGGTAAATAAAGAGGCGTATGTACAGATTTTGAAAACTTTATATGAACTGCTCAGAGGTCCACAGACAGTTGACCTTCTGATCAGTAATTTTGTATATGAGAAACAGGGGGCAACCCGTAAGAAAATCATGCAGTACCGCAAATGCCTGCCGCAGGACAGAATATTTGGATGGGAAGAAGTGAAACATATGCCGAAAGGTAAATATCTTCTGATGCACTCCATGATCTATCGTACAAAACTGCTTCATGAATGCAATCTGGAACTGCCGAAGCATACATTTTATGTAGATAATCTATTTGCTTTTGAACCTCTTCCGTATGTAAAGAATCTGTATTATCTGGATGTGAATTTCTACCGTTATTTTATCGGGAGAGATGACCAGTCTGTAAATGAGAAAGTGATGATCAAACGTATTGACCAGCAGATCCGGGTAAACAAACTCATGGTAGATGCATATATCAACTGTAAAAGTACAAATAAGCAGTTGAAAGCATATATGTTCAGCTATCTGGATATTATTACAACTATTTCTTCCATTATGCTGATACGTGCCAATACAGAAGAGTCCCTTCAGAAGAAGAAAGAACTTCTGGAATATATCAGGACGGAGAATAAACAGGTATACAGAAAACTGCGTCACAGTCTTTTCGGAAGAGTCATGAACCTTCCGGGAAGAGGTGGAAGAAAAATGTCAGTGGCAGCCTACAAAATCAGCCAGAAATTCTATGGATTTAACTGATGTGTAAAAGCTTCACATCCGGATATCGGTTTTGGGAAAATATTTTATGAAATTGTTATAACTGTAAAAAAAGCAGAATCTCTGAAAGACAAAAATGTATTTCAAAGATTCTGCTTTTTTTAAATCTTTCTAATTCTCGCTCTTTTTTCTCTTTACTTCTCTAAAGCAGACAGATTCAGAAGAAACGGAAATTCTTCTCGGATAAAAAACCAGAAAGCCAAACAATGCAAGTGTTGCACCCATGCATACATCGATCACAGAATGCTGTTTCAGGAACATGGTGGACATGATGATCAGCGTGGTCAGGGTAAAGGATGCTGCTTTTATAAATTTTTTATTTCGCAGTGTTTCGCAGTTTGTAAGCGACATATGTATTGCAAGAGAGTTGAACACATGAATGCTGGGCAGGATATTCGTAGGAGTATCTGTACTGTACAGCCATTTTACTATATCTGTGAAGATATTGTCTCTTGGAAATTCGGTCGGACGTATGTGCTGAGCATTTGGATAAACATAGGAAACAATCAGGAAAACAGTCATTCCCATCATAAGATTAAATGCCAGCTGATAGTATTCATGTTTGTTTTTGTTAAAAAATATAAAATAAATCACAGCCAGGATCATGTATGGAAACCACAGCATATAAGGAACGATAAAGAACTCACAAAATGGAATCCAGTCATCAAATACTGTATGTACGATATGATAGCTGTGAACCGGTCTGTGCTCCAGGTAACTGAAGAGCAGGATATAAATGATGCTGTAAACAGCAATCACAAGTCCATGCCGGTATTTGGAAATAAAACGTTTCAAAATTTCACCTTCTTTGGAGAATTATTTCATACCATACCATATCATAACATCTTCATACTGCTTTTACAAATAAATTTTCTCATAAAGTATATAAAAATTTTATAAAAAAATTCTCAATAAAGTGTAGCGTTTTACAAAGTTTTAACATAAAGCAGAACAAAGATTTTACGGCTTTTTATTATACTGATATCAACTGAGCCGGAGAAATTATAGTGATTTTCGAAAATGTCATGTTGTTTCCGGAGATTGTATACTGGTTTCGGCTTATGGCATTCAGCAAATAATTGTAAATGGAGAACAGAAAAATGATATATTTGGTAGAAGATGATGAGAGTATACGTGAACTGGTGATTTATACATTGAAAAGTCAGGGATTTGAAGCAAAAGGATTTGAAAGACCTTCTCACTTCTGGAAAGCCCTGGAAAAGGAAAAACCTGCACTTCTGCTCCTTGATGTGATGCTGCCGGAAGAGGATGGGATTTCCATATTGAAGAAATTGCGTATGCGTCCGGATACACGTAAACTTCCTATTATTATGCTGACAGCAAAAAGCAGTGAATATGATACAGTGGTAGGTCTTGACAGCGGGGCAGATGACTATATTCCAAAACCATTCCGCATGATGGAACTGATCTCAAGGATCCGCGCATTATTAAGAAGAACAGAAGATGACGGCGCAGAAGAATATCAGACAGGAAACCTTTATGTCTGCCCTTCCAGACATATTGCAACTGTAGATAAAAAGAATGTAAATCTTACATTAAAAGAATATGAAGTATTATGTCTGCTTCTGAAAAACAGCGGAACTGTACTTTCCAGAACCCAGCTTCTGAATCAGGTCTGGGGGTATGAATTTGACGGAGAGAGCAGAACCGTTGATGTACATATCCGAACACTGAGACAAAAACTGGGAAGTGCCGGTGAACTGGTGGAGACAGTTCGTGGAGTCGGATATAAAATTAATATGAAATAAAGTTAAAGAATAACTGGAAACAGGAATTTATCTATGCTATACTTCTAAATAGGATAAGCAGTTGTCCGGAAGTAAATGGACAATTACTCAAAATCAACGGTCAGGGCTATCAAAAAACCCTGACTGTAGATTTTTATAAGGAGTTATTTATTATATGAAATCATTAGTAATAGCAGAGAAACCTTCTGTTGCCAGAGATATTGCCAGAGTACTTCACTGTACACAGAAAGGAAATGGTACCCTTGAGGGAAAAGATTACGTAGTCACCTGGGCACTTGGACACCTTGTTACGCTGGCAGATCCTGAGGAATACGATAAGAAGTATATGAAATGGGAAATATCCACACTTCCCATGATGCCGGATCGAATGAAGCTGGTAGTTATTCGACAGACCGGTAAACAGTACAATGCAGTAAAAACGCAGCTGTACAGAAAAGACATAAACGATATTATAATAGCCACAGATGCCGGAAGAGAAGGTGAACTGGTAGCCCGCTGGATTCTTGACAAAGCGGACTGTCATAAACCAATCCGCAGACTGTGGATTTCTTCAGTTACAGACAAAGCTATCAAAGAAGGATTCGTAAATCTGAAAAACGGACATGAGTATGATAATCTGTACAGAGCAGCTGTGGCAAGAGCGGAAGCTGACTGGCTGGTGGGAATGAACGGTACCAGAGCCCTCACCTGTAAATACAATGCCCAGCTTTCCTGTGGCAGGGTGCAGACCCCCACCCTTGCCATGATCGCAAAGCGCGAAGAAGAAATCCGCAAATTTGTGCCAAAAGAATATTATGGTATTTCTCTGGAGACCCAGGATGTGAAATGGACCTGGAGAGATGAGAAAACAAAGAGCTTCCGTACTTTTTCTAGGGAAAGGGCAGAGCAGATCAAAGGCAGGCTGGAGAACGCTGCTCTTGAAATAACCAGTGTAGAGAAAAAAGCAAAAAAGACTATGGCCCCGGGCCTGTACGACCTGACAACTTTGCAGAGGGAAGCCAACCTGAAATATGGTTTTTCTGCAAAAGAGACCCTGAATATTATGCAGCGCCTTTACGAAAATCACAAAGTACTCACATATCCCAGAACCGATTCCCGATACATTGGAAAGGACATTGTTCCTACTATTAAGGAAAGACTGAAGGCCTGCGGAATCGGTCCGTACAGAAAGCTTGCTGGCGCACTTATGAATAAGCCTGTGCAGGTGAATGGAAGTTTTGTGGATGATAAGAGGGTCAGTGACCACCATGCGATCATTCCGACAGAACAGTTTGTTCAGCTGGACCACATGACAAATGAAGAACGGAAGATTTATGATATGGTTGTCCGTCGTTTCCTTGCAGTTCTTTATCCTGCAAGCCAGTATGAGCAGGTGACCATGGAGGCGAAAGCGGCAGGAGAAACTTTTGCAGCCAGCGGCAAAGTGATAAAGAGCATGGGCTGGAAGGAAGTTTACGAAGGCGGAGCAGATGATGATTTGGAAGATGAGGCGGATGATGAGAAAAAACTGAAAGACCAGCGTCTTCCGGAGATGAAAACCGGAACCAGACTAAAGATTTTGAAAACTTCCTTAAATACAGGAAAAACAAAACCGCCAGCAAGATTCACAGAGGCAACTCTTCTTGCAGCTATGGAAAATCCGGTGAAATTTATGGAGACAAGAGATAAAGAAGCGGTGAAAACCCTTGGAGAGACTGGGGGGCTTGGAACCGTTGCCACAAGAGCAGACATTATTGAGAAACTTTTCCATTCCTTTATGATGGAGAAAAAAGGCAATGAGATCCATATTACCTCAAAGGCAAAACAGCTTCTGGAGCTGGTGCCGGAAGACCTGAAAAAGCCTGAGCTCACAGCTGACTGGGAGATGAAGCTTTCCCAGATTGCAAAAGGCAGGATACGTCAGGGGGATTTTCTTCACCAAATCCGTGACTATACCTGTGAAATTGTAGATGAGATCAAAACCGGGGAGGGCACGTTCCGCCACGACAATCTTACAAATAAAGTATGTCCGCAGTGCGGCAAAAAACTTCTGGCTGTCAATGGAAAAAACAGCAAAATGCTGGTATGCCAGGACCGGGAGTGCGGCTACCGTGAAACGATTTCCCGCACCACCAATGCCCGTTGTCCGAAATGCCATAAACGTATGGAAATGTATGTGAAAGGTAAGGAAGAGACGTTTGTCTGCCAGTGCGGTTATAAAGAGAAGCTTTCCGCGTTCCAGGCAAGACGTCAGAAAGAGGGCGCAGGAGTGGGCAAGCGTGACGTGCAGAACTATCTGCGCAGGCAGCAGAAAGAGGCAAATGAGCCGGTGAACAATACTTTTGCACAGGCCTTATCTGGAATTAAGCTGTAAATACAGAGGATAGATAATACGGAGATGCTGTTGATGGCAGCATGTTATATTACTGTTCACTGGCAATGTCCCGCGGGGTGTTTTTGGTGAATATCGTTTACAGAAAAATGGGGAATCTCAGCGGGAAATCTTGAAAATGCATGATTTCAGTGCATCGCGAAGTGAACCGTAACCATGTTTGTCTACAAAAAAATAAAAGAAAGAGGAATTTGCATATGCGCCGAGAAGTATCTTTGGAAGAGATTTCCGACGGAAGACTTTATGAATTAAATGATATGGTAAAGGCAGACTGTCAGGATTGTGCGGGCTGTCATGACTGCTGTGAGGGTATGGGGGACTCAGTTGTGCTGGATCCCATGGATGTGTACCGTCTGTGTACGAATCTGGGAAAAACACCACAGGAACTGGTAAGCACCGGGCTGATCCAGTTCGATGCCATGGATGGGAATATTCTGCCTCATCTTTGCATGAGTGGAAAAAACCAATGCTGTGTTTTCCTGAATGAACAGGGACGGTGCAGCATTCATGACTTCCGTCCTGGGTTCTGCAGACTTTTCCCATTGGGACGTTTCTATGAAAATGGAGGATTTAAGTATTTTCTGCAGATCCATGAATGTAAGAAGACAAGCAGGAGCAAGATCAAGGTAAAGAAATGGATCGACACTCCGGATCTTCGCCAGTATGAAAAGTTTGTAGCTGACTGGCATTATTTTTTGCTGGATGTGCAGGAGGTTCTTTATAATGCCACAGATGCCCAGCTGATCAAAAATCTGAATTTATATGTGGTGAATCGTTTTTATATGAAAACATATGAAGTGGGCAGAGATTTCTATGAGCAGTTTGAAGAAAGACTGACAGAAGGAAAGCAGCTGTTAAGTCTGGCATAATTGAATAGAAAAACTCCCGGAACACTTGAGCCTGTTTGAAAAATCTTACAGAAAGCTTTTTCAGACACGCTCTAGAGCGCCCGGGAGTCTTTTATTTTTAGATTGCAGTATTCCATTAGAAGCTTTGGGAGGGACTATGGTGTCTGCGCACTAAAAATCAGAAATATATATCAAATGTTAAGTGAAAATCAAATTGTTGAAAAGTAGTCCGTATAATAGAATACACGAATTTCTCCATTTTGGCAAGAGATTTTTTGTAAAAAACTAAGAAATGCCAAGATATATAAAAAATAAGATAGTTACTGGTCACAAAGTGAACAATAATACAAGACAATGCTGCATTATGAAACAGGCCAACTCATTCTGGACATTAGAGAAAAATGTTGTTATAGTAGGTAAGAGAAATTAGAGAAATATATCCCTTTAAATACACAGGAAAGAGGAAAAAGCTATGCCAGTATTTGATTTCAGCGGTGCTTCTGCAAGCAAAGCGGAGGCAAAGTGTACTTACACAACATTTCACAGCAGCCATACGAAGCCTTCACCGGAGCAGCCGATCATGGTGCTTGACAATAAAGAGAGACAGTGGAAACATCATTCCTGCGGTGTGTTTACCAATCCGGTAAACCGTACTGCTTTTGATTTTAAGGAAGAAGACGGTAACCATACAGCAGATGTGGTGAAAATTGATTCCAGATTTACCAGTCTTTTGAAATGGCTGGGAGACAGCAGGATCAATGTACGTTTGTCTGGTACTAACAGGGAGGACGGATATGCGGTATACCGCATTCGCGAAACTGCTTTTGGCGGCGGCACAAAGCTTTCTGCAGAGGATGGCTTTCTGCAGTTTATGATTGAGAGACTTCTGGAGAGTAATGCACCTGCTGAGGCAGAAGAGGATGAGGAACAGGAGGAAAACGGTGATGAGATGAAGCTTACCAGCATTCAGAGTATTACCGATTTTATGACCTGCGCAGGCAAAACACTGCCGGATAATATCAGACTCTGGACCAGAAGAAATCTGGCAGTGGCAAGATCCAGTGAAGTTTCTCAGGAAGAGCGCCATCATGCACAGAGGGCTCTTTCTATTATGTTGAATATCCAGTGGAAGAACAATTATTTTGAAGCAATCGATCCTGTTGAGGCAAGGAGAATCCTGGATGAAGAGCTTTATGGAATGGAGCGTGTGAAACAACGTATTATCGAGACGATTATCCAGATCAACCGTACACATACCCTTCCGGCCTACGGACTTCTTCTGATCGGACCTGCCGGTACTGGCAAATCCCAGATAGCCTATGCAGTTGCAAGAATCCTGAAACTTCCGTGGACTACGCTGGACATGAGCTCAATTAACGACTCTAAGCAGCTTACCGGAAGCCCCCGTATTTACGCAAATGCAAAGCCCGGAATTATTATGGAGGCATTTTCCATGGCTGGTGCCTCTAATCTGGTATTTATTATTAACGAGCTTGATAAGGCAAATTCCGGCAAAGGAAATGGAAATCCGGCAGATGTACTTCTTACGCTTCTGGACAACCTTGGATTTACAGATAACTATATGGAGTGTATGATCCCAACTGGTGGTGTGTATCCAATTGCTACTGCAAATGACCGTGACCAGATCAGTGCACCGCTGATGTCAAGATTCGCAGTAATTGATATTCCGGATTACACAGCTGAGGAGAAGAAAGTAATCTTTTCCAGATTCTCTCTTCCGAAAGTTCTTAAGAGAATGCATATGGAAGAGAGTGAGTGCATTATCACAGAGGGTGCGCTGGAGGCAATCATCCAGCGTTATTCCAATACTTCAGGCATTCGTGATCTGGAGCAGGCAGCAGAGCACATTGCGGCAAATGCACTGTATCAGATCGAGGTCAACCATGTAGAGAAGGTAGAGTATACCAGAGAGATGGTGGAGGAACTGCTGAAATAGTAAAACATTGCATATGATAACAATATTTGCGAAATAAGAATGAAACAAGAATATACACGAGAAAAATATAACAGGAGTGATAAAATGGAATTCTGGGACATCTATGATATTAACAAGAGACCTACCGGCCGTACCATGAAACGAAACGACTGGTGTTTAAAGGACGGAGAATACCATCTCACCGTACTTGGAGTAGTGGCAAGACCAGATGGTACGTTTCTCATTACCAAACGTGTGCTGACAAAAGCCTGGGCACCAGGCTGGTGGGAAGTTTCCGGCGGTGCAGCACAGGCAGGGGAATCCTCTTATGACGCTGTACTCCGCGAAGTGAAAGAGGAGACAGGTCTTGACGTAAGCAGTGCGCAGGGCGGCTATCTTTTTACTTACAAAAGAGAGAATCCAGGGGAGGGAGATAACTATTTCGTAGATGTTTACCGCTTTGTGATGGATGTGAAAGAAGAAGATCTACATCTTCAGGAAGAAGAGACAGACGGCCACATGTTTGCCACCCTGAATCAGATCAAGGAATTTGCAGCCCAGGGAAAATTCCTGCACTATGACAGTATTCAGGCTGCCTTTGAGAATCTGTAGATTTATTATATATTCTGCAGGAAATAACTGTGATATGCAGGGGGATTTTTTTAACGAATTCTGATGAAATGGGAATATTAATTAGAGCGTGCTGGTCAGACTGCGAGCAGTACAATTCTGTTAAGGGTATGTAAAATATAATTGAGATAAAAATAGTTTCTTGTAATTTGAAGAAAGGTGTATTATAATAAGCAACGAAATCTGAATAAAGACCAGGGGAGTTTCAATTGAGAAGCTGAGAGTAAGGTAGTCCTTAGACCCTTTTAACCTGTTGGATCATGCCAGTGTAGGAAGTGTTTAACGATGTAATTAGGAGCATTTGTCTGGATGGCAGGTGCTCTTTTTTCATACTGACTGACAGAGCCTGTTCAGTTCCGTCACAGTTTCAAGAATGGTTCTTATTCGATTTTTAACGCAAAGTCCTGTTTATGGGACGGAAAATAGGAGGAAAAGAAAATGAACGCAAGTGTAGCAATTCAGGTACTGCCAAATGTACAGGATGAAGAGGAAGTTATCCGCATTGTAGACGAGGTGATCGCCTACATCAGATCCACTGGTCTGAACTATTATGTAGGACCATTTGAGACCACCATTGAAGGTGATTACGACCAGCTGATGGATATTGTAAAAGAGTGTCAGCATGTAGCTGAGCGCGCAGGCTGCAAGGCTATGAGCGTATATGTTAAAATTGCATATAAACCAGAAGGGGATGTACTTACCATTGAAAAGAAAGTTACCAAACATCACCAGTAAGATACCTCCAATTGCAGCCATGGCCGTGATTCTGCTTGGCTGGGAAGTGGTAAGCATTTCGGGAATTGTTCCCTCCTACATGCTTCCATCTCCGGTAGCAGTGCTGACAGCCCTGTTTGGCGATCTGCCAACCATACTTTTCCATGCGAAATTCACTTTGCTGGAATCCTTTTACGGACTTCTCATTGGAATCGCGCTGGCATTTGTGTTTGCAACTATGATGGATCGGTTCCGTGTAATGGATCAGGCATTTTATCCGATCATGATCATTACGCAGACCATACCGACCATTGCCATTGCGCCAATTCTGGTGCTTTGGATGGGATTTGGAATGGCACCTAAGATCACTCTGGTTGTGATCACCACTTTTTTCCCAATTACAATCGGACTGCTGGATGGATATAAAAGTGTGGATCCGGATGCCATTCGTCTGATGAAGGCCATGGGAGCCAGCCGGGCACAGATTTTCCGCCATGTGAAATTTCCAGGTGCTTTGCCCCAGTTTTTTTCCGGGCTGAAAATATCTGCTTCCTATGCAGTTGTAGGAGCAGTTGTTTCTGAGTGGCTGGGTGGATTTAACGGACTTGGTGTTTATATGACCCGTGTAAAAAAAGCATATTCTTTTGATAAAATGTTTGCAGTCATTATCTTCATTGTGATCATCAGCCTTTTACTTCTTCTGGCAGTAAATATTGTCAGCCGGATCACAATGCCATGGCTGCAGGTAGAAAAGGAGAAAAATCATGAATAAGAATCTGAAAAAAGTAATCGCACCAGTTGCAGCGGCAGCTATGGTGCTTGCAGTTCCTACAGGTGTATACGCAGAAGATGGTGCACAGGAGAAAATCACATTCTGCCTGGACTGGACACCGAATACCAACCACACCGGACTTTATGTAGCACAGGCAAAAGGCTACTACGAAGAAGCTGGTCTTGATGTGGAAATCGTTCAGCCACCGGAAAATGGTGCAGCCCTTATGTGCGCAGCAGGTCAGGCTCAGTTTGCGATCGAGGCTCAGGATACCATGGCTGCTTCCCTTGCACTTGACGAGCCTCTTGGAATCACAGCAGTTGCAGGAATCATTCAGCACAATACCTCCGGAATCCTTTCCCGAAAAGGTGACGGAATTGACAAACCAGCCGGACTTACCGGAAAAACCTATTCCACATGGGATTCTCCAATCGAGCTTGCTATGCTGGAAAATGTTGTAAACGGCGAAGGCGGAGATTTCAGCCAGGTTACCCTGATCCCTAATGATATTACAGATGAGCCAGCAGCACTTGCTGCCAATCAGACGGATGCCATCTGGGTATTCCAGGGCTGGGGCGGAATCAATGCTGACGTAGAAGGTGTAGACTGCGACTATTTTGCATTCTCTGATATCAACCCTGTATTTGACTACTACACACCGGTTATCATTGCAAATAACGACTATCTTGCTGAGAATCCGGATCAGGCGAAAGCATTTATGGAAGCAACTGCAAAGGGATATGAGTTTGCAGCAGAGAATCCGGATGAGGCAGCACAGATCCTCATTGACGGCGATAATACAGGCTCTCTGAAGGATGCTGAAGATCTTGTAAAGAAGAGTCAGGAATTCCTTTCCACAAAATACATTGACGATGCAGAAAGCTGGGGCGTAATTGATGCAGACAGATGGAATGCATTCTACAAATGGCTGTATGAGAACCAGCTTTGCGACAAGGATCTTACTGGAGTCGGATTTTCTAACGAGTATCTTCCACAGTAAGGAATGAAAGAGAAAGAAATTAACGCATAGAGCTATTCTGTCAGGAAAATTTACCCCGATTTTTGCGGAAAATGGAACTGGTTATAGAAGTAGCACTGTGTATAAGGAACGAATATGTCATCAGAACAAAATAAAGTAATTTTACGAGCAGAACATATTTCAAAAACATACGGTGAAAAAAAAGTTTTGGAGGACATTTCCATTTATCTGGAGCAGGGGGAACTGGTTTCCCTTCTGGGAGTCAGCGGTTCCGGAAAGACCACATTGTTCAATGTGCTTTCCGGTATTATCCCACCTGATGAAGGAAAGGTCTATCTGAAAGATCAGGATGTGACTTCCACACCTGGAAGCATCAGTTACATGCTGCAGAAGGATCTTCTCCTTCCCCACAAGAAAATGATCGACAATGTAGCACTTCCCCTTGTACTGAAAGGCGTGAAGAAAGCAGAAGCCAGGGAAAAGGCCAATCCGCTTTTTGCAGAATTTGGTCTGGAAGGCACCCAGTATCAGTATCCAAGCCAGCTGTCCGGCGGTATGCGACAGCGTGCGGCTTTGCTTCGAACCTATTTAAGTTCCAGCGGAGTTGCCCTTCTGGATGAGCCTTTCAGTGCACTGGATACATTGACAAAGGCCAGCGTGCATAAATGGTATCTGGAAGTTATGCAGCATATTGATCTGTCCACCTTGTTTATCACCCATGATATTGACGAGGCCATTCTTTTGTCCGACCGGATTTACATCCTGAACGGAACTCCGGGAACCATCAAAGATGAGATCGTGATCCAGGAGAGAAAACCCAGGGCAGCGGATTTTGCATTGTCAGAAGAATTTTTGGAATATAAGAGACAGATTATTAGCAAGCTGTAGTTTTTCGGTTGATGAAAATAAAACTTCCCGGCAGGTTTCATACTACCTGAGTTTGAGCGCTCAGAAGCAGAAGCCTGCCGGGACTTTTTATGTAAAATATCCAGTTGACGTGCTATTGTGAAGCCGGCACAAAAATGGTACTATTAGTACTATAACGAAGAAGGAGAAAAATGTAGGATGAGGAAAAATGAAAAAAGAAATGGAAAAGCACTGCTTCCTATAGTAGTGTTTGTTGTTTTGTATCTGGGGCTTGGCATATTATTTGAGTATGGTCTGGATATCGAGATGGGATTTTATAAAATTCCCGTTGTCGTTATATTTCTGGTTGCATTACTTGTTGCCTGTATACAGAACCGCGAGCTTAAATTGGATGATAAGCTGGAAGTTATGGGGATGGGAATCAGTGATCCTAACATTATTACAATGATCATAATTTTTATGCTGTCAGGTATTTTTGTAGGTATAGTCGGAAGAACATCTGCAAACAGTGTTGCATATTTTATTTTGTCACTGGTTCCGCCTCAGTTTGCAGTTGTTGTGCTTTTTGTGGTCAGCTGTTTTGTTTCTCTTGCAATGGGTACCTCTGTAAGAACAATTACGCTGATCGTTCCAATTGGAGTTGCAGTAGCAAGAGTATCCGGATTTGCACTGCCGGTTTGTATTGGTTCCGTCATGAGCGGCGCCATGTTTGGAGATAATCTGTCATTTATATCAGACACAACCATTGCTGCATGTAATGGACAAGGCTGTGAAATGAAAGATAAATTTAAGGAGAATTTCTTTATTGCACTGCCAGCTGCTATTGCCAGCATTATTATTCTGCTGGTTTTGTCTGTTAAAAATTATAATGGTGGATTCATCGAAGAAAAATATGATTTAATACAGATCATTCCTTATATTCTGGTTCTTATAGGTGGAATCATCGGATTTAATGTATTTTTCGTGCTGATTACAGGTATTCTAAGTGGCTCAGTTATTATGATTGCAACAGGAATGATAGCACCCACAGACCTGATCGGAAATATGGGAACCGGTGCTGCCGGGATGTTTGAAACCAGTATGGTTGCGATTCTGGTAGCTGCAATCTGTGCCCTGATCAAGGAGTATGGTGGATTTTCCGCTTTATTATACTGGATAAAGAAAGTGTTTAAAGGAAAAAAAGGCGGGCTCCTGGGAATGGGACTGTTAGTTGGGCTAATGGATATTGCAACTGCCAATAATACAGTTGCGATCGTTATGGCGAACCCGATTGCAAAGGAAATGTCAAAGGATTACGGTATCAGCGCCAGAAAAGCTGCTTCTATCCTGGATACATTTTCCTGTATTTTTCAGGGGATTTTACCATACGGAGCGCAAATGCTGGTTGCTGTTTCTGCTGCAGCCAGTTTAGGAGAAGTGGTCAGCGCATTTGATATACTTCCAATGCTGCTGTATCCTTATATGCTGCTGCTTAGTTCACTTGCTTTTATATTTACCATGAAAGTTCCGGATGGCAGACAGTGAATGGAGAAGCCTAAGCCTGTGCTCACACATACCTATCTGCTCTGCAGAATTGAGGAAGCGTATGAGCTCTTTGAAAATAAGAGAGATGGCGTAATTAAAGTGGCTGTGGAATGCTGAATAAAATCCGCAATCTGCACGCCCACTTTGCGGTATATTCTACCCGAATTCGGTTGCTGCCCGCTATGGCGCCCTCATCCGGATAAAATCTTCCACAAATTGTGACGCACATCTTGCAGAAAGCTTTTTTCAAATACGCTCCAGGTGAATGAAAAAAGAATCAATAACTCATTTTTTTTGCAAAGAGGTAGACGAATGGGGAAAAATCTGCTAAACTACAGACAATGGAAATAGTTAAGGTGTTTCCAAAGATAGGAGGAATTTTATCATGTATGAGTTAGTTAATGCAACAGAAATGCTGAAAAAAGCAAAAGCTGGACATTATGCAGTAGGTCAGTTCAATATCAACAACCTTGAGTGGACAAAGGCTATCCTGCTTACAGCACAGGAACTGAACTCCCCGGTTATTCTGGGCGTTTCCGAAGGCGCTGGTAAGTACATGGCTGGTTATAAGACCGTTGTTGGAATGGTTAAAGGTATGATGGAAGAGCAGAAGATCACTGTTCCGGTTGCACTTCACCTGGATCACGGTTCATATGAAGGATGCCTGAAATGTGTTGAGGCTGGATTCTCATCCATCATGTTCGACGGTTCTCATTACCCGATCGAAGAGAACGTTGCTAAGACTAAAGAACTGGTTAAGATCACAAGAGAGCATGGAATGTCCTTAGAGGCAGAGGTTGGCTCCATCGGTGGTGAGGAAGATGGCGTTATCGGTATGGGCGAGTGCGCAGATCCTAAGGAATGCAAGATGATCGCTGATCTTGGTATCGATTTCCTGGCAGCAGGTATTGGTAACATTCATGGTAAATATCCAGCTAACTGGAAGGGCTTAAGCTTTGAGACTCTGGATGCAATCCAGCAGCTTACAGGTGATATGCCGTTAGTACTTCACGGTGGTACAGGTATTCCTACAGACATGATCAAGAAAGCTATCGACCTTGGAGTTTCCAAGATCAATGTTAACACAGAGTGCCAGCTTTCTTTTGCAGAAGCTACACGTAAATACATCGAGGAAGGCAAAGATCAGCAGGGTAAAGGATATGACCCACGTAAGCTTCTTGCACCTGGCTTCGATGCAATCAAGGCTACTGTTAAAGAGAAAATGGAAATCTTCGGATCCGTTGGAAAAGCCTGAATATGATTTTTCTCCGCACATGCGGAAAGAGAAAGGGGACTGCGCAAGCAGTCCTCTTTTGCATATATGAGATGTTTCACAGACTGCTTTTTCCAATAGGTTCTGGCTTGTGACCCGAATTATTATTCAAAGTCTGGATCTGATAAAAATTGTAATGTTTTGTACAAGTTGCGACAAAATATCCATATTCAAATATCACTCTCTAAAAAAATGAACATGTTTCTTGATTTTTTATCATGGTTTTTTAACAGAAAAATCAGTATTATATAAACATCTTAAGAAACGGTTCTCAAAGAAAAGGAGAGTAAAATTATGAAGATGAGAAAAATCGCAGCAATGGGACTTAGCGCAGTTATGGCAGCTTCTATGGTACCGGTATTACCGGTTATGGCTGATGATGCAGCTGGAAAGGTTTACTACTTAAACTTCAAACCAGAGCAGGATGAAGCATGGCAGAACCTGGCAGCAAAATATACAGAAGAGACAGGCGTTCCGGTAACAGTTGTTACAGCAGCTTCCGGACAGTATGAGACCACACTTCAGTCTGAGATGGCTAAGAGCGATGCTCCTACACTTTTCCAGGTAAATGGACCAGTAGGACTTAAGAACTGGAAGGATTATTGCTATGATCTGTCCGGATCTGATATCTATTCACAGCTTACATCTGATGCTTACACTGTAAAAGACGGTGATACAGTTGATGGTATCGCATACGTAATCGAGTCCTATGGACTGATCGTAAACAAAACCTTACTGGAAAAAGCTGGTTACACAGTAGATGACATCAAGAGCTTTGATGATCTGAAGAAGGTTGCTGATGACATCCAGGCAAGAAAAGATGAGCTTGGAGTAAAAGGTGCTTTCACAAGCGCTGGTATGGACGGATCCTCTGACTGGAGATTCAAAACACACCTTGCAAACCTTCCAATCTACTATGAGTATCAGGCAGATGGCATCGATGATACAGATGCAATCAAGGGAACATACCTTGATAACTATAAGAACGTATTTGATCTTTATATTACAGATTCTACCTGCGATGGAGCAGAGCTTTCTGCTAAGACAGCAGATGACTCCCGTAACGAGTTCATCAACGGAGATGCAGTATTCTATCAGAATGGTTCCTGGGAATATGGCGAACTGTCCAAGACATACAGTGATGACGAGTTGGCTATGATCCCGATTTACTTCGGTGTTGATGATGAGAATGAAGGCCTTGCAACCGGTACAGAGAACTTCTGGTGTGTAAACAAAGAAGCTTCCGAGGAAGATATCCAGGCAACACTTGATTTCATGAACTGGTGTGTAACTTCTGAGGATGGAACAAAGGCTATGTCAGAAGATATGGGCTTCACAATTCCTTTCAAAACAGCACAGGAATCCACAAACGTATTTGTAAAACAGGATGCAGAGTATACAGCAGCTGGTCTTACACCTGTATCATGGAACTTCACAACAATGCCATCTGAAGAGTGGAAGAACGGTCTTGGTACAGCACTTACATTATATGCAGCAGGAAGCGGTTCCTGGGATGATGTAGTTTCCGCATTCGTTGACAATTGGGCAACTGAGAAAGCTCTTTCCGAATAATCGTAACAGGTAATAAATTTCTTTCCAACAGCATATAATATGTCCGGAAGAAATTCAGGACATAATATAGAATGGTGAACAGGGTGGGGAGGCGAAATACAGCCTCCCCATTTTAATGGGAAAATGATGTAATGTTTTTGGGCGGCGGATAGCCTTCCGCAAAGGTGTCATAACAGGAAAAGGAGGAGTGAAAAATGGTAGGAAAATCTCTGAAAAAATGGTGGCCAGTATTTGTTCTGCCAACATTGGCTGCATTTATTATCGGTTTCTTATGGCCGTTTATCTGGGGTATTTATCTTTCATTTTGTAAATTTTCAACTGTAAAAGATGTAGTCTGGGTTGGACTTTCCAACTACCAGAAAATTTTTATCGGCGGTGACTTCAGTCATGCATTCTGGCTGACCGTTGTATTCGCATTTGTTTCCAGTATTCTGATCAATGTGCTGGCATTTTCCATTGCACTGGCTTTGACAAAAGGATTCAAAGGAACAAACGTGTTCCGTACTGTATTCTTCATGCCGAACCTGATCGGTGGTATTGTACTTGGTTATATCTGGCAGACACTGTTAAACGGTCTGCTTTCCATGTGGGGACAGCCTCTTCTGAAGTTGTCTGCAACAAATGGTTTTATTGGAATGATCATTCTGTTGTTATGGCAGCAGATTGGATATATGATGATCATTTATGTGGCTGGTCTTAATAACGTATCTCCGGATCTGATTGAGGCCGCACAGATTGATGGCGCAACCGCAACACAGATCCTGTTTAAAATCAAGATTCCGATGATCATGCCATCTGTTACAATTTGTACATTCCTTACTCTTACAAACGGATTCAAGATGTTCGACCAGAACCTTTCCCTTACAGGCGGAGATCCTGGAAAACAGTCACAGTTACTGGCACTGAACATTTACGATACATTCTACGGACGAAGTGGTCCTGCATGGAAGGGTATCGGTCAGGCAAAAGCAGTTGTATTCTTTGTACTGGTTGTTGCAATCGCATTGATCCAGCTTCGTGCAACATCATCTAAGGAGGTGCAGGCATAATGGCAGATAAGAAAAAAAGTATTATCCCAACTATAATTCTTTCTATAATTTCAATTATCTGGATCTACCCGATTGTTATGATCCTGTTTAACTCCTTAAAAGTGGAGTCCGCAATTACTACATCTGGTGTTTTCCAGTTTCCTACATCTGAGACCTGGAACGGAATCCAGAACTTTATAGCCAGCGTCACACAGATGGATTTCCTGAAATCCTTCTGGTACAGCCTTGTGATCTCAGTTATGTCTGTTGTTTTGATTCTGCTTTGCTGTTCCATGTGCGCATGGTACATTGTACGTGTAAACGGCTTGCTTTCCAAGGTTCTGTATTACCTTTGCGTATTCAGTATGGTTGTTCCTTTCCAGATGGTTATGTTTACCCTGGCAAAAACAGCAGATACTTTGAAACTGAATAATCCATACACCATTTGCATTATTTACCTTGGATTTGGTGCCGGACTTGCAGTATTTATGTTTACCGGTTTTGTAAAAGGAAGCCCGCTGGAAATTGAGGAAGCTGCCATGATTGATGGATGCAGTCCTCTGCAGGTTTTCTTTAAGATCTTGATTCCGATTTTGAAACCAACCATTATCTCTACTGCAATTCTGGAGCTGATGTGGGTATGGAACGATTACCTTCTTCCAACACTGGTTCTGGATATTAAGAAGTATAAAACAATTCCAATGGCAATCCAGTATTTCCGTGGAAGCTATGGTCATGTGCAGATGGGACCGATGATGGCAAGTATTATGATCGACATTATCCCGATTATTGTTGTATATCTGGTTTGCCAGAAATATATTATCGAGGGAGTTGTTGCAGGTGCAGTTAAGGGTTGATTTCTTTGGGTAAAAGAACGGTTTTTACCTGAGAAATTTGGAGATTATTCCCTTTTCAATATGATACCAGAATGTTAAAATAAAGATAGTTCTTTGCAGAGATGCGAGGGGCTATCTTTATCTTTATATAAGATTTCATGTGCGCCAGACAGAAAAAAAGAGGCAGAAGCAACAGGCGATATGAAATTTCTGGCTTTTCTGACAGGCGGACATAAATGACAGTTGGAAGAGTTGTCCCGGTGTTAAATATAATAAAAGATCGGAGTACCAATATGTACAGAGTTTTGATAACAGACGATGAGAAAATTGAGCGGGAGGGAATTAAATTCCTTCTGGCACAGGAAGAGGGAGAATACGAGATCCATGAGGCTGCCAATGGCAGGCAGGCACTGAATGTATTGCGAAGTGAAGAGATTGATTTTCTTTTAACAGACATAAAAATGCCTCATATGGACGGTCTGGAGCTGGCTAGCAAGGTCAGAGAAGAGTATCCCAATCTTCCAATTGTAATTTTTAGTGGATACAGTGATTTCGCTTTTGCCCAGGAAGCTATGCGTTACGGAGTGAAGGATTACGTGCTGAAGCCGGTTGATCCGGATACCTTTCATACAACTATCGGGAAAGTAAAAGCAGAGCTTCAAAGTATCCGGTCCAAGAAGCAGAAGGAAGAGAAAGGGAAGAATTTTCTTCTTCAGTATTTTCTTCAGACTTACCTGTATTCCGGAAATGAAGAAGTGTTGAAAAAAGCTGGGGAGATTTTAGATGAATCTAACTGGGAGCAGTGGCACTGTGCGATTCTTATCGAATCAGATAAGGCATTTTTTGATAATGTTCCAGATAATATTGATGAGGAACTGATGCAGGGATTGCACCGGAATTTCTTTTACCTGAATCTGAATACCAGACAGTCTGTGCTGTTCTTTTCTGATGTGTACTGCGATTATCAGCTGGTTGCCAAGCATTTATATGACATTTTGAAGCAGAATTACTCTGCAAGTTTTCACCTTGCAGTGAGCAGCCGGTTTGAAGGGCATGAGGCGCTGCCTGAAATTATGTCCCAGCTGGAGCAGACCATGGAGGAGAAATTTTATCATCCAGATGTGCATGTGTTTAATAATGAGGCCTCTGACAGCCAGCCGGTGAATGCGGAGACACAGGATTCCCGTCTGATGGAGAAGATTTCCGAAGATATTTCCCGCAAAGATGTGGAGCAGCTGAAGAAGCATTTTGAGTGTCTGGTGAAGAAATATGAGAATGATACCCGTTTCTCTGCCATGTATGTGAAATTTGTTTTTTCCAATGTGATCCAGGAGCTTTTTCAGGAAAATCAGTTCTCTGAGGAGCGGAAGCTGGATCATGAGGTAGAGCGGCTGTACAGTTGTACCAATCTGAAGCAGATCCTTGCAATCACCCAGGAGAATATTAAGGAGTACGAGGAGTTTCTGGAGCGTTCCATGAGTGATTCCAGAGATGAAGTTGCTTCTGTGAAGAATTATATTTACCAGCACTATGCGGAGGATTTAAGTCTTGAGACATTGGCGGAGAAGGTGTATTTGTCTTCTGGCTATCTCAGCTTTATTTTTAAAAAAGAGACTGGTATGAACCTGAACCGCTTTATACGTGTGGTTCGGATGGAAAAGGCGAAGGAGCTTTTGTGTAATTCCAATATGAAGGTGGCACAGGTCAGTGAACAGGTAGGAATCCCCAATGTTTCTTATTTCTGCAGAAGTTTCAGGGAATATTATGGAAGCAGCCCGGAGTCCTATCGGAAAGGAACCGGTGAAGAGGATGAAAATACCGGCAGTCATAAAGAATAAATTTGAGAATATGAAATATCGTCATAAGCTGACTATTCTTCTTGTGACAGCCAGCCTGGTTCCCATGATCCTGCTTGTATTGTATAGTCATGACCGCATGAGCAGTCTGCTCCGGGAAAAAGAAATGGAGGATATGTCTTCCATTCTGGAACAGACCGGAGAGGGAATCGACAGCCAGATAGAAGTTTTTTCCAGTCTTCTGAATTATCTCACTTATTCCCCGGATATTGAGGATCTGATTACTGAGAAAAATATGGATAATTATCAAGCGTATATAAAATATACAGAAGTAGCAGATCCTCTTTTGTCTGTACCAAAGTCTTATCATGATGCCATTATACAGATCCAGTTGTTTGCAGAAAGCATTAAAGTGCGCCATGAGTATACACTTGTGCCTTTGTCAGAGGTGGATAAGGAGTGGTGGTATGACAAACTGGAAGAGGATGTGTCTGTGCAGTGGGTGGTGGACAGCCAGATACCGGAGATTGCAGCTGTAAGGCGGATTTATACTGGCAGAGAGCAGACAGCAGTTCTTTGCGTTACACTGGATTATAATAAGATTTTTCAGCCCTTTGAAAAGATTATTTCTGCAGAATCCGGGGGCATGATCCTGGATAAAGGGGGAAATGTTCTGTTTCAGAAGGAAATGCTGGGTGAAAAGGAAGAAAAGGATTCGGGAGAGGCTGTCTCCAGGGAGTTTCTGGAGTCCGGGCAGGGAGATTATGCTTTTGTAAACCGGAAGAACGCGGCTTGCGGATGGATTTTTTATCTGTATAAGCTGCAATCAGCAGTGGACAGCTCTGTGTCAGGAATCCTGGTCAGCGAGATTCCCCTGATTGCGGCCTGTGTAGCCATAATTCTGGTGTTGGGACTTTCTTTTTCCAGACTTTTTACCAGAAAGATCGAGGAGCTTACCGATAACATGAACCGGGTAAACCAGGGGAGCCGTGAGGTTACGGTGGACAGCAATGCTGGAGATGAAATTGGCCTTCTGGTGCGCAGCTTCCGAAGCATGATGGACGAGATCAATCGTCTGATCCATGAGGTTTATGAGAATAAGATTGCGTTGAAAGAGTTTGAACTGAAGGCACTGACTGCCCAGATCAACCCTCATTTTTTGTATAACTCCCTGTCTGTTATCAACTGGATGGCTATTCGAAGCAATCAGAGGGAAATCAGTAAGGTTACTTTGTCCTTATCTATGTTCTACCGGACTGCTTTGAGTAAGGGGCAGGATATGGTAACTGTGGATAACTGTATTCAGAATATTAAGGCGTATCTGGATATCCAGCTGGTGATGCATGACAATGATTTTCAGGTGATCTGGGACATTGACCCGGAGGTGAAAGGAGATATTGTGCCTAAATTGCTGCTGCAGCCTGTTGTGGAGAATGCATTGGAGCATGGGCTGGACATGAAAGAAGAAGGAGAGAAGATTCTGAAACTGTTTTTTGTAAAGGACGGTGAGGATGTGCTTCTTGCTGTGGAGGATAATGGACCAGGAATGGAACAGGAAGAGGCAGATAAGCTGGTAACTTACAAGGCTTCCGGATATGGTCTTAAAAATGTCAATGACAGAATGCAGCTTCTTTATGGGATGGAGTACGGAATCAAGGTGTTTAGCCAGATTGATCAAGGCACCAGGGTAGAAATGAGAATTCCAAGAGAAAAAGCGGATGAGGAGGCTGTGGCAGCCGGAGAGTTTTCTACGAAAAAGTTTTTGCAGGAACCGGAAGAAGACACAGAGGACACAACAGGAAAGAAAGGTGGAAAAAGTGAAGAAAAAAAATAGAATTCTGGTATTGGGACTGACTTTTTCCATGTTGATTTCGTCTGGTTCATTGACAGGCTGTGATAGCGCAGCTGGAAATATGGGAAAAGAGACAACGGGTGTGGAATACGAAGAAGCAGATTATGAGCTTTCTGAGGAATCATGCAGTGATTCCGGAATTGATGCAGCTGACCCAGGCACTGTAGACAACGAGACGGAAAAGACAGCAGAAAACAGAACGGATGCAGAGAAAAGTACAGAAACAGAAGAATCCCAGACAGATAATTCTACAGATAGCGGATTGTGGAAAAAAGCTTCCACAACTCCGTATGGAAAGTACCCGGAGCTTGTGACTTATACTTTAGGACAGATGAGCGGTGCCAATAATTCCAATCTTCCAGCAGGAAATACCTACGAAGACAGCGCTTATACCAGATATCTGAAAGAGATTCTGAACGTGCAGAATGAAAATGCCTATATGGAGCGGGAGGATCGCTATGACGAGTATGTGAATGTGCTGGTAAATGATCACACTTTGCCGGATGTACTGGTGGTTTCAGACAGGGAGACTTTAAATGTTCTTGTGGAAAATGACATGGTGGAGGATCTGACTGAGGTTTATGCAAACTGTACCTCCCCGAGAATCAAGGCCATGTATAACAGCTATGGTCCCCAGCTTCTCGGTGCAGGAACCTTTGATGGTAAGCTGATGGCGCTTCCGGAAGCAGTAATCGACCACGGTCCTTGCCTTTTGTGGATGAGAAAGGACTGGATGGATCAGCTGGGTCTTGCAGAGCCAGAGACTCTGGAAGAGGCTATGGATATTATCCAGGTTTTTCAGGAAAACAGGATGGGAGCAGAGGAAGGGGAAGATCCTGTGGGACTTGTGTGTGATACCAATTTTGTGTCTACTACCAGTCAGAATTATTCGGTGGAACCTGTTTTTGAAAAATTTTATTCTTATCCAAGAAGATGGATCAAGGACAAAGACGGGGAAATTGTCTACGGTTCTTTGACAGAGGAGACCAGATCTGCCGTTGCTTATTTGCGTGAGCTATATGAAAGAGGAATACTGGATAAGAACTTTGCCCTGCGTGCTCAGAATAATCTCCGTGATCTGGTAGTGGAAGGTAAATGCGGTGCGTTTTTTGGACTTTGGTGGGCACCGAATAATCCGCTTATGGATGTGGCTGAGAATGATCCGGAAGCAGACTGGGAGCCTTATTACCTTACTGCTGAATACCAGGAAAAAGATAACGTTTATGCTTCTTTTCGGGACAACAAATATGTGGTTGTGAGAAAGGGTTACGAACATCCGGAAATTGTAATGAAAATTATCAGTGTTCTGTTTGATTACAGCCGGTTTGAAGATGAGGAAAATGCGGATGAGATCAACAGCTATTTTGCTTTGAATGTGGACCCTACAGCCAGACCGCTGGTTATTAATGTGGATTATAATGAGGCAATTTATAATGTTACGAAGGATATCAGGAGAGTAATGTCCGGCAAGCAGAAGGCAAGTAATTTAAGCGCACTGGAGAAGTCTTACTATGATGCCTGTATGAAGTATTTGAGCGGGAAAAATGTAACTGTAGAGGACTGGGCTGCGTACAAGTCCAGAATTTCAGCAGTGGGCGTGCTGGTTGACGGCCATTATAGTTCGGTGCGCAGACCATATCTGGTTGATTCGGATGGAGAGATTCCCAACATGCTTGCTTCTCTGGAGAAAAATGCCTTTATTCAGATGATCATGGGAGAGCAGTCCATGGATTACTTTGATACCTTTGTGGAAGAGTGGTATGACCAGGGGGGAAGGGAACTGACCGAGAAGATCAGAGAGGAGAATTCGTAATTTATGCGAGAGGAATTATTTAGGAATTGTACCTTATGTCCCCGGAAGTGTAATGTGAATCGTCTGGAGGGCAAAAGAGGATATTGTGGCATGGACAGTACTATAAGGGCTGCCCGTGCCGCTCTTCATATGTGGGAGGAACCTTGTATTTCCGGAAAAAAAGGATCAGGGGCTGTTTTTTTCTCTGGCTGCGGCTTGCGGTGCTGTTTCTGCCAGAACCGGGATATTGCCATTGGGGATTCTGGAAAAGAAATTTCAGTGGAGCGGCTTGCTGAAATTTTTCTGGAATTGCAGGAAAAAGGGGCGGCAAATCTGAATCTGGTCACTGGGGCGCATTATGTGCCGCATATTATTTCGGCGTTGGAGCTGGCCAGAGGAAAGGGAATGAATCTTCCAGTCGTGTACAATTCCAGTGGGTATGAGAGCGTGGAAAGTATCCGGAGACTGGATGGTTATGTGGATGTATATCTGCCAGATATGAAATATATGGAGCCTGAATTGGCTGCTGCTTTTTCCAACGCAAGGGATTATCCGCAGGCGGCGCAGAGTGCAATTGCCGAAATGATGCGTCAGACC
>ENA-OPSL01000136-OPSL01000136.1-human-gut-metagenome-genome-assembly--contig:-NODE-136-length-27043-cov-2.797243_pt1 | contig 27043 bp, 19 predicted proteins | sample MGYA00241458_ERZ501908 | MGnify/ENA primary metagenome ERZ501908 (study PRJEB25962, sample SAMEA2042444) | human gut metagenome | biome: human gut; feature: human-associated habitat; material: faeces... | reverse complement strand
TTTGCGGGAGCGGCGGAAAGGAGGTTGACACCGTATGGATTTCTTACTTGAAGCCCTGACAAATTGGCTGAAAGAAATGCTGGTGGGCGGTATTATGAGCAACCTTTCGGGGATGTTTGACAGCGTAAACCAACAGGTCGCGGATATATCCGTACAGGTAGGCCAGACACCACAGGGATGGAATGGCAGTATTTTCAGTATGATTGAGAATCTGTCCAACTCCATCATGGTGCCGATTGCAGGCGTGATCCTGGCTATCGTGATGACCGTAGACCTGATCCAGATGATCGCAGACAAAAACAACCTGCACGATGTGGACACCTGGATGATTTTTAAGTGGGTGTTCAAGTCAGCCGCTGCCATCCTCATTGTCACAAACACATGGAATATCGTGATGGGCGTCTTTGATATGGCGCAGAGCGTGGTGGCACAGGCGGCAGGGATCATCGGTTCGGATGCGTCCATTGACATTTCCTCAGTTATGACCGATCTGGAACCAAGGCTGATGGAAATGGATCTGGGGCCGCTGTTCGGGCTTTGGTTCCAATCCCTCTTTATCGGCATTACCATGTGGGCGCTGTATATCTGTATCTTTATCGTCATTTATGGCCGTATGATCGAGATTTACCTTGTGACTTCGGTGGCTCCCGTTCCAATGGCTGCCATGATGGGCAAGGAATGGGGCGGTATGGGACAGAACTACCTCCGCTCCCTGCTGGCGCTGGGCTTTCAGGCGTTTCTCATCATCGTCTGCGTGGCAATTTATGCTGTGCTGGTGCAGAACATCGCTTTGGAAGATGACATCATCATGGCGATCTGGAGCTGCGTGGGTTACACCGTACTGCTGTGCTTTACGCTGTTCAAAACCGGCAGCCTTGCAAAATCAGTCTTTCAGGCGCATTAAAACGGAAGGAGGTTTCCACATTGGCTTATGTACCCGTACCCAAAGATTTAACCAAAGTCAAAACCAAGGTCATGTTCAATCTGACCCGAAGGCAGCTGGTCTGCTTTACCGCCGGGGCGCTTGTAGGCGTGCCGCTGTTCTTTTTGCTCCGTGAGCCTGCGGGAAACAGTATGGCCGCCATGTGTATGATGCTGGTCATGATGCCCTTCTTCCTGCTGGCAATGTATGAAAAGCATGGACAGCCCCTGGAAAAGATCGTCGGCAACATCCTAAAAGTAGCTGTGATCCGTCCCAAGCAGCGTCCCTACCAGACCAATAACTTTTATGCCGTATTAAAGCGGCAGGAAATGCTCGATAAGGAGGTGTATGACATTGTTCACCGCAATGAAAAGCTGGTTGCGCCGTCTACTGGGAAAACCGGAAGAAAAGACCGTGCAGCCGGTAAAGACAAAGAAAAAGCTGTCCCGCGCCGATAAGAAGCAGATCGAAGCGGCCATTGCCCGCGCCAACCGCACGGACAAAAAAGGAAAATCGGCACAGGACAGTATCCCCTATGAACGGATGTGGCCGGACGGGATCTGCCGCGTATCGGACAGCCACTACACAAAGACCATTCAGTTTCAGGACATCAACTATCAGCTCTCCCAAAATGAAGATAAGACCGCGATCTTTGAGGGCTGGTGTGATTTCCTCAATTATTTCGACAGCTCGATTCACTTCCAGCTGTCTTTTTTGAACCTTGCGGCATCGGAGGAGACCTTTGCCAACTCCATTTCCATCCCGCCCCAGGGGGATGCCTTTGACAGTATCCGTGAGGAATACACCACGATGCTGCAAAATCAGCTGGCCAGAGGCAACAATGGTCTCATCAAGACCAAATACCTGACCTTTGGTATCGACGCTGACAGCATCAAAGCCGCCAAGCCCCGTCTGGAGCGTATTGAGACCGATATACTCAATAACTTCAAGCGTCTTGGTGTAGCTGCCAGAACACTGGACGGTAAGGAAAGGCTTTCCCAGCTTCATGCGGTATTCCACATGGACGAACAGTTCCCATTTCAGTTTGAATGGGACTGGCTGGCTCCTTCCGGTTTGTCCACGAAAGATTTTATTGCACCAAGCTCCTTTGAGTTCCGCACCGGCAAGCAGTTCCGTATGGGCAAGAAATACGGGGCTGTTTCTTTTTTGCAGATTTTAGCCCCGGAGCTGAATGACCGTCTGCTGGCTGATTTTCTGGATATGGAAAGCTCGCTCATTGTGAGTATGCACATTCAGTCGGTGGATCAGGTGAAAGCCATCAAAACGGTAAAGCGCAAGATTACCGACCTGGACCGCAGTAAGATCGAGGAACAGAAAAAAGCAGTCCGCGCAGGATACGACATGGACATCATTCCCTCTGACCTTGCCACCTACGGCAGTGAGGCGAAAAAGCTGTTGCAGGATTTGCAGAGCCGAAACGAGAGAATGTTCCTTGTCTCCTTTTTGGTGCTGAACACAGCGGACAATCCCCGTCAGCTTGGCAACAACATCTTCCAGGCAGGCTCTATTGCCCAGAAGTATAACTGCCAGCTGACCAGACTGGACTTCCAGCAGGAAGAAGGGCTGATGAGCTGTCTGCCTCTGGGACTCAATCAGATTGAGATCCAGCGAGGGCTGACCACCAGTTCTACGGCTATCTTTGTACCGTTCACCACACAGGAATTATTCCAGAACGGCAAAGAAGCTCTGTACTACGGCATCAACGCTCTGTCCAACAACCTCATCATGGTGGACCGAAAGCTGCTGAAAAACCCCAACGGCTTGATTTTGGGTACGCCGGGTTCCGGTAAGTCCTTCAGTGCAAAACGAGAAATCGCCAACTGCTTTTTGCTTACCAATGATGATGTCATCATCTGTGACCCGGAAGCGGAGTACGCACCTTTGGTGGAACGCCTGCATGGACAGGTCATCAAGATTTCGCCCACCAGCAGCAATTACATCAATCCAATGGATCTGAACCTGGACTATTCGGATGATGAAAGCCCTCTGTCCCTCAAGTCTGACTTTATCCTCAGCTTGTGTGAGCTGATCGTGGGCGGTAAGGACGGATTGCAGCCGGTGCAGAAAACCATCATCGACCGTTGTGTGCGTCTGGTCTATCAGACCTATCTCAATGACCCGCGCCCGGAGAATATGCCGATTCTGGAGGACCTATATAACCTGCTCCGTTCACAGGAAGAAAAGGAAGCCCAGTATATCGCCACGGCCCTTGAAATCTATGTAACCGGCTCCCTCAATGTGTTCAACCACCAGAGCAATGTGGACATCAATAACCGCATTGTCTGCTATGACATCAAGGAGCTGGGCAAGCAGCTCAAGAAAATCGGTATGCTGGTGGTCCAGGATCAGGTGTGGAACCGCGTTACCATCAACCGTGCCGCTCACAAGTCCACCCGCTACTACATCGACGAGATGCACCTGCTTTTGAAGGAGGAGCAAACCGCCGCTTATACGGTGGAAATCTGGAAGCGATTCAGAAAATGGGGAGGTAAATTACTTTGTGTTTTGATTTTGCATGGAAACACAGAGTATGCCGTCCTGACCGAAGCCGATTCAGACAGTCAGGATTATCAGTGGGAAAGAAACGGAAAGGGTTTTGCAATCCTAATCCGAGTGGAAGTCTCTGTGTAATAGCAGGTACACACGCAACGCATAGAGCTTGACCCCTGGTCTGTGATGATCCGGAATATAATAGCTCCACGAGTTCCCGCTATCATTTCGGCAGGCAGCGCAGAGCTGTCAGATAAAAAGATATGCTATGCCGGGTGTGAAATGACACACCGCTGAAAATGGGAGAAATCCCCGGAGAGACAGATAAAAAACTGTCTGATAATCACAAACAGATCCCAACAGGAATCACCCAGAATGTCAAAGACCTGCTTTCCAGCCGTGAGGTGGAGAACATCTTTGAAAATTCCGACTTCGTGTATATGCTCAACCAGGCAGGCGGAGACCGACAGATCCTTGCCAAGCAGCTGGGCATTTCCACGCACCAGCTTAGCTATGTGACCCACTCCGGTGAGGGCGAGGGCCTGCTGTTCTATGGCTCCACGATCCTGCCTTTCGTGGATCACTTCCCGAAGAATACCGAGCTTTACCGCATTATGACCACCAAACCCCAGGAACTGAAAAAGAAGGAGGATGAATGATGATGAACCCCAACATTTTGAATCAAAACCCGCTGATGTTTTTTGACAGGGCGGTAAATGCCCAGCGCAGCCAGCTGCTTACGGTCATGGCTGATGCGGTAAGTGAGTGCCGCACGGCGGCAGATCAGGCAGCTGAACTGAATGAGACCGGTCAGGTGGGGCTTCTCCGTCTGGCAGAAGTCTGGAGCGCCATCCGTGCCAAGGAAGGCATGGGCGGTCTGGTTCTGGAAGGAACCGAAGCAAAGATCCTGTCTGATGTGGTGGCACAGTTTTATGCCTACCTGTCCGGCTGTATGTTCAACGATCCTGTGGGGATGGCCATTTATGCAGAGCTGCACTACATGATGTCCTCCCTCATGCTGGGAGAATGGTTTGAATAAAGAGCCGCGCCTGCGCTTTACTGATGAGGAACGGTCTGACCCTGCACTGGAAAAGCCGATCCGTAAAGCGGAGAAAGCTGCGGCCAGAGCAGATAAGGCGCAGGCCAATATTCCAAAGAAAAAGGTCAGGCAGACAGTTATTGACCCGGATACCGGAAAAAAGACCTCGAAGCTGACCTTTGAGGACAAGAAAAAGCCACCCTCCAAAGTTTCTCAAGGAGTCAGGGAAGCTCCCGTCCATCTGGTTGCGGGCAAGCTCCACAAAGAGATCCGGGAAACAGAGCAGGACAATGTGGGCGTGGAAAGCGCCCACAAGTCCGAGGAGGCGGTGGAGACCGGCGCTTATCTGGTGCGGGAGGGCTATCGCAGCCACAAGCTGAAGCCGTACCGCAAAGCAGCCCAGGCAGAGCGCCAACTGGAAAAGGCAAATGTAAATGTCCTGTACCAGAAATCCTTGCAGGAAAATCCCCAGTTTTCCAGCAATCCTCTTTCCCGCTGGCAGCAAAAGCAGGCCATAAAAAAGCAGTATGCCGCCGCCAAGCGCACCGGTCAGACTGCCGGAAATACCGCCCAGGCTGCGTCCAAAACTGGAAAAGCCGCAAGGACGGTAAAAGAAAAGGCACAGCAGGCAGGGGCATTCGTCATACGCCACAAGAAGGGCTTCCTGATCGCAGGGGTTTTGTTCCTCATCGCCTGTATGCTGATGAATACCATGTCCTCTTGTTCCATGATGGCGCAGAGCATCGGTTCCGTTCTCTCCGGCACCACCTATCCGTCGGATGACCCGGAAATGCTGGCAGTGGAGGCAGATTATGCAGCCAGAGAAGCCCAGTTGCAGGAGAAAATTGACAACATTGAAAGCAGCCACCCAGGATATGACGAGTATCGCTATGACCTTGGCATGATCGGTCATGACCCTCATGAGCTGGCGGCATTTCTCTCTGCTGTCTTGCAGGGCTATACCCGGCAAAGCGCCCAGGCAGAGCTGGCGCGTGTGTTTGCAGCACAGTATCAGCTGACGCTTACCGAGGAAGTGGAGATCCGCTATCGCACGGAGACCTCCACCGACCCGGAGACCGGCGAGACCACATCAGAAGAAGTTCCCTATGAGTATTACATTCTGAATGTGAAACTCACCAGCAAGCCCATTTCTGCTGTGGCGTCGGAGCTACTGACCCCGGAGCAGATGGAAATGTATCAGGTTTACCGGCAGACCATGGGCAATAAGCCGCTGTTGTTTGGCGGCGGTTCCCCTGATACCAGCGGCTCGGAAGATCTGTCCGGTGTGCAGTTCATTAACGGCACCCGCCCCGGCAACCCTCAGCTGGTGGAACTGGCGAAAAGTCAGGTGGGAAATGTGGGCGGTTATCCCTACTGGAGCTGGTATGGCTTTGACAGCCGCGTGGAATGGTGCGCCTGCTTCGTATCCTGGTGCTATAACCAGGCAGGAAAAAGTGAGCCGCGATTTGCAGGCTGTGAGTGGCAGGGCGTTCCGTGGTTCCAGTCTCATGGACAGTGGGGCGCACGGGGGTATGAGAATATTGCTCCCGGCGATGCCATTTTCTTCGATTGGGACTTGGACGGCAGCGCCGACCATGTGGGAATCGTTGTCGGCACTGATGGCAGCCGTGTTTATACCGTGGAGGGAAATTCCGGCGATGCCTGCAAGATCAAGAGTTATGACCTGAATTATCAGAGTATCAAGGGCTACGGTCTGATGAACTGGTAACAGAGATTTTTAGAAGGAGTGATAGACGATGGCAAAGAACAAAATTGAACGCATTGACCAGGAGATTACAAAGGTCCGCGAGAAAATCGCAGAGTATCAGGAAAAGCTCAAGGCGCTGGAGGTACAGAAAACCGAGGCAGAAAATCTGGAGATCGTCCAGATGGTGCGCGCACTGCGTATGACCCCGGCTCAGCTGAGCGCCATGCTGTCCGGCGGCACAGTTCCCGACAGTATGGTGGATGCCAACAACGAACAGGAGGAAAACAGCTATGAGGAATAAACGACTGATCCGAACACTTTCCACCCTTTGCCTGACGCTGGTTTTGGCATCAGGCTTTACCGTTCCCGCTTTTGCCCAGGGCGCAGCGCCGCCCCCGGCAGAGGATACCACCAATGACAGCAATGTGGTGGTGGAAGAAACGGAAAAAGCACCTCCGCTGACCCCGGATGGCAACGCCGCTCTGGTGGATGATTTTGGGGGCAACAAGCAGCTCATTACCGTTACCACCAAGGCAGGCAACTATTTTTATATCCTGATCGACAGGGCCAACGAGGATAAAAAGACTGCTGTTCACTTTCTGAACCAGGTGGATGAAGCAGACTTAATGGCGCTGATGGAGGATGGAAAACCCAAAGAGGAGACACCTGCTGTGTGCAGCTGCACGAAGAAATGTGAAGCAGGGGCAGTCAATACGATCTGCCCGGTCTGTGTAACTGATAAGAGTAAATGTACGGGAAAAGCACCGGAACCTCCGGCAGAAACACCGGAGCCGGAAAAAGAGAAGCCTGCTGGACTGAACCCGGCTGCACTGTTTCTCCTGCTGGCTCTGCTGGGTGGCGGTGGCGTATTTGCCTACTTGAAGCTCGTTAAGAATAAGCCTAAGACCAAGGGCAATGACAGTCTGGACGATTATGATTATGGCGAGGAAGATTCCGAGGAATGGGAAACCGAGGATGAGGAGTCGGACGAGCCTGACGCTGACGGGGGCAGCGCAGAAGATGATGACGAGGACAGCGTGAAATGACCCGTTTCACAGACAGTCCCTATGAACGCATGATGACACGCAGGCCGGAGGGCGGGAAGGAAACTTCCCGTCCTCCTTCTTTACCCCCAAGCCACCCCTGTTATGGCTGCGGGAATTATGGAAGTCCCTGCGTAGGCGTCTGCCACCGGGAAATGGAACGATGGCTCAAAGAAAGGAAACGAAAAAAATGAGTGTTCTGATTATATTTATCAAGCTGATTGCTGTTTTTGACCTGCTGGTAATTGCTGTGTATTTTGGCGGCGACATTCTTTCTACCATGTTAAACAAACTCCGGAGAAAACCGAAGCAGGAAGATTCCTTTGATTTCTCTCTGGATGCCGCAACGGTTCCCTTGTCCATAGATTCCATCCGTCAGCTTCATTCAGGAGACGCGGCGGATTTTGTGGAAGAAAAGATCCTGCCAAATGCGGAGAAAACGATGGCTGTTTTGACGGATCAGGAACAGACAGCAGCTCGTCTGCTCCTATCTGCCCTGATCGGTTTTCTTGCAGCTGAGGCCCATATGGATGAACAGAGCTTTCCTATGATGATGGAACTTCTGAACTGTATGGAAGGGGAAAAAGAAGATGGTTGTCAGGACGCAGTAGATATTTTGCTTGAAGATACCGTCCGCAATACCCACCGCCATGAAGAATATTACAGCAATTATCAACGCTACCAGCTGATGCAGGTGGATAAAACCCGTGTCATTCTGGCTTGTCGTATCATCATCAATGACCTGCTGGGGAAACTGTACCGCTACGACTACCGGTTTGGTTATAACCTGCTTCTGGATGAGGAAAACAGCATAGAGAAAAAACTGCACACGCCTGTGCTGGAAGAATGGGAGGATGAAGAAGATGAGATATAAGCTGGTAATCGCTGAAAAACCGTCGGTTGCCCAGAGTTTGGCTGCGGTGATCGGTGCAACTGCCCGTAAGGACGGGTATCTGGAGGGCAACGGCTGGCGTGTCAGCTGGTGCGTGGGCCATCTGGCAGGTCTTGCGGACGCAGATAGCTATGACCCCAAGTACGCCAAGTGGCGATATGATGACCTGCCTATCCTGCCGGAACATTGGCAGATGGTGGTGGGCAAGGATAAAAAGAAACAGTTTGATGTTCTCAAAAAGCTGATGAACGCCCCGGATGTGACAGAGGTGGTAAATGCCTGTGATGCCGGACGCGAGGGCGAGCTGATCTTCCGCAGCGTCTATGAGCTGGCAGGCTGCCAAAAGCCTATGAAACGCCTGTGGATTTCTTCGATGGAGGACTCCGCCATAAGGGAGGGTTTTGTAAACCTGCGCCCCGATGCGGACTATGACGGACTTCGGGATGCTGCCCTCTGCCGTGCCAAGGCCGACTGGCTGGTGGGGATCAATGCCACAAGGCTTTTTTCCGTGCTGTACCACCGCACCCTCAACATCGGGCGCGTTATGTCCCCAACGCTGGCGCTCATTGTCCAGCGAGAAGCTGAGATCGACACCTTTAAGCCGGTTCCGTTCTACACGGTTTCGCTGGAACTGCCCGGTCTTACCGTGTCCGGGGAGCGCATGAGTGACCGAGCAAGCGCCGAGCAGCTGAAAGAAGCCTGTCAGGGTGCAGCTGTCACAATTAAAAAGGTGGAGTGCAAGGAAAAGTCCGAAAAGCCGCCTGCCCTCTATGACCTGACTACTCTGCAAAGAGATGCCAACCGCCTGCTTGGATTTACAGCCCAGCAGACCCTGGACTATCTGCAAAGCCTGTATGAAAAGAAGCTCTGCACCTATCCCCGTACTGACAGCCGCTATTTGACCGGCGATATGGCAGACAGCCTGCCGGTGCTGGTGAATCTGGTTGCCAATGCTATGCCGTTTCGCAAAGGGATCGCCATTACCTGTGATCCGCAGACGGTCATCAACGATAAGAAAGTAACCGACCACCACGCAGTAATCCCTACCAGAAATCTCAAGGATGCAGACCTTTCTGCCCTTCCTGCGGGAGAAAAAGCGGTGCTGGAGCTGGTGGCCCTGCGTCTGCTGTGCGCCGTAGCCCAGCCCCATATCTATTCGGAAACCGTTGTGATTGCAGCGTGTGCCGGTGGGGAGTTTACCACAAAAGGAAAAACGGTGAAGCATCCCGGATGGAAAGCACTGGAGAACGCCTACCGTGCCAAAATGAAGGATGCAGAGCCGAAAAAAGAGGATACAGAGAAAGCCCTGCCGGAGCTGACCGAGGGACAGACCCTTTCGGTTTCTGAGGCAATCGTCAAAGAAGGCAAAAGCAGTCCGCCCCAACACTTTACGGAGGACACCCTATTGTCCGCGATGGAGACTGCCGGAAAAGAGGATATGCCGGAGGACGCTGAGCGAAAAGGTCTGGGTACACCGGCCACCCGTGCCGGTATTTTGGAAAAGCTGGTATCTGCCGGTTTTCTGGAACGAAAAAAGAGCAGGAAAACGGTGCAGCTTCTCCCTTCCCACGATGCAGTTTCCCTTATCACGGTCCTGCCGGAACAGCTGCAATCGCCGCTTTTGACTGCTGAGTGGGAGTACCGCCTGGGCGAGATTGAGCGCGGGCAGCTTGCCCCGGAGGAGTTTTTGGACGGGATCAGCGCCATGCTGAAAGACCTGGTAGGGACTTATCAGGTCATCAAGGGAACCGAGTACCTGTTCACTCCGCCCCGTGAGGTGGTGGGCAAATGCCCTCGCTGCGGCGGTGAAGTTGCAGAACTGCAAAAAGGCTTCTTCTGTCAGAATGATTCTTGCAAATTTGCAATCTGGAAAAATAACAAATGGTGGGCTGCCAAGAAAAAACAGCCGACCAAGGCTGTGGTGTCTGCGCTGCTGAAAGATGGCCGTGTCCGTGTGACGGGGTTATATTCGGAGAAAACCGGCAAGACCTACGATGCCACTGTGGTTTTGGAGGATGATGGACAGTACGCCAACTTCAAGCTGGAATTTGACCAGCGGAAAGGAGGCAGCCGATGAAGCTCTCTTTAGTGGAACGGGAAACCATTCTCCTCTATAACCAGGCAGAACCAATGGCTGAGGTCTACACCCACGATCCCCGTCTGATGGAGAAGCTGGAACTGCTGGCAAAAAAGCACCCCGACCAGATCACCCGAAAGGACGCCCATAACTTTACCGTCCCCAAGCGGTGTGTATCAGTCAGGGAGCCATACAGTGCAGAACGCCGCAAAGCTGCCAGTGAGCGTGCGAAAGCTGCCGGATACCAGCCCCCTGTGAGAAAGTCCAGCAGTTAAAGGTACATGGCAGAGAATGTATTTGAAGCAGTCAAGCAGTCGGTCAGCACCAGAGAAGCGGCAGCGTTTTATGGGATCGAGGTCAAACGAAACGGTATGGCCTGCTGTCCCTTTCACGATGATAAGAACCCCAGCATGAAGGTAGACCAGCGGTTCCACTGCTTTGGCTGCGGTGCAGATGGGGATGTGATCGACCTGACCGCCCAGCTCTACAACCTTTCCCTAAAAGAAGCGGCGGAGAAACTGGCACAGGACTTTGGCCTGATCTATGACAGTCAGGCCCCTCCCCGTAGGAAATATGTCCGGCAGAAAACCGAGGCACAAAAGTTTCGGGAGGACCGGCAGCGGTGTTATCGCGTACTGTCCGATTACTACTATCTGCTGAAAAAATGGGAGGCCGACAATTCTCCCCGGACACCAGAGGAGGAACCGCACCCCTGTTTTGTGGAAGCGATCCAGAAGAAAACCTATGTAGAGTACCTGCTGGACCTTTTTCTTTATGAAAGTGAAGAAGAACAAAAGGCATGGATTGCAGAACACACAGCAGAAATCACACACTTGGAAAGGAGATTGAAAATCATGGCTGAGAATAAACCCACCAACCGAGAGCGGCTAAGGGAAATCACAGACGGCATCGAGCAGGGCATCAAGGAACTGTTCGAGAGTGAAAAGTATATGCGCTATCTGTCCGTCATGTCCCGCTTCCACCGCTATTCGGTAAACAATACCATGCTCATCTATATGCAGAAGCCGGACGCCACCTTGGTAGCCGGATACAATAAGTGGAAAGACCAGTTTGAGCGTCATGTAAAAAAGGGCGAGCATGGCATTACCATCATCGCCCCCACACCGTACAAGAAGAAAATCGAGGAGCAGAAACTGGACCCGGATACCAAGGCTCCGATTTTGGATAAAGACGGAAAGATCGTTACAGAGGAAAAAGAAATCGAAATCCCCATGTTCCGCCCGGTCAAGGTCTTTGATGTGAGCCAGACTGACGGGAAACCTTTGCCGGAGCTTGCTTCCTCCCTTTCCGGAAATGTGCCCAATTATGAGGCATTCATAGAGGCTCTGCGCCGCAGTGCGCCGGTGCCGATCACTTTTGAAGCAATGGCCGCCGATACGGACGGCTATTTTTCTGCCGATCATCAGAAAATCGCCATTCGTCAGGGCATGAGTGAGGTGCAGACGGTTTCGGCCACAGTCCACGAGATTGCCCATAGCAAGCTCCACAATCAGAAAAAGATTCAGATTGCCAATGACGAGAAGTATCAGGAGATTGAGCTGTTTGATAAACCCGGTCTGTTTTCCAATGGGCGGATTGCCCGTGATACTCTGCCGGAGGGCGTTTACTGCTACGACCTGCGCGGTTCTGACTATGACCCCGGCGATCCGATTTATGTGGAGGACCGAGTTGGTGTAAATCATGCAGGCTCTGTGATTCTGGCAGAACCCTTAGACCTTTCAAAAGAAGGGTATCTTCGGTTGACCGAGGAAGAAGGGCTGAATTTTGTTGGCGGCTTTTCTACCCTCGCCCAGTTTTTGCAAGAACAGAGGAAAGACCGCCACACGGAGGAAGTGGAGGCTGAAAGCATCTCCTATGCAGTCTGCAAGTATTTTGGCATCGAGACCGGAGAAAACAGCTTCGGCTATATTGCCAGCTGGAGTCAGGGCAAGGAACTGAAAGAACTGAGAGCCAGTTTGGAGACCATCAATAAGACCTCCGGCACTTTGATCTCTGACATTGAGCGCCACTATAAGGAAATCTGCAAAGAGCGTGGGATTGATTTGCACCCCAAAGAAGAAATGACCACTGCCACCTCGGAAATACAAAAAGAGTCCGAAACCTTTCGATATTACATCACAAAGGCGGCGGCTGATGCGGGTGTTTATCCCTTCCAAGAGGGCTGCAAGGTACATTTCACATCAACACTGGAAAACTACGAGGATGGAAAGGTACAGGCATTTGGTTATGTGGAATACCTGGAAAAACTCTCACCGGAAGAAATTCAGGAGTATGACCTTACCCCTGCCGGAGAAGCGGTAAGTAAGGAAGAAACCATTTGTTATTATGCAGCAGAGTGTATGGAGTTTCCAAACCTCGGAGAATATCACGATAACCTGTCTTTGGAGGAAGCGGTCCGCATTTATCAGGAGATTCCGGCAGAGCGAATGAACGGGATCAAAGGAATTGGTTTTGAGCTGAAAGACGGAAGCGACTATGAAGGACCTTTTCCGATTTTGACCGGGCAGACCATTGACCTGGACACTATTCAGGCAATCGACTATTACCGTGATAATCCTCTGGTGCAAAAAGCGGTAAAGGAACTGGCTGCGGCAATGCCGGAAATGGAGGTGCTGGGGGCGGACGCCAACCAGCAGGAGGCTTTGTTTCTGATCGACGATGCCACCTATCTTCATATCCAACCCTGTGACAGCGGCTGGGACTACACCCTTTACGATGCCGCGTCCATGAAAGAGATGGATGGCGGTCAGCTGGATATGCCGGAGATTTCCCGCATGAAGGCAGTTTTCCAGATTTGTGATGACAACGATCTGGACAGCACTTCGCTTAGACACGCTCCCCTGTCTATGATCGAGACCTTGCAGGAAGCTGCCTATCAGCAGATGCAGGCAGAGGCCAGTCAGATGGCTACTTCTTCCCAGCTGCCGGAAGCTCAGGAGCAGGCACTGGATGAATACCCCATGCCCGATGAGCAGGTCTCCACACCGGATATGCAGGAATACGGATACTCCTATGATGGGATGCTCCCTGTTACCAGAGAACGGGCGCTGGAACTGGATGCCGCCGGTTTGACTGTCTATGTGCTGCATGAGGACAATACGGAGAGCATGGTGTTTGACCCGCAGGAAATCATGGATCATGGCGGTCTTTTCGGTGTGGATCGTGAGGAATGGGAGAAAAGCCCTCAGTTCCACGAAAAGATCATGGAGCGTCAGGAACATCAGCAGGAACGAGAACAGGCATTTCTCTCCCAGAACAGAGATTGCTTTGCCATCTATCAGGTAAAGCATACCGATGAATTGCGTGACATTCGCTATGAAGGGATGGACTGGCTCCGATCCATCGGGCAGGAAGTAAAGCGTGAAAACTATGATCTGGTCTATACTGCGCCGTTGGAACCCTGCAATTCTCCGCAGGCTGCTGTTGAACAGCTTTATAATCAGTTCAACAACAATCATCCGGCAGACTACCACCATCCTTCTTTGAGCGTAAGCGACATCGTTGCGATCAGGCAGGACGGCAAGGTATCCTGTCATTACTGTGACAGCGTTGGTTTTACCCAGATCCCTGGATTCTTGCCGCAAAATCCTCTGAAAAATGTGGAGATGGCCGTGGAGGACGATTACGGCATGATCGACGGTATCATCAACAATGGCGCAAAAGAGCCTACGGTGGCAGAGCTGGAACAGCAGGCCCGAAGCGGTCAGCCTATTTCCCTGATGGACTTGGCTGACGCCGTTCATCGGGAGGAACGGGAAAAGAAAAAATCCGTTGTGGATCAGCTGAAAAGCCAGCCCAAAGCAGAACACAAAAAGACAGCACCCAAAAAGAGTGCGGAAAGGGAGATTTGATATGGGAAACTTTACTTTTGAAGAAATGAACCTGATGTGCATTTACAATACCGGCAGCCGCACCGGGCTGATTGACAGCCTGCGTGAGATGCGCGGCGAGCTTTCGCCGGAGGAAACGGAACTGAGGGAGCTAACCGACAGCGCCCTTACGAAGCTCTGTGCAATGACCGATGAGGACTTTGCCCAGCTGGAGCTGTACCCGGATTTTGACCAGTAAATTTATCGTGTCGGGATGACATAGTGAGAGAAACTGTTCGATGGGAAGGTGGTTTCTCTCAATTCTTTACAAAATCCCACTATACTTGGAGGGATGAATGAGCTATAATGTAGGTGACAAAATTTGAATTAGAGGAAACGATGGAATGGAAGATAAAAAGATATTACTTGCTAATATTGACAAAATTCATACAACTGAAATGGGAGTTAATAGAATTAAAAGAAATCTAAAAATAGATGCAGTAGATGTTGTTGAGTATTGCAAAAATAAAGTGCTGGATAAGAATTGCAACATATACAAACAAGGGAAAAATTGGTATTGTGAAGTTGAAAATATCAAAATCACTATCAATTCATATAGTTATACAATTATCACAGCACATATTGTTAAGTAAAGCCCCTCTTGTTTGAATATTTTGGACTTAGGAGGTGTTTAATGAAAACGGTTCTTTTATATGGGTTGGGACAAACTGCACAGGACTGGAAAGAAGTAGTCCAACAACTATCAATTTCCGATGTCGATTGTCCAGAACTTTTTTCTTCAACAGAAGATGAAATATCATATTTGAAGATTTTGGGCGATTTAGAACAGCGGTATTCAGAAGTAAAAGAGCCGCTTCGTATCTGTGGTCTTTCGTTAGGTGCGCTTCTTGCGATTGATTTTGCTATTCGGCATGAAGAAAAAGTGGCTTCGCTGGTTTTGATTGGCGCACAATATAAAGTTCCAAGTTTACTGATAGATTTTCAAAATCTTATCTTCCGTTGTATGCCAAACAAGGCTTTTGAAAGTATGGGATTATCAAAAAGCAGCACCATAAAATTGGCTCACTCTATGCGGTCATTGGATTTTACTTCGCAATTAAACAATATTCGTTGTCCAGTGACAATTTTGTGTGGCAAAAAGGATACTGCCAATCTAAAGGCTTCTAAAAGGCTAAAAGAATTGCTACCCCAAGCTACTTTGCACATCATTCCAAATGCAGGACATGAACTCAATAAATATGCACCAAACACGATTGCAGAGATATTAAATCAGTAAATTTATCGTGTTGGGATGACATAGTGAGAGGAATTATCTGACGGATAAACAGTTTCTCTCACTTTTTAACAATAGCCCACTATACTTAGAGAGATGGAAGAAGTATAATGAGAGCAACGATAAATTTGAACTTGAATGGGAGAAAGTATAAAATGGATATTTCCAGTTTTCAGATTTGATAACTTGGAAGTTGTGGAGGGAATTTTACATGAATAGAAAAGAAATAACAACAAAAGAAGATTTATACAAAGTAATAGAATTGTTAGAAAAGACGGGAATTACATATTGGTTGGATGGTGGATGGGGTGTAGATATTTTAGCAGGCAAACAAACAAGAAGTCATAGAGATATAGATATAAATTTTGATGCTAAATATATGGATAGATTATTAGATGTGCTATTGAATTTAGGGTATAAAATTGATACGGACTGGAGACCAGTCAGGATAGAACTATATAGTGATGAATTGGGTTATTTGGATATTCATCCATTTGTTTTGAATGAAGATGGAACTTCAAAACAAGCTGATTTAGAGGGTGGCTGGTACGAGTTTGAAAAAGACTACTTTAGTTCTGCCTTTTTTGAAGGGAAAAAAATTCCGTGTATATCATTAAAAGGGCAAAAAGTTTTTCATTCAGGTTATGAATTAAAAGATAAAGATGTGCATGATATTTCAATTCTTAAAGGGCTATCAGAATAATTTTATTGTGATTTCTAAAAATTCTAATTTGTATAACCAATAATAATTTAATATTCAAAGTTTCACCTAGCAGGAAATCATTTTTAGGTTTCCTGCTTTTCTTTTACCCAAAAACCGAAAGGAGGACAGAACACCATGCCAACCAAAGCTGAACTGTATGCACAGATGGCGGACAAAGTGGCAACACAGCTCACGGGGAGCTGGCAGGAATGGGCAGGGTTTCTCACCACTGCTTCCCGCCTTTACAAGTACCCGTTCCATGAACAGCTGATGATCTACGCCCAGCGACCGGATGCCACCGCCTGTGCAGAGTACGATTTGTGGAATGAAAAGATGGGCCGATATGTAAGGCGCGGTTCCAAGGGAATCGCTCTGGTGGACGATTCCGGGGACAGACCACGCCTGCGCTATGTCTTTGACATTTCCGACACCGGAACCCGTGAACATTCCCGCACTCCCTGGCTGTGGCAGCTGGAGGAGCGCCATCTGGATTCGGTGCAGGCCATGCTGGAGCGCACCTACGATGTTTCCGGTGATGACCTTGCCGGACAGCTCACCGAGGTAGCCGGAAAACTGGCTGAGGAATACTGGACGGAGCATCAGCAGGACTTCTTCTATATCGTTGACGGTTCCTTTTTGGAGGAATATGATGAGTATAACATCGGAGTGCAGTTCAAGGCAGCCGCCACCGTCAGTATCACTTACGCTTTGCTGTCCCGCTGCGGACTGAAGCCGGAACGCTACTTCGACCACGAAGATTTCATGGCGATCTTTGATTTCAACACCCCGTCCACCATCGGGGCGCTGGGAACAGCGGTCAGCCAGATCAACCAGCAGGTGCTGCGGCAGATCGGCGTCACCGTCCGAAATGCAGAGCGCGAAGCCAACCAAGAAAGGAGCAAACAAGATGAACAATCCCATGACCTATATCCAGAACGGAGACTATCTGATTCCCGACCTGAAGCTGAGCCAGCAGCCGGAGAACCCCCTGGGCAAGTACGGAAGGATGAGGAAAGCCTACCTGAAAGAACACCGTCCCATCCTCTACAACCAGATGTTGCTGAGCGAGAAGCTGTACCCGCACCTCATCGAGATCGACGAGACCGCCCAGAGCAGACTGGAGCAGATGATGCCCCAGCTGGCGAAGGAAGCGGGAGCCACCGAGGAACTGAAAGCCAGCGATCCCATGAAGTGGGTGGGGCTGATGAACACCTGCAAAGCCCAGGCAGAGGAGATCCTGATGGCGGAGCTTATCAACAGCTGACCCTAAACCTGTTCCTCTCCGAAGCGGAACAGATCCAATCCATAGATGAAGCAGAGAATGTAGCGCATACATCCTCTGCTTTTTCTTTTGCTCAAAATGATATTGACCATGTGCTGCGTTTGGGCGGCAATACAGACCGCCAGAGGGAGCGTGTGGTTGCAGCCTTTGAAAAGCAGAAAACCACCGCTGAGATTGCCGAGATACTGAAAACGCTGTACCACGGCGGCAACGGCCTTGGCAGTGTGAGCGCATGGTATGCCGAGGATGGTATCCATCTTTCTCATGGGAAGTCTGTCCGTTATGACAGGTCTGCCCAGGTCATTTCCTGGGAGAGCGCCGCAGAGCGTATCGGGGAGCTTTTGGAGAGCGGCCAGTTTGCCTCCAATGTTGAGCTTGCAGAAGCGGCAGGCTATGAACGCTCCCTCCTTGCCACAAAGTTCTGGAACCTATATCACGATCTCAGTGAGGACGCCAGAGAAGCCGGATATTTGTCCTGCCTGTCAGAGATCAAAGGAAATGGGTTCCCGGAGGAGACCCACCGCCTGACGGAGCAGCTGAGTGACCCGGCTTTCCGCCAGACCCTCAAGGAAGAATACGCCGCCTTCTGGACCGCCTATCAGCAGAACCGTGACCTGTTGCGCTTTCACTATCATAAACCAAGGGAGATCTGGGAGAACCTGAAGGAACTTGACCTACCACGCAGAACTTTTACTTCTGACCTTTCCCAAATGCCAATCGTCCAGCACTTCATTACCGAGGATGAGATCGACGCCGCCATGACCAGAGGAAGCGGTTTCGCCGGAGGAAAAGGCCGTATCTATGCGTTCTTCATGGAAAACCATACGGATAAGGAAAAAGTGAGATTCCTCAAAGACGAGTATGGCATTGGCGGACGCTCTCATGCCCTGTCCGGCGCAACACACAGCGGCGAAGATCACGACGGAAAAGGACTGCACTATAAAAAGCAGGACTGCCCGGATGTTCACTTGAACTGGGAAAAGGTTGCCAAGCGCATTACCTCTCTTGTTCAGAAAGGCCGCTATCTTACCGAACAGGAACAGGCGCAGTATGACAAAATCCAGGCTGAAAAGGAACTGGCCGAAGAAGATGCCATCCAAGCCCAGCAGCCGGATTCTGCCGTGTGGGAATATAACGGTGTCAAGGTGCGCCACCCGGATGATATGATTCTGTATCAGATGGGCGATTTCTTTGAGCTGTACGGTGAGGATGCCAAAGAAGCCGCTGCGGAACTGAACATCAATCTCACTACCCGTGCGATTCCGGGCGGTGGCCGTGTGGAAATGTGCGGGTTTCCGGCAAATCAGCTGGAGCAGATGGTGGAACAGCTGCGTGATAAGCATGATGTGACCATTTCCGCTGTACCGGAGGCCGGCAAGGAGCGTCAGGAATATTCCATGCCCTCTATCAACCATGAAGCGGAACAGCACATCAACGCTCAGGAAGCGGAGTTTGGTGCAGACGGGAACAGAGTATTCCGGGATACAGAAGCAACCGCAGCCCCTACAATTCGGGAAATGTACGAGCAGTATAAGCCTGTGGTAACTGCCGCCATTTCCGAGGATGCCGCATACCGCAATGCCTGCGGTCATTCTGACCGTGAAAATGCTGTCATCGAGGGCAATGCTGCTGTGCGCCGTGCGGTCCTTGGTTCTAAGGATATGGAGCTGATCCGCCTTTATTCTGATATACCGGAGTTCCGCCAGCGTCTGCACCGGGAAGTGATCGACGAAACCTATCCAAAGCTCCATGAACTTCTGCGCCCTCTTTCTCAAGAAGATATTGATACTGCCCTTTGTGCATGGAACGGCAATATTGAGAGTAAACACGCTGTCGTCCGCTATATGAAAGACCATGCAAGAGAGAAAGATACCGCTGCATGGCTGGCTCAGGAATACGGCGGCAGTAACAGCAACAGCCTGTTCATTACTCGTGCCGGAAGCCCGGAGGAAATGCAGCTGCCCTGGCCGAAGGTACAGCGCAGGCTTGCCCAGCTCATTCAGGAGGACCGGTTCTATACCGAAGAAGAACAGGACCGTTTTGACAATATCGACCCTATCGCCATCCGGGAAGCCCTGGAAGAAAGAGGGGTCGTCAACGGTCAGGTGGCAGACCCGGAAAAACTGGACAATGACCCGTTTATCCAACAGGTGATGTCGGATGTAGAGCAGATCGCAGCTGTCGAGGCAGAGCAGACTTCCGAAATTTCCATTTCCGATGAGGAATATGATGCAGTTCGCCGCCCAACTCCGCAAAGAACCTCCTATGACCCTGCCGCCCCGGTCTATGCCGTGGGAGATACCGTGTATATCGAGGATGACGCCTATCAGATCACGGAGCTGCGGGATGTCACCGTGCAGCTTCTGCCCACCGGTATGGTGTATCCCATCTACCGTGCAGAACACAAAGAACAGTTTGAACAGCTGCTTCGTGCAGACCGCCGCAATGCTTACTATACCGAGTTTCTTCCCGTTGACCCGAACAAAGCCGATCAGGATCTGCGGGATGTATTGGCTCATGGACTGATGGATGAAGCGGATAAAAAACAGCTTTCCACGCTGCTGCAATCCGGCAGGAGCAACAGTGAGATCGCCTACTGGCTGAGCAGAGCCTATTCCGGTGAGATCGAGACGCTGAATCTGGAGACCGGCGATATTGCCGATTACCGTACCACGGCACAGGGCATAGAGCTGGAAGTCATGGATGCAGAGGAAAAGCGTCTGGCTATGCTGTATTTCCGCTGGGATGAGGTTGCGCCTTTGCTGCGTGGGATGTATGCCCGCCAGCTGGACGGTTTTGGACAGGAACGCTCCGAACCGGCTGCTGAAGCCCCGGCCTTCCATTCTGAGACCGTAGCCGTTTATCCGGGCGATAAAAACAATCTGCCCTATGATGTGGTGGTGGAACGGCTGCATATCGAGGAGCCGGAGCCGCCAGCCCCTGTGACAGAGCCGGAAAAAACCTTTGAGGAAGTGCTGGACGAACACCCGGTTTCCATTCAGGTCAATGGCCAGTGGCAGACCTTCCCCAATGCCAAAGCTGCCGAAGAAGCCTCCTATGAGGAATACACGGCCAACCTGCGCCGCAATGCACAAAACTTCCGTATTACCGATGAGCATTTGGGCGAAGGCGGTCCGAAAGCTAAGTTCCAGGCAAATATCAATGCCATTCGTTTGCTGAAAAATCTGGAAGCTGCCGGACAGCAGGCAAGCCCCGAACAGCAGGAAGTCCTATCCCGCTATGTGGGCTGGGGCGGTCTTGCCGACGCCTTTGACCCGGAAAAACCGGCATGGGCTTCCGAGTATGCCCAGCTGAAAGAGCTGCTGACCCCAGAGGAATATGCCGCCGCCAGAAGCTCCACCCTCAACGCCCATTACACCAGCCCTACGGTCATTCAGGCCATCTATGAAGCGGTGGGCCGTATGGGGTTTGAGACCGGAAATATTTTGGAGCCGTCTATGGGTGTGGGCAATTTCTTCGGTATGCTGCCGGAGGAAATGCGAAACAGCCGTCTGTACGGCGTGGAGCTGGACGCAGTTTCCGGGCGTATTGCAAAGCAGCTCTATCCCAAGGCGGACATCACAGTAGGCGGCTTTGAGACCACCGACAGGCGTGACTTCTTTGACCTTGCCATCGGCAATGTGCCTTTCGGTCAGTATCAGGTCAACGACAAAGCCTACAATAAGCTGAACTTTAGTATTCACAACTACTTTTTCGCCAAAGCACTGGATCAGGTGCGTCCCGGCGGCGTGGTAGCTTTTGTGACCTCCCGCTATACCATGGACGCCAAGGATTCCGCCGTGCGCCGCTATCTTGCCCAGCGCGCCGAACTGCTGGGAGCTATCCGTCTGCCTAATGACGCGTTCAAAAAGAATGCCGGTGCCGAGGTGGTATCGGACATCATCTTCCTCCAAAAGCGGGACCGCCCGCTGGACATCGTGCCGGAATGGACCCAGACCGGACAGACAGAGGATGGGTTTGCCATCAACCGGTATTTTATCGACCACCCGGAAATGGTGCTGGGCAGACAGGAGCCGGTAAGCACCGCTCATGGTATGGACTACACCGTGAACCCCATCGAGGGACTGGAGCTTTCCGACCAGCTGCATGATGCGGTGAAGTATATTCATGGCACTTATCAGGAGGCAGAGCTGCCGGAGCTGGGCGAAGGCGAAGCTATTGACACCTCCATTCCTGCCGACCCCAATGTGAAGAACTATTCCTATGCCATTGTAGACGGGCAGGTGTACTACCGGGAAAACAGCCGTATGGTGCGCCCTGACCTCAACGCCACCGCCGAAGCCCGCGTAAAAGGTCTTGTGGGACTGCGGGATTGTGTGCAGGAGCTGATCGACCTTCAGATGGATGCAGCGGTTCCGGACAGCGCTATTCAGGAGAAACAGGCAGAGTTGAACCGGCTCTATGACAGCTTTTCTGCCAGATACGGTCTCATCAATGACCGTGCAAACCGCCTGGCTTATGCAGACGATTCTTCCTATTACCTGCTCTGTGCGCTGGAAGTCATCGACGAGGACGGAAAGCTGGAGCGCAAGGCGGATATGTTCACCAAGCGCACCATCAAGCCCCATCAGGCGGTGGCTGTGGTGGATACGGCAAGTGAAGCGCTGGCGGTGTCCATCTCGGAAAAAGCCTGTGTGGATATGGGCTATATGAGCCAGCTTACCGGAAAAACAAAAGAAGAACTGGCTAGAGAGCTGCAAGGTGTGATCTTCCGTGTACCGGGACAGTTGGAGAAAGACGGCACACCCCATTATGTGACTGCTGATGAATACCTTTCCGGCAATGTACGCCGCAAACTGCGTCAGGCACAGCGGGCGGCACAGCAGGACCCGGTTTATGCAGTAAATGTGGAAGCTCTTACCGCCGCCCAGCCCAAAGACCTGGATGCGTCGGAGATCGAGGTGCGTCTGGGCGCTACCTGGATCGACAAAGAGTACATCCAGCAGTTTATGTACGAGACCTTCAACACTCCGTTTTATCTCCAGCGCAGTATCGAGGTCAACTATTCGTCCTTTACTGCTGAATGGCAGATCAAGGGGAAATCTTCCGTATCCTACAACGATGTGGCAGCCTACACCACCTACGGAACCAGCCGTGCCAATGCCTACAAGATTTTGGAGGACAGCCTGAACCTGCGAGATGTCCGTATCTATGACACCATAGAGGACGCAGACGGAAAAGAGCGCCGCGTGCTGAACGCCAAAGAGACCACCCTGGCTGCTCAAAAACAGCAGGCGATCCGGGAAGCCTTTAGGGACTGGATCTGGAGAGACCCGGAGCGCCGCCAGACTTTGGTACGCCAGTACAACGAAGAAATGAACTCTACCCGTCCCCGTGAGTATGATGGCAGCCATATCACTTTTGGCGGCATGAACCCGGCCATTACCCTGCGGGAACACCAGAAAAGCGCCATCGCCCATGTGCTGTATGGCGGTAATACCCTGCTGGCACATGAGGTGGGCGCAGGTAAAACCTTTGAGATGGTGGCCGCTGCTATGGAAGCCAAACGCCTGGGCTTGTGCCAGAAATCTCTTTTTGTGGTTCCAAACCACCTGACCGAGCAGTGGGCATCGGAGTTTCTGCGCCTCTATCCTTCCGCCAACATCTTAGTCACAACCAAAAAGGACTTTGAGACCCATAACCGCAAAAAGTTCTGCGCCCGTATTGCGACCGGTGACTACGACGCCATCATCATGGGACACAGCCAGTTTGAGCGTATCCCCATCAGCCGGGAGCGTCAGGAACGGCTTCTCTATGAGCAGATCGACGAGATCACCGAGGGCATCGCAGAGGTGCAGGCCAGCGGTGGTGAGCGTTTTACGGTCAAGCAGCTGGAGCGTACCAGAAAGTCTCTGGAAGCCAGGCTGGAAAAGCTGCAAGCCGAGGGGCGAAAAGACGATGTGGTAACCTTCGAGCAGCTGGGTGTGGACCGTTTGTTTGTGGACGAGGCCCACAACTATAAAAACCTGTTTCTATACACAAAAATGCGGAATGTGGCTGGTCTTTCCACATCGGACGCGCAGAAATCCTCCGATATGTTTGCCAAGTGCCGCTATATGGATGAGATCACCGGAAACCGTGGCGTGATTTTTGCCACCGGCACACCGGTCAGCAACTCCATGACCGAGCTTTACACCATGCAGCGTTACCTTCAGTATGAACGCCTGCAAGAACTGAACATGACCCACTTCGACTGCTGGGCTTCCCGATTTGGGGAGACCGTCACAGCATTGGAGCTGGCACCGGAGGGAACCGGCTACCGGGCAAGAACGCGATTCAGCAAGTTCTTTAACCTGCCGGAGTTGATGAATCTGTTCAAAGAAGTGGCCGACATTAAGACTGCCGACCAGCTGAATCTGCCTACCCCGGAAGTGGAATACCACAACATCGTGGCGCAGCCTACCGAACATCAGCAGGAAATGGTCAAGGCCCTTTCGGAGCGCGCATCGCTGGTACACAGCGGAACCGTTGACCCGTCCCAGGACAATATGCTCAAGATAACCTCGGATGGCCGCAAGCTGGGACTGGACCAGAGGATCGTCAACCAGCTGCTGCCGGACGAACCCGGCACAAAGGTCAATCAGTGTGTGGACAATATCATGCAGATCTGGCGGGACGGCGAAGCTGACAAGCTGACCCAGCTGGTGTTCTGCGACATTTCTACCCCGCAGGCAAAAGCCCCTGCAAGCAAGGCGGCGAAAACGCTGGATAATCCACTGCTTCACGCACTGGAAGGCGCTGTGCCTCTGCCGGAGCAGGAACCGGCCTTTACGGTATATGACGATATTCGTCAGAAACTCATTGCTCAGGGGATGCCTGCCGACCAGATCGCTTTTATCCATGAAGCTAACACCGAAGTGCGGAAAAAGGAGCTGTTCTCCAAAGTCCGTACCGGTCAGGTGCGTGTGCTTATGGGAAGTACCGCCAAGATGGGCGCAGGCACCAATGTGCAGGACCGTCTGGTGGCACTTCATGACCTGGACTGTCCGTGGAGACCGGGAGACCTTGCCCAGCGTAAGGGTCGTATCGAGCGTCAGGGCAACCAGAATCCTCTTGTTCATGTGTACCGTTATGTCACCGAGGGGACTTTTGATGCCTATCTGTGGCAGACGGTGGAGAATAAGCAGAAATTCATCAGCCAGATCATGACCTCTAAATCGCCGGTGCGGTCCTGCGATGATGTGGATGAAACCGCCCTCAGTTTTGCCGAGATCAAGGCTCTGTGTGCCGGAGATCCCCGTATCAAAGAGCGTATGGATTTGGATGTGGAGGTATCCCGCCTGAAGCTGATGAAAGCCGACCACCAGAGCAAGCAGTATCGTCTGGAGGACCAGCTGCTCAAATATTTCCCGGAGGAGATTGAAAAGCACAAGGGCTTTATCAAGGGCTTTGAATCTGACCTGGAGGTTTTGGCAGCTCACCCGCACCCAGAGGACGGCTTTGCCGGTATGGAGATCCGGGGCGACCTGCTGACCGATAAGGAGAACGCCGGTGCAGCCCTTTTGGATGCCTGCAAGGAGGTCAAAACCTCCGATCCGGTGCAGATCGGCAACTATCGGGGCTATGCCATGTCCGTGGAATTTTCCGCTTGGAAACAGGAATATACGCTCCTGCTGAAAGGACAGATGACCCACCGGGCAACCCTTGGTACAGACCCTCGCGGAAATCTTACCCGTATCGACAATGCCCTCGCCCAGATGCCCCAGCGTCTGGAGGCGGCAAAGGCCCAGCTGGATAACCTCTATCAGCAGCAGGCCGCCGCAAAGGAGGAAGTTGGAAAGCCCTTCCTTTATGAAGAAGAACTGAAAAGTAAAAACGCCCGTCTGGTGGAGCTGGATACCCTGCTCAACATCGACGGAAAGGGACAGGCACACGCTGAGGCTGTTGTTGCCAAAAGCACACGGCCTTCGGTGCTGGATCATCTGAAACGCCCGGTGCCGCCCCGCAGTACCGATAAGAAACCAAAACAGCATGAGGAGGTGCGATAACATGAATACCAACGATCTGAATACGGCTCTTTATGAAAAGATGGCTGCTGAGCAGGATAAATACAGGGACTGGCTGAAAAGCCAGCCCCCGGAAGAAATCCTGCACCACACCTATGAGTACACCATCCGTGAGGACATCGTGATGGCGATGGAGGAACTGTATCTGACGGATACCCAGGCACAGGCGCTTTTGGGATCTCCCTCTCCGCTGGCGGATGTGTACCGCTATTTTGAAAAGCTGGAGACCGGCTATATGGATGTAATAAGGGATAGCATTGAGAACCGTGCCGATGATATATGCAGAGCCAAAGAGGAACTGCGAACAACACCGGTATATCCCTACTCTGCCGCCTATGCGAGAGAACATGGGGAGCTGGAGCAGTACCGAGCTTCCAACAATGCAAATCTCCAATGCAAGGAGTCCATTGAGGCGGCGGTGCGGGAACACTTCGACGGAATGTATCTCAGTCACGATGCGGCAAAGGGTGTGATCGAGAACTATGGCATGGAGCGTGTGGCTATGGTTCTGGCTAACACTGTCCAGCTTCAGAACTGGGATGGGCGCTACTCCCGACGCAACAAAGAATGGGCTAAGACCATTCCCAACGAGAACCCCGAAACCGTCCGTTGTGGTTATGTCCTGAACAGCCACCCTGCTGTGCTGGATGGCTTTATTGATCTGGTGCGTGAAGAACAGCAGCGCAGCCGTACTCAGGGAGAAAAAACGCAACCGTCCCGTCCCTCAGTACGGGATAAGCTCAAGCAGGAGCTGCCTGTCCATAAGCCTGCCGCCCCGAAGAAACGAGAGCCGGAGCGATAACTATGGCAAAGCGTAAGCGGGATGTTCCGGTTTTGTTTTGGGTGTCCGCAGAAGAATTGGAATTGATCCGTCAAAAGATGCAGCAATATGGGACAGAAAACCTGAGTGCCTATCTGCGGAAGATGGCTGTGGATGGCTATGTGGTGCAGCTGGATTTACCGGAGCTGAAAGAACTGGTTTCCCTTATGCGATATTCCAGCAACAACTTGAACCAGCTAACCCGCAAAGTGCATGAGACCGGGCGGGTTTATGATGCCGATCTGGAGGATATATCCCAGCGGCAGGAGCAGTTATGGGAGGGCGTGAAGGAAATCCTTACCCAGCTTTCTAAACTTTCATAACAGGGATAGACACTCCATTTGCGGAGGGAGGAACGGCGTTTCTTCGCCGCACCTTCCTCCGCTTTTTCTTTTTGCCGGTATCCTTGTCTTTTGCCTGTCCATACCGGATAATATGAAATAGAATAGAAGCAAAGGAGTGAAAACAGATGCTGACCTTTGAAAAAGTGTTGGAGATTTTTGCAGACTACCTGGCCGCAGATGAGACCATCGAAGTTTATATCAGCCGTCACGGATGTGTAAGGGTTGAATTTGACCAAGACTTTCACTATTGCACCGGCGAGGTGTGCCATACTCCCAAGGAACTGTTCGACCTCTTAGCCGATGATTACCGGACTTATGTAGAGATTGAACTGACCAAAGGCAAACGGGAGCTTACGGAAGATGATGTAAAGGAAGCGGATGCCCTATGCAAACGGTATCTGGACCGCTGGAAGGAGGAACTGGAATGAAGATTTTGAAATGCCTGCTGATGATCGTAACTGCACCGGTCATTTTGGTGCTGACGCTTTTTGTCTGGCTCTGCATGGGGCTGATTTACATATCTGGTCTGGTGCTTGGTCTGCTCAGCACGG
>ENA-OPSL01000128-OPSL01000128.1-human-gut-metagenome-genome-assembly--contig:-NODE-128-length-27777-cov-4.845754_pt1 | contig 27777 bp, 24 predicted proteins | sample MGYA00241458_ERZ501908 | MGnify/ENA primary metagenome ERZ501908 (study PRJEB25962, sample SAMEA2042444) | human gut metagenome | biome: human gut; feature: human-associated habitat; material: faeces... | reverse complement strand
GGTGTTCTTTGTTTTGGCGGAAGCGGTGGGATTCGAACCCACGAGTCCGTGAGGGCTACCTGATTTCGAGGAAGAAGAACGCCGAAAAACGCCGGTGTTTCGCGGCTTTTTTGCTTATTGCGCCGGGTAACTAATGCCGATTCAGCAGGAAATCCGTATGGAAGCGTTTTAGAGATTAAACTCTTTTACAGAGAGAATTTTAGTGACCTGGCACCATTTTATCACCATGTCACCAAAGACGAAGGCCCATTCTGTCAAGAAACAGTTTGGGCCTTTTTTGCTTTTTGCCACTTCTGAAATGAAAATGTTTGGAGATTGCATCTGCCGGAAGGTCTTATGGCTGAATCTTCAGGTTAGCTTTATGAACTCTATCCATTGTATCACAGCATTGCTGGGTCGCTTCCCGAGAGCCGCCTTCCATCCCGATCAAGTATCGGATGGCAGCATCCATATCCATGGCTTCAATCGCTTCGGACAACTGGTCGAGTTCAGCTATCCGCTTATCTTGATGTTGTTTTCTTGCAGAACAGAAATCTATGATGTTATTTTCCATTGGCCCACCTTCCTTGGATTACTTTATCTAAATTATAAGCCCTAGATCAAGTAAGCACAAGGAAAAGACTCGCACACAGACTGTTTTGGGGGTTATACTTACTTGGGACAATTAACATTTTTTCACAATAGAATTCATTCAGTTTATGTAGCTTTCCAGTATTCCTTGGCATTTTGATTCCAGCTCGTACAAAGCTTGTTCTGCGGTGATTATTTGTTGTTCAAGCTTAAAAACTTCATCAACCACTTTTTTCTGCGATTTTGGGTCAGGCAGATCTATTCTTAGTTTCTTAATTCTGTCTATTGAGGCCCGTAAACTTCGAGTAAAGCCCCGAGAGGTTCCCGCTTTATTCAGGGCCCATGCCAGATAGCGGGGATGAATTTTTTCCTCATTCTTAACGCGTAGGACTCCACAATGATCGGTTGGATAAAATGGTTCATTTTCTGGTATATAATTTACCTGCCAATCACCGTCGATACCCCATAACACAGATGGAACATGAAACTCAGTAATGAGCAATTTATCGATGTACCCAAATGGTCTGAACACATTAGCGCTATATACAGGAACTTTACCATTTGAGATAAACTCAGTTTCAACAACTCGTTTACCGATAGACACTTCAAATAGTGTTGAATCATCCAACCGTACTCCACCAACAGTAATTATTTCTATATTATTAAAGAGCTTCTCAATTTTACTTTTGTATTCTTCAATACTCATGCGAATACGGCTATACTCTTCATCCACAGCTTCGCAGGCAGCAACAATTTCGCGTTGCACTTCATGTGGAGGATAAGGAATAGAAATCGTTTTAAAAAGTTCAGATGTGAATGCTTTGAATTTGCTACCTGTAGCTTGTTCCTGCAACTGTTGCACGATACTTTTTAGTGCATAAAACAAATATCCGCTTTCAATATTATCATTGGGATGAAGACCGTAGCATGATTGGTTAAAAGCCATCGGAATAGTCAACTGTGCCATTGCTCCCACAGTGCCACGCGCAGATATGATAATATCCATAGGTTGCAGTATGTTAGTGCTACTGTTTTCGTATCCAGCCTGGGTAATGCTCTTTTCTGCGCTGGAAACATAGCGGTTTGTATTACTGAAATCGGCTACACTCAACCATGGAATATCTCCGTTCCAGAAATCAGGACGCGATGTACTTGGCGTTCCTCCATTAATAACCGAGCAAAATTTTAGCAACTTTTCGAGCCGATATTTACTTTTTATTACAGAAGTTCGAGCCGCTGTTAGCGAAATTGTCTTTTTTAGGTCGGTTCCGTTTAAATCGACCATATCTATAAGGCGTAAGCGCGAAACAAACTCGGATTCCCCTACTGCAACTCCATTGAAATTGGCACGGATGATGGAATTGATTTTGCTCGTGTCTGTCAAATCAATTGGATTAAATAGCGGTGTGTTAATGCCGTTGATGCCCTTTCGCCCAGTAATTGGCGCACCGTTTTCGTCAACTTGCGCTACACCTATATATTTTATGCCTTCATTGCCCTTTGCACTACTCCACTCGTAGCCGAGATACTTTTTAATCTCTGTGCCAGCCGGCGATTTGACCACGACCACATCCTGTGGATTAGTGTAAGCTAGGATAAAGTAATACAGTTTCTCCTGTTCAATACTACGCACATACTCAATAAACCGCCTATTCAACTCAGCCAGCTTATAAGCTTCAGACAATTTTTTGAAAAACTGCTTTGTTTTCAAATTCCTTATTTCGCTTGTTTTATCGAACACAGTACGATACGCCTTGAAAGTGTCTGTATTCAACAATGCCTGATTTGGATTGTTTTGGAGAAAGGTTTTATAATCATATAATTCGTAACCGAAGTATAAACAATAGGCTTCAAGTAAATCAAAATCACCAAAAACATCATCTTTCATAAAATCACCATTGAACCATGCTGAAACACGATTTTTATAGTGTTCTGAAATAGAAGGGTTTTCTGCTTTGCGACGTAGGAAAAGCGTAACCGTGTTTGTGCCGGTCTTCCCAAATGTACCGCTGCCAAATTCCGCTATTGCCACTATATCGAAGTATTGTAAAATAATCTCACGTGCTTTTGTATAAACTGCCCCGCCATTTGAAAGTATAGAAGATGGCAAAATTATCGCCGCCACACCACCGGGAGCAAGCAATTGTTTTGCTCGTTCAACAAAAAACGCCTCAATAGAATTATTGGAATGAATGCTTTTTTTGTCGATTAAATCAGTGGTATCAAATGACGCTCGCTCCTCATCAGAGAGCATTTCAAGGAAGCCCTTAACGCTGTATGGAGGATTGGAGATAAGCACATTGTATTTACCATTTTTTATTCCGTCATTTTGTGCTAGAGCATCAGCATAAACAATTCTAATTTCGTCCTGTCCATACATAAACGCTGAAACCTTGGCAACTTTTGAAAGCCGATACTCTTTTTCAATGCCGACAATCTGCTCGTAATATGAAGATAGCTGTTCTTCTTTCAGAAAAGATCGAATTTGCGTCGCATATTCGTTAAGGAAATGTCCAGCACCGCAAGCATAGTCCATCACAGCGAGAGGTTCCGGAGAACTTTCAATCATTTGCTGGAGCGGCAACGAAGATACAAGGAATTTAACAATTGGCATTGGCGTGAAAAATTGACCTTCACTCTGCTTTATACCTTGGTCTAAGAAACCCTCAAACAAATCACCAAGGAATTGATTCTGCTCCTCTGTTTTTAGTCGAATATCCTGTATCATTTTTACGATTTCAAGCAAGATAGCAGAGTTCTGCATAAACAGATGCTCATTGTGAACATCAAGAAACGTAAAATCATTGTTTGTATAAAACTTAAGTTGTCTAAAATATTTGATTATCGTATCGCGTGTTGCATCAGGATCATTTTTGAATAGGTTAAAAGAATTTTTGATGTCGCTATCATCAATGTAGGTAACCTCTTCATTAAGAAACTTTTGCATTCCATCACGGTAAAGCCGTAAAATACGGTCTAACAGACTAAAATAGTCATCAAAAGCTACGCCTTTCCAATAAAAGCGCAGTCCTTCCGGATTTTGCATTTCATCGACAATTTTGGCTAGAAAAAGGTTAACCAACTTGTCAAAAGCATTTTCACGTCCAGATACATTGTGCTGGCGCAGAATAGTGGCAAACTGGTGATATTTCTTCTGAATATCCTCGTGAGTAACTTCCAGTAAGTCTGCTGCTGTATGAGCTTTTTTACCTATTTCGTATGCACTAACGCCCTCTTCAAAGATTCCCTGTAATTCAAATTCATGATGATATGTTGTAAACCACGCTTTATAAAGTGATTGGACATCTGTAGCCTTGGCAAAAGAAAGTGGTTCTTTCAAGGATTTCAAGTATTCGTCATTGTCGCGAAGGGCTATGATGTGATTGGTATATACAGCGTGTCCATCCTCAAATTCGGAAGAATATAAACATATAAACTGAGTACTTCTTATCTGTTGGGCATAGCTAAACAACTGTCCACCATAAAGAAGCATATTGTTCCATTCTTTATTAAATTCTTCTCCCCATGTTTTACATTCAATAATTAAATAAGCGTTATCATCATTATCCTTGACGAGAATATCAGCACGGCCTCCGCTTGCACCGCGACCCAACTGCCATTTCGGCTCAAGTTCAATGTGAGCAGGGTTATAGCCTTTGGAAAGCAGATGATGTATACATTCAAAAACGACAAAATTTTCGTTTGCTTTCATGTTGCAAGTCTGTCTCTCGTTTATCTTCATACCATCACTTTCGGGATAGATAAGCGTTTCAGTATTAAAATCAACGCGCAATTCAAAGGCACCTATTTGTTTAATATAAATACCTTTGCCTTTTCCAGATAAAGACGTAAATTCAAGCGCAGACAGGAGGTTTTTGAAGTTATCTTTGGTTATCATAAATGGTCTTCTCCCAATAGTTATACTCTGATGCATTCAAGTGCATCTAATACTTTTTCTGATACTTTCTGTTGGGCAGCATAGTCCTTAATCCGTAGCATGGCAAGGCAGCTCGGATTAGCCTTGTTGTTCTCCCAACGATTTAGCGTTGCAAAACTTACACTTAAGTCACGTGCAAGTGTTTCCTGTGATATATTAAGGTTTTGTCGAATTGCTTTCAAAATCTTCTTCCACATACTCCAAAATATCGGAAAGCCCACAATCCAGCGCCTTGCAGATGCGCTCCAATACACCGTAGTCGATTTTTCGGACTCGGTCATGGTACATGGCGTTGATGGTCGTCTTGGATACCCCTGTCATGCGGGACAGTTCCGCCATTTTAATGCGTTTTTCACCCAGCAAAGTGGATAATCTACAATGAATAGCCAAATTTCGCACCTCCATTTTTCTTAGTATAACATTTTATAAGTCCTTTTGGCAAGTCAAATGATAAAAAAGGCTTTACAGGTGATACAAACGCCCTTGACTGAGTTATCTGTATATGGTATTATAGTCTTGCTAAGAAGTTTAATATACCACTTATAGAAACCAAAAGGAGGAGTATATGTATTCCGTTTTTCCATATTTGGACAACTTATACCTTGGAAACCTGAACCCGAATGAGAACCTGAATCCATCAGATCCGAAATTTTGTGAGCTTCAAAAACAGGCGTGTGAACTGGAAGATCAAATCGAAAGCAAGCTATACTATTTAGATAAGGATCTGTTTCACGCTATGTTACATACACGCGGTAGCGCATCTGCGATGGAGGTTCGGGAGGCTTTTGCCGTGGGTTACCAAATCGCCACAAACTTATTGCTGGAGGCGCTTGGATTTTGCAAGCATGATGAGGAGGGCGGTGAAACAAATTGAAACTGGAAGCGTTGCTGAAAGAACATATTACAGATATGTCCACCTCGTTTACGGAGCATTTATACGCTGCGTTTTCAGAAGCCCAATTCGATCTTTGTATGCGTAATAAGGAGCGTAATGCAGAATATCAGCGCAAGGAAAAACAGTACATCCAGGTCTTTGATGAAATCCGGAACCGGCTTGGTAAAAACCGCAAGCTAATGCTCAAGCTGGAACGCCTGCAAAATGAAATAAACTCCATGGACTGCGACTTTATCTATTTTCAGGGTTTTATCGATTGCGTTACGCTGCTCAAATTGATTCGGTTGATATAGCAGCGTGGGAGGTAAATATGGAAATGAAAGTGAAAAGAATCACCAGCCTGTTTTTCTTGTTTTGCGGGTTACTGCTCTTACCGGCATGTACTATCAAAGAAACATCAAGCTCCGTCTCTGAAGAGTTATCCAGAGTGCAATCACTAGATAACAGGCCAGTCGAAACACCAGCAAGTACACCTACTGAACCAACATCAGGACTTTCCGCCGCTGTGGATACAGTGATAAGTGTACCTGGGGAGTCATTAAATACCTCCCATATCACAGAAAGCTCCTTAAAAGTATCAGAAAATGAAATAAGTTCCTCTTCTGAAAAAGCGGTTCCTTCTCCCTCAGAAAAAGAGCCTCAACCGGAAACGCCCGCTCCCGAGTTTCCTGATACACCTCCGCCGGTATCTTCTGACGCCCCGAGCGTTGAGGCGATGGAAAGCGCATACCTTAATGATTTATTGTCGGGAGTCAACTCACATAGAAGCAATCCACTGAATATGGATGCTGATTTATCGGCGGCGGCACAGGCGCACGCGAAGGAAATGGCACAGACGAAACGCTTGTACCATTCCTGCTCCGGTGTGGAGTCTGTGGGGAAAGGGGCCTTCGAGGATGGGGTGAAAGAGGGATCGCTATTAGAATGTATAGGATGAATAGAGAACAGAAAAACGTGGTGCCGATGTCACCACGAATTTGTAACCATTTCGGTGGAAAGCTGAAAATTTAACAATGAATGGCAAGAGAAAAGCTGCACAAACCCAGTGTTTGTGCGGATTTTTGGCGGAGACGGTGGGAGTCTACCCGCGGGCTAAAAAACATGCCACTGGCATGTTTTTCCCGGCCTGCGGACCGTCGTCCTGTTTTCATCTCCACCTTTCGACTGCAAAACAAAGAACACCAACCTCCGGCTGGTGTTCTTTGTTTTGGCGGAAGCGGTGGGATTCGAACCCACGAGCCCGTGAGGGCTACCTGATTTCGAGTCAGGCCCGTTATGACCACTTCGATACGCTTCCATATAATAAATATTCAGTTTTGGCGGCAAATCACATTATTTCGAGTGCTGAACTTTCGTCCCCTCGGACAGCTCTCCATTTATGCCAACTTAGAAAAACAGCAACCAGCAAATTTGTTGCGGCATTACCGCCCGCTTCTTACAGAAGCAGTATTTATTTTACTTTTTCTTCTGAAAAAAGTCAAGTGTATAAAAATTTTATGACGAAAATTATTACTAAATTTTGAAATACCCTGCGAAAAGACTTCTTTATACTTTCGCCGGATTTCGCTTCGTGAAATGTCACACCCTGTTTTTGTCGGCATAGTATAAAAAAGCAGAGTAATATATCAACCCCAAAGGCAGGTGATATTTATGGCGATGGATACAAGAGAGCTTTTCGCACGGCTGCTTCAATGCGAAGCTGGAGGCGAAGGACCGGAAGGGATTGCTTCAGTTGCTACAGTCGTTATGAATCGGGCGACCGTCCCATATGGCGAATTTTTCAGGATTAGCCAAGGGGGAGATGTCAGAAACATTATTGAACAAATGGGACAGTTCGTTTGTATGCGCACTTCGGTCGGAGGACAATATAATCCTCAGAATGTATACAATATTTCCCCGGAACCGCTCACTTATCAGATTGCTGACTGGGCGCTTGCCGGAAATACATTTTCAGCAGTCGGAAACTCACTGTTTTTCTTCAATCCATTCAGCGATACCTGCCCGCGCTTTTTTCCCGCAAACGGAATCGGTATTATTTACAATAGGATAGGAGACCACTGCTTCTATGCGCCTACCGAAAAATACGCTGACACATAATAATCGATAACTGGCCCAATACATTTTTAGGAGGTAACATTATGGATAACAATCAGCTCGATCTTGGAAGAATATATGGTTTGACAGGCTGTCCGGAAGGCGGGTGCGTATATACGGGAGAGATAATTCCCAATATACCGTCACTTGAACAAATCGCCGCCGTAAACTATGCCCAGCAGTACCTCAGCCCCCGGTATGCTACGCCAGAGCTGCAGCAGGGTGTCGCGGAGCTTGAGCAAACACTCGAAGCCGCACGCCAGCAGGCGGCGCGGCAGCAAGCTGCGCGGGAACAGGCAAGCATCAGCGGAGCGGCCCCGCCATTGGCTGGGATGAATTCAACAGGCATGGGCACCACATCGCAGCCTGCGGGTACCGGTATGATGCCGGGAATGACGCCCGCAATGATTTCAAACGATGCGGCAAACGCGGCTGCCGGAATGGCTCCGGCGGGTATGCAGGCCGCCACAAACGACTTGGCGCCTATTACTGAGTATAACCAGCCGTTCCCAATCACAGCGGAAAGCATACAGTACCTCAACGGTTTCCTGCGTACACAAATCGGCAGAAGGGTGGAAATCCAGATGCTCGTAGGGACAGACAATCTGGTCACAAAGGAAGGCTATCTTCTCGGTGTCGGCGCAAATTATATCCTTATTAACGAGATTGGCACGTCCGATATAACCACCTGTGATTTTTACAACATCAAATTTGTCCGGTTCTTTTATGAATAAGAGCTAGCCCCATAAGATTTTTGCGGTCAAAGTATTGGAAAGAAGAAATCCTTCCTTTGTAAAATGTAAGCCGTCTTTCCTTCGGATGAGCAGGCCGCTTTTTTCAAAACGCATGGCATTCCTGATATATTTTTCAGGAAAAGCCATTTGAAAACGTTCCTCATACGCGCGGAATTGAATGCCTTCACAAAGGCGCAGGGCAAGCATGATATATTCTTCCGGCGTTCCGCCCGAACCATCCTCTTTCGTTTTGCCTTCGTAAAAATCAGAAAAACTGCGCGGCGTATAAAACCGTTTGCCATTTAAAAACGAGTGCGCAGCCGGCCCGATGCCCAGATATTCCTCACAGCGCCAATATTTCAGGTTATGCCGGCTTTCTTTTCCTGGTTTTGAAAAGTTCGATATCTCATACTGCCGGTATCCCAGTGCCTCAAGAGAGTCACACATAGTAAGGTATAGCTCGCTCTGCTTGTCGTCGTCAGGCAGGGCGAGTTCTGTTTTTCTTTTTTCATAAACGGTTCCGGGCTCTATTTTAAGAAGATAGGCGGAAATATGTTCCGCCTGAATGTGCGCGCAAAAATCAATTGATTTTTGCAGGCTTTCTTTTGTCTGTTTTGAAACACCGACCATCAAATCGAGGGAAATATTATATATTCCCGCCTTACGGATTTGGTCTGCGGTTTCGGCTGCGTCCTGCGCGCTGTGCTTTCGGCCGAGCACGTTAAGCTCTTCCTCCACAGCGGATTGCAGTCCGATGGAAACACGGTTCAGCCCGTGTTTTTTTAATTCGGGAAAATCAAGCCGAAGACCGGAAGAGGGATTTAGCTCCATCGTAACTTCAGCGTTATTCATAGAATAGGCGCTTGCTGCGGTATCCAGAATTCTAATCAGGCGGTTCGTACCCAATAGGCTGGGCGTTCCACCGCCCAGATATAGCGTATCCGCCTGCCTCTTATTATTTTTCGCAGCCAGTTCGATTCTCTGGCAGAGCGCATCGGTATACCGGTCGGCTTCTGTCTCTGTAAAATGTATGGAAAAGAAATCGCAGTACGGGCATTTTCCGTTACAGTAGGGGATATGAAGATATAATCCAATCGGCCGCATAATTAAATCCACCTCGCCATAAAATAAAGGAATACAAAGGCGAAGGAGCAGAAACGTTTCTGTTTCTGCTCCTTCAATTTGGAAGGTATATGAAAAAAAGGAAAAAGCAATAGAATATCTTTGGCAACAATATTAAGGATAGTGTTTTTTTAATAAAATGTCAATACCTTGCAGAACCCTATAATTTACATAATTTTTACAATCGTGTTTTCTTCGATTGACAAAGACGTGCCAGAAATAGTAAAATTAAAAATCAGAGTGTAATAAATTAACAATTTTTTTGGGTTGGAGGAATTGCTTTGCCTGATTTAAAAAACGAAATTCAAAAGCGCAGAACCTTTGCCATTATTTCACATCCGGACGCCGGTAAAACGACACTGACGGAAAAGCTGCTTCTATATGGCGGAGCAATCAATTTGGCCGGCTCTGTAAAAGGAAAAAAGACAGCAAAGCATGCGGTATCCGACTGGATGGAAATTGAAAAGCAAAGAGGTATTTCCGTAACGTCGTCCGTGCTTCAGTTTAAATACGAGGGCTATTGTATCAATATTCTCGACACACCCGGACATCAGGACTTTTCCGAGGACACCTACCGCACCCTGATGGCGGCCGACAGCGCTGTTATGGTAATCGACGCTTCTAAGGGCGTTGAGGCACAGACCATCAAGCTGTTTAAAGTATGCCTTCTGCGCAATATCCCGATTATCACGTTTATCAATAAAATGGACCGCGAAGCAAAAAGCCCATACGAATTGCTTGAGGACATCGAAAATGTTCTTGGAATTAACACCTACCCAATGAACTGGCCGATTGGCTGCGGCAAGGAATTTAAAGGCGTTTATGACAGAAAGCTCGAAAAAATCCTTACCTTTACGGCGAACAATGGCCAAAAAGAGGTAGAGGCGCGTTCAATTGGGCTTTCTGACCCGTGCGTGACCGGGCTAATAGGCGAAGGCTTTAAAAAGCAGCTGGACGAAGACGTTGAGCTGCTCGATATTGCCGGCGATTCCTTTGATATCGAAGCGGTTCAGGGCGGCAGGCTTACGCCGGTATTTTTCGGCTCAGCGCTGACGAACTTTGGGGTGGAGCCCTTCCTGGAAGAATTCTTGCGCCTTACCACCCCGCCGCTTCCGCGTGAAACGCTAGACGGGGAGGTTTCTCCATATTCCGAGGATTTTTCTGCCTTTGTCTTTAAAATCCAGGCAAACATGAATAAGGCGCACCGCGACAGGATTGCTTTCATGCGTATCTGCTCCGGACGGTTTGAAAAAAACATGGAGGTATACCATGTGCAGGGAGAACGCAAGCTTCGTTTATCCCAGCCGCAGCAGATTATGGCGCAGGAGCGTGAAGTAATTGAAGAGGCCTATGCCGGGGATATTATCGGCGTGTTTGATCCCGGGATTTTCTCTATAGGCGACACGCTCTGCTCGCCGAATGCAAAATTCCAGTTTAGAGGGATTCCCACTTTTGCGCCTGAGCATTTTGCTCTAGTACGCCAGAAAGATACAATGAAACGGAAACAGTTTATAAAAGGAACAAACCAGATTGCCCAGGAGGGCGCTATCCAGATTTTTCAGGAAATCGGCGCCGGTATGGAAGAAGTAATTGTAGGTGTGGTCGGTACACTTCAGTTTGATGTGCTCGAATATCGTCTGAAAAACGAATATAATGTAGATATTATCATGTCCGGTTTGCCGTATCAGTATATTCGTTGGATTGGGAACAAGGACATCGAGCCGAAAACTCTTGATTTGTCGAGCGACACGAAGCGGATTCAGGATTTAAAGGGTAATTATCTTTTACTGTTTACCAGCGAGTGGACAATCAATTGGGCGCTGGAGCATAATAAAGGGCTTATTTTAGAGGAATTTGGCAGGTAAGGTAAATATAGGAATTTATTTCTTGTATTTGATTAAGAATTATAGTATGATTTTAAGGTAGAAAGATGTAATCGATTTTACCTGCGCTGTTTAAATAAATTGATAGGACTTGCACAAATCCCCAGCTCCCCGAATAAAATAAACCAAGTGTTATTTTATCGAGGGGGAGGAACTATGTTTTTAGAACTGCTCCAGATGTTCGGCAACATGCTTCTGTTCTTTATTCTGCATGTTACGGGCAGCGGCGCTTTTCCCAGGCCGCTGTCACCGCAGGAGGAGAAGGAATGTCTGCTGCTTGCCAAAGAAGGGGATAAAAGCGCGCGTAATAAGCTGGTAGAACATAATTTGAGGCTGGTCGCACATATTATCAAAAAATATTACGCAAACATCAACGACCAGGATGATTTGGTTTCAATCGGGACCATCGGGCTGATTAAAGCGATTAATACATTCGACCCGAACAAGAACATTAAGCTGTCCAGCTACGCATCCCGCTGTATTGAAAACGAAATCCTTATGTTTTTCCGAAACAGTAAGAAAACATCCCAGGACGTTTCCCTGAGTGAAGCTATCGATACCGACAAAGACGGAAACCCGCTTACACTGATGGATGTAATGAGCGTTGAGGACAATATCGTCGACAGCCTTGATTTGAAAATCAACAGTGAAAAGCTGAAACAGTATTTGAGAGAAGTGCTGGATGACAGGGAGCAGACGGTAATTATCCTGCGCTATGGCTTAAATGGGGCAGCGCCTCTTACACAGAGAGAGGTAGCAAAAAAACTGAATATTTCACGCTCCTATGTCTCGCGAATAGAAAAAAAAGCGCTTGCACTTTTAAAGAAAAGGTTTGACAAGGCGGACGGCCTGCTGTAACAGCAGTGCTACGTGCTTGTGAAATAAACAGAGAAGTATATTAATTTGGAAACCAGCCGGAGATTCCTCCGAATAGTGGTTACGGGGAGGTGGACGCTATCGTCACAATTAAGGATGTTGCGCGGGAAGCCAATGTTTCTGTCGCAACGATTTCCAGAACCCTTAACAACGACAAGAATGTGTCCGAAAAAACAAGGAAGCATGTCATGGAGGTAATAGAGCGGCTCGGCAGAAATCTCAGGGTAAGCAAAACCAACAGGATTTTGACCCTCGTACCGGACATCTCTAATACCTTTTACAGCGAGGTCTTGCGTGGGATTGACGACCTTGCGGAAAAGAACGGGTATATGACTATGGTATCCACGACGAGAGGCGACCTCGATATTGAATTAAAGTATATTATGCAGCTGTATAATAAAAACTTTGATGGGATTATCCTTACAAGCTCGGAGCAATCTCCGGACGAACTATCGTCAAGCGCAAAAAAGGCCCCCCTCGTCATGTGCTGTGAATATAAATACGGGGCGGAGATTTCCACAGTCCTGGTTGATAACCGGCAGGCTGAATACGATGCCTGCCGTACACTGATTGAAAAGGGTCACAGGAAAATCGCTCTGGTCACAAACGCGTATTCCTATTCCGCAAAAGAAAGGACACAGGGATATATAGACGCGCTTACAGAACACAGCATTCCTGTTGACGGGCAATACATAATCAAAGGCGGGTACGAATACTCTAACGGCTTGGAGGCGGCCGCGCGTTTAATAAACCTTCCGGAGCCTCCTACCGCAATCCTGGCAATTTCTGACCTGCTCGGCGTTGCAATTAACAATTATATAATGAGCATTGGATTAAGGCCCGGAACCGATATCGACATTTTTGGATTTGACAATACGATGTTTTCAAGTGCGTCTATTCCGCCAATTAATACGATTGCCCAGCCGGCTTACGAAATCGGTACAACAGCCATGGAGCTTTTGCTAAAAAAAATCAGGGATCCAGAATGCAAGCCGGAGTTTGTGGTCAGGCCGCATGCAATCATAGAAAAAAATCTTCATATAATTAAATAAAGCATAAAAAAGGCCTGCGCTTACCGCAGGTTTTTTTATGCTAAAAAAACGCTTTTGAGTGGAATTTATCCTGGCAATACAGAAAGGGTGTTCATAAAAAGTTGCAAAAAAGGGCGCAATCTTGTATACTAAAACAATAACTTGTCCATTAGCTGCCGTTTAAGCGGGAGCGGCTTTTTAACTTTTGAGAGGTTGATGATGATGGTTTCAATTGCGGCGGCAGAGAGCCAAAGCCCCCTGCTTAAAAAGGCACGCAGAACAAACGATTGGATGCTCTATCTTGCCGGGCCTTTGATTGTGCTGGCGCTTCTTTCAGTCGTATTTATAATAGAAGGTCTTTGGCCGTTCGGCGCTAAATCGATTGCATACGCCGATATGGCGCAGGGATATGTTCCGCGCTACTATCATTTATACGACGCCATGCACGGATCAAAATCATTGTTTTATGATTGGTATACGGGAACCGGAGTGAATATGGCCGCAAACCTTTCTACTTATTTAAGCCCTCTCAATCTGTTGTACTTTTTTATTCCGCGGGATATGATCCTGCAGTCCATGTCCTTATTCCTCGCAATAAAGATGGCGCTGATGGCTTTTACAGCCTGTTTCTTTCTCAATAAGGTTTTTCCTAAGCTTCCCGCCAACTTTAAGGTTCTATTCTCTGTAATGTATGCGTTTTGCGGCTATGTATTGCAGTATTACACGAATATTATGTGGCTGGAAACCGTCATTATTTTTCCAATCCTGATTTGGACACTGCTTTTGCTACTAAATAAAAATAGAATCATGCCTTACCTTATCACCTATACCATCTGCCTGATATTAAGTTTTTATCTGACGTTTATGACAACGCTCTTCATCTTATTCTCTTCCGGCCTTTATATTCTTCTTATGCTGCCAAAGGGGAAGAGGAGAAAATGCTATTTTAACTTGGGCATAGGAACGCTGACGCCTTTTTTACTCGCGGCAGGCCTGTTGCTTCCCTCTTATTTCCATATGACTTCATCTGCCCGGATGTCAAGCTCAGGCGGGCTGCTTTCGTTTCTTGGCGTTAATATGGACATGTTCAGCCTTCCTAATCTCAATAAGCTTCTTATGTTGCTGGGAGCCGAGCTTTTTATTGTTCTTCTTTTTCGTTATGCATATAAAGGAAAGCGTTTTAAAAAACAGAAAGCATTTTTCTTTACATTAATTGCCATGATGGTAATTCCCATTTTTTTTGAAGGTGTCAATTTGCTCTGGCACGGCGGCTCTTATGCGAGCTTCCCCGTCCGTTTTGGCTTTATGATAACGTTTGTGCTGATTTGCGCGAGCGCCTATTATTTAACCTATTGCTATCAGCCAGCGGGGGAAGAAATATTGTTTTTAAAGCCGGTTGAAGACATGATTGAAGAGGAACAGGAAACGAAGCAGGTAATCAGCCTGCGTGAACGGTTATCTGATCCGCTTTTTATAAAACGCCTTTGGTTTATTATTAAAATTATTATAATTTTAGTGCTTGTTTGCTTTTCGATTCCTCTGCTGGTACGTATTTACCAGCTGTTTAATAAGTATGGTATATATATGCTCACCCGCAATAACAATGAGCTTTATCAAAATATTGTGATGGTAGCTGTATTATATATTGCCATTATTGTCTTGGGCTTTTCACTCCAATCGAAAAAGGTGCGCAACGCGGTGATTTCAATTGCTGTAATTTTTCCGATGCTGTTCTATTCCGCCGGATTAATCGGTATAGAGGTCTTTGCCAGCAGCGAGCATGACAGTAATTATATAGAAAAAACGCTTGCTGTTAAGGAATCGCTTCCCAAAGAAGAAAATGTACTGAAGCGAATCAAGGACACAGGGGTACAGCTCAATACGAACTACCCTTTGATTTTAGAGCGGTCCGCGCTTTCAAACTGGACGCATCTAATCCCGGGTTCCCTCCAGGATTCCCTGGACGTTTTGGGTTACAGCACAATATTCACCCGAACGCTGGACTCGGGCGGTACTGTTTTTTCAGACGCGGTATTTGGAATAAAAAACACGCTTTCCCTTTTTGAAGAAAATCCAGACCTTTACCGCTTTAACAAAAAAGCCGGTGAATTTAATTATTACGACTGTGTTTATACGCTTCCCTTTGGGGTCTTGGCCGATAAATCAATTTTAAAACCGTTGCCAAAGAATATCTGCGATGCTCAAAACGCGCTTTATAAAAGCATTTCGGGCGATACGCAGGATATTATGACGCGCCTGACTACCACGCGGGAAGAAGAGGCCGGTAAAATTCTGAGCTCGCAGAATATCCAGGGTGGGAAAAACTATCAGATACAAATCAGGGAAAAGGAGGCGCTGTATTTTTGGAGCCTTTCCTCTGATTTGAACCTCACAGTCAACGGAGAACCGCTTAAAATTCCCACGCTGAAGCAGCCTAATAACTTGAATTATCCTACAAACTTTAATAATAGGCTGATTCTGCTTGGTACATTTGAAAATGAGACGGTCAGCGTTACCATAAAATCAGGCAAACAAATTAATGACGACAGTATTTGTTTTGGTGCCGTTTCGCTCAATAAAATGAGCGCACTTACCGCAAATCTTAATACCAACGATATTCAGGCGAACGCCTCCGGCAATTCGCTCGAACTGACAGTGAAAAATGGGGATTCCGGTAAGCTGCTCTTTATTCCTGTAGGCTACGATAAAGGCTGGAGCTGCAAAATCAACGGGCAGGATACGCAGGTGCTTGAGGCAGCCGGCAGCTTTATGGCGATACAGCTCAAAGACGGTATTAACCAGATTGAAATGAATTTCCTGCCAAACGGATTGATACCCGGTCTCTTGATTAGTGGAATCTCACTGCTCGGTTTGCTTTTAATATGTTTTCTCGTGAAGCTTGGCAGAAAGAAAAATCTCGACGTTCCAAATCCGGTTCTGTCTATTGCCAAATATATTTATTTTGCCGCTTTTGCGTGCGCGGTCCTCATTATATATTTAGCCCCGATAGGTTATTTGGTTTATAAGACTTTTTATAAATAAGCAAACGCCCACCTGTTGTTAACTCAACAGGTGGGCGTCGTCAATTAAAGGCCAAATATCCGCCCGGCACTGGCAACAATAAAGCATAAAAGAAGTCCGGTCAGGGTCGGCAGCAAAAAGGCCAGCCCGGTCCATTTTAAGCTCTTTGTCTCTTTGAAAATAGTGATGCAGGTGGTCGAACAAGGAAAATGGAACATATAAAACAGCATAACGCAGATTGCCGTAACAATTGTCCAGCCATTTTGGAGCAAAAGGGTATGAAACTGCTCCAGGCTTTGCATATCCGCAAGGCTGCCTGTCGCCATGTATGACATTATAATAATGGGGATAACAATTTCGTTTGCCGGAAAACCAAGAATAAACGCCATCAAAATAACGCCGTCCATGCCAAACCAGTGCGCAAATGGGTCCAGGAAGTCGGTACAATGCTTTAAAACACTAATATCGCCAATTGTTATATTAGCAAGCAGCCAGATAATCAATCCTGCGGGAACAGCAACAACGACGGCCCTTCCCAATACAAACAGGGTACGGTCGAGAATAGAGCGTATGATTACTTTTCCAATTTGCGGCCTGCGATAGGGGGGAAGCTCCAAGGCAAACGAAGAGGGTACCCCTTTTAAAAAGGTTTTAGAGAGGAATTTCGATACCAGCAGCGTCATAAACACACCAAGCAATATGACGCCCAATAGAATCAAAGCCGAAAAAAAGGATTGTAAAGGCAAAATGACGGCACCAGCAAAGAACATTGTAATTATTGCGATTAATGCTGGAAATACGCCACCACCCAAAAGGCAACTCTGAACTGAACGACGAGTAGGTGGCTGATAATTTCTTACTCGTTGTCGATAAAAATATGCAGGTCTTTCCCATCCCAAACAATTTTTTTGACAAGCAGCTTAATCAAAGTACGTTTTTCATGGATTGAAAGGATGTTGAAGTGATTTTTCAAACCGGATAAGGCTGTGGCAAGCAAGTCTATCTGCATTTCCTTATCCGTGAATTGATTGTCGTTTTTAAGCAGTTGGCCGCGCTTTTTTTGCAGTTGAGATAATTCTTGAGTAAGCTCGGCCATTTTTTGGTTGACACGCTGGACTAAAACAGGATTACTGCCTTGCTGAGCCAGGAAAGATACTAAATTATCCATTTCTTCATTGTATTTTTTAATTTGTGATTCGATTGAGTCTATCGGTCTTTCAACTTTTTCTTCCTTGAAGTCATGTTTTAGTTTTTCCAACATTTTATAAATACTTGAATTTACGTCAGTATAACTCGACAAATATTCGCACACCTTGTCATCCGCTTGTATACCGCCTATATTTTGACAGTCGCATAGGGCTGTTCCGCCGCGTAATTTACTTTGACAAATATAGTCAAATAATTTGGGGCTTTGATGGCGTGTTTTTGCGAACATACGGCAACCGCATTTTTGGCAATAAATCAAGCCGGACAATAAAGAATAATCATTGTGCATGTTTGAAGGCTTTGTACCGTTCGGTTTGCTTTCCTCAATTATATTTTGAACGGCTACCCATCTTTCGCCGGGGATAAGTCCGCCGTGTTTTCCAATGGCAATAATCCATTTCTCTAACGGCTGTCTGGGCGCATGCTTTTTTGTGTAGTCTCTCTTGTTGTAAGCAAGAAGACCCAGTTTGGGATTACAATCTTTTTCTTCAAAACAAACGTCAGAATTTTTTTCTACAAAAAAATCCATAGCGTCTTTGTCGGCCGCACAATAAACGGGATTCTGTAATATTTGCTTGATAGCGATAAGGGAATAGAATTTATCATTACGCGACTTTATGCCTTGTTTTATTAAAAATTTGGATACAGCATTCAGACTGTGCGTTTCAAAAAATTTATCGAACATCAATGTAACAACAGCAATTTCATCTGGTATTTCTTTCAGTCTAAACGATGTTCTTATTTTTCCATCCATGATAACATCTTGCGTTTTTGTAGATGTGAATCCTGTTGGCGGTGTTCCTCCAAGCCATCGTCCTGTCCGGGCTAACATAAGCATATTATCGCGAACCCGCTCTGCGAGAGTTTCTCGTTCTAATTGGGCAAACACTGAAGCAATATACATCATGGCTTTACCCATTGGTTTTGAGGTGTCAAATTCTTCTTTAATACATATAAAGGAAACCTCACGCTCGTTGAGGTCTTCGATTAGGGATGAAAAGTCACTCACATTACGGCTGATACGGTCAAGACGATAGCACACAACGTAATCGGGTTTGCGAGCTTTCAAATCTATCAGCATTTTTTGAAACTCTGGCCTGTCTGTATTTTTTGCGGAAAAACCTTCATCTTTATAAATTACAATATCCGGGTCTTTCACATCAGGGAATTTGCTGCGAATATACGCTATACACATTTCTATTTGGTTTTCAATGCTCTCTCCTTTGCCTGTGAAGACAGATTTACGGGCATAAATAAAAAACAATTTCGATATAGAATTTAGCATTTGCTCACCTCTTTTTTTATTATAAAAAGCAATCTATGTCATGTCAAATCTTACAAGCGCTTTCTATTATAATTTTTTTGAGTATAAGGTAATTTTTGCTGTGCAGCGCCCGTAAAGTTCATTATTGTATAAATATCGCCTACCGTCGGAAGAAGATACTCCTATTATTTTAAGCCTGTTGAAATCATCAGGAATAATAAGCAGGCATATGTTGGGGGCGGGTTTTTGATATGCACTGCGGCAGAAGCCCGCGTCTTACGGCTGTCGGATATTGTGCAAAGGCATCCGCTGGAAAGCGGGCTTTATACAGAAACGGTTTTGATTATAACGTTTTACCCGCGGAAGAGCTGGGCGTTTCCTTTTTCTTAAGCGTACAATAAATTCAGGCGGCTGTCGAGTGAGACAGCCGCCTGTGTGTTTTCACGATTATGTTCATTGTTCTAGTCAAAGCTATTTTTATTCAGCTAATACCAATCGTGTTTTTCATTCCGGTCAAGCGCGTTGATGCGCTTTATTTCGTCTTCTGCCAGTTCAAAGCCGAACAAATCAAGGTTCTCCCGGATATGCTCAGGATTACTGGAACCGGGGATAACCACAATTCCTTTTTGCAGGTTCCACCTGAGAATAACCTGCGCCGGGGTTACCCCGTGAGCCTGTGCGATTTCCGAGATGGTCTCATTGCCCAAAAGCTCCGCCGTATGCCCTCTGCCGCCAAACGGATACCAGCCCTGCACAACAATCCCCTTTTCATGAATGTATGGAATCACATCGTTTTCCTGATAATACGGATGGATTTCGTTTTGTACCAGCGCGGGAGTGATGGTAACCTGCGGCAAAAATTCCTCTAATTCTTGCACATACCAGTTGGAGAGGCCAATGGAACGGATTTTCCCATCTGTAACCGCCTGTTCCATCGCCTTGTACGCATCCACATCGCCACTGCCGGGGTGATGTAGCAGCATCATATCGATGTACTCCAGCCCCATACGCTCTAACGCTCCATCTATGGCTTCCTCGGCGTTTGCAAACTGGCTGGGATAGAGCTTTGTAGCGACAAAAATTTCTTCTCTCGGTACGCCTGATTCTCTCACGGCTCTGCCTACAGCTGCCTCGTTGTGATACATATAGGCCGTGTCGACCAGCCGCCCGCCTGCTTTGAGCAGCGTGGACACGGAATTATAGCATTCTTCATCCGAAAGGCTGTAAGTCCCCAGGCCCATGATAGGCATTTCATACCCGCTGTTGAGCATAACGGTTTTGGTTTCAAAATTAAATTTTCCAGTTCTTGCGGTATTGGATGAAGTGATTTCAAGGGTATTTAACCACGCTTTTACTTCATCTTTGGCCGAGCTTGGGGAAAACCGTTCTCCTTCCAGCCATGCTGCGCCGGCACAGAGGGAATGCAAATCAGATGCGCTGGAACCAATCCCGCTGCTGTGAGAGGTGCAAAACGGTACAATCGTTTTTCCTGCAAAATGATAGCTCTCTAAAAAGGTACTGATAATTCGTGGCGCCTGCCCGTGCCAGATGGGGTATCCAACCAGCACCGTGTCATACTGCTCTATATTTTCAATGCTGCCGGAAATTGCCGGACGGGCGGAGGGATTGTTTTGCTCGCGGTCGGCACGTCCGTCAGTATAGTAAGCCAAATCCTCTTCTGTATAAGGAATCTCCGGCACAATTTCATAAATATCCGCGTTCAGAATTTCTGCCGCATATTCAGCCGCCTGTTTTGTTGTACCTGTGGCTGAAAAATAGGCGACCAGAATTTTTGAGTTATCTTTTGTTGGGGAACTGTTGTCTGTTTTTGTTGTGTCGGAAGGATTCGGCACCGGCTCATCTTTGGACGGTTCGCCGCTGCATCCGGACAAGCTCAATATCAAAGCAAATGATAAAAGCATGGCAATGAACTTTTTCATAACCTGGTTTCCTTTCGTTTATTTTCAGTAATCTAAGCTCCCGGTTCAGGAGCTTCTTCAATTTTCTTCATTATTTTTGCGGGTACGCCGCCCACCACCGTATTGGCTGGGACATCTTTTGTAACAACCGCACCGGCGGCAACAATCGCATAGTCTCCAATAGTTATGCCGGGCAAAATGGTGGCGTGCGAGCCAATCCAGACTTTTTTCCCGATGTGTATCGGGGCGGGGAGGTTGTCGGAGCGCGCCGATGGGTGCTGCCCGTGATTGATTGTTGCCATTACAACATAAGACCCGATGAGCGTCCCGTCCCCGATATAAATACCGCCGTGGTCTTGAAAATGGCAGCCGCAGTTGATAAAAACGTTCTCTCCAATAAAGATGTTCTTTCCGCATTCCGTATAAAAGGGCGGAAACATCGAAAAGGTTTCGGGAACGGGCCTGCCTGTAAGTTTTGAAAACAGGCGGCGGATTTCTTCTTGTTCATGACAGCGATTATTCAGCGTCGCGGTAATCCGCATAGCCTCTTGAGCAAGCTGGTGCATCAATTCGTGCAAATCCGAGCCGCCTGCAACACATTTCCCTTGCCTTAAATAGTCCAAAAACTCCTGCATATTCATAAAGCCGCTCCGCTCGCTTATCTGTAAGATTTCTCAAAAATACCGGCGCATTCTTCATCGGACATGGGGCAGGGGTTTGCCAGGAACAAACCGCCCATTGTCTCACGGGCGTTGACGGCAAGCGCCATACATTCCTCTTTTTGAATTCCATATTCGGTCATCTTCAAATCAGCAACGCCGCATGCTTTCTGAAGGTGAACAAGCGCTGTGATAAAATCCTCCGGTCTGTCGGCGTTTTCCATCCCCATGGTCCGCGCCATTTTGATAAACTGCCCGTCGCAGGCGTGTTTTTCAATAAAGAACTCTGCAAAGGCTTTGGAAATCATAATGAGGCCGGCGCCGTGGGGAAGCTTGTGGTGATAGGCACTCATGGCATGTTCCATGGAGTGCTGGGCGGTGGTGCTGGTGAGCTGCATGGTCATGCCGGCGATGGTGCTGCCATAGGCCACATGCTCCCTGGCTTCTAAATCGTTACCATCCCTTACGGCACGTGGAAGGTAGCCCGCGATGTGCTCAATAGCGGAGAGGGCCAGGGCTTCGCTGAAAATGTTTACCCCGTTGCTCATCATCACCTCTGTGTTGTGAAACAGGGCGTCAAAGCCCTGAAAAGCGGTGTATCTGGAGGGGACGGTGCGCATCAGCTCCGGGTCCACAATAGACAGCACGGGAACCAGGCGGGGGTCGCCGCCAAAACCGATTTTTTCATGGGTCTCCGGGTTGGAGATGACGCCCCAGCAGTTGATTTCTGAGCCGGTGCCCGCCGTCAGGGTGATGGTTACGATGGGCAGAGGCACATTTACCAGAGGCTGTCCCTTGCCGGTGCCGCCTGCCACATAGTCCCACAGGTCACCGGGATTGGCGGCCATGGCGGCGATGGCCACTGAGGAGTCCAGTACCGCGCCGCCGCCCAGCGCCACGATAAAGTCACAGCCGTTTTCCCGTGCGAAGGCCGCGCCTTCCATCACCATATCTTTTAGTGGGTTTTCCATCACCTTCGCAAACTCCACAGCTTCAACGCCTGCCTTATGAAGCTGCTCCAGCGTGCGGCCATACGCACCGCTTACCTTTGCGGATTTACCGCCGGACATCAGCAGAAGCGCCTTTTTTCCGGGCATCGGCTGACGGCCCAGCTCATTGAGCTTTCCGCTGCCAAATAAGATTTGTGTGGGATTGTAAAAGTCAAAGTTCATCATAAAAAATTCCTCCTAAACCATTTCTTTTTGAATTTGGTAAATCAGATAATCAAGGCAATCGATTTGTTTTTGCCCTGAACGTACTGTGCCAAGCAACTCCGTCCTGTACCTTGTGAGAATTGGCAGCATCCCGTGGGCGTCGCCGTTCATTACAAAGCCCATACATTTTTCTGCCGTCTGTTGGTCGCAGCCCGCGTCCATTAAATTCTGATAAATGATACCGATTCGATCGGTAGCTTCCGCCATTGCTTTGCACCTCCTATGCTTTTATTATAAGCGCGCCCTAACGATATTTCCAATACTTATATTTAATGGCGCGTTATTCTTGACAGGAATAACAGCTTTGGTTATGATGGTTACAGTACATTTTTGAGGAGAGAATCGCTATGGAAATTCGCGTGCTGCGCTATTTTTTGGAAATTGCAAGAGCCGGAAACATGACAAGAGCGGCTGAAACGCTCCATATTTCACAGCCTACCTTGTCAAAGCAAATGAAGGATTTGGAACAGGAGCTTGGGAAGAAGCTCTTTCGGCGGGGCAGTACAAGCCTCAGCTTAACGGACGAGGGGATGCTTTTACGGAAACGGGCGGAGGACATTCTTGAAATGGTGGATAAGACGGCTGATGAATTTAAATCGCTCGGCAATATTACAGGCGGCGAGGTGCATATTGGGTGCGCGGAATCCCACCAGATTAAATATCTGGCACGGACGATAAAGGCCTTTAAGGAAAGTTATCCGCTGTTCCGCTACCACCTTACAAGCGGCAATACGGAACAGGTGGTTGAAAGGCTAGACCGGGGATTGATAGATTTCGCAGTAATCGTAGAGCCGCCGAACCTTTCTAAATATAACTATCTGGAAGTGCCGGAGGTAAATACTTGGGGGCTTGTCATGAAAAGGGACGACGCGCTTTCCAAAAAAGAAAGAATATGCTTCGATGATTTAGTTGGCCTTGATTTGATTTGTTCCGAACAGGCAATGCAGGTGGATATTCCGAGATGGTGCGGCGAAAAAGCGGATATTCTGAAGCTTTCGGGCACGATAAATCTCGCCTATAATGGCTCTGTTTTTGTGAAGGAGGGGCTGGGGTATATGCTTTCCTTTGATAAGCTGGCAGATACAGGCGCGGACAGTGAGTTGTGTTTTCGCCCGCTCACACCGCCTTTAGAAACCAAAATGTATGTGATATGGAAAAAGTATCAGGTGTTTACCCCTATAGCAGAGCTGCTCCTCAACGAGCTGAAAGCGCAATTATATAAATAGTGGGTACACAAATGCTGGAGCAGTCGTCAACAATATTCCATAGATAAGGAAGGCCGGACTTATTTGTCCGGCCTTCCTTATTGCCCAGTCTACGCAGAAAAAGCAGTCAATGGGGCTTTGGGTGTTCAATTTGTATTTTTGTCAGGAATCAAAATGTTTTCTGCTCCCGGAATGCCAAGCCGGGATAAAATATTCAAATTGCTGCAAAGTTCATAGTGCATCAAATCCTCCAGTTTGGCGGAGAACTGGGGGAAATCTGTTTTTTCCAAAGCTTCAATCAGCTCATCATAATAGGGGGCGTATATGGCATTGATGGCTTCTTGGCTTCCCTTCATGCCTCGGAGCGCATAGCCCCAAAAGTTCTGCCGCAGCAGCTCGGAGTAAACGGTTTGTATCGTTTGAGAAGGGGCGCGTTTTGCAATCAAATCCAGCACAAAATAGGACAGGGTTTCGCCGCGCAGCCACTGTCTTTGCTCTTTTAGCTCATTGCACAACTTACCGGCCGCAGCGGCATCAAGCGAGGAAAGCGTCAGCATAGATACCTCCCTGCAGGACAAGACGAATACCTGGAGTCCTTCCGCCATACCCAAAAGCCGGCGTTGGAGAACAGGCTTGGTAAAATCGCTGTTCTCTGTGGCTTTGTCAAACGGCAGGACCTGTGTACCCACATATTTTGCCGCCTTGATGGCCCCAATACTGCCAAGAAGCTCAAGCGCCCTTCGAACCGTGCTTACCGAAACATTCTTTTGTTCTGCAAGCTCCTTTTGGGAAGGAAGCAGGCTGCCGACGGGATAAATCCCCCTGCTGATGGAGATGAGCAGTTCCATGGCAAGCGAATAGCACAGCTGCCGGCCCTTTTTGTAAGAACTCCAGGTAAAGGTTACTTCCTTTTCAAGAGAAGGCGTGGTGATTCTGGCCTCATAAAACCTGGTAAGAGCTAAGGTCAGCCGCTCGAGTGATTGATCCATCGCAGCACGCAGCGCAGGCCAGTCCGCATTTTGGCAAAGCGACAGAACCTCCGGCAGATAATCAGCAGCTCCATCGAAGTACTGCAGATTTTCTTCGACGCTGAAAAAAGGATTTTGCAAAAACATGAAGACCTGCCAGACAAGACGCATGAGCAGTGTGTTTCCGAAAGAACTGTATTTCTGATTGAGGTGCTCCAGCATCGCGTAAGGAGCCATCGCCGTGTTTTTTTCATGAAGAAGCTGTTCCATCGCTTGCAGTGTCTCCAAGGATGCGTGTTTCAGTCCAGTCCACTGGGCGTTGCCGAACAGAGGCTGCATGGCTCTTCCAAGATCGATCATCGCATGCTTGCGTGCGGCAAAAAAGGTTTGGATAAATTCTTCTGTTTCCTGATTGCTATATTCAACCTTAACTGTGGCGCCTGCATTTTTCAACAGGGTAATATACCCGTCTTCCTTGAGTTTCAGGTAGGCGGCCCGGGCTGTATCAATCGACACGCAAAGCCGTGCGCTGGTTTCCTCTATGGTGGGCAGCTTCTCCCCATAACGATAGGCGCCAAATTGTATCTGGGTCAGCAGGACGCTATAGGCGACTTGGCGCAATTCCGTGCTGTTTTTCAAACCGGGTCCCCCATTTTCAATGTAATACAATATATGATGAATTCAGTATACCATTTTTAAAGCCGCGTTTCTACAATCTTTTATACCGTTCGGCTGACGGTTGCTATTTTTGCAGTTGTTTGCTATACTTAAAATAAATATGCATGTGAACAATAAGGCGGTTTTTCCGGCCCGCAAATTTTGATTGTACTTTCTTGTGAAATTCGACCGGCAGGGCATAGTTCGAAACGGGCGGGAGCTGTTCTATGAGGATTAAAGCGACGTCAGCGAACAGGAGCGGCTGGCCACGCCAACGCTTTTGCGGCCGATATTCAAACCGCTATGCCGCGGGGGCGATTGCTTATGTATTTAAACTTATCGATGTAGCCGTGCCGCGGGGCAACGCTCGGCGAGGTTTGCGGCAATAAAAAAATTGATTGGGCGGCAGTATCAGGGAAGGGACCGTATGCGGCCGGAACGAGCGAGGGGCTAAATAGATGCGAAAAATTATGAACAATACCGAGGGCTCTCTGGGGCTAAGCCAGCGAATGAGCTTTGTCAGTACAGCGGTACTCATTATACTGATGCTCTGCTACCTGATTATGACCATCAGCAATTCCACCAGTTTGGCTGATCAGACGGAGATAATCTCGAACCATCCCTTTGAAGTGGTGATTTCCGCTGGCGATGTGAAGCTCTATGTATCGGAGATGAGCCTGCGCACCGGGCGGCTGGTACGCCATTTCAGCGGCGATGACGTGGCGTTTGCCAGAACCAAGCTGGAGGAGCTAGAACACTCACTGGATATCCCGGTAGCCGAAATCGAGGAACTGTATCTGGGCGACGCGAAAGACGTGCAGGCGCTCAAGGATACTCTGGCGCTCTTGCGGACGGAGCAGACGGATTATCTGGACTTTTGCGCCGGTTCTGATGTTACGGCGGAGGAAATCGAGACTTACGCGCAGGAGTACCTGCAGCCACTGTACGACCGGGCGCTCCAGCAGACGGAAGAGATTATTTCGATTGCACAGGAAAAAAAGGTAGGCTATGGAGTTACCGCGGAGCGGCTGCGGGTTACTAACCTAATCGGCTCTATCCTGCTGATGGGACTGATGATCGCCGTGCTGCTGGTCTCCCAATATGTTCTGCACCGGCAACGCAAGGAGCTTATTTACCGCAGCAAGCTTTTCGACAACCTTTCCCTGAGCATTGACGATGCGTTCATCATCTGGGATGCGGGTACCGGCGCCATCAGCTACCGCGGGCTTAATCTGGAGCGGATTCTGGGAAGCAGGATAGCGGACCTAGATAGCCTTTACCAGGGCCTGAAGGATGAGGATGCCCAGGCGTTACGGGAAGGAATCAGGGTTCCACAGTTTACTTCCCCCTTTGAGAAACTGGTGGAATACACCAAACCGAATAAAGAAAAACGCTGGATGCTGATCCGGGTCTATCGCACTGAGAACCTCCGCACCCCGCAGTTCATCACAGTGTTTTCCGACCGAACGGATGAAGCACGTTCCCGCCAGGCGCTGCAGGAGGCGATGCTGACAGCGGAGCGCGCCAATATGGCGAAGAGTGAATTTTTGTCCCGCATGAGCCATGAGATACGCACGCCGTTAAACGCCATTATCGGCATGACAACAATCGCGGCGGCCTCGGTCAAAGAACCCGCCAGGGTGGAGGACTGCCTCTCAAAAATCACCTTCTCCTCCAAGCACCTGCTGATGCTGATCAATGACGTGCTGGATATGTCCAAGATTGAGAGCAACAAAATGGTGCTGCAAGAAGAGCCCTTCGATATTTTTGAGATTATCAACGGCTTTGTCTCCACCGTTTATGCTCAGACAAAAGCGAAAGGAATTGAATTCACAGAAACCATGGAGGGCTTTGGAAAAGACACGGTCTTTATCGGCGACTCTCTGAGACTGAACCAGGTGCTTTTAAATCTCAGCTCCAACGCGGTTAAGTTCACCGCCCCGGGCGGGAGCATCCATCTGGGCGTTTCCCGGCATAAAATTGGAAATACCACCGATGTTCTTCGCTTTATTCTCTCAGATACCGGAATTGGTATGACAAAAGAGGCTGTGGCTCGCATCTTCCAGCCCTTTGAGCAGGCCGACGCCTCTATTGCCAAGCGCTTTGGAGGCACGGGGCTCGGCATGTCTATCACGAAAAATCTGATTACCCTGATGGGCGGCCAGATTCAGGTGGAAAGCAATCCTGGTGTGGGTACCGCCTGTATTGTGGATTTGCCCTTTAAAAAGGGGGAAGAGAGCTGTCTGCCGGAGCCTGATTTCGCTCGGCAGGGGCTGCAGGCGCTGATTGTGGACGACGAGCAGCAGGTTTGCGAACAGACCGCCGTGCTTTTGGAAAAAATCAAGATTAATGCTGAATGGCGCCTTTCCGGCTCTGAGGGCATTGAATGGGTGAAGGAGACGCACCGGGAGGGCCGGGATATAGACCTGTGCCTCATCGATTGGAAAATGCCGGATATGGACGGTATTGAAGTGACAAGGCGTATTCGGGAAGAACTGGGGACGGATACATTGATAATCATT
>ENA-OPSL01000127-OPSL01000127.1-human-gut-metagenome-genome-assembly--contig:-NODE-127-length-27857-cov-2.643659_pt1 | contig 27857 bp, 27 predicted proteins | sample MGYA00241458_ERZ501908 | MGnify/ENA primary metagenome ERZ501908 (study PRJEB25962, sample SAMEA2042444) | human gut metagenome | biome: human gut; feature: human-associated habitat; material: faeces... | reverse complement strand
TGTGGCCTCGGAGCAAGGTTTAGATGCGAGCGCATAAAGCGAGCATTTAAACCGCAGCGACTAAAGTCACAAATATAGGATATCGTATCTCTTCTCAGGCGTCTGTCTCTTAATGAATTAAATAGTAAAATAGTGTATTATAGGAAATAGAATATTTTATTTTAAGAAAGAAGGGCGAATCATGAAATACATAATCATCGGAGCAGGTGGAACAGGCGGAATTCTCGGATTCTATATGACAAAAGCAGGAAAAGACGTAACACTGATCGCAAGAAATGCACATTTAGAAGCCATGAAGAAACAGGGACTTTCTGTCCAAAAAATGTGGACAAACGAAACAGAAACCATACCTGTCAGTGCAGAAAGTATGGAATCTTATGAGGCAAAAGGAGAAAAAGCAGATGTAATCCTCGTCTGTGTTAAAAAATATTCTCTCGATTCCTGTATTCCATTTATTCAAAACATTTCCCATAAAAATACGATAGTTATTCCGATATTAAATGTTTATGGAACGGGTGCGTATCTTCAGGAGAAACTCCCAGAACTTCTTGTGACGGATGGATGTATCTACGTTTCTGCTAATATTAAACAGGCAGGAGTATTATTGCAGCATGGAGAAATATTAAGAGTATTTTTCGGTGTAAGGGAAAAGGAAGATTTGAAGAAATTAAATGGACAGTTGGATGGTGAATATAAAGCAGAAAGATTATTGAAAAAGATTGCACAAGATTTTAAAGACAGTGGAATTGATGGCATTTTGTCAGATAATATAAAACGGGATGCATTGACTAAGTTTTCCTATGTGTCTCCAATCGGAACCGCAGGACTTTACTTGCATGCTGTTGCAGGAGATTTCCAACGAGAAGGAGAAGCCAGGGAACTTTTTAAGACATTAATTCGAGAAATTGTTACACTAGCTAACGCAATGGGAATTACTTTCGAAGAAGACCTTGTAGAACGTAACTTAAAGATCCTTTCTAATTTGCCGGAAGAAGCAACGACATCTATGCAAAGAGATGTTATGGAAGGAAAACAGTCGGAGATTGATGGGCTGGTATATGAGGTTGTGCGGATGGCCAAAAAGTATGGGGGAGAAGTGCCGACATATAGGAGAGCGGCAGAGAAGTTTCGGGAGATGGAGGTGAAGTAGTATAGAAAATGACATAGCTTAGTTGACAGATTGGAATATATACAGTATCATTAATTAACGCAATGCGTTTTGTGATTGAATGGAGAGAGGTTGTGGGTAGAGGAAGAGAAATAAAAGAACTGCGAGAAAAAATGGGAATGAACCGCAGAGAATTCAGTGATTACTATGGAATACCATATCGTACGGTTCAGGACTGGGAAGCAGAAAAACGCCAATTGCCAGACTATCTGTTACGTTTGATTAAATATCGAGCAAAAATGGAGGGAATGGTGAAAAAAGATAAGTCGTAAGACTTATTTTTTTACCGCTTAATTAACGCAATGCGTATATTTAAGTAAAGCAGAAGGAGGTAGACGTGGAAAGAAAAGTAAATGTAATCGAGGATATAGATGGAAAGAAAACGGTATTTATTCATGACATCATATTCAAAGGGAAAAGATCTGTAAAATGGGAGAATGTTGAAAAATATCTAAAACAATATGTAGGAGATATATACATAATTGATCATAGCAATGATGCAGTTTATATTGGAACAGATTTACCGGATGAGTATACTCATTCAAATTATACACATATTTTAAAAGGAGCAAATGCGAAGGCAAAAGCTAATGCAGCACAGGGATTACCTGAATTGATTGAAATTGCAGCTGGAAAGAAATTTACTGAAAATTATAAAGAAAAACATACTATAGATGCAATGTATGGCTGGTATCGTTATGAGTCAAGATTTGCTTTGCCAGTGTTTAATGAAGTTGGGGAAATTGAAAGATATAATGTTTTTAATGTAATAATGGTTATTCGACATGCAAAAGATGGTAAAATGTATCTATATGATATAATGAACATAAAAAAAGAAACGAGCACCCTTTTCCAGTCTGAAGACATTACTCAGTAAAAAACCCATTTCTTAGCTATAATTATACCCCCGTAGTAGCAAAAAGTCAATAAAAAGAAACGAAATAAAAAAGTCAGTATTCTGCTTTAGTAATAGTTGCGTAAGAATTGGGATGAGGAAATATGATGAATAATATTGGTGCATTTAATGGACTAGAAATAATTATATTTAGTTCAAGATAAGATGATTTCTAGTCCAAGAATTAGTTCAAGGAAGGATTGTCAGGTATCATAGTATTCTTTGTATATTTTTTTACCATAAACATAACGCAATGCATCAAGTTGGAAAGGAGGATATTTAGTGGATAAGAAAATAAGCGTAATATCAGATTTGGATGGAAAGAAAATTGTTGTAATCAGTGATATTCGTTTTAAAGGAAAGAGGAATATCAATTGGGAAGAAGTTGAACAGTATTTAAAAGAATACATAGGAGATTGCTATGAAGTAGTCGAAACCTCGGATCAAGTCTATATTGGTTCAGATTTTCCAGGAGAATTAAAAGGATCTGGAGATACCAAAAGATTATATGGAGCGAATGCGAAAGCAAAGGCTAATGCTACCCAGGGAATTCCTATGCTTCTTCAATGTGCTACGAATAGACGATGGCAGGAAAACTTTAAAGGAAAGCATAATGTTGATGCAAAGTTTGGCTGGTATAGGTTTACGACAAGGTTTGCACTTCCAGTATATAACAATGATACTGGAGATCTTGAACGATTTAATATATTCAGAATAGAAATGTTGATACGACATGCTGCAGACGGAAATTTATATCTGTATGACATGGTGAACATAAAAAAAGAAACGAGCACCCCGCTTGAGCAATAGCTGTACGGTAACAAACCCATTTCTTGATTATATGATACATTGAACAGTATTAAATGTCAACGAAAAAGCATAAGAAATCTCAATGAAAAGCCAGCCTAGCTATTCATCGGAAAGACCATAGAAAAGACAGGTTCAGATACACTGATTACCCTCAGTGCGTCAGGAACTGTTTTTTGTTGCTATCGTTTCTTGCGGTTGCCTTTGCCACGCTTGCTTCCGGGAGATTTCAGCATATCAGATTTACGAAGAATGCCCATCAAAGTGACAAATTCATCTTTGGTGAGTTTGCTATATTTGATTCCTAATTGTTTCAGGAACATAGCAACTTGGGCTTCTTCAGCAGATCATTTAAAATGATTGGCCTGCTCCAAAGCATTTTTAACAACATCGGCTCTGGTAGTATCAGCAGTTGTACTGTCATGCATATGTGCATCACGAATGGACGATAAGATTTCCATCATGTTTTGGTTAATGGTTGTACTAAAGAAGTCCTCCTCAGAAAATTGCGTAGCTTTGATTGCTTGCATATAGATATCATCCGGATCAGCGCCTTTTTCAGCACAGAATGGAGAAATAATATAATGGCAAAGGTTAACGAAGTATGAAAAGGAAACAATTATTTCGAGGGATTGCAAGATAGATTGCTGTCCTTTGCTGAAAAGCATCCAGAGAATTGCCAGTTCGAGAGCCAGAATAATGAAGGTGTAATGATTTTTGAAATAGATAAAGGAAGACTATCAATCCGCATAACAGCACCATATAAGGAAGAAAGGAGGAAGGCATCTGGTGAAAGGAAAATTGGTGCCAGACATCATTAAAGCATCATTATCGCAAAATGGAAAAAACAAAGTCCACAGGTGTCTAGTTATTAGTTAATGTATTCCAGAAACAGCAAGTTTAAAATGGGAAATAGATCACTTACTGTTACCGGTTACAAAACAATATCTAAGATGGTGAAAGATCTGGTGGTTAAAAAGAAATATTACGTAAAATTTCGCACATTAAAACTGAATTAGCAGAATTTTTTTATAGGTACATTATCAAGGAAACGAAAAAACTTGTCTTGGAAGTGTGTACAGAGCTGTTGCAGTATGTTGAATGGATGACAGAACGACCAAGAAAATTATTGTAAAATTAAAAAAAACTTCTTGATAAAATTGGAGAAAATTGATATATTAAATAAATAAACTTATTTACTTAATAGGGTGAGAAATATGTTTGGAATTTTTTTTAAAAATCTGAGAAAATCGAAAAATGTAACACAAAAACAAATTGCGGATGCTATAGGAAAATCTACAATGCTAATTAGTGGCATTGAGACTGGAAAAAATGGTCCATTTACAGAGGCAGATTTAGAATCGATTTCAAAGACACTAATGCTTTCTGAAACAGAAAAGAGTCAATTATTTATTGAAGCTGCAAAAACAAAAAGAACACTTCCCGCATATTTATTAGATTACGTAGTATGTCACGATGATGTTTATGATTTGCTCGAGGTACTGGCTCAGAAAAATATGGAAGGAAAATATTTAAAAGAAATCGTAAAATATGCAAAGGAGATTGGGGAAAATGTATAAAACAATAGATTTATTTGCTGGTGCTGGTGGACTTAGTTATGGATTTGAGATGACAGGTGAATTTTTTGTGGTAGCAGCTGCTGAGAATAATAAATATGCGCAAGATACATATTTAGCTAATCATATTAATCCTAATCTCAGAATTATTGATGATGTAAGACAATGTGATTTTGAAAAATTGGCAGAGGAATTAGGAGGAGTTGATGTGGTTATTGGAGGGCCACCTTGTCAGGGGTTCTCCAATGCAAATAGACAAAAAAATCATATTGTTAGCATGAACAATTCATTGGTTAAAGAATATTTTCGTGCTATTAAGGAAATAAAACCAAAAGCATTTGTTATGGAAAATGTTGCTATGCTTACATCAAAAACTCATAAATTTTATGATTCCAGAATAGATCATGATGAAATTGTTTGTCTTGGAGTCGAAATGAAACAAGATGAGCTGATACTAGCTGACGAGACGTATAGAGAATATGATTTGTTGACGATATTTGAAGAGGAAAATGATGAAGAATATCAGGTATCAGATGAGTTATATAAATTATTGAATGTATTGTATAAGAATAGAAAGAATCGAGAAAGATTAATTAATTATATAAAAAAGAATTCGAAAGGTATGATTAAAGAAATAGACAATTATATAACCTTAAATAGATCCGACTATTGTATAATAAATCATGTAAAGGATTTGCTTTCAAAAGGATTAGAAATAGATTGTTTTGATGAATTAGGAAAATTCTTGAAATTTCAAAAATCTTTTAAACTAAAAAAAGAGTTAGATGATAATGACATTTTGTATGAATTGCAAAGGAATCCAATTAGTGGAAAAATATCTGCTTACGTGAACTCATATACAGTATATGACTATGTAAATAAAATGTTATCAGATGAATATACAAAAAACTCTAGTGTTGTGAATTCTTTGTGGTTTGGTGTTCCTCAAGAGAGAAGACGTTTTATAATGATTGGAATTCGAAAAGACATATTAAAGTACGAAGCAGTTGATATGCCAGTAGATCAGAAGTTGCCGGTTGTTACAGTAGGAGATGCGATTAAGGATTTAATGATGTATCAGACATGCGATAAAATTGAGGAAGACCATATTCAGAAATATAACCCTTCTGATATACTTTCAGATTATTCGAAAGTAATGAGGCTGGGAGCGACTGGAGTGCAGAATCATATTGTTCCGAAGACTAGAGAAACAGCGCTTAAAAGATTCGCTGCATTACAGGAAGGAGAAAATTTCCATAAACTTTCAAGTGAGATGAAAGATAATTATGCAGATCCATCTAGAACACAAAATAGTATTTACTTACGTCTAGATAGTACGAAACCAAGTGGAACTGTAATTAATGTAAGAAAGTCTATGTGGATTCATCCTTTTCTTGATAGGGCGATTAGTGTGAGAGAAGCGGCTAGACTTCAGTCCTTTCCTGATAAGTTCTCATTTAAAGGAACAAAGGATGCACAGTATCAACAAATAGGAAATGCGGTTCCACCATTAATGGCAAAGGGAATAGCAGAACATTTATTAAAATATATTTAAACATGGAGAGAGGGTAATTAATACTCCTCTCTCTTTTTGGTTAAAAATATTTGTGAAATATATTTTAAATAATATAAAAACATACTTCACATAGCATTTTACAAATAATTTTAATATACACAAATTATTTGCAAAATATATTGACTATAATTTTAATTTGTGCTATTTTATAGGTAACAAATATATGGTTTTTCACGGAGGTATACAATGAATAAGGAAACAAAAAGAGAAAAATTTGTGAGAATTGCAGAGGCTCGAACAAATAAAATTATTGATATGATTCAATTATTAGGCAATTGTTCAAATCAAAATCAATATGAATATACTCAAAAAGATGTGAACAAAATTTTCAATGCAATACAAGTAGAGCTGGATGAAGCAAAAAAAAGATATAGTAAACAAGATAGCCAAAAGGGAAGTAAATTTACACTCGATTAAGTGGAGGGTTGTATATGTATCAGTGGAAAAATAATTATAAGTGGATTTTTTCGGATTTGGGAGCAGCAGATAAAGTTGGAGTTAATGAATCTGGAATAGGTATATTTAAGAGACAACCATATAAAGGATTGGCGAAAGAAATTCTTCAAAATGTTACAGATGCGAAAAATCCCAATTTACCTACTGAATGTCCAGTACGTGCAAGATTCGAGCTGATTTATGTTGAACGCGATGATATACCAGATGTTGAACGATTAAATGAAGTAATTCACAAGTGCTATCAGTATTATCCAGATGGAGATGATGGTGAAAAACTCAAGAGAATTCAAGATGCAGCTGATAAGTACCTTATGTCATCAGGAAAAGTGCCTGTGTTAAAAATTAGTGATTATAATACTACTGGTTTAAGAGGAGTAAGAGACGAAAAAGGCAGTAATTGGACAGGGTTAGTTAGAGAACGTAGTGCTACAAACAAATCCAATGGGTATAGTGGTGCATTTGGAGTTGGCAAGTTTGCACCATACAATTTTTCTTCTCTAAGAACAGTATTGTATTCAACAAAGACTATTAATGGTGAAGTGGCATTTCAGGGAAAGGCTCTTTTTACAACTTTCAAGGAAGAGGGGAAACTAAAACAAAATATAGGGTTGCTTGCAGATAGCAATAGTGAAAACTATGATGCTGTATTCTCAGTTGACGAAATAGCACCTGTATTTAGACGAGAGTCTGAAGGAACAGATATATTTGTTTTAGGATTTGAAAAAGAAGAGGATTGGATTGAACAATCTGCTATTAGTGTAATCGAATACTTTTTCTATTCTATATATAGAGGAAATCTTGAAGTGGAAATTGTTGAAGGGGAAAAGATTGTGGAAATCAATCAGAACAACCTGGGTGAAATGATTTCATATTATGACAACTATTGCATGGAAAATATGAAAAATGATGCTTCTTTTCGATTTACGGCTCCTTCATATTGGAAATTACTTGTAAGTCCACACAAAGTAATCAAGAATGAGTTTATTTATAATGGAAAGCATATGGGAGAATATGAATTGTATCTTCTTACTGGTGATGAAGTTTCCGAGAAGAAAGTGTTGGAAATGAGACAAGCAGGAATGAAAATTCGAGAAGATTCAGCATTTAGAATTCCAATGAACTTTACAGGAATATTTATTGCCACAGGAACAGGCGCAATTTCTGAAAATCCGAAGGACAATATTAGTAGCTTTTTAAGAAAATGTGAAAATCAGGCACATGATGATTGGGCGGCAGACGAGTATAAAGAAGAGAAGACTAAAGCTAAGGGAATAATCAATAAAATTCATGCGATTATTCTTGAGGAAGTTAAGAAAGAGATGCCTGATTTTGGAGATGAAGCTGTAGATGCATTTGGATTGAGTGAATTTTTGCCAAATGAAGAAGCTGATGACAATAATAAAGAAGAAAAGGCTTTTTCGGATTTTAGACCATTGTCATTTGAAATTCAAAACGTAAAAAGCGGTAAAAGACGTAGAATGGCAGATATTAGTATGAAGAAGAATGGTGGATCTAAGCATAAGAAAAAAGACAAAGAAAAGGATAAAGAAAAGGATAAAGAAAAGGATAAAGATAAAGAAAAGAAACACCGAGACAATAAGCGAGGTAATGGTACAGGAAAGGCAGTAGAAATCTTTATTTCTCGAATTAAAACTCCATATGACACTACTACTGGAGAATATAGTATATCCTTTGTGGTGGATGAAAAAGCAGACAATCTGGTTCTTGGTATTAGGCTAGGAAGTGATGATGATAATTTATCTAAAGCAGAGATAGTAAAAGCAACAGTGAATGATAAAAAATTAGTAATAAAGAATGGAATGATAGAGTTGGGAGCTGCAAATAAGGGCGAGAAAAGAATTGTTCATGTAAAATTGGCTGAATCAACACGCAAAACATTGGAGGTTCGAGCATATGTTAAACGTTAATATTAATTATCCATATCCGTTGTTAAGAGAATATGTGGAAGATTATAAAAGCACCATTTTTACTGGCGAGTTATCTGTTCGTCTTGAACCAGATGGGTATGCGATACATCCTTCCTTTGATGTGGAAAATGATGAAATACGTTCTCTTATTGAAGCGGGATTATTAATGTACGCGATAGAAGTGCAGTGTGTGTCTACATGGTTTAGAAAGTTGTACAGGATTATTGACAATAATATTGTTCGATTAAATCCACAAGAAATACATGAAAGAGTAGAACTCACTCCATGTATTATTGCAACTAAAAATTTTAAAGGCTTCAAAAATGTAGATTTTGAAGAGGAATATCAGGGAATGTCATTTGACATAAATGCAGGTGATATTATTGGTATAGGTCAGAAAAGAACATTTGATGCACTCTATCAAAACGACATCATTAAAAATGGGTCATCGATAGTAAATATTGGTGGAAGTGACCAAATAAAAGAAATAACGTGTGATTTTAATGGAAGCGTAATCCAGATTACGTTACCGAAGGATCAATATAGTGATTATATGGATTGTGGATATAACAGAATTAAATACAAATCGTTGAATGCCATCTTAACCATTCCGGTATTGGTAGAGGCAATTATGACAATTGCGTATGATGAAAAAAATCCTGATGAAACGAGTGGTTTTGAGAATAAGTCTTGGTACAAAACAATCGTTGTAAATTTGAAAAGATATGCTGAAAACGATGAAAATAAATACAAACAATTGCTTGATAAACCTTTTGCATCAGCAGAATTACTGTTAGGAAACAATTCAGCAGCGGCATTAAAGTTTTTGAGCCAAATAGATTAGGGTGGATGCTATGAAATTATACTTTTTAAAGCAAAAATATCTGGATGTTCTTGAAAAAGAAATTGGACAGAATTTGGAAAAATATAAAAATACAGATAGTTGGATTGAGCAATACTTTGCTTCAAAAGAGACGCCAAATTATTATTTTGATAGTGGAATTGAAGTTGCAGATTATCAATTGATTATTGGGGAATCAGATACTGATTTTCAAAATGCAAAAATTCTCTTTGAAGCATATAAGGGGAAAATAAATCCTGTGCAAGCCAGTGATCTTCGACTTTGGGCTTATTTGGCACATGCGCAACATTGGGATTATATGTGTAAAAGATGGAAAATAGATGTTCCTGACGAAGAAGAGGAAGAAGGAGGCTCTAAAAAAACAGCTCGTGATAAAGCGACTGATAGAGTTGGATCAAGATATTTTTTCAAGGCTTCTAAAGGAAAGGCGTTTGTTAGACATGGTATTGCACGACTTTATTGGAGTGCTTATCTTACATATGATGAAGACAATGAAAATCCTTATGAGTACACAGAATTTTTCTTTAGCAAACAGGATATTTTTACATCTATTACAGAACGCTCTTTTGCACGAAATAAGACACTTGTATTAGCGGCATTAAAAGAGTTAAAGAACCATTCAGAAATGTCAAGAGAAGAAATTCGTCTTTTTTTGGCTAAGTTGAATCAATCTGGAGCTATCACTGTGCTAGATTTTCTTGATAAGAATCAAGCTGAGCAATTATGCCAGAGTGTAATGAAAGAGATACATGATATTGCTGTACTGAATAATGGCGATAGATTTAAGTTGATTGATAATCTTACAGGTACGTCATATGTAGCAGAATTAATCTTACAGGATGGATGTGCGACTGTTTTTGGGAAAAAGATATCTACAAAACCGCGCAATCTGCTTGGGAAAAAAGAAGGGAGCAAAGTAACTATTTCTGGAAAAGAGTTTGTTATTAAAGAAATTAAGAAATAGTAAATGCTGTCAATAGGACATAGGGAATGAAGCTATATATGCTGAAAAAGAGGTGAGAATGTGGAAGATAGAATCGGAAAGAAATGGTCAAGAGAAGAAACGATACTAGCATTCGAATTGTATTGTCGTACACCTTTTGCAAAAATAACGAAAACAAATAAGGACATTATTAATCTTGCTAAACTTCTGGGACGAACTCCAAGTTCTGTAGGATTAAAGATGGCAAATTTAGCACACTATGATCCTGAAATAAAGAAGCGAAAACTATCTGGAATGGCACATGGAAGTAAACTGGATGCAGAAATCTGTGCAGAATTTGCAAATAATTGGGAAGAACTATCATTAGAGGCAGAGAAAATTTTGGCAAGGAAAAATGGCATCACTGTTGAGAAAATGCTGGGAATAGAATCAGAGTTTGCAAACGTTCCTGTAGGGGAATACAGGGAAACACAAATGAAACAGAGAGTTGGACAATATTTCTTTAGAATGGCTATTTTAAATTCATATGCAAATAGATGTTGCATTACTGGAATGAATGAGCCTAAATTGCTGATTGCTAGTCACATCAAGCCGTGGAACGTTAGTGATGAAAAGACTGAACGTACCAATCCACAAAATGGATTGTGTTTGAATGCACTCCATGATAAAGCATTTGATAAAGGCTTGATAACCATTAATAAAAAGTATGAAATAATTATTTCATCACAGTTGAAAAATACGAATATGGATGAAGATACAAAGGGCTGGTTTATGAAATATAATCATAGAGAGATAATTAAACCAGATAAATTTCTTCCAGATTCAAGATTTATTGAATATCATAATGATGTTATTTTTCAAGGGTAGAGAGTGTAATTCAATCAATTGTTGAAGTATACGGTGATAACAAAAGGGTTTTACGAAAAGTGATGTATGAAATATAAAGTTTAAAAATGGGATAAGCAGTATAATGGCATTCATTGTATTGTGAGTATTTATTTAAAAAATACCGTAATCAAATTGATAAAAAACTGATTTTAACAACAAACTTGAAAAGTAATTCTATTAAATCAGTTGATAAGGATGAACATGCTTGTTGTGATAATATCCATGATCATGCTCTTGGAGCGATAAAGAAATAAACAAATCTTATTCTTTCAGATACGGTATTTAGAAAGAAAACATCATTGATGTTAAAGGATGTTAATTGATATATGAACAGAGAAGCAAAAAAATGTATTAAATATTATATTGATAATATTAAATCTGAGAAATACAAAGAGTATCTGACTAAGAGGGAGGAAGAAGGGCTCAAAAATCATAGAGAGTATATCCGAGAGAATAAACCTGAGTGGATAGGCAGAACAGATTACTATGAGCCAGATTTTATATCGGCTATCTCGTTTTACGATGTGTTAGATAACGAGGGAACAATTAAACTACTACGAAAATTATATTCACTTCCTAAAAGAAAGTATAAGGTACGTAATTATTATAAAAAGCCAGGCAGGATTAAGAAATATGATTATATTCATCTAAAATATTCTGGATCTGGTTGGGGGCGTTTTGCAGAAATAGAATTATTAGATGACTCATATGTATCAAATATTAGTATTTCTTGGTGCCAACTTAATAGTTATTATGCTTTTTATGTATATGAAATTAGCTTTAAAAAGCTTCTAGATGAAGAAAGATACTACAGCTTTATGCGAGATACTATGAATCTTTTCTGCAGAAAAGACTACGTCCTTTGGTATCCATCGATAAATCATATAAAAGATGATGAGTTGGATGGTCTTCTTTTGGAAACAATGGATCAAGATTATTTTCCTATTGTATGTCAACACTATATTACATCGTTGTTGTATAGCGAACAAGGACGTCAGGGACCACTTATAAACATGGTTCATCAATCTAGAAAAGATAAAATTGATATTGAAAAAATATATATAGGAGATATGGATTTCGCGTATTATAGCAGGAAAGAAAACTTTTTCATTATTAGCGATTATCGTCAGGTAAATTATGCTCTATGTGCTGGTAATAATAGAATCCCTAATTTCACCATATTGGGGCTTGTTGCTAAATATGGTAATTCATTTTATTACCACTTTGCTGGCCGTACAGAGCTAAAAAATTATGAGAATAGTTTTTCCAAATATTTTTCGGGAAGGAAACAACTATCTTATAGTAGAAAGTTTTATTCATTAATTAGAAAGATGAAAAGTATAGCTGAAGTCGAAAGTAGAAAAAATGATAATTTTTCTGATGAATTTGATAAGAATTGGGAGTTTTATGTCGCAAATGACAAGCAGGATTTCAGAAAACATGTAGAAAATTTTGCTGTAGATTTTCAGGCAATATATCAAGAAAACTTTTCGTATCTGCAGATGCTTTCAGAAATGAGATATACCCGAATGGGCTTTATTAATTCGATAGTGGCAACAATAATATCTGTAGTAGCAGCAATTGTTGCAATACTAGCATTGTTTGGATAATTGACAATATAGAACACGTATAAAGATTTAATTCTCCCCTTTACAAATTCGGGTACAGGTAAAACATTCGCCTCTGCATTTGCTATGCGAGAACTTGGTTTCAAAAGAGTGTTGTTTTTAGTGCACAGAGGACAGTTGGCGAGACAGACGAAGAAATCTTATGAAAAAGTTTTTGCCCAATCTATTTCCATGGGACTTGTTTGAGCAGGCTATCATGAGTATGATGCAGATTATGTGTTTGCCACAGTGCAGACATTGAACCGTGACGAGCATTTACTTCAATATGAGAAAGATGCATTTGACTGTATCGTGTTGGATGAGGCGCATCACGTTTCCGCTGAGACATATCAGAAAATAATGAGACATTTCACGCCAAAGCTGTGACTTGGGATGACAGCTACACTGGATAAGAGAGATGATAACATTGCGGGAAAAAATGTGTACGAGATCTTTAATTATCAGATTGCCTATGAAATCCGTTTGCAGCAAGCGATGGAGGAGGATCTACTTTGTCCATTCCATTATTTTGGTATAACCGATTTATCAATTATTGGCGATAATGAAGAATGTAATCGTGATTTTTCCATGCTAACGAGCGATGAGCGTGTAAAGCATATTGTTACGTAGCAGATTATTATGGTTGCAGTGGCGAGAAAGTAAAGGGGCTTATTTTCTGCAGTACTTTAAAGTTAAAGCAGGACATTTGGAGCTGAAAGAAGCAGAAGCGGCAAAGTGGCTTACGAAAGATCAATTGGATAGCATTGACTGGCTTCCGGCAGATATTCTGTTGATAGATCAAATTCGAAAGTGTATGAAATAATAGAACAAAGGACTTAGTATGAAAGTTACAGTAATCAGATCAAACAGGAAAACGGTGGCTATTCAGGTAAATTCTGATCTAGGTGTCACTGTAAGAGCTCCGCGTAGTGCTTTAGAGAAAGACATTGAAGAGATTCTTAAAAAGAAGGAAGCCAGATGATTACATTATTTCTATAATTACCGTCTTGTCCCCCTCTTCCTCTTATTGTATAATAACCACATCGACAAAATTTTTGGAGGCTTGAAATGAATATACGAATCGCTACGCCGGAGGATGCTTTTGCTATCCAGAACATTTATCGGTATTATGTGGACAATACGGCGATAACTTTTGAACTGGAAGTTCCTTCGGTGAAGGAGTTTCAGGAACGAATCACGAAGACATTGGAGAGGTATCCTTACCTTGTTGCTGAGGAGGAGGGAGAGGTTATTGCTTATGCGTATGCGGGGATTTTTTATGACCGCAGGGCGTATGACTGGTCAGCAGAAATGTCTGTTTATGTGCAAAGAGGAATTCACGGAAAAGGTGTGGGAACGGCTCTTTATGAGAAGATGGAAGAGTTGTTGAAGAAGCAGAATATCGTGAATTTATTTGCCTGCATTACTCATCCGAATGCAGAGAGTGAAGCGTTTCATGCGGCGCGTGGATATGAGAAGAAGGCACATTTTGAACAATGTGGCTACAAGCTTGGCAAGTGGTGGGATATTGTATGGATGCAGAAGTTGATTGCATCGAATGAAGGAACACCAGAACCTTTTCAGAGATTTACAGGAGGATTTTAGAAAGATGAAGAAGAATTTGTTAGTAGCACAGTCTGGAGGACCAACAGCAGCGATTAATGCAACATTAGCAGGTGTTATTAAGCAGGCGATAAGGGAAGAACAGATTGATCAGGTATATGGGGCTTGTTATGGAATTCAGGGAGTGTTAGAACAGAAATTTGTGAATCTTACAGAGAAGGTTGACACAGAGGAAAAGCTGGAGAAGTTAAAGAGAACTCCGGCGGCAGCGCTTGGTTCTTGTCGTTTTAAGCTTAATGATATCAAGGAAGATGACAGTCAGTATCAGGAGATTGTTGATATTCTTTATAAGATGAATATTGGATATTTTGTTTATATCGGTGGGAATGATTCTATGGATACGGTAGCGAAGCTTTCTGCATACTGTAAGGAGAAAGGTGTAGAAGATATTAAGGTTATTGGTGGACCAAAGACGATTGATAATGACCTTTGCGGAATAGACCATTGTCCGGGATTTGGTTCAGCAGCTAAGTATATTTCTACAGTTTTCTGTGAGCTTGAACAGGAGATTACCGTATATGAGCCGAAGAATGTAATTATTGTTGAGATGATGGGACGTCATGCCGGGTGGCTTACTGCGGCTGCTGCATTAGCGGAAGGTAAGAATGGTAATGTGCCATATCTTGTTTATTTAGAAGAAAAACCATTTTCATTGGATCGTTTTATTGATGATGTGAAGGAAAAGCTGGCCTCAACGAATGCTGTGCTTGTTGCGGTTAGTGAAGGTGTACATGATACAGAGGGGCGTTTCTTATGTGAACAGGAAGAATCTAGAGAGTTAGATGTATTTGGACATACGAAGTTATCTGGTACTGGAAAGATTTTAGAGGAAGCGGTTCGGGCAAAGATTGGCTGTAAGGTTCGTTCGATAGAATTGAATCTGTTACAGCGCTGTGCAGGGCATATTTTAAGTAAGACGGATATTGAGGAGTCCGGTAATCTTGGCGCGAATGCAGTTAAGCTTGCAGTAGCAGGAGAGAGTGGATTAATGTCTTCTCTTACAAGAGTGTCTGATGCTCCATATACGGTAGAGTACAGTGGCGTTGATATTCGTGAGGTTGCGAATAAAGAGAAGAAGATTCCTGTAGAGTGGATTAATGAGGCTGGTAATGGAGTGAAGGAAGAGTTAATTACTTACTTAACCCCATTGGTGCAGGGCGAAGTAAGTAGTATTTATGAGAATGGTATGCCAAGCTATCTTCTTTTAAAATAATTTTTAAGAGGAATGGGATGTACGTTTGACAGTGATATAGCCTCTGGCAGGATTGCAGAGATGTGCAGAAGAAGTATGTCACTATAAGTACTGTACTGGAAAATGTACTTGCCTTTCATTTCTCAGATGTTATAATAAGACTATGATAAAAAAATAACAAAACAATAAAAGAATAATTATCTAAGATTATGTAAATCAAAGTTATGTAAGTATATAGTAACTGATATTTGATTTTGTGAGTCTGGATAGTTATAATAATAGAAAGATAAATATCGACTCTGACAGTAAGGTTTTCCGCGCTGGAATAGTTTGAAATTATTTAGAATTTGCAATTGAAAATCGAGTAGTAAATCTGTATATAAGTTGTATAGAAATGGAGATATTTTTAATTCAATTATATTAAGATTACAAATACGCTTGATTTTCTATAATTGTATAGATTCTAAATAGATACGATTTGTTTTAAACAAAGAAAAGAATAGTAAGAATAAAGTACGAAAAGTGCAAAACTCTTCTGTTCTACCTTACGGTCAGTCTGTCGGTCAGGGGTAGAATAGAGGAGTTTTTTTATGTTAAAGATTGCGGTTTATGGCAAGGGCGGGATTGGAAAGTCCACGGTGACCAGTAATTTGGCAGCGGCATTTGCCAGTATGGGAAAGAAGGTTATTCAGATTGGCTGTGACCCGAAGGCAGATTCTACGATTAATCTGCTTGGGGGTACGACACCGATTCCGGTAATGAACTATATGCGTGAATATGATGAAGACCCAGAGACAATTGAGGATATTTCAAAGGTAGGTTACGGTGGAGTTCTCTGTATTGAAACAGGTGGTCCGACACCGGGACTTGGCTGTGCTGGTCGTGGAATTATTGCGACATTTAGCTTGTTAGAAGATTTGGAATTATTTGAGACACACCAGCCTGATGTTGTGTTATACGATGTTCTTGGTGATGTTGTCTGTGGTGGATTTGCGGCACCAATTCGTGAGGGGTATGCGAGTAAAGTGTTGATTGTGACTTCTGGTGAAAAGATGGCTCTTTATGCTGCCAATAATATTAATAATGCAGTGAAGAACTTTGAGGACAGAAGCTATGCGAAGGTGTATGGTATTGTGTTAAATCACAGAAATGTGGAAAACGAGACAGAGAAGGTTACTGAGTTTGCGGATTCCGTAGGGCTTCCGATTGTTGGTGAAGTGCCAAGAAGTGACGAGATTACCAGATGTGAAGATAGGGGAATGACTGTTGTCGAAGGTGAACCAGAATCTCCGGCGGCACAGGCATTTTTAAATCTTGCAAAAGAACTTCTGGAAAATGCACAGGATACAGCGGAGGAAGATGTATGGTAGAAATCATGGCAAAAGAGACAGAGAAAAAGAAAGCAGAAGAAGCGTATTTTATTACCACAAAAGAACTTGCCGAAGCAGGCCGAGATAATATTCCCGAAGAATTGATTTCCTCAAAGCACCTTATCTATAGTTCACCGGCTACACTTGCGTATAACTCGCCGGGAGCGCAGGGGTTTGGTGTAAAGAGAGCAGGCCTTGCGATTCCGGGTTCGGTTATGCTTTTGTTAGCACCGGGCTGTTGTGGAAGGAATACAACGATTTTAAGTGAGCTTGGCGGATACAGTGAGCGATTTTTCTATCTGATGATGGATGAAACGGATATTGTAACGGGAAGACATTTGAAGAAGGTTCCACAGGCGGTAGAAGAGATTTATGATTGTCTGGAGACAAAGCCATCGGTTGTTATGATTTGTCTTACTTGTGTAGATGCTTTGCTTGGAACCGATATGGAGCGTATTTGTAAGAGAGCACAAAAAGCAGTTGGAATCCCGGTTCTTCCTTGCTATATGTATGCGTTGACCAGAGAGGGAAGAAAGCCGCCGATGGTTCATGTCAGACAGTCGATTTATTCTCTGTTAGAGCCAAAGAAAAAGAAGAGTACTTCCGTGAATCTTCTTGGACATTTTGCTCCGTTAGAAGATGACAGTGAACTTTATGATCTGTTAAGACAGCTTGGGATAAAAAAGATTCGTGAGATTTCCCGATGTAAAAACTATGATGAGTATCTTGATATGGCAGAGGCGAATTTTAATCTGGTCTTAGATGCGGAAGCACGTTTTGCGGCGGCCGATATGCAAAAACGACTGGGAATTCCGTACATAGAACTTACAAGGCTATATCAGCTTGATAAAATAAAGAATCAATATACATTATTTGCAGCGGCATTAGGAAGTAAATTTGATGATGATGCTTATTTTGAGGAAGCACTTGCAGCAAAAGAAGCTTTTAAGAAAAAGTATCCACATGCAGTATTTGCAATTGGAGAAGGCTGTAACGCCAATGCATTTGAACTTGCATTTGCGCTGATTCGATATGAGTTTGCGGTAGCAGAAGTATTTGGAAATCTGTCGAAAGAGGATTTTGTTTATATCGAAAAGATGGCGAAGTTAAGTCCAGAAACAAAGATTTATTCGAATCTGGAGCCAACGATGATTTACTATGAGCCGGGCGAGAATCCAGTGGATATCGTTATCGGAAAGGATGCTGTTTACTATCATCCAGAAGCAGCACAGCTTGAGTGGAGTGATGATATACAGCCATTTGGGTATCGTGGAGTGAAGCATTTCTTTGAGGAGTGTGAACGGGTACTGGAATTGGAAAGGGGGACAAATTAAATGAAGGGACTTAGAAAATATCTCTCCCCATTTGCTCCGGACCAGTCGGGCGCAGCAGCGGTATTATGTGAATTTCACGGACTGATTATTATTTTAGATGCCGGCGGCTGTGCGGGAAACATATGCGGATTTGATGAGCCAAGATGGTTTGAGAGTCGTAGTGCGATTTTCAGCGCAGGACTTCGTGATATGGATGCGATTCTTGGACGGGATGACCGCCTGGTAGAAAAGATTGGAAAAGCCTGCGAGAAGCTTTCCGCAGATTTTATTGCAGTGATTGGTACGCCGGTTCCAGCAGTAATCGGAACGGATTATCGCGCACTTTCCCGAATGATTGAAAAGGGAACAGGAATTCCGGCGCTTACAATCGACACGGACGGAACAAAGCTTTACGATGATGGTGAGAAAAAGACATGGAAAGAATTATTTAAAAAGTTCGCTGTTGAAAAAGACGTGGAGTCAGGACGTATTGGAATTATCGGAGCAACCCCTCTTGAATTTGGCGGTATTTATGAAGAAGATTTCCTGAAAAAGTATTTTGCCGGAAAAGGTTTTTCAAAGGTTGTATGCTATGGAATGGGCGATGGCTTAGACGCTGTAAAAGAGGCGGCAGCAGCAGAGAAAAATATTGTTGTTTCGCCGGCAGGAATTGCAGCAGCAAAGTATTTACAACAGAAATTTGGAACGCCATATGAGCTATTTTGTCCACCGGAGATTATTCCAGAATGGAAAGAAAAAAAAGAGCAGGTAGCAGGACTGTTGAATGTAGAAGAATTATCTGAGAAAAAGATATTAATTGTTCATCAGCAGGTGCTGGCGAATACGTTGAGGGAAGAATTTATTTCTGCAAATATCAATGTTGCATCCTGGTTTATGATGAATAAAGAGCAAAAGAAAGAACAGGATATTCTTTTTAAGGAAGAAGATGACTGGATCACTTACATCAAAGAAAATGAATATGACATTATTATCGCCGATTCGCTACTGAAGAAAGCTGTGCCATTTTATAAAGGAGAATGGTATGACTTACCGCATTTTGCAATCTCAGGAAAGAAGAGACAGAGCGTATGAGAGTCTGCATCAGAGTATTTGGAATCGTGCAGGGAGTCGGCTTTCGCCCAACGGTAAAGCGTCATGCCGATGCCTGTGATATTGCCGGAAGTGTGAGTAATAAGGGACCTTATGTGGAAATCTTTGCAGAGGGCAGCGAAGAATGTGTGCATAGCTTTATAAAGCAGATTCAGGAAGAGCCTCCCAAACGGGCGGTTATTTTGAAACTGGATGTGGAGAATGTGGAATCGGGTGAGGATGGTATTCATAAAGTTGAATCTGAAACAGACTCCAAAGAAAAGTTCCAAATCATAGAAAGCGAAAAAGAAGAAGGAGAAATCTTCGTATCCCCGGACATTGCCATTTGCCCGGAATGTAAGAAGGAACTTTATGATAAGAACGACAGAAGATATCTGCATCCGTTTATCAATTGTACCTGTTGTGGACCGCGTCTTACAATCTTAGATTCCATGCCGTATGACAGAGTACGGACGAGTATGGGAGAGTTTCCGATGTGCGAGAAATGTGAGTATGAGTACACGCATGCGGAAACGAGAAGATTTGATGCACAGCCAGTCTGCTGTAACGACTGCGGGCCAGAAGTATATTTGCTTGGGAGGAAAGAACGGGGAGCAGATGCGATTCGTTATACAAGAAAGGTGATCAGCGAGGGTGGCATTGTAGCGGTAAAGGGAATCGGCGGTTTTCATCTTTGCTGTGATGCGGCGAAGAAAGAAACAGTTGCAAGATTACGACAGAGGAAAAAACGTCCGATGAAACCATTTGCTGTTATGATGAAGGACTTAGATGTTGTGAGAAGAGAATGTGAGACAGAACCACATTTAGAGGAGATTCTTGACGGGCATCAGAAGCCGATTATTTTACTTCCGAAAAAAGAAGGGGGAACGCTTTGTGAGAGTGTTGCACCGGATAATCCAAAGATTGGAGTTATGTTACCATATGCGCCAGTGCAGCTTTTACTTTTTGATTATCAGGACGAAACGAAGGTTTCTGATTGCCTTGTGATGACCAGTGCGAATACTTCTGGAGCGCCGATTTGCCGTGACGATGAAGACGCATTAAATGAGCTGAGCGGGCTTTGTGATGTGATACTTTCCCATGACCGGAAAATACGGCTTCGTGCGGATGACACGGTTATGGATTTTTACCGGGGAGAGCCGTATATGATTCGGCGCTCCAGAGGCTATGCGCCTCTTCCATTTATGATGGAAAATGAATTTAAAGGTCAGGTGCTTGCGGTCGGTGGTGAGCTTAAGAATGCGTTTTGTATCGGAAAGAATCAGCTATTTTATCCATCGCCTTACATTGGTGATATGGGAGATGTACGGACGGTAAAGGCGTTAAAAGAGTCTGTGAAACGAATGGAAGAACTGCTGGAAACCAAGCCACAGATTGTTGCCTGCGATATGCATCCGTCTTATAATACAAGAGCGGCGGCAGAAGAGATGGGGCTTCCTGTATTTCTCGTACAACACCATTATGCTCACATCCTTTCCTGTATGGCAGAGAATGAATGGACAACCGAAAAAAAAGTTATCGGTGTTTCTTTTGATGGAACGGGATACGGAACTGACGGAACAATCTGGGGTGGAGAAATTCTGTTGGCAGACTATGATTCCTTTACACGTTGGGGGTGCATCGAACCATTTGCACAGACAGGCGGCGATGTTTCTGCAAAAGAAGGCTGGAGAATTGCCGTATCTCTTCTTGGAAAGATTTACGGAAAGGAAAATGCCCTTCAGATTATTGAAACATTAGGACTTTGTGAGCCAAAGCTGGCAAAACTTCAGTTTACGATGGAAGAACGAGGAATTAATACTGTACAGTCTACAAGTGCCGGAAGATTATTTGATGCGGTGAGTGCGATTCTTGACATCAGAAAGTCCTCTACATTTGAGGGGGAGGCATCTACATCGTTACAGTTTGCGGCCGAAAAATGGCTGGATGCCCAGAAGAAAAAAATAGCAGGTTCTGAGGATTTTGCAGAATCTGGAATAATTGCAGACTATGGAGAACTAAAAAGTATTTCTGATGTAGCGCAGAAGAGTGTTGTAGAGAAAAACAACTCTATAAATCGGAATATAAAAGCGGATTTATATTATTTACCAACATTATCTCTTGTCAAAGAATTAGCAGAGAGAAAATTAGCAGGAGAAAACAGCAATCAGCTTGCCTTACATTTCCACAGGAGATTAGCAGGGATGATTGTCTCTGCCTGCGAAAAAGCAAGAGAAGAAATAGGGATTAATACCGTTGCATTAAGTGGCGGTGTTTACCAGAATAAATTACTTTTAGATTACAGTGTAACCATGTTAGAAGAAAGAGGATTTCATGTGCTGCGACATCATTTACTTCCGCCAAATGACGGGGGAATCAGCCTTGGACAGGCGGTGGCAGCAATGAGAAGTTTACAAAAAGGGGAATAAATTATGTGTGTAGGATTACCAGCAAAAGTTATGACAATGAAAGATGGAATGGCGGTTGTAGATGCGTCAGGAGCGAAAAGAGAAGTTTCAGCAGAACTGATAGAGAATCTTGAACCAGGCGATTATGTAATGGTTCATGCAGGAATTGCGATTGCAAAGATTACAGAAGAAGATGAGGATGAGGCAGAAGATCTTCTGGAGGGGTTACTATGAAAGAACAATTAAAAAAAGCAAAAGCAATTATTGAAGGCTATGATGGTCCTGCTGTCCGTGTGATGGAAGTGTGTGGAACACATACCCATGAGATTTTTCATCTTGGTGTGCGAAAGATTTTGCCGCCTCAGGTGGAACTGATTTCTGGTCCGGGTTGTCCGGTCTGTGTGACACCGGCAGGTTTTATTGATGAGGCAGTATGGCTTGCTCTGGAGAAAAATGTAACGATTTGTACCTTTGGCGATCTGGTTCGTGTGCCGGGAAGTACAAAGAGTCTTGCAGATGCCAGAAGTCTTGGCGGCAAGATTCAGATGGTCTACTCTCCGATGGATGCCTTTGAATATGCCAAAGAGCATAAAGACGAACAGGTTGTCTTTCTTTCCGTTGGATTTGAGACAACAACTCCGGCAAGTTGTCTTTCTGTAAAGATGGCAAAAGAGGCAGGACTTACAAACTATGCACTTCTTACTGCGAATAAAACAATGCCGGGTGCCTATGAGATGTTGAAAGACAGTGCCGATGTTTTCTTATATCCCGGACATGTTAATGCGATTACCGGCAATGCATTGAATAGAAAGCTTTGTGAGGAAGAAGGAATCAGCGGTATAGTAACCGGTTTTACTGCCAGCGAGATTTTAACTGCATTTGCTGTATTATTAAAGAAGTTCCCGGAAGGCAAACCGTTTTTTGTTAATGCCTATCCAAGAGTTGTTACGGAAGAGGGAAGTATTCCGGCACAGAAACTGATCAAAGAATGGATGGAACCATGTGATTCTCAATGGAGAGGACTTGGTATGATTAAAAATTCCGGACTTCGCCTGCGAAAAGAAGCGCAGGACTTTGATGCAAGAGTGAAGTTTTCGATTCCGAAGATGGAAGGAAGAACGAGTCCTGCCTGCCGTTGTGGAGATGTATTACAGGGGAAATGCCGTCCGACAGACTGTAAAGTATTTGGAAAAGGCTGTACACCACTTCATCCGATTGGAGCCTGTATGGTATCGAATGAGGGAGCCTGCTCAGCTTATTATCAGTATAATAGCAGGGGAGAATAACTTTCACTTACAGAGTATTAGATATAATAAATTATAAATCTAAAAATATAGTAAAAAACAATAAGAGGAAAAATCATGGATAACTTAAAAGGAAAAACAGTTTCTCTTGCTCACGGTGCAGGAGGAAAACAGACAAGTGAATTAATTGACCAGGTATTTAAAGCACATTTTGCCAATCCAGAACTGACAAGTGACGATGCGGCAGTATTAAAGTTGAAAGAGGGAAAGATTGCATTTACCACAGATGGATTTATTGTTTCTCCTTCAGAATTTCCGGGAGGAAATATCGGAAAGCTCAGCATTTGCGGTACAGTAAATGATTTATCCTGCATGGGAGCAAAGCCACTCTATCTTTCCTGCGCCTTTGTTATTGAGGAAGGTTTCCCGATGGAGAAATTAGAGGCAATCGCAGCGGCAATGGAAAAGACAGCAAATGAAGCTGGAGTAAAGATTGTTGCCGGAGATACAAAGGTTGCCGGAAAAGGTCAGGTAGACGGTGTATTTATCACAACAACAGGTATTGGTGAGATTCAGGAGGGCGTAGAGACTTCTGGATTCATGGCAAAACCAGGTGATGCCGTTATTGTCAGCGGAGATATCGGAAGACACGGCTGTACTATTTTGCTTGCAAGAGAAGACTTCGGAATTGATGCTGATGTGACAAGTGACTGTGCACCACTTTGGGGAACAGTACAGGACATTTTATCTGTGACAAAGGATGTTCATGTTATTCGTGATGCGACAAGAGGCGGTGTTGGAACTGTTTTATATGAAATTGCGGAACAGAGTAAAACAGGAATCCGTCTGAATGCCGAAGCAATTCCGGTGCAGGACAGCGTAAAAGGTGTATGCGGAATGCTTGGATTAGAACCGCTTTACCTTGCCTGCGAAGGCCGTCTTGTCATTTTTGCACCAAAGGAAAATGCAGAAGCAATCGTAGCTAAATTACGAGAAGGAAAGTATTCTTCAGAAGCTGCAATTATTGGTGAAGTAACAGATGAAATGCCAGGAAGAGTTGTAGTCACAACAGAAATCGGAGCGGAAACTTTACTTCCACCTCCAGGTGGAGAACTTTTACCAAGAATCTGTTAATTGGAGAAAGGAAAATCATGGAAGACACAAGAATTGCCGTTCTTTCTATTATCGTGGAGGACAGTGAAAGTACAGCGAAATTAAATGAAATGATTCACGATTATGCAGAGTATGTTGTAGGCAGAATGGGTATTCCTTACCGAGAAAAAAATATTAGCATTATCAGCCTGGTGATTGATGCTCCACAGACGAAAATCAGTGAGCTGTCCGGCAAGATTGGACGACTTTCTGGAGTGACGGCGAAAGCTGCCTATGCAAAAGTGTGATAAAAGGAAAAAAGTATGATTAAAATAGCGGTATATGGAAAAGGTGGAATCGGAAAGTCCACGACTGTCTCAAATGTGGCGGCGGTATTTGCCAGCCAGGGACTCAGAGTTATGCAGATTGGCTGTGATCCGAAAGCAGATTCGACAGTTTTACTGCGTCACGGAGAAAAAGTAGAGACAGTTCTTGACTTAGTACGGACAAGAAAAGAAAATTTCACCTTAGAAGAAATGGTAAAAGAAGGCTTCGCAGGTGTTTGCTGTGTGGAAGCCGGTGGCCCTTCGCCAGGACTTGGCTGTGCCGGAAGAGGAATCATTGCGGCATTAGAGATATTGGAGAAAAAAGGTGCATATGAGAAATACCGCCCGGATGTTGTCATTTATGATGTTCTTGGCGATGTTGTCTGTGGTGGATTTTCCATGCCAATGCGCCGTGGCTATGCCGATAAAGTATTTGTTATTACTTCTGGTGAAAATATGGCAATCCATGCGGCAGCCAATATTGCAATGGCAGTAGAAAACTTCAAAGACAGAGGATATGCACAGCTTGGCGGCCTCATTTTGAATCGCAGAAATGTAAAAAATGAGGATGCAAAAGTAGAGGAATTAGCAGAAGATATTCATAGTAAAGTCATCGGAACTTTATCAAGAAGTGCGCTTGTCACTGATGCAGAAGAACAGAAAAAGACGGTGATAGAAGCGTATCCGGATTCAGAAATGGCAGAGGAGTATCGGATTCTTGCAGGAGAAATCCGTACACTTTGTGGAATCTAAGAAGTTGAATATGAAGGACTTACAGGGAGGGATTTATTTTGCTTAAAATGCTTCACGGAAAAGCAAAAGACGAACAATGGAATAATCAGATAAAAGAAAAATTATCGCCTTCCTTACAGGAGGAGATTCCTTTTCAGGATGCGGCATGGCCGCTGCCTTTTGTCCCGGGACTTGAATATAACAGCCCGGCACACGGCACATGGAATATTGTACATATGGGAATGCTCCTGCCAGGTTCTCACCAGATTTATGTATGCGGCGCAAACTGTAACAGAGGTGTTATTCTGACTGCAGCAGAAATGAACGCAGGAGACCGTTTTTCTTTTGTAGAAATAAAGGAAGAAGATTTGTTCAACGGGCAGATGGAGGATCTTGTCATTGAAGGTGTCAGTGATATTCTTCACAAATTGCCGAAGAAGCCATCTGTTGTTCTTTTATTTACGGTTTGTGTGCATCATTTTATGGGATGCGACCTGGCCTATATTTATGATACGCTAAGAAGTCGCTTTCCAGAACAGTGTTTCGTGGATTGTTACATGGATCCAATTATGCAAAAGGAAGGGCTGACTCCGGACCAGAAGTTGCGAAATGCTTTATATAAGCCACTTCCCATGCGGGAAAAGAATTTAAAACAGATAAATATTATCGGAAATGATTTTCCGACAAGAGAAGAAACCGAATTAAAGACAATCGCAAAGGCAGCAGGATACACGGTAAAAGACATTACAGAGTGCGAGGGGTACGAAGAATATTTATCCATGTCAGAAAGTTTCTTAAATATTGCCTGCTATCCACTTGCAAAATACGGTGCAGAACAGTTATCTAAACGACTTGGCATGAAGTTTCTCTATCTTCCATTTTCATTTCATTATGATGAAATTAATGCACAGTTAAAAAGCCTCGTAAAAGAAATGCCGGGAGCGGTGATGCCAGATACCAGCCTGTTACGAAAGCGGTGCGAACACATTTTACAGGAAACAAAAGAGCTTGTTGGCGATACTAAAATCACCATAGATGCCACCGTTGTTCCAAGACTTTTAGGACTTACAAGATTACTGATTTCCCATGGATTTTCGGTAGAAAGAATTTTTACGGATGCTTTTTCGGCAGAAGAAAAAGAAGACTATCTCTGGTTAAAAGAAAATGCTCCTAATTTAAAAGTATGTGCGACGATACATCCAAATATGCGGGTATATCCAAGAAATCCACAGGAAAAAATACTGGCAATCGGTCAGAAAGCCGCTTACTTTTCAGGAACAGAGCATTTTGTAAATATGGTAGAAGGCGGAGGGCTGCATGGCTATGATGGTATTTGTGAACTCTGCCAGAAAATACAGCAAGCCTATCAGACAAAAAAGGACACAAAAGATTTGGTAGTCCGAAAAGGCTTGGGATGTGAAAGCTGTATATAAATGAAAGGATTTATTTATGAAACAAGTATCGGTAACATTATCAACCTATACAGCAGATGTATCAGGGGTATGTTCTGCCCTTTATGAACTTGGCGGCATGGTCGTTATCCATGACCCGTCCGGCTGCAATTCTACCTATAATACTCACGATGAACCACGCTGGTATGATATGGACAGCCTCATATTTATTTCCGGACTTTCACAGATGGACGCTATTATGGGAAATGATGATAAATTCATCAATGACATTGTGCGGGCAGCCAAAGAATTAAAACCTCGTTTCATTGCCCTGGTACGCACCCCAATTCCCTTAATGACCGGAACCGACTTTGAAGGAATCGCCCGTGTCATCGAAAAGCAGACACAAATCCCAGTCTTTTATTTCCCGACTAGTGGGATGCACAGCTATGTAAGCGGAGCAGGAATGGCGCTGGAGACAGTAGCAAGAGAATTAGTACTTCCAACGAATGCAAATGGGCATTTTAAAGAAAATGGAATAGAAATAGAAAATGTATCAAACGAATTATCAGTAGCTGATACAAAGAAGCAAAATCAGCAGAAGTTAAACCAATCGGAACAAAAGCAAATAGAAAATACAGAATCAAAACAGAGTAATTCCAAAATAAAAATAAACATTTTAGGAGCAACCCCACTTGATTTTTCCGTAAACTCCACCTTAGATTCCATAAAAGAATTCTTAAGCAAGCACTTTGAAATCATTAGCACCTTTGCGATGGGAAGTAGCATAGAAGACATACAAAAAGCCGGCGAAGCCGATGTGAACCTCGTTATTTCATCCGTGGGATTTCCAGCCGCAAAAGTATTAGAAGAACGATTTTCAACACCGTATGTCATTGGTACACCAGTCAAAGGCTTTGCAGGTATCATTGCCGAGAAATTAATAGATGCCGCCTGGACGGGAAAATCACAGACAGCATATTTCTCTGTAACATCATCAGGAAAAAACATAAGCAGGGCAGCCAACGGAATTTATATCATAGGCGAATCTGTCATTTCCCAGTCATTAAAAGCAGCGATGGCACTCAAACAGGGAATAGATGCTACAGTCATCTGCCCACTAGAAACCGAACCAGAATATATCGGGGAAAATGTATTGCTTTTTTCATCGGAAGAAGAGATAAAAGCGGCAATAGCAGAAGCAAAAACAGTCATAGCAGATCCAATATACAAAACTATCTGCGCTGACGAAACAAACTTTATTGCACTACCACATGAGGCATTCTCTGGACGAATTTATAGAAAAGAAATCCCCAATTTAATGGAGTGGGTTACTATTTAATTCATTAAGCGAACTACAGACGAAGCCA
>ENA-OPSL01000124-OPSL01000124.1-human-gut-metagenome-genome-assembly--contig:-NODE-124-length-28032-cov-1.677771_pt1 | contig 28032 bp, 29 predicted proteins | sample MGYA00241458_ERZ501908 | MGnify/ENA primary metagenome ERZ501908 (study PRJEB25962, sample SAMEA2042444) | human gut metagenome | biome: human gut; feature: human-associated habitat; material: faeces... | reverse complement strand
CCGCCGCACCTTCGGGTCTGAAAGAGATGCAGGACTGTCACCCTGCCGTTGTTTATCAAACCAAGAAGTCCCTTTTGGGGCTTTTTTATTTTGTAAACTGTGACGACAAGACTATCTCGCTCTCTGAATTAGGTATAGGCGAATCTTATAAGGGAGGAATTGTCAAAATTAACAGAAAATTCTTGACATCCCTCTAAAAAGGAGTACAATAGTTAGTAAATCAGAAAGTAACTGGTCTTAGATTTTCAGGGAGCCTGCGGTGATTGTGAGTAGGTAATCGAGATGAGCGAACATTGGGCTGATTGGATGATAATGAGAAGGTAATACATATTCTTCTCGGTTGGCACCCCTTACCGTGCAACTCCTTGTTAGAGGAGATAGAGATGATGGTCGTTTTTTTGGAGACCATTAACTGAGGTGGTACCGTGTTAAACTAGATTTAATGCCCTCACAGAGTTTTTCTCTGTGAGGTTTTTTTGTTTACTTTTAATTTTAAAGAAGTATTATTTCATTATTCAATGAAAGGTTGGGTATTTATGGATGCATTAAGCGATATTCGAATTGATATTGATAATATTGATAGACAGTTACTTCGACTACTGGCCCAACGTCAAATACTTGTGGAAAAGGCAGGACGGCTTAAACCCAAGGGAGACAAGGTTGCTGTCCAGGCTAGTGATCGTGTTGCCCAAGTGATAGCAAACCGTCGTAAGGAGGCACTAGAGCTTGGCTTATCTCCAGATGTGGCTGAAAGTGTTTGGAGAAGCATGATTAAAGCATTTATTGCTTTGGAAGAGAAAGTGAACAAAGAATAATATGGTGCCAATACATCCTATAAAGGAGCCTTGCATCAGTCTTATTACTCTCGATAAACCAGTTTGAAAGGAAATATTATGAGAAAAATTTTACCAGCCGATACCTTAACACCAATCTTGGCTTATATGCGTGTTCAGGGGGAACACAAGGTTATCCTTGAATCTATTCCTCGTGAGAAGGAAAATGCACGTTTTTCTATTGTTGCCTACAATCCGGTCTTTGAAGTAACCTTCAAGGATTGTGTTCTTTATGAAAACGGTAAGGCGATTGATCAAGATCCTTTCGAATACTTGGACCAAGTAACAGTCAAGGGCATCAAGTCTGACCTACCTTTCGCAGGTGGTGCTATCGGGTTTGCAGGCTATGACATGATTGGTCTCTATGAAAATATCGGTGAGATTCCAGAAGATACGATTGGGACACCTGATATGCATTTCTTCATCTATGAGTCTTATTTGATTTTTGACCATAAGAAGGAAAAGGTATATGTGGTTGAGGACAATATCTACTCTGGTCGTGACAACGATGCGGTGCGTCAAGCTCTTGGTCAGGTGGTAACCAATCTCCAGACTCAGGCACCAAACGAGTTTACACCTCAGGCCTTGCAAGCCTTGCAATTTTCAAATCATATCGAAAAAGAAGTCTTCATGGATATGGTGGGTAAGGCCAAGAAACTTATTCGTGAGGGAGATATGTTCCAATGTGTGCTTAGCCAACGTTTTTCAGCGGACTTTGAGGGAGATCCTTTAGATTACTACCGTAACTTGCGTGTGACCAACCCATCAAACTATCTTTATTTCTACGATTTTGGAGACTATCAGGTGATTGGTGCTAGTCCAGAGAGTTTGGTTTCAGTGAAGAATGGAGAGGTGGTAACCAATCCGATTGCTGGAACTCGCCCTCGTGGTGCCAATGAGGCTGAAGATGCTGCTTTGGCAGATGAACTCTCACATGATGTCAAAGAAACTGCGGAACACCGTATGTTGGTTGACTTGGGACGTAATGATATTGGTAAGATTGCTAAAAATGGTACGGTCAAGGTGACCAAGTATATGGAGGTTGAGTATTTCCGCTATGTGATGCACCTTACCAGTGTGGTTAAGGGACAACTCTTGCCGGAATTGACAGCACTAGATGCGCTAAAATCAACCCTACCAGCTGGAACCGTGTCAGGAGCACCTAAGATTCGTGCCATGCGTCGTATCTATGAGCTTGAGCAGGAAAAACGTGGTATTTATGCGGGAGCTATTGGTTATCTGTCTGCGACAGGAGATATGGACTTTGCCATTGCCATCCGTACCATGATTCTCAAAAATCAAAAAGCCTATGTTCAAGCAGGTGCAGGTGTTGTTTACGACAGTGTTCCTGAAAATGAATTTTACGAAACGATTAACAAGGCGAAAGCTATGACAAGAATAGGAGATGCCCAATGATTTTATTAGTTGATAACTATGACTCTTTTACCTATAATTTGGCACAATACCTAGGGACATTTACAGAGGTAAAGGTCTTGCGTAACGATGATGAGAACCTCTATGAAGAAGCAGAAAAAGCTGACGGGTTAGTCTTTTCACCGGGTCCAGGTTGGCCAGCTGATGCGGGTAAAATGGAAGCCTTGATCAAGGATTTCGCTGGTAAAAAACCGATGATGGGAATTTGCTTGGGGCATCAGGCTATTGCGGAAACTTTTGGTGGTAAACTTGGCTTGGCTAAGAATGTCATGCATGGGAAACAAAGTAACATCACTTTTGAAACGCCATCACCTATTTTCAAGGATATCGACAATGATGTCCCAATCATGCGTTACCATTCCATCGTTGTTGACCAAATGCCAGAGGGCTTTGATGTGACAGCTATTACAACTGATGATCAAGAAATCATGGCCATTCAGCATAAGGAGCTACCTATTTACGGTTTACAATACCACCCAGAAAGCATCGGAAGTCCAGATGGGCTTAAGATGGTTGAAAATTTCGTTAAAATCGTTGCAGGCTAGTTGGATAGTCTTTGGACTAGATTTGTCTACGCTCAAAACCTCTCGCGTGCATCAGATAACATTGAACAGTTTTTAAAAGGAAAACAGATATGAAAGAAATATTTCTACAAATCTCAAACCGCAAAGACTTGTCTCAAGACCAAGTCCAAGCAGTCTTTGACCGCATTCTCAAAAATGAAGTCTCAGAAAGCCAAATTGCTGCCTTCCTTATGGGGCTTAAGACTAAGGGGGAAACAGCAGATGAAATCACAGGTATCGTGCGTGCCCTCAAATCACATGCAACTGTCTTGCCTGAGACTTTCACAGATGCTATGTGTAACTGTGGAACTGGTGGGGACCAGTCTTATAGCTTTAACATTTCGACAACTGTTTGCTTTGTCCTAGCAGCAGGCGGTATTCGTATGGCCAAGGCTGGTAACCGTTCGATTTCCTCTAAATCTGGTTCAGCTGACGTCCTTGAAGCCCTTGGAATCAACGTTGCGGCATCGCCAGAAACCCTATCTAAAGCACTTGACGAGGTTGGTTTGGCCTTTATCTTTGCTCAAACCATGCATCCAGCTATGCGTTTTATCGGTCCAGCCCGCCAAGCTCTTGGGATTCCAACGATTATGAACTTGGTTGGGCCCCTTGCTAATCCGCTTGACCTAGAGACACAACTCATGGGGCTCTATCGTGTGGAATTGCAGGAGATTGTTGCTAATGCTATTCAACAGTTGGGACGTAAACGTGCGGTTATTATCACAGGTCCTGACAATATGGACGAAGCTGCCCTCTATGGCACCAACACCTACACCCTTTTGGAAGATGGTCACATCAGCCAGCACACTTTCACTTATGAAGATTTGGGTATGGAAAAGGTTGAGTTGTCTGATATCACAGGTGGCGATGCTAAGGAAAATGCAGAGATTCTCCTTAGTGTCTTGAAAAATGAAGCTAGTCCTTATCTTGAAACAACAGTGCTTAATGCAGGTCTTGGCTTCTTTGCCAATGGTAAGGTTGCGACCATTAAAGAGGGTGTTGAGCTTGCTCGTCAATTGATTGCGGATGGCTCAGCCCTAGAGAAACTTCGCCAACTCCAAGAGGTACAAGTATGAGTAAAGCCTTTCTCCCAACAATTTTAGAACAAAAAGAAAAAGAAGTGGCCCAGTTGGTCATGGAAGACTTGCAGCCCTTACGTAAGACCTATCGTCTTTATGATTTTCTCAAGTCAAATCAAAACAAGCTGCAAATTATTTCTGAAGTGAAAAAAGCTAGTCCAAGTATGGGTGATATTAACCTAGATGTGGATATTGTGGCTCAGGCCAAGACCTATGAGGAAAATGGCGCAGCCATGATTTCTGTTTTGACTGACGAAGTCTTCTTCAAGGGGGATATTTCCTATTTGAAAGAAATTTCGTCACAGGTGGCTATTCCAACCTTGGCTAAGGACTTCATTATTGATGAGAAACAGATTGTGCGTAGTCGTAATGCGGGTGCGACAGTCATTCTCTTGATTGTAGCGGCCTTGCCAGAGGCTCGCCTCAAGGAGCTCTACGATTTTGCGACAAGCCTTGGCTTGGAAGTCTTGGTTGAAACGCATAATCTGCCAGAATTGGAAGTTGCTCATCGTATTGGTGCTGAGATTATCGGCGTTAACAACCGTAATTTGGTCACTTTTGAGACAGATATCAACACCAGTCTTGAGTTATCAACGCATTTCAAGGACAAGCCTGTTTATATTTCTGAGTCGGCTATTTTTACAGGTCAGGATGCTGCCTTAGTTGCCCCATATTTTAATGGGATTCTAGTAGGAACTGCCCTTATGACAGCTGAAAATGTGGCTGAAAAGGTCAAGGAGTTGCAAATTGACAAAGGTTAAAATTTGTGGACTATCGACACCAGAAGCGGTAGCAACTGCAGTTGAAGCTGGTGCTGACTACATTGGCTTTGTGTTCGCCAAGAGCACGCGTCAAGTGAGTCTTGAACAAGCTCACGAGCTAGCTAAAGGGGTGACAGGCCAGACAAAAATCGTCGGTGTCTTTGTCTCACCAAGTCTTGAAGAACTGGAAGAAGCAATTGGTCAGGTTCCCTTAGATATCGTTCAGATTCATGGAACTTTTGATGAAGCTCTGATTCCAAAGATTTCAGTACCAGTTATTCGAGCTATTCAGATTTCGGATAGTGATTCTCAAGTCAAGAGCCAGGCGGATTATCTCCTCTTTGATGCTCCCATTGCTGGTAGTGGCCAGACCTTTGACTGGCAACTCTTGGCTGACAAGCAGATTGAGCAGGATTATTTTATCGCTGGTGGCTTAACTGTGGACAATGTGGCAGAGGCCAAGGAAACTTTCCAACCCTATGCCTTAGATGTGTCCTCAGGTGTCGAGACAGATGGTCACAAAGATTTAGACAAGATTAAAGCATTTATAGAAAGAGTGAAAGCATGACATATCAACAACCTGATGCAAAAGGATTTTACGGAAAATTCGGTGGTCAGTTCGTTCCAGAAACGCTGATGACAGCTGTTATTGAATTGGACAAGGCCTATCGTGAAGCCAAGGAGGATCCAAGTTTCCAAGCGGAATTGGATGACCTCCTCAAAAACTATGTGGGCCGTGAAACACCTCTTTACCACGCCAAACGTTTGACCGATTATATTGGTGGAGCGCAAATTTATCTTAAACGTGAGGACCTTAACCACACAGGTGCCCACAAGATTAATAATGCCCTTGGTCAAGTTTTGCTTGCCAAACGTATGGGCAAGAAGAAAATCATCGCTGAAACGGGTGCAGGTCAACACGGTGTTGCAACAGCGACAGCCGCAGCCCTTTTTGACATGGATTGTACAATCTATATGGGTGAAGAAGATGTTAAACGTCAGGCGCTTAACGTTTTCCGTATGGAATTGCTTGGTGCCAAGGTATTTAGCGTAACAGATGGTTCGCGCGTGCTTAAGGATGCTGTAAATGCAGCCCTTCGTGCTTGGGTTGCAGGTATCGAGGATACTCACTACATCATGGGTTCTGCCCTTGGTCCTGCACCATTCCCAGAAATTGTTCGTGACTTCCAATCTGTTATCGGTCGTGAAGCCAAACGCCAATATGCAGAGATTTCTGGCGGTAAATTGCCTGATGCTGTAATGGCTTGTATCGGTGGTGGTTCAAATGCTATCGGTATGTTCTACCCATTTGTTAATGATAAATCAGTAGCCATGTATGGTGCTGAGGCTTCTGGTTTGGGGCTTGATACTGAAAAACATGCCGCAACCTTTGCCAAAGGCCGTCCAGGTATCCTTCATGGAGCGCTTATGGATGTTCTCCAAGATGCTCATGGTCAAATCATGGAAGCCTTCTCTATCTCAGCTGGTCTGGACTACCCAGGGGTTGGTCCTGAGCACTGTTATTTCAACGAAATTGGACGTGCGACTTACGACTCTATCACAGATGAAGAAGCTCTCGAAGGTTTCAAACTTCTGTCACGTTTAGAAGGTATTATCCCAGCTCTTGAGTCTAGCCATGCCATTGCACTTGCGCAAAAAGTGGCAGCTAAGATGTCGCCAGACCAAAGCCTCATCGTCTGCCTCTCAGGTCGTGGGGACAAGGACGTTATGCAGGTTAAAGAACGTTTCGAAGCTGAAGCAGAAGGGAAATAAACCATGACAAAAACACTAACAAAACACCTACAAGCTATCAAAGACAGTAAACGCGGTATTTTCGTACCTTATATCATGGCTGGTGACCACGCTAAAGGTCTAGATGGACTCTTTGAGACTATCGCTCTCTTAGAAAATAGTGGTGTCTCAGCTATTGAGGTGGGTATTCCATGGTCAGACCCTGTGGCCGATGGTCCCGTTATTGAATTAGCAGGACAACGTAGTTTGGCTAAAGATGTGACTTTGACAGCTATTATCAAGAAGCTTCAAGAACAAAAAACTCAGGTACCTTTGGTTATCATGACCTACATCAACCCAGTTTATCAATATGGTATCGAAGCCTTTGTTAAGGATCTTGCAGAGACATCTGTCAAGGGGCTCATTATTCCTGATTTGCCAGACGAACACGCTGACTTTATCACCCCTTATTTGAAAGACAGTGATATTGCTCTCGTGCCTTTAGTAAGCTTGACTACAGGTATTGACCGTCAGAAACAGTTGATTGATGGTGCAGAAGGTTTTATCTACGCTGTTGCCATCAATGGCGTTACTGGTAAGACTGGTAATTACCGTGATGACCTTGATAAACACTTGGCTAACTTGACTGCGCATGCTGACATTCCAGTTCTCACAGGTTTCGGTGTGTCAACAGAGGAAGACATCAAACGTTTTAACGCTGTGTCAGACGGTGTTATCGTGGGATCAAAAATTGTCCGTGACCTCCACGACGGTAAGGAAGAAGAAGTCGCTGAATTTGTTACATTCGGTTCACACTTTGAAAAATAGCAGATGATACTCTCCAGAAATGGGGAGTATTTCTAGTATATTATAGTTGATTACTATTCTTATGAAAAAAATCATGTCGTTATGATTAAGAACTCTATTATTATGGTAGAATATGTCTGTAAAAAATAATTATGGAGAAAATTATGGAAATAACAGTTAGTGATAATACTTATTATTCAATAAAAGCACGTAGTCAAACTGGTATCCAACAACCAAGCTGGGTGATAGAGGACGGAGTTATTAATATTGGAAGTAAGATTAGTTTTAGAAATGTTGATACTGTAGGGTTACCAATTTTATATGCTACGGTAAATGATTTTGAATTGTGGGACGATGGTTATTGGTACATGGTTTATTTTGTTCTTGATTAAGGGAAGTTAATTATTAACTTTATTCAGTTTGTAGGGAAATGCTAGTTTAAGATATCAATATCAAATAAGCTGAGAATAAGATACGAGGAATGATACATGTTAAGTGAAGTGCGGATAACTAATTTATTTGGAAAAGAACTAGTTAATATAGACTTTTCAAAGAGGTCAGTTATTATTACTGGTGATAATGGTAATGGAAAAACAACAATATTGAATACCATTTATAATAGTCTTACTGGTAATTATTCAGTTTCAGATTTAAAGTATAATACTATTAAAATAAAGTTCGATTCTGATTTAAAATATATGAAATGTATTTTTGTAAAGAAATCTTCAGACGAAAATGGAGAGAAAATCAAAATAAAATATCTAAGTGAAAATCAGTCTTTGATAGTAAACTTAAGAGTTTCAAAGATGAAAAAAATAATTATCTTAGAAAAGATAGTAAAAAAACAGAATCGTATATCAAATACATTATTTGAAGAAAAAGGACCCGAAAATCAGTTGATACCTTCTGGACAAGAAGTAAGTATAGTAAATTTAATGGATTTGATAGATGAAGATGATGATTTTAGTAAGAAACTAAAAGAGATAAACAAATCGTTATTATACTTTCCAACATATAGGCGTATTGATTTAGATATAGAGTCTTATTATTCTAGCTTATATGATGGTCCAATAATGGCTTTATTACAACGAGAACAACGTGAGAAAAAGAAAAAATTTGGAATAAGTGATAGACGAGTAATAGGAATGTCAAACTCTGATATTGAGGAAATATTGAAAGAATATTCAAGGACGTTAAATGAAGTTTCATCAAACAGCCTTGATATTCTTTTTAGAGATTTCACTAAAAGTACAATGATGAAAATGGGCGAATCTTTAGGAAATATTAGAGTATCTAATTTTACAAAAAATATTAAGACATTAGAACAATTGAAAAGTATCAACGATATTTTGGAACTAAATATTTCTACTGATACATTACAGGAAATTTCATCTCAGTATGAAAAAAATATTAAACTTTTAGATGAAATAAGGAGTAATGATAATAATGTAAATGCAGAGGATCGCGACAGATTATTCGAAGCCGTGCTAGCCCTGCCTCTCATGCAAGTAATTCAGGATCTTCAGACGGAGTATTCTAAATATAATAATAAAATAACGGAAGAATTAACTAGTTACAATTATATATCAGAAAATTTAAAGGACTTTTCTGGTAATAAATTAAAATTAATCAAAACAGAATTGAATGAATTTGAGTTTCAAAAAGTTGGAACTCAAATTAATTAATTTTCGGATTTCTCAACAGGAGAAAAGCAGTTAATAACATTTTTAGTTTATTCTGCAATTGAATTACCTAAAACTACCCCAGCATTAGTAATTATTGATGAGCCAGAACTATCTCTTCATGTAAAGTGGCAAAATAAACTATTGAAAAATTTGTTGAAAAAATCTAATCTTCAAGTCTTATCAGCCACGCATTCTCCATATATTATTAATAGGTCGGTAGATTCATTAGTAGTTAGAAAGGTGTAAGAATGATGTCAGTAAATACTATTGAGATTGGTAGTGGAATTCCTGATACGATTGAGAATGACATGAATGCTGAAGAATATTTTGATTTTTCTAGACCACAAAAAATATTAATAGTTGAAGGTAATACTGACAAACAAGCTTTAGAAAATTACTTCAGTATTAATAAAATAAATTTCGATTTTGAGATAAAAACATCAGAAATAGAGGAGAGTAAATCTGGAAAGAAAATTGCTTTAGAATACTATTCGAAAAATAAAGAGACTCAGGATATTCGTTTATTAATTGATAGAGATTATGATTTTTTGTGTTCATCAAATTGTTTTAATAGCGATATCTTTTATTATGATTATTACGAGTTAGAAAATTATATATTTGAAGAAAATGTTATAAGACTTGTGCTAATTTCGCACAAAGTAAGAATAGATAAGGTTGAGGAAATCGTTAATTTTTTAATGTCAAGTATCTCAGATTTATTAGATCCTTTAATCACTTGTTCTAAACTACGTATTTTTAGAGAATTACATAAAAATTATAAAACTACATTTCAGTTATCTACAGAGGCAATACATAAATATGCTTATTTTGTGAAACATCTAAATATCATAGGATGTTTAATTGGAAAAGATCCTAAAATAGCTGGCGATACGTTTAAAGATAGGATTGAAAAATATTTGAAATATGAGTTAAAATCAATTGATAGGGACTTATATGATAAAATAAATAACCAGTTTGAAAGTCTAGCAATTAATTACCCCAATTCATTATTTGAATTTTTTAGATATTTTTTTAAAGGAAAAGATTGTATAAAATTCTTTCCGATCCTGTTAAAAGAAGCTAATATTTTTGATGGTAATCTAAACGAGTTTTCTTCATCAAAATTATTAAATAATTATATTTATACGTCTAAATTATATAAAAAAAGGTTAATGAAGTTTGTAATTCATTCAGAGTTTGACAATATAATAAATATGATATATCCCTCTTAAACATCTTTTAGTGAACTGTATCCAAAAAGTTAGATTTTCTCTGTATATTTTTTGGGGAGCAGTACATATTTAGGAGGTGTTTTTTATTGAAAAACAAATCTACAAATGTAGACAAAACTCTTGACACGTTTTTGTGATAGCGTTAAAATAAATCTACAAACGTAAACGAATGGCGACATTCAGAAAGGAGTTATCATGCTGACAATTTCATCTGCGGAATGGGAAGTCATGCGAGTGCTCTGGGCTAAGGGGCAAGCGACTTCTTCAGAGATTATAGCGATTCTAGCTAAGAAGCTAGACTGGTCGGCTTCGACAGTTAAGACCTTGCTTGGACGTTTGGCGGACAAGGGTTACCTAACCAGTCAGCGTCAAGGACGAGGGTTTATCTATCAAGCCAGCTTGGGTGAAGATGAAGCGAATTTTCAAGCTTTAGAGGCTGTTTTTGACAAGATTTGCTTGACCAAACACAGCGATTTGTTGGGGCAACTTATCGAGAAGACACCCATGACGCAAGCTGATGTGGATAAGTTACAGGCCTTGCTTCTAGCAAAAGAACCTGTGGATCAGGTGGTGTGTGACTGTGTGCCTGGCCAATGCGCCTGTGGGCATCATATGGAGGTGATATAGGAATGGCAAAAGAAACCTTTGTGGTTAATGGGATGACCTGTGCATCCTGTGTAGCCAATGTTGAAAATGCTGTTAATAAGTTGGATGGTGTGGACAAGGCTGTGGTCAACCTAACCACCGAAAAAATGTCTGTGGATTATGCTGGGGATAAGGTCAGTCCAGAAGCTATTGAAAAGGCTGTGGCTGACGCTGGTTATGAAGCTGAAGTCTACAATCCAGATACAGCTAAGAGTCAGGAAGAACGTGAAGAAGACAAGATTCACAAGGTGCGTGAGCGTCTCATTTGGTCATCAATCTTCACCGTTCCCCTCTTTTATCTAGCTATGGGTCCAATGGTCGGTCTACCTGTGCCAAACTTCTTGTCTCCTCATCATGCAGCCTTGACTTATGCCTTGGTTTTGCTAGTTTTGACAGTGCCCGTCATGTGGTTAGGCCGTTCTTTCTATAGTAATGGTTTTCGTACCTTGGCCAAGGGCCACCCGAACATGGATGCCTTGGTAGCCTTGGCAACTTCGGCGGCCTTCCTTTATAGTCTTTATGGTACCACATTTCTTTGGGGCATGCCCATCACGCCCACCAACTTTATTTCGAGTCGGTGGCTGTTATCTTGACCCTGATTACTCTTGGTAAGTACTTTGAAACCCTCTCTAAGGGTCGAACTTCAGAAGCTATTAAGAAACTTATGCACTTGTCAGCCAAGGAAGCAACTGTCCTTCGTGATGGTAAGGAAGTCAAGCTTCCTGTGGATAAGGTTGTTCTTGGTGACCATATTGTGGTCAAACCTGGGGAAAAGATAGCCGTGGATGGTCGAGTGATTTCTGGTAGCTCTGCTATTGATGAGAGTATGCTTACAGGTGAGTCACTTCCTATTGAAAAATCTGCTGGTAAGCCAGTTTTTGCAGGTTCTATTAATGGTCAGGGTAGCTTGATTTATGAAGCTGAAAAGATTGGTAAGGACACCTTGCTTTCCCAAATTATCAAATTGGTTGAGGATGCCCAACAAACCAAGGCACCGATTGCCAAGATTGCCGATCAGGTATCAGCGGTCTTTGTTCCCGTTGTCATGGCTATCGCTCTTGTTTCAGGTCTCTTCTGGTACTTTATCATGGGACAAACCTTTACCTTCGCTATGACAGTAGCAGTCAGCGTCTTGGTTATTGCTTGTCCATGTGCATTGGGACTTGCGACCCCAACAGCCATCATGGTTGGTACAGGCCTTGGTGCTGAACACGGTATTCTCTACAAGCGAGGAGATGTGCTTGAGTTAGCCCACAAGGCTGACGTCCTCGTTTTTGACAAGACAGGAACCATTACTCAGGGGAAACCTCAGCTCGTTTCTAGCTATACTTATGGCAATAGCAGAGCAGCCTTGCAGCTTTTGGCATCCTTGGAAGCCAAGTCTGAACACCCTTTGGGTCAAGCCATCCTTGTGGCAGCAGAAAATGCTAACTTGGACTTGTTGGAGATGGACAATTTCTCAAGTTTGACTGGACGAGGACTAACTGCAAGCTATGCAGGAAAAACTTATCTAGCTGGGAATCAAACCCTTATGGCTGATGAAAAAGTCGACTTGACTTCAGCACAAGCTGATTTCCAAAGCTTGACAGCTGATGGTCAGACACCAATTTTCCTAGCTGAAGATAGTAAGTTAATCGGACTTTTTGGTGTAGCTGATCAGGTTAAAGCAGATAGTGCTGATATGGTGGCAGCTCTTCATCAAATGGGCAAGGAAGTCATCATGTTGACTGGTGATAATGACCAAACAGCCCAAGCCATCGCTCAAAAGGTTGGTATCAAGCGTGTTATCAGTCAAGTGCTTCCGCAAGAGAAATCTAGGGTGATTAGCGACCTTCAGGCAGAAGGAAAATCAGTCATCATGGTTGGTGATGGTATCAATGATGCCCCAGCTCTTGCGACTGCTGATATAGGTATTGCCATGGGTTCAGGGACAGATATTGCCATGGAAAGTGCCGATATGGTCCTTATGAAACCAAATCTCATGGATGTCGTTAAGGCTCTGAAAATCAGTCAAGCAACTATCACGACGATTAAAGAGAACCTCTTCTGGGCCTTTATCTACAATATCCTGTCTATCCCAGTGGCCATGGGTGTCCTCCACCTCTTTGGTGGCCCGCTTCTTGACCCAATGATTGCAGGACTGGCCATGAGCTTTAGCTCTGTCTCCGTCGTTCTCAATGCTCTACGACTCAAACGTCGCAAAGTCTAAGCGTCAGTTACTTAAAACTCCCGCCACTTAAGCTGTGTATCAAAAAATAATTAAAGAAAAGGAAGAAAGAAAAATGACAAAAACATATAATATTACAGGAATGAAATGCCAAGGCTGTGTCAACACCGTTACCAAAAAACTCTCTGCTGTTAAAGGCGTTGAGAATGTTAAAGTTGACCTCGAAAACAAACAAGTCACTATTGAAGGTAAACCATGGAAGTGGTCTCTCAAACGTGCCCTCAAAGGCACTAAGTTCGAACTTGGTGATGAAATTTAAGACAGGAAAAAAACAGCTATCAGGCTGTTTTTTTCTACCCATAATCTTTTTGAAAATCCCTTCCTTTTGTGATATGATTAAAGTAATTATGTTCTCAAAATTGAGACTAGAAAATCAAGAAAAGAAAACGGTATACCTATGTCTAAACAAACCCTTATCCTTCTCTACGGTGGACGTTCAGCAGAACGTGAAGTGTCTGTGCTCTCAGCTGAGAGTGTTATGCGTGCGGTGGATTACAGCGCATTTGAGGTTAAAACCTACTTTATCACTCAGTCTGGTGATTTTATCAAAACACAAGAATTTACAGAAACACCAGGTGATGACGAGAAGCTCATGACTAATGACACAGTTGTGGCTAGTCAGGCTATCAAACCAAGCGATATTTATGAAGAAGGCGCTGTGATATTCCCAGTTCTTCATGGTCCTATGGGTGAGGATGGTTCTATCCAAGGTTTCCTCGAAACCCTCAAATTGCCATATGTGGGTACTAATGTTCTTTCTTCAAGTGTGGCTATGGACAAGATTATGACCAAGCATATTCTTGAAGTTGCTGGTGTGCCTCAGGTTGCCTACACAGTCTTCATCGAGGGTGAAGATTTGGAAGTAGCAGTAGCTGAAACGCTTGAAAAATTGACCTTCCCAGTGTTTGTCAAACCTGCTAACATGGGGTCATCTGTTGGGATTTCTAAAGCTGAAAATGAAGCAGAGCTTCGTGCAGCGATTGATTTGGCTCTCAAATATGATAGTCGTATCTTGATTGAGCAAGGTGTGGTTGCCCGAGAAATCGAGGTTGGTATCCTTGGCAATACAAATGTCAAAACGACTGATCCAGGTGAAGTAGTCAAAGATGTGGCTTTCTATGACTATCAAGCCAAGTACATTGACAATAAGATTACCATGGACATCCCAGCTCACGTGCCTGCAGAAGTCATGACGCAAATGCGTGCTTATGCGGCCAAGGCCTTCCGTGCTCTCGGTGGTTGTGGTCTTGCCCGCTGTGATTTCTTCCTGACAGAGGATGGATCCATCTACCTTAACGAGCTCAACACCATGCCAGGTTTTACTCAATGGTCTATGTACCCACTTCTTTGGGAAAATATGGGACTTTCTTACTCAGACCTTATCAAGGAATTGGTGGCCTTGGGACAAGAAATGTTCGACAAACGTGAAAGCCATTTGATTTAAGAAATAGTATCTAGAACACAAACATCTTAGTCTCGGAGAAATCTCTGAGACTAAGGTGTTTTTTTTCTTTACAGAAATCCAGTTTTTATTTATATCTTTTCTTTATCACCTCGATAAAAAATACATATTATCCAAATAATCTAACAGGTGGTAGAATAAATCTAACGTTTCAAATGAAATAAAGCAATTCGTTCGTGTTTGATGAAGATTTGCATGTCGCGATGATTATCAGAGGCGAGTGAAGGTCAAAGGGCTAGAAGTAGATGGCAGTCAGCAAGTGTTGACGAAATTTTACACGCCCTTTGTATCTTGTAGAATTGAACATAGGCTAAATTCCTAGAACAAAAGATAGACTTCCTAGTGTGCCAGCACACGTCGTCAGTTTCCTATTTGTTTTACGGAATTTTACACGCCTTTTGTATCTTAAATGAGGAGGTAAGTTTTGGACTGGTCCATTGTTCAACAGTATTTGCCCTTTTATCAGAAGGCATTCTTTTTAACTTTACATATTGCCGTTCTGGGGATTCTTGGTTCCTTCCTTTTGGGCTTGGTGGTGAGTGTTATTCGTCATTACCGAGTGCCGATTTTGAGTCAGCTTTCGACGGCTTATATTGAGTTATCTCGTAATACGCCGCTCTTGATTCAGCTTTTCTTTCTCTACTTTGGCTTGCCTCGTATAGGTTTGGTTCTATCGTCAGAGGCTTGTGCTGTGGTAGGTTTGATTTTCTTGGGTGGTTCCTATATGGCGGAGTCCTTCCGAAGTGGCCTAGAGGCTGTTAGTGAGACCCAGCATGAAGTGGGGTTGTCTATTGGTTTGACGCCATTCCAAGTCTTTCGCTATGTGGTCCTTCCTCAGGCAGTGGCTGTGGCGCTTCCGTCATTTAGTGCTAACGTCATCTTCCTTATCAAGGAAACGTCAGTATTCTCAGCGGTAGCCTTGGCGGATTTGATGTATGTGGCCAAGGATTTGATTGGTCTTTACTACGAAACCGATGTAGCTCTAGGTATGTTGGTGGTGGCTTATCTCTTGATGTTGCTGCCGATTTCTCTAGTCTTTAGTTGGATTGAAAGGAGGTTACGCTATGCAGGATTCGGGCTTTCAGGTTCTTCTTCAGGGGAATAATTTCCTACGTATCTTACAAGGTTTAGGCGTAACTATTGGAATTTCCATCGTCTCGGTTCTTCTGTCCCTTTTACTAGGAACACTTTTTGGGATTGTCATGACTTCGAAGTCTAAGATTATTCGTTTCTTGTCACGTATTTATCTGGAATTTATTCGTATCATGCCCCAGTTGGTCTTGCTCTTTATTGTTTATTTTGGTCTGGCTAGGAACTTTAACATCAATATCTCAGGCGAGCTATCGGCTATTATCGTCTTTACCCTTTGGGGAACGGCTGAGATGGGTGATTTGGTGCGTGGGTCAATCACGTCGCTACCTAGACACCAGTTTGAGAGCGGAAGGGCCCTTGGCTTGACCAATGGGCAACTCTATACCTATGTGATTATTCCACAAGTCTTGCGTCGCTTGTTGCCTCAGGCTATTAACCTGGTGACACGGATGATTAAGACGACGTCCTTGGTGGTTTTGATTGGCGTGGTTGAGGTGACCAAGGTTGGTCAGCAGATTATCGACAGTAACCGCCTGACTATTCCAACAGCTTCTTTCTGGATTTATGGCACGATTTTGATTCTTTATTTTGCCATTTGTTACCCAGTATCTAAGCTGTCTACTTATCTTGAAAATCGTTGGAGGAATTAAGATGACAGAAAGCATTTTACAAATCAAGGATTTGAAAAAGTCCTTTGGGGACAATGAGATTCTCAAAGGCATCTCCTTGGATGTTAAACAAGGTGAAGTCGTTGTTATCCTGGGTTCCTCAGGTTGTGGGAAATCGACCTTGCTACGTTGCATCAATGGCTTGGAGACGATTCAAGGAGGCGATATTCTCCTTGATGGCAAGTCTATCACTGGCAGTAAGAAGGATTTCCACTTGATTCGTCAGAAAATCGGAATGGTCTTTCAAAGTTATGACCTCTTTCCACATCTGGACATCCTACAAAATCTGATCTTGGGTCCAGTCAAAGCTCAAGGACGTAACAAGGAAGAAGTCATTGCGGAGGCTGAGAGACTTTTGGACCGTGTGGGACTTCTGGACAAGAAGCATAGCTTCGCACGACAACTGTCAGGTGGTCAAAAGCAGCGTGTGGCAATTGTCCGCTCCCTACTTATGCATCCTGAAGTTATCCTCTTTGACGAGGTGACGGCTTCGCTTGACCCTGAGATGGTTCGTGAGGTTCTGGAATTGATTAACGACCTCGCTCAAGAAGGACGTACCATGTTGATTGTGACCCATGAGCTTCAGTTTGCGCGTGCCATCGCTGACCGTATTATCTTTATGGATAAGGGAGTCATCACTGAGGAAGGTACTGCTGAAGAATTCTTCAATCATCCAAAGACACAACGGGCTCAAGAGTTCCTCAATGTCTTTGATTTCAGTCAGTTTGGTGCCTATTTGTAACCCATTGTTTTTAGTAAAAATATAATATTTTAGGAGATATTTATGAAATTAACAAAGAAAATTTTTGCCCTATTAGCCCTCGTCTTTGCCTTGGTGGCAGTGACTGCTTGCTCAAGTAACAGTAGCTCTGGTAAATCAACAGCCAAAGCACGTACCATCGAAGAAATTAAGAAGAGTGGTGAACTCCGTATCGCCGTCTTTGCGGACAAGAAACCTTTCGGTTATGTAGATAACAAGGGTGCTTACCAAGGTTACGATATTGAACTTGGGAACCGTTTGGCCAAAGACTTGGGTGTAAAACCTAAATACGTTTCAGTAGATGCGGCCAACCGTGCAGAATTCTTGATTTCAAACAAGGTAGATATTACCCTTGCCAACTTTACAGTAACTGATGAACGTAAGAAACAAGTGGACTTCGCCCTTCCTTACATGAAAGTCTCAATCGGTGTGGTGTCACCTAAAGACAAGGTCATTAAGGACGTTAAAGAGCTTGAAGGTAAGACTTTGATTGTTACTAAGGGAACAACTGCTGAAACTTACTTTGAAAAGAACTACCCAAATATCAAATTGCAAAAGTATGACCAATATAGCGATGCTTACCAAGCCCTCCTTGATGGTCGTGGCGATGCCTTCTCAACTGATAATACAGAAGTTCTTGCTTGGGCTCTAGAAAATAAAGGTTATGAAGTAGGAATCACATCACTTGGTAACCCAGATACCATTGCCCCAGCCGTTCAAAAAGGTAACAAAGAACTCCTTGACTTTATCAATAAAGACATTAAGAAACTTGGTAAAGAGAATTTCTTCCACAAAGATTATGAAAAAACACTTCGTCCAACTTACGGTGATGCAGCTAAAGCTGATGACCTCGTGGTTGAAGGTGGCGAAGTGAAATAAGACTGACAGCCTTCGTAAGAGGCAAGTCTTGCTTAATGAGAATAAAACAACCACCCCGTGGCTATCTAGCTTAGCTAGAAGCAGGGATGGTTTTTCTTGTTTTAGGGTGATTTTTTTCTCACTTTTTGCTTTTTATGTTTCTCCAACAAATGACAATACATGACAAGAAAAGGGCTCCCATCATTCCCCAAAAAAGAAATGGTTCAATATAATCAAAAAAAGTTTTGCGTTCACCATAGACCGAGGTAGAGCCATCTTTCCAAGTAATGGTTTTGTCCCTATCATCAATCCTTTTGTAGGACTCACCATTATAAGTCAAATAATGATCCTTCCGTACATACATATTCAAATAGTTATGGCCGTTCTTTGTGGGAAGGTCTGAGAACAGACTTTCCTTGGCGTAAACTTCAATGTAGAGGGTACCATCCTCGAAGCGTTTAATATCATCGATGCGTGCATTTTTAATGAGGACATTTCCATCTTGAACAATATCCCAATCACGCTTACTTCCTTTGCGCCCTCTTTCGTAGGATATGGCAAGCTGATGATTTTCAGATTTCCACAGACCATAGATACTGTCTTTATAAACATTATGATCAAAGAAAATCATATAGACGATGAAAATCGGTATCGTGAGTAAGAAACATATCATAAACACATTGACTAGACGGTCTGTAAATTTATCCAAGCGTGCTCGCCATCCGGTTTTGCGTTTTTGTTCTTTTCGATATGCTTTTTGTGAATGATACTTTCGATTGAGTTTCTTTCGGTCAGCGTATTTTCTTTTTGATTGGTGTCTCACTTAGTTTTTCTCTCCTCTTTTGCCGAGCCTCTAAAATAACAATAAAGAAGCCCAGTCCCAGAATTCCACGATAGATAGTTTGAACAATTGTAGAGAGCTTGGTTTTCCGTTCACCATAAGGGCTGGTGGAACCATCTTTCCAAGTGATGGACTTGTTTCCAGAATTGATACGCTTGTAGGACTCACCGTCATAGGTAAGATAATTGTTTTTGCGAAGATAGAAATCCATATAGCTGAAGCCGTCCTTGGTGGGTAGGTCTGTCAGGTAGCCTTCCACAGTGTAGAGCTCCATGTGAAGAGTTCCGTCATTAAGCCGTTTGACCGGGCGAGTTCTAGCAGCATAGATAATATACTTACCATCCTGTACGACTTGCCAGTCGATATTTCCTCGTTTCCGAATATGCTTATAGGAAATCGCTAACTTATGATGATCAGACTGCCAGAGACCATATATGTTATCTTCATTGACTGTATAATGATCATAATAATAAAAACCACCATACAGCAGTGCCAGTAGCACTAAGATAATCAATTCAGCTGTTGGCTCTAGTAGGATGAACTTTCTCCAATTAAAACGCCATCCTTTAGGTTCTTCGATACTTTGACAGTCGCTTTTTATGGTTTCCTCTCCCTTAGAGAGGTTGACTAATTTTTTCTTTGTCATGCCTAATCCTTTCATCAACCATTGTAACAAATTCATCTCCCAAGCAAAAGCTAGCCTGATTTGTGATATAATTGGGAGTGATTGTAGACAAGGAAATCTTATTTCTTGCCAGACTTGTAAAAATAAAACAGAGGATTTTAAGATGAAACTGACACTCCATGAAATTGCCAAGGTTGTTGGCGCTAAAAATGATGTCACAGCCTATGAAGATGTTGCCATTAACCAGATTGAGTTTGATAGCCGTAAGATTACAGCGGGTGACCTCTTTTTACCACTAAAAGGTGCGCGTGATGGGCATGATTTTATCCAAACAGCCTTTGACAATGGTGCCCTAGCGACATTCACAGAAAAAGAATTACCAGCTGATCAAGTCCACATCCTAGTTGATGACGCTCTTGAAGCCTTTCAAAAACTAGCTGCCTACTATCTTGAAAAGACTGAGGTTGATGTTATTGCTGTGACTGGTTCTAATGGTAAGACAACAACCAAGGACATGATTCATGATATCTTGGCAACAACCTATCGTACTTACAAAACCCAAGGCAATTACAACAATGAGATTGGTCTTCCTTATACAGCCCTCCACATGCCTGATGATACTGAGAAAATCGTCCTTGAGATGGGGCAAGACCACATGGGAGACATTCACCTCTTGTCAACCCTGGCTAAGCCAAAAACAGCCGTTGTTACCTTAATCGGAGAGGCTCATTTGGAATTCTTCGGTAGCCGTGACAAGATTGCCCAAGGTAAAATGCAAATGCAAGACGGTATGCCTGATGGTAGCCTCTTGCTTGTGCCAAGTGATCCTATCGTAGATCCTTTCTTGCCAAGCAATCTTGAAGTGGTACGCTTTGGGGATGGTGCGGAGCTTACAGTCTCTGAGTTGACAGAATTCAAGGACCATCTCACCTTTTCAACAAACTTCCTAGACGGACAAGTTACCTTGCCAGTCACTGGAAAATACAATGCCACAAATGCCATGGTTGCTGCCTATGTGGCTAAACACTTGGGTGTAACTGAGGAAAATATCCTCTCAGCTCTTGCCAACTTGCAGCTTACAAAAAACCGTACCGAATGGAAAAAAGCAGCCAACGGTGCCGATATCCTTTCAGACGTTTACAATGCCAATCCAACAGCCATGAAGCTCATTTTGGAGACCTTCTCAGCCATTCCTAAGAATGAAGGAGGCAAGAAGATCGCTGTCCTAGCTGATATGAAAGAACTCGGTGAACAGTCTGTTCAACTTCACACACAGATGATTCTCAGCCTGACACCAGATGCTATTGATACGGTGATTTTCTACGGTGAAGACATTGCAGAATTGTCACAACTTGCTAGTCAAATGTTCCCACTTGGTCATGTTTATTATTTCAAGAAAACAGCTAACGAAGACCAATTTGACGCTATGGTCAAGCAAATCAAAGAAAGCCTGGGCGAGCACGATCAAATCTTGCTCAAAGGCTCTAACTCTATGAACCTAGCCAAGGTTGTAGAAGAACTCCAAGCTAAGAATTAAGTTCTCTAACCTGCTCTCCAAGCAGGTTTTTGCTTTACCCTGAAATTTGATATAATAGCAGGCATAGTAATTTCAGCAGGAGAAGAGAATGAAGGAATTTTTGACAACCACCCAAACTCATCCACCCCAGATACCTTTGCCCTATTATTTGCTTATGCTTTTGGCAATGGTACTTCTGAGTTACTTGAGTTGGCGTTGGTATAAGAATAAGATATGGCGTTGGACCTTTCTCATTATCCAAGCCATTCAACTCTTTGCCCTATACACTTGGTACCTCTGGCAGGGCTTCCCACTTTATATTAGTCTGCCCCTGTACCATTGTCGTATGGCCATGTTTACTGTTCTCCTCTTGAAAAATAGCAGGATAAAGAGCTATTTCGCTATTATGGGAGTTGTTGGGACCTACTGTGCATTGATTTATCCAGTATTTGATCCCTATGAGTTTCCTCATATCACAGGCTTTTCTTTCCTAATTGGCCACTATGCCCTACTGGTCAATAGCCTGAATGTAATTTTTAATAGTTATAAAACTCATCCCATCAGCCAGCGGCTGATTGTCGTGGCCACCTTATTACTGAATTTAGCTTTGGTAATCGTTAATCAGACTATCGGTGGAAACTATGGCATGCTTAAACACACGCCATTTATTATGGGAACTCCCTTATTTGTCAAATACCTTGCTGTTTCAGGAGCTCTGATTATTCTCATGATAATCATGAAAAAAGGTCTGGAGCATTTTGAAGACAAATATTAAATAAATGAAGAAACACGCTATCAGAAAGTTGATAGCGTGTTTTTTCATTTATTTGTTTTATTCTAACACAAAACGCTTTCAGAATTGCTTTCACACTGTAATTTGGATATAATAAAGGAGCTGTGCCTGCGAGAATTATCGCAAGCCTCGACAACAAATGTAGACCAAAAAAGAGAAAAATTTTCTGAAAGAAGTGCTACAACTATCTTACTTTTCGATCTGGTAAAAACCGATGACTGTCAGTTCCTATTGAGCATGGAAGTTTTACTATTCCTAAGGAAGCTGCTGAAGTCCGATACCGCTACGGAAAAGTATCAAAAAGATTATTTTTAAAGAAGAAAGAAAACTATGAGTATCCAAGACGAAATCAAAAAACGCCGTACTTTTGCCATCATCTCTCACCCCGATGCTGGTAAAACAACAATCACTGAACAATTGCTTTACTTTGGGGGTGAAATCCGTGAAGCTGGTACCGTAAAAGGTAAGAAAACCGGAAACTTTGCTAAATCAGACTGGATGGATATCGAGAAACAACGTGGTATCTCAGTAACCTCATCTGTGATGCAGTTTGACTATGCCGGCAAACGTGTCAATATCCTTGATACCCCAGGGCACGAGGACTTCTCAGAAGATACCTACCGTACCCTTATGGCGGTCGACGCTGCCGTCATGGTCGTTGACTCAGCCAAAGGTATCGAGGCCCAAACCAAAAAACTTTTCGAAGTTGTTAAACACCGTGGTATTCCTGTCTTCACCTTCATGAACAAATTGGACCGTGATGGACGTGAGCCACTCGACCTCTTGGAAGAGTTGGAAGAAGTGCTTGGTATTGCCAGCTACCCAATGAACTGGCCTATCGGTATGGGTAAAGCCTTCGAAGGACTTTACGACCTCTATAACGAACGCTTGGAGCTTTACAAGGGTGACGAGCGCTTTGCCAAGATTGAAGATGGTGATACCCTTTTTGCCAACAACCCATTCTATGAGCAAGCTAAAGAAGATATCGAACTCTTGACAGAAGCGGGTAATGAATTTTCTGAAGAAGCTATTTTAGCTGGTGAATTGACGCCGGTCTTCTTCGGTTCTGCCCTCACTAACTTTGGGGTTCAAACCTTCCTTGATACCTTCCTCAAATTTGCGCCAGAACCACATGGCCACAAGACAGTTGATGGCGACGAGATTGATCCTCTTAACAAGGATTTCTCTGGTTTTGTTTTCAAAATCCAAGCCAACATGGACCCACGTCACCGTGACCGTATTGCCTTTGTTCGTATCGTGTCTGGTGAATTCGAGCGTGGTATGAGTGTTAACCTAACCCGTACAGGTAAGGGAGCGAAGCTCTCTAACGTTACTCAGTTTATGGCCGAGTCTCGTGAAAATGTTGAAAATGCCGTGGCAGGAGACATTATCGGGGTTTACGACACAGGAACTTATCAGGTTGGTGATACCCTTACTGTAGGTAAAAACAAATTTGAATTTGAGCCACTACCAACCTTTACGCCAGAGTTGTTCATGAAAGTTTCTGCTAAAAACGTTATGAAACAGAAGTCCTTCCACAAAGGAATTGAACAATTGGTGCAAGAAGGAGCCATCCAGCTTTACACCAACTACCAAACAGGTGAATACATGCTTGGTGCCGTTGGTCAACTTCAGTTTGAAGTTTTCAAACACCGTATGGAAAATGAATACAATGCTGAAGTCGTTATGACACCAATGGGTAAAAAGACTGTGCGTTGGATCCAACCTGAGGACCTTGATGAACGCATGTCATCAAGTCGAAATATCTTGGCTAAAGACCGCTTTGACCAACCAGTCTTCCTCTTTGAAAATGACTTTGCCCTCCGTTGGTTTGCGGATAAATATCCAGATGTAACATTGGAAGAGAAGATGTAATACGGCACAAAAGATGACGATTTTAAATCGTTCATCTTTTGACGCTAGCCCCTATCTTGTGGCTAGCTAGCCGTCTGACTTCGTGTCGTAATATGTTATGAAAACAAGAAAAACCATAGGACTGTCAATTAAGACTGTCCTATGGTTTCTTTTATTTTTCCGTATTTAGTAACCTGCCTAGGAATCGTTGTAGGGCGAAGAAAACGATGAGGCTGGCCAATGTTTCTCCAAGGAAGGATGAGCTATTGACAATAAATGAATAGAGATAAGGGCTTTGTCCTTTAGGGGCATAGCTTCCCCAAAAGATGACACCGGCTATAAAGTGAATGAGGTAACGAGCGAAGCTACCAAGAAGAATCCCCTCAGTAATCACCATCAGAGACTTGACTTTATTGCCTTGTTTAATGGCTTTATCAAGGGCTGGTTTGACCACACCACTGATACCAATCAGACTAAAGGCGACAAAGTACTCCAGAAACCCTTGTGTCAAGGTCAGCCAACCACCGGCTGCCTGTCCTGTCACCACTTGAAGTAGCCCCCAGATAAGACCGCCCATAGCACCAGCTTTTAAGCCCCAGCGAAAACTGAGGAGAAAGATAGGTACCATCTTAAAGGAAAGGGAAATCCAAGGGCCTAGTGACATGGGCTGAGTAACTAAGTCCAGAATATAAGCAATGGTTGCAAAAAGGGCAACCTCAATCATTGGTCGAATATTTGTTTTCGACATAAAAAAACCTCCTATACCAATCGTCTTGATTGGCTGTTTTTTGCCACATCAAAACGACGTCATAGAAGTTCCTCTATTTCAATCTATTTTGAGACACATCCCTACGCAGGTCCTAACCTGATCAGGTGGTAAGAGTTTAGGCAGGTCTTGAAGAAAAAATCAAGCTAGCCATTCTCAGCAATTGCTCCTCTTGTGACTCTTTAATTGTACTACTAGAAACCCATTTCTGCAAGTGTCTGAAATCCTAAAATTGTGGTATAGTTAAAGCAAGGATTATCTTTACAATAAAAAAGGAGAAACAACTATGGGACTTTTTTCAGGACTGCTTGGCAACGCATCTAAAAAAGATAATGATAAGGTTGAGCGCCAATTGGAGGGCATCTTAATTCCAGGTGAACAGGTGGAGTTAGCCTATGTCCTTGTTCGTGACTTGATTGTCTTTACAGAGAAGCGCTTGATTTTAGTCGATAAGCAAGGTGTTACAGGGAAGAAGACTTCCTACAAGTCTATCCCTTATCACTCGATTTCTCGTTTTACTGTAGAAAGTTCAGGGCACTTTGACCTAGATGCTGAACTTAAGATTTGGATTTCATCAGCATTGGAGCCCGCAGAGGTCCTTCAATTTAAGAGTGATAATAACGTCTTTGAAATTCAACAAGCTTTGGCAGCAGCAGTGCTAAAGTAATGAGGAAGAAAAATGTTTATTGAAAAAGAACTGGGTTATAAGCGTCACTGGATTAATATTGACTCAGATATTATTTCTGAGCAATCCTACCTTTATACCAAGTATGATATTGACCAGGAAACCATAGAGTATGCCTTGGATAAAAATGAACGAGCTCACATGGACTACAACCGTGAGAATGGAACAATTACCTTTATTTATAATGTTCTGGCTCTTGAGAAGGACAAGGAATACTATGAAACCATTCCTCTGACCTTTATTGTACAAGATACGCGTTTGGTGACCATTAGTAACGAGGATAATGCTTATGTGATCAGCAAAATGCAAGACTATGTGGATAACCATGAGGATTTGTCCATTTATAAATTGCTCTTTGCAGGCCTTGAGATGATTTCAAATGCCTACTATCCCGTCATTGAACGTTTGGATCAGCAAAAAGATGAGGTTAGTCGACGTCTAAGGCAGACTACGACAAGTAAGAATCTTTACGACCTTTCAGATTTGGAAACAGGCATGGTCTATTTGGTGGCTGCCGCTACACAAAACCGCCTCCTTTTGGAGCACATCAAGGGGCACGCCATTTATCGTCGTCTCAACGAGGTTGAAAAAGAACAGTTTGATGATGCCATGATTGAAGCTAGACAGTTAGTAGCCATGACGGACCTCATTTCTAAGGTCTTACAGCATTTATCAGGTTCTTATAATAATATCCTAAACAACAACCTGAACAACAACTTGAGTAATTTGACCATTATTGAGGTACTCTTGGGAGTACTTGCCGTCATTACCGGTTTCTTTGGGATGAATGTTCCTTTACCGTTTATGACTGTCAGTCCGGCCTGGATTTTCATCATTATCGGTAGTGTGATTCTTTGTTTGGTCTTGGCCCGCTACCTGCGTTGGTTGGTCCATAAATAATAATTAGTGAGTGAAACCGTCTTCTCAAATTGAAGGCGGTTTTAAAACGTTATTTTCTGTCTTTTTATTTCTAAATATGATAGACTAGATGAGTTGTTAAAATAAACGACTATTAAATACAGGTAGTTAATCTACTACACAACCAAGTCTCATAAGGTGGCTTCGCACCGCCTTCAAATAGAAAGAAGAATACTTTGAAATTTACAGATTTAAACCTATCAGAAGACATCCAATCAGCTGTTGTAGCTGCCGGTTTTGAAAAACCATCACCTATCCAAGAGTTGACGATTCCACTCGCTCTTGAAGGTAAGGATGTTATCGGTCAGGCCCAAACTGGTACTGGTAAAACAGCTGCCTTTGGTTTGCCTACCCTAGATAAAATTCGTACAGAAGAAAATACAATCCAAGCTCTTGTTATTGCCCCAACACGTGAGTTGGCAGTGCAATCTCAAGAAGAGCTTTTCCGTTTTGGTCGTGACAAAGGCGTTAAAGTTCGCTCAGTCTACGGTGGTTCTAGCATTGAAAAACAAATCAAGGCCCTCCGTTCAGGTGCCCACATTGTTGTAGGGACACCAGGTCGTCTCCTTGACCTTATCAAACGTAAGGCTCTTAAACTCAATAACATTGAGACTTTGATTTTGGATGAAGCGGATGAAATGCTTAACATGGGCTTCCTTGAAGATATTGAAGCTATCATTAGCCGAGTACCAGAAGAACGTCAAACTCTCCTTTTCTCAGCAACTATGCCTGATGCTATCAAACGTATTGGTGTGCAGTTCATGAAAGATCCTGAGCATGTGAAAATCAAGGCTAAAGAATTGACCAATGTTAACGTTGACCAATACTTTATCCGAGTGAAGGAACAAGAGAAGTTTGATACCATGACTCGCCTTATGGACGTTGACCAACCAGAATTGTCAATTGTCTTTGGTCGTACCAAACGTCGTGTGGATGAGTTGACACGTGGCTTGAAACTTCGTGGTTTTCGTGCAGAAGGTATCCATGGTGACCTTGATCAAAACAAACGTCTTCGTGTTATCCGTGACTTCAAGAACGACCAAATCGATATCTTGGTTGCGACAGACGTTGCAGCGCGTGGTCTTGACATTTCAGGTGTCACTCACGTCTACAACTATGATATTCCACAAGATCCAGAAAGCTACGTTCACCGTATTGGACGTACAGGACGTGCAGGCCAATCAGGTCAATCTATTACTTTCGTAGCTCCAAACGAAATGGGTTACTTGGGAATCATCGAAAACTTGACTAAGAAACGCATGAAAGGTCTTAAGCCACCAACAGCTCAAGAAGCCTTCCAAGCTAAGAAGAAAGTTGCCCTTAAGAAGATCGAACGCGACTTTGCGGATGAAGCTATCCGTTCTAACTTTGACAAGTTCAAAGGTGATGCGGTTAAATTGGCTCAAGAATTCACTCCTGAAGAATTGGCACTTTACATCTTGAGCTTGACCGTTCAAGACCCAGAGACAATGCCAGAAGTGGAAATTGCCCGTGAAAAACCATTGCCATTCAAACCATCAGGTGGTGGCTTTGGTGGTAAAGGCGGCAAAGGTGGCCGTGGCAACCGTGGTCGCGATAACAACCGTCGTGGTGGATACCGTGGCGACCGTAACCGCGATGACCGAGACGGTGGCCGTCGTGACTTCAAACGCAAGTCTAAGAAGAATAGCCGTGACTTCGAAAACCGTGGCAACAAACGCCCACACCGTACCTCAAGCGAAAAGAAAAACGGCTTTGTTATCCGTAACAAGGGTGATAAATAGCTACTAAGACGATAATCGGTAGTGGAAAGAACTTTGTTTCATATTTTTTCTTTGAAAACTACTTATGAAAACTTTTTGAAAACGCTCTATGAAAATAGAGCGTTTTCCTATATCAAAAAGCACACGGTTATTTTTCCGTGTGTTCTTTGATATAGGCTAGTTTTTTCTCTCGGCTTTTTCTCTTAAAGAGTGCTTCGGCGCTCATGGCCTCTGGTTTACTGGCGAAGGCTTCTGAGTAGAGGAGTTTAACTGGTAGGCGGGCTCTGGTATACTTGGCGCCTTTGCCTGCGTTATGGGTTTTGAGGCGGCGTTCGACGTCTGTGGTATAGCCTGTATAGAGGGTGCCATCGGCACACTCAACCACATACATGTAGGCCTTGCTATCCTTTTCTATCATCGTCTAGGACTTACCCTCAGTCTTTTTTCCAAAGTAA
>ENA-OPSL01000106-OPSL01000106.1-human-gut-metagenome-genome-assembly--contig:-NODE-106-length-30999-cov-2.296923_pt1 | contig 30999 bp, 22 predicted proteins | sample MGYA00241458_ERZ501908 | MGnify/ENA primary metagenome ERZ501908 (study PRJEB25962, sample SAMEA2042444) | human gut metagenome | biome: human gut; feature: human-associated habitat; material: faeces... | reverse complement strand
ATGATCTCACCAGATTCTACGCTCACAATCTGTTTTTCATCTTCTGCATGAATTTCTTCAGAACTGACAAAACTTTCAATTCCCAAATCCTCGGAATCTGTTTCTGACACAAATTCTTCTATGCCAGAACTTTCATCGATCCAATCCTCAGCTAGGGCAATTCCCGGATCCATTGAAAGAAATATAGCCAGAAGCAAACCTATTCCCTTTTTCTTATTTCTCATTTTACTCCTTTTTTTCTTTATTACAAAGCTTTTCCAACTATCAAAAATTTATAAATGCATTCACTGCATAAGAGCAATCCAGCACCAAGCGAAACCTGATAATAATACGTTCTTGTCATTTTCACCTGTATTCGATCACCCCATAGTGCATAAGCAAATGGTAAGAACAAAGGCAAAAAATACCGAGCCTGCACTCCCTGAATGCAGTCTTCACCTATTGGCGAAAAAGTAAGATACATAGCAAGCCACACAAGCACTACAGATGCTACCGTTGCTACAATGCAATACCCCCGAAAAGTTCTTTTTTTATAAATGAATCTGGGTTCCCCCTGTGGTTCCACAAGAAAAATAAGCAGAAGCAAGGGCAGTAATATCAGTGCCCAAACCTCTTTTAAGGTTCCAAGAATATACAAATTCAAAAACATCTGATTGCAGACCAGCGTAGTGTTTTCAACTTCATCTCCGGCATTTCGAAAATTATCAAAGGAAAATATCTCTTGAATGAGCATTTTTCCAAAAGCTAACGGATGCTCTGCAATATTCAGAAGCTGACCTGACACTCCTGTATCTCCGCCCCTCGGATCTCCCAGATAATTAAGATTTCCCTCTGCCATATTATACAGTAACGGCTTCATTTTTATTGTCGCCACTCCAGCTATCAGCAAAATAGAAATTCCAAGAATCAGCACACATATATGGCGGTTTCTCTTTGAATTCAATAGCGGTTTCACTCGTTCCCAAATACATGGAACAAGAAGAAACATCAAGGGAAAATACACCGGTTTGGCCACACAACCCATTCCAATAAATGCCGCAGAAACAACCAGGTTTCTCACTTTCCTGGTCTCCTTTTTTCTTTCAAGTTCATTCACACAAAGCACAACGCCCAAAGTAATACAGGAGAAGCAGACTCCATCATAAGTATACATGCTGCTCTGGAAAATCACAGTAGGCATTATTCCCACAACTGCGATCAGAATTTTTTTGCGATGTGCTATAAAAATTGCAAAAGCGGTTATTGCAGCGCAGAAAATAAGGTTGCCCATACGTCCCAGAATATAATTATCGGTATAAGAAAGCCCTATTTTTTCTCCAAAATGATAAGCAAGAATCATTGGAAAATGAGTAATATAATTCTTAATTCCTCTAGGGACTTCATAACTTCCTGCATCCTTTTTTGCCTCTTCATCCAGATAATTTTTCATCATACATTGTTCCTCGGCAGTATTCGCAGAGGTCCAGCTATTTCTGGAAAAATTAAATGCTACAGCCGAATTTAGCTGAATAGTTGAGGAAAAACCAGTATTATGTACCGTAGAATAATGCACTTCCTCATCCCAGGTCACTGCATAAGCCCCGGAGGTCACTGCAAGGATACTCCCAAATCCCAATGCCGCAATCAGATAAATTGCCCAGATATTCCTCAATAGCAACCGCTTTTCAAACAAAATAAGTATGCCAAGAAAACTCACCAGCCAGAAAAAGAACATTCTGATCTTATTAAAATTCACTTCATTGGAATAAGAAATACTGGTAAGATGGATTTTAGAAGGATGATTAAATGTAATTTGAATTTGCTTTACCTTCTGGTTAATATTGGTAAAAGCTGCATCCAGTTCAGGATACATGGAATCTTTCAATTTCACCTCTTTCTCTTTTCCAAAATCATTTACAGTTACTATTTTTATATGATAAGTGTTTTTCTTATCTGCAGTTCCCTGCAAGATTAGTTTCTTTATGTAAACTGGTTCTTCCAGTTCTTTCTGGTAAATCAGCTTACCTTTAGAAGTTATAGTATTCTCACTGATCATAACCGGTTCATAACCAGCTGTTAATGCATGGTAATTGAAAGCCAGTTCCACAAATATAGTGATCAAAGCAGCTGCTATTATCTCTATAATAAAGCGAATAATTGAAGATTTCCGCCATATCTCATTTTTTTTTGCCATGTTTATTTCTTTATTCAAATTATTCTTTTCTCCGTAATTTTTTCTTAATAAAACGTACACTCTCCTTCAGCTTCCCTACTTCATCCAAACAAAGCCAGCAACCAACTCGCTGTTCCTGGTAAAAACGAACCGACAATTTGATATTCTAGTAGGCTTTCATATACTTAAAATAAGTTGCAAAAAATCCTGCAAGTCTTTTCGACAACGGATATTTACATATTTCTTTTGTACTTTTCCACTTGAAAACCTGATTTCTCTACCCAGTTGTAAATGCTGTAATGTACACATTCCAACACTCCGGAACGAAACACCGTCTTTCTCTCTTCTACCTGAAGATACTGACCATATGTATAAAAATTGTGGTTCTCATCCCCCGCCATACCTGCACAATGTCTGGCGCACCCTCGCAATCTTTCTCTTTCTTTTATGAAGTGATATTCTCTTCCCATAAGCGTAGCCAGTTGAACAGGGGCTCTACATCTAATTCTGATATATTTTATGTTCCACGGTAAACGCCTTATAATCAACACCGCTATACTCCAAAAGCGCCATCATAGGTTCGCTCCAAATTCTGCAATATAATTTTAAAATAAGTGACTATCTTATTAAACCGATGACCATCATCTGACTGCTGTTCCATCTCAAGAATCAACTGACTCACCTCATATCCGGTTTTCATTTCCCAAAAAGGGCTGGTCCATTATGATAAATTGTTTGCTGAAAGTCATTTCTTTTCTTCAACAATGTAATTGTACTGCTCCTGTATCCTCTGCAGTTCCATTTCAAAGTCCTGCCGGTTCTTCTGAACCATTGTCTGCAGGACCAGTCCGGAAAACAATGACTGAATTGCTCCCAAAACAGCAAAACCACATACGATCAGAGTAGGAATTTTTCCCACGCGTCCGGTTTCAAGGAAGGTTACAAATACCGGGATAAAGAATCCAATTCCAAGGATCAAAAGCACTGCTGCCACCAGTCCGAAGAATGCCATTGGCTTATAATTGCGGTATAATTTGGCTATGGTTTTCAGTACCCGGAAGCCATCTGAATATGTATTCAGTTTGGATTCACTGCCTTCGGGACGATCTCTGTACTCAATCACTTCATTTTCGATATACATGTTCTTATCAACTGCGTGAATGCTCATTTCAGTCTCAATCTCAAACCCCTTGGATAATACAGGGAAGGACTTTACAAACTGGTAGCTGAATGCTCTGTAGCCTGTCATGATGTCGTTTATCTGGGTTTTAAACATAATGTTAATGCATTTACGCACCAGACTGTTTCCAAAATTATGAAATGGTCGCTTGTTCTCTGTAAAATAAGTGGAGGACAGACGATCTCCCACTACCATATCAACTTTTTTATTCAATACTTTCTCAACCATTGAAGGGGCAAATTCTGCGGGATAAGTATCATCTCCGTCTGCCATGATATAACACTGTGCATCAATTTCACGAAACATTCTGCGAATAACGTTTCCTTTGCCCTGCTGATATTCATATCTGACTACAGCTCCTGCTCTGCGGGCAATTTCATCTGTATGGTCAGTGGAATTATTATCGTATACATATATTACCGCTTCCGGCAATACTTTCTTGAAATCGGTTACAACCTTTTCTATGGTTTTGCTCTCGTTGTAACAGGGAATTAGTACTGCTATTTTATCCATTTTAAATGTTTTCCTTTCCGGTGATTCTTAAGTAAGTTTTCTTTACGCAAAAAATCCGTCGATTGTCTTGTAGCTTTATTTTACTACATAGGCAATCGGCGGGCAAGGGGATTGTTCCCCAAACTATCCGATCAATACTTTTTTCCCCTCAATGTGAACCTCCAGAAATTTTCCGCCTAAAACTCGCACCACAGCCGCAGTTGTGGTGCATTCCTTGTCTATTCCTTTGTTTCTCTCTCAGTTTCTTCCACATTCAGGAAGTTCATTATCTCCTCATAAGACCGTCCACTCTTTACAATTGCTGACAGGATTTCATCTTTCCTTATCGTATCCCGCTTGTCCAATAGCTCTTTCAAAACTGCGGTTGCATGGTCATATCTTTTCTTCGCTGCGATCACATCCGCTTCCGCTTTTTCAATCTTTTCATCCAGGGCTTCCCTGCTCGTTTTTCTTGTTCTTGCCATCTTTTTCTCCTCTCTACTCCGCCTTTTTTAATTCTTTACTCAGCTCGGATGCATAGTATTTTATGTGATTCGCATCCAGACCAAACGCATTTAATATCGTTTTCTGATTAGCTGTTACTGCATGATCCAGTCTGTATACATTATCCAGTTGACGTACCATTTCTATCTTTTCAAGTTCCTTTAAGGCTACTGGAACTGTCATATAATTCGGTTTCTTTTCCAGGTTTTTCATCTCTTCTTTCAGCTTCGTATACATCCTACAGCGCAGTATCATCGCCACAAACTCAACAAATATCTTAGCCCTTGCCGACTCTTCTGAATATACCCAGATGCTCTTATTTCCAAGATAGGATTTATCCCCACGGAATAGTTTCTCTGATGTATCACGGCTCTTATACAGCTCGATTGCTTCCTTTGCACTCATCTTTTCCGATGTGATTATACAGAAATATCCTGCCAGATCCAGTTCCCTTTCCACTACACTGCAGCGCTCTTCCGGCAGTACAAATGCCTGTGTTTTTTCATCATAATGAAGATTAAAATACTTTTCAAACCCTGGCCCGAATTCTTTTACTTTATTCTGATATTTCTTAAGGTACAATGTCATCTGGTTGAGCCTGTTTTCAATCCCAGCACGCTCTGCACTTTCTTTGGAAATGCTGTGGTACAGGTGAAAATACCGTTCTTTTTTATCACCCGCATAAAGCCTGTGCTTCACGGTCTTCCCATATACTCCATACTCATAGATGTTATTCACGCGCTTACTTTCAAAAGTTCCCTTATGCTGCAAAACCAGTTCATTCACCAGCGAAGCCATTCCCTTCACCATGATCACGAAGCTGTACCCGCATTTATCCATATATTGTATGTTTTCACAGCTGAAATAACCCCTGTCCAAAATAAAGCCAATCTTCTTATAACCATATCCAAAAGCTTTGTCCAACATGAACTGAAGCTGTGAGATATCGTTCAGACTTCCGGGATATTTCTCATAAAATAATGGTTCCTGGTTATGTGTATCATATGCAACCGCATAGTTAAATACAGGCTGTCCTACATCTACTTTTGGATGTCCGAATTCCACCATTTCAATGTCTCCAGCCTGGCAGTTTTTGTTCGTGGAATCGTAGGAAATATATATTTTTTCAAGATGGTTTCTGGTCTCATTCCATGAGTTTAAGACCCCAATACTCTGGTCATCTGTTACGGAATTCAGGAAATCTGAGACAGTAGAATCGCTGTATTGTTTCATCCCATTTGTAAAAAGAGGATGGTTATATATATAGTCTGGATAGTACTGTGCCGCATTGTTTTCTGCAATGATTGAGTATACTGCCAGATCCAGAAAAAGCCCCAGGTCACGCTGTTCAAAATACCCGCCAAGGAGCTCGGCCAGGTTGTATTCTTCTATAATTTTACGCAATACAAAATATGCTCCCACGCGCAGGCAGCTGCTTCTGGATGTCCTGTTTTTTGTCTCTGGAAGCTCTGCATCAGGAAAATATTTTAGGAAATTTTGATTTGGCTGCATCAGTTCCGGGTCTGTTTCAGACAGCTTTCCTATCGTTACTCTTTTTGGAAAAGTATACTGCCTTACCGGATCATAGATCCGGTCATATTCATACTCAATATATACAACATCTTTCTTTTTTCTACGTGTAATCTTCCCCCGTACGAATGGTATTTTTACTAAAAAATCCAGATACATTAGGCTCCTCCTTTTAGGCGGTAATCCACCTAAAATAATTAGGTCATATATCCCGGTCTCCTGCAAGCAAAACCCGCAGAAAATCGGGATTTTTTCAATTTTTTATTCTTTTAATTTTGTTTAGGTGGAACTTTTTCTGGAAGTTCACATTCCAACCTTTTAAAATAAAATCATCAGTTCTTAGTTACATTCTGGTGCTTGGCTAGCTCCTGCTTTAGCCGCTGAATTTCAAGTTCCATTTGATGCTTTTCTTTTTCTGCTTTATCTGCGCGGGAATTCGCTTCGTCTGCCTTTTTCTCTGCTATATCCGCGCGTTCCTTTTCTCTCTGCGTATTTCGTCTTTCAGCCTGAATGTCCATTTTTTCCATATTTTCAAACAGATAACCCATTCCATGACCTCCAATCTCACCCATTATTTCTCTTATTTCGTCCACGGGCACATTCATCTTTATTAGTAGAGTCCATAAAATCTTTTTGTAAATTTCCTTTATTGCTTCCGGCGCATTGCTGTAAATGGAGTTTACAAGTTCCTCGGATACTTTTCGGAAATTTCCGCAGTCCTCCGGTGTCTGTATTTTATTGATCAGCATGACCAGAGACATCTCATCTCGTTTCATGCTAAGTTCTTCATTTGTATATTGACTGACACTTACTACCTCATAGGAAAAATCCGGGATATATTTTTCCATCTGTTCTGCAAATTCAATCCGATCTTTTAGGTGAAAATCAGCTGTCCACTTTTGGGTTCCTTCATAATAAACAATAGGAACAATCAGCGGATACCGAAAGTTCTTTCGCTTACTGCTGTCTGCCACCTTCTTATTCTGCATCTCTTTGTAATCCTGCCAGATTACAGTCATGTATCGGAGAAGCTGCATTGCAACATCATAATCAATGTCACTTTTATGTTCGATTAAGGAAATTACATAGACTTCCTTTTTCAGTATTCCCTTGGCATCACGAATATATACCTTTTTGATTGTATCAACCTCATATTCCACACCGAGAAATGCCCGGTATTTACTGGATACATCCTTAATATCTTCAGGCTAAACATTTGCAAACAATGGAATATTTGTATAATTTCTCAAAAACTGGCTGGCAAGCGTATCGTTTTTGAAAATCTCCCGGCTATTCACATCTCTTGTATGCAGCTCCGGATGGTAAGTACTGTCTTTTTTTCTTTTGTTCTGTGTTTTTCTGCTCATTTTCCTCCTTACGCAGGAAACGCTTCACAGATCAAAAGATATCTACAAGTTTATAGTAGCACGCCCAAATTCAGAATACAAGAAGGAATCACGAAATTTTACTTTCCTATAAAAAAGGACCTTCCGATTTCTCAGAAAGTCCTGTATCTGCTTGCGGTTATTGAATTTTAGAAGTTAAATCCTACAGATTTCAGTGTTCCGTCTGCGGACTGTGCGGTTACGTCCTGGGCAACTACGCCAGCTTCTGTCTCCTGGATGTGGAGGGCGCTCTGGGTTTCGTTTTCCTCTGATGCAACATTTTTGAATTCCATATTAATTACGACTGCTTCGTCTGGAACTGTGATCTCAACGCCATCTGCAATGAAGGTTACGTCGTAGAAAGTGTACTCGTCGTCTTCTGTTGTTCCAAGGTCTCTGATGGAAGCCTGTTTTGCTTCTTCGTATTTCTCACTGCCAGCTTCAAGCTTTACAGCGTTCATTTCAGCGTTTTCCGGAAGGGCTGTCTCATCAAACACTTTTGCAGTGATAATGACTTCTTCGTTCTCGAAACGGAAATCGGAATCTACGGTAGTTTCTACTGCATCTCCAACTTCACCGGTTCCATCGGTAAACTCAGCTGGCTCAGCTTCTGCAGAGCTATCTGTGAATCCATCAACAAAAGCAGCTTCCTCTGCAGTTTCTCCGGTCTGGAACTCATCCTGCGCTTCTTCTGCCTGAACTTCCTCGGTCTGTGCAACCTCCGGCTGAACCTCTGTCTGAGTCTGCTCTGGCTGAACTTCCTCAGTCTGTGCAGCTTCCGGCTGAACTTCTTCCACATATACAGCTTCATCACCTGTGGTAAAAGCATCCATCTCTGCAAGTGCCTCCGCATCTGTAAATCCTTCTGCGGAAACTACTGTATATCCTGTCACCAGCATTGTCGCTGAAATCATAACTGCCATTGCTTTTTTTAATGTATTCTTTCTCATAATGGAAACCTCCTGAAATCTATAAAGTCATTCCCAAATGTAATATCCTTTAATTTAACTTCATTATACCAGTAGGGCTGTTTCGTCAACTCTTTCTTCGGGATGTTTTTCCACTTTTCAAAAAAGTTTTTTTACTTTTTTTGCAAAACCAGAACCACAGGGCTGTTCTGTAGTTTTCCTTAATTGAGCAGGAAGCTAAAGTGAATCTGCAAAAAGGCGATCCGCTTTGTGTGCGGACCGCCTTCATTTGTACTTGCTTTGTTATGGTTCCGATCTGGTCAGAAACCTTGTTTTGCTTTACTGTCTTTTGTTTCTTCTGCGACGTCTTTCAGTCTCGGCTGCAAGCATTGCGGCTGCAAGAAGAAGCATCAGATAAGTTCCGATCGGGGTATCATCTCCGGTCTTCGGTGATTTGCCACCGCCGTAGCCGCCGGAATGATTTTCGGAGCCACCGCTATTTCCACCATCGGAAGAAGGAGTAGGTGTTGGTGTTTCTGTTACTGTGCTTTCTTCCTGGTTGGTGATGACTACTTCTGCTGTCATATTCGTTTCATCAAGTGTAACAGAATCTGCACTTACGGTAACTTTATATCCAAAGCCTTCGGAGCCTGCAATTGGTTTTCCGTTGGAATCAGTTTCCGTTACATACAGGGTTACCTTTGCTCCTGACTGGGCAAGACCAACATTGATGATCTCACTTACTTCATAGCCACCGTCCATATCAAGCTTGATAATGTTCTGCTCAACCTGCTGGGAAAGCTGTGTATGAGCTGCATCATCAAAGATACCTGCATAGAATACCTCGTTGCTGTTTCTGGTGCCTCCATCTGCACCAAGAACCTTCTTGGTAATTGTCAGCTGACCCTGTTTGTAGAATCCATCTGGCGGGAAGCTGCTGAACACGTTTTCAAAGGAAACGGTTGTTGTTCCATCGGCTTCGGTTACTGTTGTGGAGTTACCATTGCCAAATACAGCTTCATAGACGGTTCCATCTGCAAGAGCGCCGATCGTCTGAGAAGTTCCATCCTGTGTACACTCTGCAATGTAGTATGTCTTGCCTGCCTTAATATTCTCTGAGAATACTACGGTGGAAGCATCTGCATTCTTGAACACAAGAGCTTTCACATCAGAAACTCTCTGAGTGCATTCTTTATCAGAATACAGGGCTACATAGAAGGTCTGATCTCTTGCTGCCAGATTTTCACCAATATAGGTAAGTTTCTTGGTCACTGCAATAGATGCTGCGGTTGCCAGTTTATCCTGTACAAGTAAAACACCATCCTTGGAAACAGCTGTTGTTTTTTCTGCATCTACTGTTCCGTCTTCTTTCAGAACAAAAGTAGTGTCGCTTGTAAGTAAATATCCGTCTGGCGCTACAGTTTCACGAAGAGTGTAAATCTTACCGGTTTTCAGTTTCTCGGTAACATGAGCTTCCTTGGTGGAATCCCACTCGTCTACTACGTTTCCATCCTGGTCAATGATCTGGATGTGAGCACCTTCCAGCTCTTTCCCATCGGAAATATCTACTTTGCTTACTTTTACAGAAGTTCTGCTGTCTTCTACCAGAAGGGTTCCATCCGCTGAGATGGTTGTGCTGGTATTATCTTTGTCAAGAGTTCCATCCTCCTTCAGGCTAAAGACTGTGTCAGCTGTAATTGTATAGCCATCTGGCGCTACGGTCTCGCGAAGGGTATATTTCTCACCGGTCTTAAGACCTGTTACTTCATGAGATTCCCAGGTGGAATCCCACTCGTCTACTACATTTCCATCTTTGCCAAGGATCTGGATATGAGCACCTGCCAGTTCTTTCTGGTCGGTAATATCCACTTTGCTGATCTTAACAGATGTGATTGTATTGGTAATGATAAATCCTTCTGTGGCATTTCCTGTTACTGTGGAAATATAGCCAGCTGTTTTGCCAATTTCTTCTACTGTGTAGACAATATCCTTTCCAGCCCTCTTCTCATCAAGTTCGGACCAGGTGTAAGTCCACTTGTTCTCTGCGTTCAGGATAATTTCCTCGCCACTGTTTTCGCCATCGGCTTTCAGCTGAACCTTGATTTCCTTCGGTCTGTGACCGCCGCGGTCATCGTTGTCAGCCCATGCCTTGGTAACTGTGACGCTGGTCTTTCCAGGCGCATAGCTGTTGGTGATATCGTAGCCGGTAATCTCTGTTGTGTAATCTGCAACTGCATCCTCGGTTACCGTGTATACAATTTCTTTTCCAGCCTCATATTTCGGCAGGTTTTCGAAGCTGTAGGTCCAGTTTCCATTTTCGTCTGCGGTTACGGTCTGGCTGTCTTTCTCCTCGCCGTTTGCAAGAAGTCTTACAGTGATGCTCTCCGGACGTTTTCCATCCTGATTGTCCGCATCGTTCCAGGTCTTGGAGCCCTTCACCTCAGTTGTCTCGGTTGTGTAAGTGTTGGTGATGTTAAATCCGTCTACACTTGTTTCATAACCTTCCACTGCTTCCTCGGTTACGGTGTAGGTAATTTCCTTGCCATTTGCATATTTCGGCAGGTCTTTAAAGGTGTAGGTCCAGTTTCCTGCTTCGTCTGCTTTTACAGTCTGGCTTGCTGCGATCTCTCCGTTTGCAAGAAGGTTGACGACAATGCTCTCTGGACGCTTGCCATCCTGATTGTCTGCGTCGTCCCAGGTCTTGGTTCCGGTGATGGAAGTTGTTTCTGGAGCGTAGGTGTTAGTCAGAGTGGTTACAGTTCCGTTCTTGCTGTTGTCGGTGAGTTCGTAACCTTCTGGGAGAGTTTCCTCTGTCCAGGTATACTCGATTGCTTTTCCGTCTGCTTTTTCCGGAAGGTCAGATATAGTCTGTTTCCAATTGTTCTCGACGCTCAGGGTAACGGTCTTTCCGGTTTCTTTACCGTCTGCAAGAAGACTTACGGTAATGCTCTCCGGACGTTTTCCATCCTGATTTTCAGCGTCGTTCCAGATCTTGGTTACTGTTGCACTGGTCTTTCCTGGAGTGTAGCTGTTGGTGATGTTGCTGCCATCGTAGGTTGTAGTGTAATCAGCTACAGTGTCCTCGCTTACGGTGTAGGTGATCTCCTCGCCATTTGCATATTTCGGCAGATCTTTGAAGGTGTAAGTCCAGTTTCCTGCTTCGTCTGCAGTTACGGTCTGGCGAGTTTTCTCTGTGCCATTTGCAAGAAGGATTACAGTGATGCTTTCCGGACGCTTGCCATCCTGGTTGTTTGCATCGTTCCAGGTCTTGGTTCCGGTAATCTCGGTGGTCTCTGGCTGATGAGTGTTAATGAAATTATAGCCATCACTCTCGGTTGTGTAGCCATCGACTGCATCCTCAGTTACGGTGTAAGTGATTTCCTGTCCGTTTGCATATTTCGGAAGGTCTGTGAAGCTGTAGCTCCAGTTTCCGTCTGCATCAGCACTTACACTCTGGCTCTTAAGCTTAGTTCCGTCTGCAAAAAGGTTTACGGTAATGCTCTCTGGACGTTTTCCATCCTGATTATCTGCATCTTTCCAGGTCTTGGTTCCGGTGATGGAAGTAAGCTCTGGAGTATGAGTGTTGGTCAGAGTGGTTACCGTTTCGTTCTTGGAAGTTCCTGTCAAGCTGTAGCCTTCTGGAACATTAACCTCGGTCCAGGTGTAGGTGATATACTCTCCATCTGCTTTTTCCGGAAGACCAGTTATCGTCTGTGTCCAGTTGTTCGCAGCAGTAAGAGTAACAGTTTTGTTAGTTGGCGTTCCATTTGCAAGGAGAGCTACGGTAATGCTCTCTGGACGAATGCCATCCTGGTTGTCAGCATCATCCCAGATCTTGGTTACAGACGCGCTGGTCTCACCTGGGGTGTAGCTGTTGGTGATGTTGTAATTATCATCAATAGTTGTTGTATAACCAGGTACGGTAAGCTCGCTTACCGTGTAGGTAATTTCCTGACCATTTGCATATTTCGGCAGATCGGCGAAGCTGTAGGTCCAGTTATCGTCAGCTGTTACGGTCTTGGTGTCTGTAATTATGCCATTTGCAAGAAGGTTGACAGTGATGCTCTTTGGACGTTTGCCATCCTGGTTGTTGGAATCGTTCCAGGTTTTGGTTCCGGTGATGTCGAGGGTTTCTGGTTTATGAGTGTTGGTGATGTTGTAGCCGCTTACGCTTGTTTCATAACCAGCTACCGCACTCTCAGTTACTGTATAAGTGATTTTTCCTTTTGCATCATACTGCGGCAGGTTCTTGAAGACATAGTTCCAGTTTCCAGCCTCATCAGGAGTTACCACCTGACTTGCAGCTTCTGTTCCATTTGCAAAAAGTTTTACAGTGATACTTGCTGGTCTGATTCCGTCCTGGTTGTCTGCATCATTCCAGGTCTTAGAGCCGCTGATATCAATTACTCCTTTATAAATGTTTTCAAAAGCAATTGCATCAACAGTATCATCACCTTTCTTGATCGTCTTGCTTACCTTCAGTTTTCCGTTTCCTGCATCTGCTACAGTTACTTCAACAGTATACTCAGTAGTATCATAAGTAACTTCGGTATTCTCTCTCTGAACTTCTGATACTGTGTAAACATGAGTTCCAACATCTTTAAGAGTATAATTGAGCGGACTGAATGTTACATTTCCATCTGCATCGTTGGCAACGGTCTGAATAGTCTCTCCGTTCTTGTCCTTCAGCACGAAGTTAAAGGCATCAGCTTCAAGAGCTTTGTTCTTCAGAGTCTTACTTGCCTCCAATGTCAGAGATCCCTTTGCGTCGTAGGTATTGTCGAATATAAGCTCCTGACTATCCTCAGCAAAAGCTGCACTCATTATTCCAGTTGCCTGGTCATAGCTTACAATTACTTTCACAGTAAAGATACTGTTATCGTAAGTTACACCATTTACAGTATAGTTATTCTCAGCGGTCGCTCCCTCCGGGATCACCTCGTTTACGGTGTACTCATAGGTCTTCTCGGATTCATAGCTTCCGTCCGCTTTTTCCAGGTCGGACAGTTTATAATTCAGCTTATTATTAAAGCTGATGCTTCCGTCTGACTTGTTGCTTCCGGTTGCTACTACCTTTCCGGCCTTGTCTTTTACTTCAAATGTAAACTCGCCATCCTTCAGGGTTCTTCCTTCCAGGCTCTTGGTTCCTTCCAGGTCAATTCCAGTCTCGGTGTCATAGCTGTTTGCAAATGCAAGTTTCTGGTCCTTGTCTGCCAGCTCCGCTTTCATCGTTCCGTTTGCCTGGTCATAGCTTACTTTTACCTTTACAGTATACTCTTTGTCATCATAAGTGATTCCGTCTCCGGCGTTTCCCTTTACCTCACTTACCTTATAACTGTAAGTCTTCTCAGATGCATAGCTTCCGTCCCCTTTCTTCAGGTCGGACAGTTTGTATCCGATCCTGCTGAACGCGATCTTTCCGGCTGCATCGTTCGTTCCGGTTGCCACTACGGTTCCGACTTCGTCTTTTACCTCGAATTTGAACTCTCCTGCCTTTAGATTTCTTCCGCTCAGGCTCTTGGTTCCTTCCAAGGTTATTTCCGTTTCCTTGTTTTCTTCACTATTTGTAAATTCAGCACCTATAGTACTAGTTATACCATCCTCCCTACTATAAGTTACTGTAGGTGTACTAAAGTCAGCTGGCACAGCTACAGTCACAGTCCATCTATGATTATCATATGTAATTCCTGCTGCCTGCTCTGAAGAATCTTCAACAACCTCATATCTATAAGTTCCTGCTGTCGTATATTTGATTTCTCCAAAATTCTTCACACCATCATTTTGAGCAACACTAATTGTTTTCTTTCCATTTACAGCACCTTCTGGCATTGGTGCATTGTTAATTGGAGTTAATACAAAGTTAAACTTCTTATCTGCTGCACCATTAGTAAATGTTTTCTTAACCTTAATGTTTGCAGATGTTTCATCTTCTTTTTTAATATTATTAAAGGTCGCAACTGTCGCTGTATCTCCAGTCTTAGTCCCTTTATGATAAGTAACTTTTGCATTCTTGCTAATAATTACTCCATTTGAAGGAGTTGCATTTACCACAACTTCTGCATAGTAAACAGTTGTATCAATAGTATAACCCGCAACAGTTCCCTCTTCTGTTATCTTATACCAATAAGTTCCAGCCTCTGTAATATTTCCAAATGTATCAAATGAAACGAGTCCACCATCTCCATTGGATTTTGTATCAACAAGCGTTTCATTTCCCTTGTCATCAATCTTATACAACTTAAATGTAAATTTTCCTGCTTCGTTACCGGATGGGGCTTTGCCATTTACAGTCTTCTTAGCTTTTATTGCATAAGAAGTCACAACAGGAATATCTCTTGAAAGACAATGCCATTCTGTACCGCCACTTGTTACAGAATCTGCAACAATCCAACCTGCACCTACAGCTTTATTTTCAAAAGAACCATTTGGTACTAATACTACACCATGTATTGTTTCAGAAATAACAGAACTTGCATTGTTTAAATTGAAGATAATATTTTCGCAAGCCTTTTCACCAATTCCACCATTTGCGTATCCACCAATATTACAATTCTTCCCATCGATATTAAGTTGATAAGTTTTCAATGTGGCTGTTTCGTCTGGTATGTTTAATACAATATTTTGATCTCCAGTAATTTTAAGATTTAAATTAGAATTTGCATATTCTCCTATCTCAAAATCAATATAATAAGTTCCAGCTGGAGAGGTTGTTAAATCAATCACACCATTTTCATCAGCAACAGATGAATATTTTAAACCTTTTGTATGAGCATCAGAAGCTAGTTTATTACTAGTCATTCTTGACTCATCAACCATACTTCTAACAATATTCTGAATTTCCTCTTGTCTATATGTTTCTGTATCAATTACTAAACCTTTACTCCATATATCATTTCCAAATCTGTTAGCAGCGTCTGGTGTTGTATAAAGGATTAAATCACCCTGACCACCTTCAGAGTTCTTAAAAATATACCAACCATAATCAACATATGCACCAATTAAAGTAGTTCCATTACCGCCATAATTTTTACTACTCTTCATATTTCCAGAACCATGCAAAGTACCTACTGCAAGGTTTGCTTCCAGATCTCCATTACAAGTAAAATCATTAGCCACAATACCAAAATGTAATGAATTTCCTAAAACGGATTTATAATCAACTGTAGGTCCTGGCTGAAATACCACTTTTTCGATATTTACGTTGAAATTATTATTATCTGTTGTTACTGCTATTTTATAATTTACATTACCTTGTTTAAATTTTGAATCATTGGTCAAATTACTATTTAAATTATAAGTATCCCTTATAAAATACAGTTTTAAATCATCTGCATTTTCATCTTTATCAACTTTTAACTCTACGTCTGTTGTGTTGCTATCGATTTGTTCAATAGTAGAAACCGCCTCAACTCCAGAAGAAGTGGTCTTTCCAAGCATCACATACTTATACTGATTTGTAAATGCTGCAAAGTCAAGATCTGCATCAGCTACTATCTGAACATTGCGAGAAATAAATTCTACCTTATTTATATTTACAGTCAAACCACTTGCAGTTTCACTTACAGAAATTTTAAATTTATTTTCACCCTGTTGAAAAGTATCGCCAGTAGTTTTATAGGCTCCCCACTGCCAGCTCTCTTTTCCTTGCACAAAATAAATTTTCTTCTCTGTACCTTCTGCAACATCATTCAGTACAACATTTTCTGTTGTACTTATTTTTTCAATTGATGATGTTGCCCCAATCCCTGGCCACTTGTCGGGAGTCTCCGTTCCAAGCATTATATATTTGTAATCATTCAAAAATTGTTCCACGTCAAGTTCTTCTGCAACATTGATTTGAACATTGCACTGACTGCTGCTTTCCGCGGCCGCACTCTTCTGCTTCACCCTTCCCACCGTCGCCGCAAACGTCGTCACAGATGAATCAGCCATGATCATCACAAGAGCGAGAAACAGTGCCAGAAATCTTCTTAAATACCCATTCTTTTTCATAATGTCTCATTCCTTTCTTTGGATATGTAGATTTATTTTAACCGAATCGGGAATTATTTTCGGTTGCATGATAGATAGTATATGATTTTTAAATATATTCTATCACTTTGCCTCTTTCTCCAACTCTTTCATTTTCCGAAAGAGTTGCAAAAACGAGCGATTTCCTATGGCATTTTTAGCATTTTTCAAGTCTTTTCCATAAATCAGGATCAAATGAGTTCATACTCATCACAAATCACATCGTAGACCATAATTTATCCCTCCATTTCACACATCTCTCCAATGGATGCCACATAGAAATCAACCTGAGTGAATTTCTTATCGCCAGAGAGCTTATTGAATTTTTTTGCAATTCGTTTGGAAACGATGGGGCAGTTCTCCTGGCTGATTTCGATCAGCATGACAATATACTGCCGGACATTGTATCTGGTGTAAAAATCACCTTTTCGTATGGATGACTGGATGGCCTGTCTGAGAAGTTCGGACTTTTCACGTTCCTTCTCCTCCGAAACATGATCCGCCTTATAGTCCAGTGTGCAAAGCATAACAAACACGGATAAACCAGAGCGCTCCACCATACGGCTGAATACATGATAGATGTCAACAAAGCTGGGAAACGGACAGAAATATGCTCCTACTGCAGCCTCCTTTTCCCGAAGTCTTTCCTTGATATCGCTAAGGGCACCTGCTGCCTGTGAAGTCCGTTCTCCCATCAGCTTGAAACGCTTTAACAATCTCTCCGAAGGGGCCACTCCCATTTCATCGAATAAAAGCTTTTCGGTGTTTTGGTAAACTTCAAGGCCTTCCTTATATCGTGACATTCCGATCAGGCTGTCGATTTCCCAGACCTGCCACTCGTCAAAGGGATAAATTTCGGCGGCTCTGTGCGCCACTTTATGCAGATCTTCATACCGTTCATGCCCCTTCAGCCAGCGGCACAGCTCCTCTGTAACACGGAAGTACTCATCTCTGCACCGGACATTCTCCACAGCGACCCATTGCTCCCCGATCATATCCGGGAGAAATTCACCTTTATAAATTTTCCAGGCCTGCATCCAGAGATGGAGCTTGTCCTCTTCCCGTTTCTCCTTTTTTTCTTTCTCTATCAGTTTCCGGAACTCATTTACATCAACCTGAACTTCAATATTTCCGTCCCAACAGCACATTCCGGACTGGATATTTATGTATTTGCTATCTGGAAGTCCAATATCCTTCAGCTGTTTACGAAGTCTGAAAATGGTGTTGTTCAGGCTTCCGTTCTTATTCTCCACCTCAACTCTTCCATAAAGGGCATCTATCATAGCAGCTTTGGAAATTCCGCCGTCTTCGGTATGAAACATAAGCAGCTGAAAAAGCTGTGTAGTCTTCGATGCTTTATTTCGATCCAGTACCAGTTCTTTTCCCTTATATTCCAACGAAAAGGTTCCAAGCATGCGAACCTTTAATACGTTTTTTTCCATATACTTTTCTCCATAACTAAAATAATTCTAGAACGTATTTATTGCAGACGTAATTAGCAATAGCCTTTTATTTCCTTATTAATTATAATACGACTTTTTTACATAATAACACCAGAATAAAAAAAGAACTATTAACATTTGGTTAAAAAAAGGCAGAAGTTTTCGTTACATGTACTGAAAACTTCTGCTCTTACTGCTTCTTTATTCTGTTACTTCGTACTGCCTCAATTCATATTTCAGTTTGGTGCCCTCTTTGATTTCTATTAGCAAAAGGACTCCGGGCACCGGCTTCTCACCGGCATGTCCTCGCTTTTTACGTATCTTGCGTTAAATTCCATATTGATCTGGCGAAGCTCTTTCTTCCCATCAATGTATTCCTGATACATCTCAGCCAGCCCTGCCATACAACCGTCGCAGTTCGCCTCAATATTTCCAAGGGATTCTGCAACAATCTTCTCCCGCTCCTCACGGGTAGTTTCTGCGATTAAATATCCCGCCATCTTTTCGCCTCCACTTTCTCAGGTAAATTTCATTATCTCTATTATAGCGTACTCCTTAACAATTTCAACTTTAACTTCCATAAACACTTTGGAATTAATTGATAAATCCACCTGCAAAAACTGTTTATTTTCTCGTTTATGTGTTATATTATATCTACCTTATATTAGCCAGGAGGACTTTATGCAGAAAAAACGAGTAGGTGTGATTACCTTCCATAACTACGACAATTACGGTGCCATCCTACAGAGCTACGCGCTTCAGAAAAAGCTGCAGGAAATCGGCACCCAGCCGGAAATTATTGATTACCGCTGCGACTATATCAGCAATCCTTTCCGCCTTGTAAACCTGAAAAAGAAAGGACTTTTTAACTATATTTACGGGACAATCGGCCATATCTGCTACATTCCCCGCCGTTTCAAATGCAACAGATTCCGCAGACACATGCGCTACAGCCAGCCTGTCACTCAGGGTAAAATGCAGCCGGTAGCTGGCAAATACGATATTTATATTGCTGGAAGCGACCAGATCTGGGATTACAAGCTTACCAATTTTGATACCACCTATTTCCTTGATTTTGTAAAAGAGGGGAAAAAGAAATGCAGCTATGCTGCAAGTATCGGTGAAAATCTTCCGCCGGAAGAATACCAGCAGAAATATAAAGAACTGCTTTCCGATTTTGATGAAATTCTGGTTCGTGAAGACTATGGCGCTGACATTGTAGAGAATCTCACAGAGAAGCGTCCTGAAGTGGTCTGTGATCCTACCCTTCTTCTCACTGCGGAAGAGTGGGATAAGCTTCTGGTTGAGCCAAAATATAAAGAAAAATACATTCTGGTTTACCAGCTGGGAATTAACAAAGAAATCGTAGACTTCGCCCGCCGGCTCCACAATAAAACAGGCTACCGTATTGTATACATTCCTTTCCCATTAGTTGGTCTTCTGAAATGTGATTGCAAGATTACAGTTGGTCCTGCAGAGTGGATGGGACTTTTCAAAAATGCAGAATATGTAGTTTCTGATTCTTTCCATGGTGTTGTTTTTGCCCTTATTTTTAACCGCAAATTCTTCGCCAAGGTAAACGGTCACCACATGAACCGCCGCGTTCAGCAGCTTCTTAATCTGGTGAAGCTTACTGACAGAACTATGGATGATGTTTCTTACGAAAAGCTTACTGAAGAAATTGATTTCACTTATGCAAATGAGCAGATTGCCCGCTTCCGTGAGCACTCTATGGAACAGCTGCGCCAGATGACATCTGAGGATTAAGCAGCGATTACCAATAAATGGAGATTTTTAGCAAATGAATAAAGAAAAAAATGTAAAAAAAGCCTTTTTATGGAATATGATCGGAAGTACCTGTTACTCAGGCTCCTCCTTTTTGTATCTCCTGGTGGTAACTCGTGTGTGTGGCGCACAGCTGGCAGGGTTTTATTCCTTAAGCTACGCTACTGCACAGCTGCTTCTGCAGGTGGGACGCTATGGTGTCCGCACCTATCAGGCCACGGATCTGGAGCACAAATATATTTTTTCCGAGTATAAGGTTTCCCGCATTATCACCTGTGCACTGATGATGCTGTTTGGAATTATTTACAGTTCCTTCAGCTTCAAAGGCGAATATATTATCATCAGCACTTTTATTATTATGATGAAGATGATTGATGCGGTGGAGGATGTTTTCCACGGAAATCTTCAGCAAAAGTACCATGTTGAGCAGATGGGAAAAATGCTGGCGGCGAGAAATCTGTATTCCGCAGTTTTTTTCACCGCTATGCTTATTATCACTAAGAACCTGTACTGCACCTGTGTTGCTACTTCTACAACCTCCCTTATTCTGTGTCTTATCATTAACTCACAGATGACCAGAAAATACGTTGGTCATGAAGAGGATGGACGCAAGCTTCAGATGTCTCATGTGTGGGAGTTACTTCGAACCTGTACCCCTATGTTTATCGGTACTTTTCTTTCCCTGCTGCTCTACAACATTCCAAAATACGCAATGGCTGGCGTTATGACAGATGAATATCAGACTTACTATAGCATTCTGTTTATGCCTTCTTTTGTGATTTCGCTGATGTGCGAGTTCGTGTTTAAGCCTACCATCACCACCATCGCAGAATTATGGTGGGAAAATAATGTGAAAAAGTTCACACTGTACATACTGCGGATCATTGGCATCATCCTGGTCTGCTGTGTAGCTGTTGTGGCTGGAGGGCATCTCATCGGTCGAACATTGCTGGAGATTATTTACGGCGTGGATCTTTCCCCATATAAGCTGCATTTCGTAGTTCTGCTTATCGGCGGAGGAATCAGCGCGGAAGTCTACATGATCTACAATATCCTTATCGCTATCCGCTGGGGAAAATGCCTGCTTCCAGTTTATTCCATAACCGCAATTATTACCATCGCAGCTGCCCGGATTCTGGTGCAGCAGTGGGGAATTATGGGCGCAGCATTGAATTATGTACTGTCCTGCTCCATTTTGTTTGTGCTGTTTACTTTGATTCTGGTTTATGTAATTCTTCGAAAAAAACATCAGAACTAATTCAGTTAATACAACATCCCCCGGAAGGGAAATGTCCGTTTATTGGGACTATTCTTTCCGGGGGATGTTTTTTTATTTTCCTTTCGGATTTATGCGTGGAAGCTGATACTCTCGTATATTTTCATAGCCCGATAACGCCAACAGCAACAGCAAGTCACGCTGTGGTCCTTTCCAGGATTCTACAGGTTCGTACCATTCGTGGATGGTATGCTCTCCACCGCCTTTTCCTCCCCAGCCCACGGTGATGGCAGGGATTCCAAGACTGATGGGGATGTTGGCGTCTGTGCTGGCGGCACCGATGTACAGGGTTTCCATGCCAATGGCCTGATTTGCAGCATTTGCAGCCTGGACAATCTGGCAGGATTTTTCCTGGGTACCAGCAGGGCGCCTGCCCTTTTGTTCGAAGGTGACTATAATGCGGTCATCTTCTGCTGAGATTTCCCTGTCTCCATTATCAGCATTCACTGGCACTGCGCCAGCTGTATCTCCCACACTGCTTTTCGCTGTCATATTATTGTCGTCAAGGATTCCTGTACTCTCAGAACTTAAAGTTCCATATCCCCAGCGGGCGTTTTCCTCATTCACGGCTTCTTCTATTGCCTGGTGGAGTTTTGCGGATAATTTCTCAAGTTCCCCTGCATCCACAGAGCGCAGATCCACCAGCATAGAACACTCTGCCGCGATTACATTTACAGACGTGCCGCCGTTTACTACGCCTACACTGAAAGTAGTTTTCGGATTCTTTGGTGTCTGGAAATCGCTGATTTTCGCAATCGCCCTTCCCATTGCGTGAATCGGGTTGGGAATTCCGAAGCCGGTGAAGCTGTGTCCGCCGGTTCCGTGGAAAGTTACCAGATAGCGCTCGCTGCCTACTGCCTGGTAAATGATTCCAGAGGTTTTTTTATCATCAATGGAAACGAAACCGTCGTAGCGCCCTTCTGTGTCTGCCATATCCTTAAATACATGCTTAATTCCCCTCAGATCACCAAGTCCCTCTTCGCACACATTTGCACAGAACACAATATCTCCCTCGCCGCGAATGCCTGTAGCATTCATTGCTCTTGCAAGACTGAGAAGCTCCGCTACCGCCCTGGTATCGTCTCCGATTCCCGGACAGCTGTAGCGTTCGCCTTCTTTCTTCAAAGTAAGGTCTGTCTCCCTTGGGAAAACAGTGTCTGTATGTCCCGCAACCATAATTCGCGGTCCATTCCCAGTCCCTTTCCAGGTTCCCAGCACATTTCCCACCTCATCAACGTGCACCTCTGAAAGACCGGCATCCACCATCTTCTTTCGGACATATTCCGCTTTCTCCCCTTCTTCATAGGAAGGCGCAGGAATCTGGCACATTTCCAGGTGCTCCTGCAAAGTTCTTTCATCATCTTCGCGCAGAAATTTTAGTGCTTCCTGCACACCGTTATATCTCAGTAATTTATCCATAATCTTTCCCTTTCAACTATAGAAAAAGTCAGCAAGTTCCAGCCTTCCCAGCCCAAACCTCCTGACTCTCATACGTCTGATTATTATCTTTTTATCACCATACAGCGGTTTTCCACTCATCTGGTCAACACTACATTTGAAATGATTTTTTGCAGAATCGGATCCACTGAACATAATTATAATCTCTCCAGCAGCTTCTCCAGATCCGCATAACTCTCAATATTATTGGACTCCCTGCGAAGCCCTGCACTGTGGGGCATCCCTTCTGTATACCATGCTACATGCTTGCGCATCTCCCGGATTCCGATGAATTCACCCTTCATTTCAATCTGAGCCCGTGCATGCTTCAGAATCATCGCTTTCACCTCTGCCAGAGAAGGTCTTGCCAGCTCTTCCCCTGTTGCAAAATAGTGATTCATCTCCCGAAATATCCATGGATTTCCTTCCACAGCACGCCCGATCATCACCGCATCACATCCGGTCTGCCGAAAAAGTTTCTCCGCCTTTTTCGGCGAATCCACATCCCCATTTCCAATCACCGGAATGGAAACTGCTTCTTTAACCTTGGCAATGGTCTCCCAGTCTGCTATCCCGGAATAATACTGCTGCCGTGTCCGTCCATGAACTGCAATAGCTGCTGCCCCGGCATCCTCCACGCGCTTTGCAATCTCCACAATATCCACCGGCTCATTCTCAAAACCGATACGAACTTTCACTGTCAATGGCTTCTGAATGGCAGAAGAAATGCTTTTCACAATCTTCACAATCAGATCCGGATTTTTCAAAAGAGCTGAACCTTCACCGTTATTTACCACCTTCGGCACTGGGCATCCCATATTGATATCCAGAATGTCAAAAGGCTCCTCCTCGATTTCCTTCGCCACCTCCGTCATCAGCTCTGGCTCACTTCCAAAGAGCTGCATGGAAATAGGATGCTCCACCGGGTCGATTTCCATCAGCGCCCTGGTATTTTTGTTCTTATAGGAAATAGCCTTGGCACTGATCATCTCCATGCAGAGAAGCCCAGCGCCCTGCTCCTTGCAAAGCCTGCGAAAAGCCAGGTCGGTAACGCCCGCCATTGGTGCCAGGACGAACCGGTTAGGGATCTCCACAGTTCCGATTTTCCACTTCATCTCCTTTGGAAGCTCATATCTCAACTTAGAATCTAAATTACTACTCATATCACCTTAATTACTTTCATATTTGATGTGTAACTATTCAATCCTTTCAACAATTACTCGCTTCGTGAACTCAAATGTCACATCTGATGAGCTGCTATTTTCCCTGTTTATCAGTTTATCCACACAGCTTACTCTTCTGTCTTCTCTTTATCCACATCTTCCCCAAGGAAGAACACACGATAATACATTTCCAGAGATTCCAGAAGCTCCTCTTTCTCCACACGCAGCTTTTTAATCTTCAGTGCACCGCCAATATCATCATAAAATCCATCAGCTTCCGTAGCCTCTGTTTTAAACTGCAGGTTTCCGTGATCATCAAATTCCAGTGTGAAAATTCCTCCAATCTCTTCTGTGAAAAGAACACACATGATCTGCAGTTCCTTCTTCACATGATCAGGCAGAGAATCAAAGTCTTTATTAAAGTAATATTTCTGTTCATAGGCGCTTGCGCCGCAAAGCACTACATTCTCCTGATACAATTAAGTCCCACCTTTCTGTTTTCATCTGTGTCAACAACATTTTCGCAAGTGATATGCCCCATTCACTGTAGGATTATCGCAATCAGTGGGGAATATCATTTGCGAAAATGTGCCTAAACAATAGCCTTACACATAGCTATACAGCCCGCGAACCGAAACCTCACCGGCGCTGACAGCTACAATCGTTCCATCAGTTTTCTCTACCAACAGCTCTCCGCCATCTGTAATCCCTCTGGCCACGCCCTCGTACGGCTCTTTCGCCAGCACACGCACCGGCTGATTGTAATTAGCAAGAATACTTTCATATTCCTCTTTCAGCCCACTGAGGTCACAGGCCGCTGCAAATTTTTCATAGTATTCCTCAAAAGCTTCCATCACAAGCCCGGGAATCTGGCTTCTGTCAAATTCCTTGCCGCTCTCCAGATAAAGGGATGTAGCCTTGTCTGCCATCTCCTCCGGAAACTCTCTGATATTTACATTAATTCCCACTCCGATGACTGCATAGTCAATTTTTCCATCGCGAACCCCCATTTCGGTAAGGATTCCGCATATTTTTTTGTGGGAAACTACCACATCATTGGGCCATTTGATACTTACGTCAAATCCAAGATTCTTCACTGCTTTCGCCACAGCCATACCCATTACAAGGGTAAGGGTTGGTGCATACTGAGGTTCAAATTTCGGTCTGAGAAGAATGCTCATCATAACCGACGTACCCTCTGGTACCTCCCAGGATCTGCCAAGTCTTCCTCTTCCTGCTGACTGAAATTCTGCCAGTGCAAGAGTTCCCTCTGATGCGCCTTCCTTCGCCAGACGCTTGATCCACAAATTGGTAGAATCTGTTTCTCTTGCAAAATGGACGGTTTTGCCCGCCCATTTTGTATGTATCTGATCTGCAATTGTGGTTTCGTTATAGATACTGCCCGTGCCAATTTCTTCATATGATTCTTTTTCGGAAATCATTTCAGATACCCTTTCTATAACTCCCAATCGTCCAGGTTCTTTGAATAAATGATACATCTTATCCAGAGGATAAAAAGTAGTACATAAGAACGTAGAAACAATCGGAATTCATTAATTCATTGTTATCTGGAAGCCGAATTATTTATTCTCAGGCTCTCCCAGTGTAGCAACCATAACCGCTTTAATGGTATGCATACGGTTCTCAGCCTCATCAAATACCTTAGAAGCCGGAGACTCGAATACTTCGTCTGTTACTTCCATATCTGTCAGATTGAAGCGCTCGCCCATCTCTTTGCCAATCTTTGTCTTAAGATCATGGAATGCCGGCAGACAGTGAAGGAAAATTGCTTTCTCCCCTGCATTCTTCATAACTGCAGAGGTTACCTTGTATGGTGTCAGATCATGGATTCTCTCTTCCCATACTGCATCCGGCTCACCCATGGATACCCATACATCTGTGTAAATAACGTCTGCGTCCTTCGTTCCAGCCTCTACATCCTCTGTAAGAGTAATGGTTGCGCCGGACTCTGCAGCGTACTCTTTGCACTGAGCAACCAGCTCCTCATTTGGGAAATATTTCTTACTTGTGCAGGCTACGAAATGCATACCAAGCTTGGAGCAGGCTACCATCAGGGAGTTACCCATGTTGTAACGGGCATCGCCCATGTAAACCAGCTTGATTCCTTTCAGATATCCGAAATGCTCACGGATGGTAAGCATATCTGCTAACATCTGTGTTGGATGATATTCGTTTGTCAGACCGTTCCAAACCGGAACTCCTGCATATTTTGCAAGATCTTCTACAATTTCCTGACCAAATCCACGGTACTCGATACCATCATACATTCTTCCAAGAACTCTTGCAGTATCTGCAATGCTCTCTTTCTTGCCGATCTGGGAGCCAGTTGGATCCAGATAGGTGCTTCCCATTCCCAGATCATGGGCTGCCACCTCGAAGGAACAACGTGTTCTGGTACTGGTTTTCTCAAAGATCAGGGCAATATTTTTGCCCTTGTAATACTCGGTAAGCTCACCGGCTTTTTTCTTTGCCTTTAACTCAGCGGATAAATCAAGAAGATACAGAATTTCCTCTGGTGTAAAGTCTTTCAGTGTCAAAAAATTTCTGCCTTTTAAGTTCATAATAATCCTCCTCTATCTTCCTCTTACTTTTCTTTATCCTTCTCATCCACAACAACTTCCTTCAAAGAAGCTGCCAGTCCTGCCAGGTTCTGGATCTCTGACGGGATAATGATCTTGGTAGATTTGCCGTCTGCCACTTTCGCAAGAGCTTCGAAGCTCTTCAGGGTAAGAACTGCATTGTCAGCACCTGCCTCCTTGATCATACGAAGACCTTCTGCATTCGCCTTCTGAACCTTCAGAACTGCCTCTGCCTGACCTTCTGCCTCTTTGATCATGCGCTCTTTCTGCGCTTCCGCGCGAAGGATAGCAGCCTGCTTCTCAGCTTCGGCATCAAGAATTGCAGATTCTTTTTTACCCTCTGCAACAAGGATGGTGGACTTCTTCTCACCTTCTGCGATCAGAATTGCCTCACGTCTCTCACGCTCTGCTTTCATCTGTTTCTCCATGGCTTCCTGAATAGCGGCCGGAGGAATGATATTTTTAAGCTCTACACGGTTTACCTTGATTCCCCATGGATCAGTTGCCACGTCAAGGGAAGCACGCATCTTGGTATTGATCACCTCACGTGAGGTCAGGGTTTCATCCAGTTCCATATCACCGATAATGTTACGCAATGTAGTCGCGGAAAGATTCTCGATAGCCATGATCGGATTCTCAACGCCGTATGCGTACAGCTTCGGGTCTGTGATCTGGAAAAATACAACAGTATCAATCTGCATGGTTACGTTATCTTTTGTGATAACCGGCTGTGGTGGGAAATCTACAACCTGCTCTTTCAGATTGACTTTTCTTGCCACACGCTCTACAAATGGAAGTTTGAAGTGTACACCGGTTCCCCATGTTGCCTGATAAGCACCTAAACGCTCAAGTACGATCGCATATGCCTGGGGTACGATGCGGATGCAGGATGCCAGGATCCACAGCACCAGAATGATGACAATCAGCAAAAATAAGATACTTCCCATATTACGCCTCCTTTGGCTCCACGATCAATTTAACACCGTGGACTGCTTTTATGATTACTACAGTGTCAACCGGAATTGTTACGCTGTCATCGGATGTCCGGGCCATCCATTCAATGTCATTGATGCGAACCTGGCCTGTCTGGGCCAGATTATTGATCTTCTGGATCACAACAGCCTTTTTTCCAAGAAGACCTTCCACATTTGTTTTCTCTGTGTCTTTTCTCATAAGCTTCAGAGCTGCCGGTCTTGTAAAAAACAGCAGCACCAGTGAAACACAGAAAAACAGAAGAAGCTGCGGCACGATTCCCATTCCAATGCCGGCTGCAATAGCGGCAGCAAGTGCGCCTCCTGCAAACCAGATGGTGGTAAGTGCCGTGGTAAGCCCTTCAATAACCAGAAGCACAGCCAGGACTCCCAGCCAGATAATTGGTTCCATAAGACTCCCCCTTTCAGATAAGCGATTGTCAAAATCTGCCATACGTCATCAGATATACTTCAGCAGACAGATTCCAGATCAGCTAACCCTACCGTCTCTGCCTTGCAGCCTCATACATCAAAATTCCTGCAGCCATAGCTGCATTCAAGGACTCCACCTTGCCGCACATGGGGATCCGGATGAGACAATCGGCAGCTTCTGCTGCCTCTTCCGTCAGCCCTTTTCCTTCATTTCCAATAAGAAATGCTGTGCCGCCCTGATAATCTTCCTGATCATAGGAATTTTTTCCTTTCAGGTGGGCTGCAAAGGTACGGATACCTTTTTGCTCCAGTTCCGCTTTTAATGATACCACATCCTCCACATATAGGAAAGGCATTCTGTAAACAGATCCCATTGTTGAGCGGATGACCTTTGGATTGGTAATGTCTACGCAGGTTTTCGTAAGAAAAACACCGGAAACACCAGCACCCTCACCTGTTCGGAAAATAGTCCCTGCATTTCCCGGATCCTGAAGATCCTCAAGAACCATTACCAAAGGAGCATCTCCTTTTAAAATATCTTCCACAGTCCACACCGGTTTCTTCAGAACTGTAAGAATTCCCTGTGGAGTCCTGGTATCACACATCTGGCGGAAAACATTATCTGCCACGATTTCTCTTTTTTCTTCCGGAAGCTCCATGACCTGCTTCATCAGGGACTCCTCTGCTGTCAGGGATTCTGTCACATAAACCCTGGAAATCCAGTCCTTTGGAGCTTCCCCGAACATTTTCCGTCCCTCAGCCACAAACAACCCCTGTTCCCTGCGGGCCTTGGCCTTCTGGTTTAACTGTATGATATTTTTCACCTGTGTATTATTTGCACTGGTTATCATAAATTATCCTCCCTGTTACAGCGGCTTTCGGAATTTATTCAAATCCTCGTTCTTTCCTACTGCAACCAGAATACAACCCGCTTCCAGCTTCTCCGCAGGATTCAGGTTTACATTTACAGAATCTCCATGCTTCACTGCAACCAGATTTATATGATGCTGCTCACGGAGCCTGATCTCTGAAAGACTTTTCCCCACCCATTCATCCGGGATCCGGAATTCTGCCATACTGAACTCCGTAGAAAGCTCAAACACATCCTCAAATCCACTGGCTGTAAAATTACGGGCAACGCGGATGCCCATGGAACGCTCCGGATATATTACCTGATCAGCACCAATTTTCTCCAGGATCCGGCCATGAAGGGAATTCATTGCCTTCGCCAGAACAAGCGGGACGCCCAGGTCCTTCACCTGCATGGTAGCTGTAATACTGGCTTCCATATTTTCTGCAACCGCAATAATCGCAACGTCTACGTTCTGCACGCCCAGGGATTTCAGAATTCCAGGCTCGCGCACATCTGCACGAACTGCATAAGTGACAGTATCTGCAATTTCCTGAATATTCTCATCTTTATCATCAATTGCCAAAACATCATAATCTGCATTCGCAAGCTCTTTCGCCAGGGTCATTCCAAACTGCCCCAATCCAATGACTGCAAAGGATTTTCCGCTCATTCTAATCTCCTTTAAAATCTGCTATGAAAGCAACGGACTTTCATGCGGGATAATGTCGTCCACAGACGCCATTTTCTATCCTATCATAATATTCTCTTCTGCCAGATGTACATCTTTCGTTCGCTTCTGCGCACGGGATACAACCGCCGCGCCCAGTGTCAGCGGACCGATTCTTCCAAGATACATGGTAAAAATAACGATCCATTTGGCCGGTGTATTCAGGACCGCGGTCAGTCCTCTGGAAAGACCTACGGTTCCAATTGCAGAAGTAAGCTCATACAGCACATCCACAAAGGGTGCATCCGGCATAATTGCAAAAATCCCCAGCACGGAAATAAGCAGCACACTAACCGCCATTCCCACAACTACCTGCGCAGAACGGATATAACTGCTGCGAATCTTTCTCCCATAAACCTCTACATCCTTTTTTCCCCGAAGGTTGGCAATAATACTCAGCACAAGCACTGCAAGTGTAGTCGTCTTCACTCCGCCGGCAGTCCCCATAGGAGAACCTCCAACCACCATAAGAAACAGACAGATCATTACACTTCCGCTGGTCAGCGCCCCCTGATCAACTGTAAAAAACCCTGCTGTTCTTGTGGTCACAGACTGAAATGCCGCTGCCATCAGCTTCTGCCCAAAGGACAGACTTCCCAGGGTGTCCGGATTCTTATACTCAAACAGTAAAATACAGATTGTCCCACCAAGGAGCAAAATCCCGGTTGTAGTCAAAACCAGCTTGCTCTGCAGACGAAGGGTCCGGAATAATCTGCCAGGAGAAAGCTTCTTCTGAAAAACCAGCTTTATTCTTTTTCCAAGATCCCACCATACGTTAAAGCCAAGTCCCGAAGCAATAATCAATCCCATCGTTGTCACATTCACCAGAGGATTGGTTACATAGTCTGCCAGACTGTTCTCTCCCAAAAGATCGATTCCTGCATTGCAAAAGGCTGAAACTGCTGTAAAAACAGCCTGTCCCAGACCTTTCACCAGTCCAAACTCTGGTACAAAGCAGAATGCATAGCCGACGGCTCCGATTCCTTCTGCTGCAAACACACAGAGAACCACTTTTCTCACCACTGTTACCAGACCGGACATCTGCTCCAGATTATAGGATTCCTGGATCATTCTGCGGTTCTTCAGACTGATCTTCTTATTCAGGGAAATAAAAATAACGCTTGCAAGTGCGATCAGTCCAATTCCGCCAATCTGTATGAGCAAAAGGATCACCAGTTTGCCAATCAGACTCCAGTGCGTAGCTGTAGTCACAGTTACAAGCCCGGTAACACATACGCAGGTGGTGGCTGTAAACATAGCATCGGAGAACGAAGTGGTCTGGCCTGCTGCCGTACAGAAAGGCAGCCACAGAATTAATCCTCCTACAAAAATTACCCCCGCAAAGCTGAGGGTAATGATCTGCGCCGTATTCAGTTTATGCAATTTATATTGCAGGTTTTGAATGAACATAAGCTTCCTTTATGCCACTGCCCTCAGCATCTTTTGCAAAATATTCTGCTGCAGAATGTCAGGGACAATGACTCTTTTATAATTACGGTTCACCTGCCGCCGGCACATAGCTCAAAGGATTTCTGCAAAATGTGTATCACAGACTGTAAAACCCAGTCGGAAATATGCCCTGAGACAAGCGAACCGTATTATCACTGTTATTTCCTATAGTTATGAGAAAGGGACTCACAAACCTCCCACATATATGGAGTTACGCTCTTCTCCATTGCAAGAGCTTCATTGATATCGAAATCAACGAAATCACCATGACGATATCCAACAACACGGCTCTTCTTGCCTTCCAGAAGAAGGTCTACTGCCATAGCACCCATCATGGATGCATATACACGGTCTTTACATGTCGGGCTTCCACCACGCTGCATGTGACCAAGGATAGTAGCACGTGTCTCGATTCCTGTAGCGGCCTCGATACGAGTTGCCATAGCCTGTGAATGGCCGATACCCTCTGCATTGATGATGATGTGGTGTTTCTTACCCATCTTACGGCTCTCAATAATGTTATTGATCAGCTTCTGCTCATCATAGTCATACTTCTCAGGGATCAGAACATCCTCGGCTCCGTTGGCAATACCGCACCACAGTGCAAGCCAGCCGGCTCCACGTCCCATAACCTCGATGATACTGCATCTCTCATGAGAAGTGGAAGTATCACGTACTTTATCAATTGCTTCCATTGCTGTGT
>ENA-OPSL01000090-OPSL01000090.1-human-gut-metagenome-genome-assembly--contig:-NODE-90-length-33589-cov-3.324536_pt1 | contig 33589 bp, 31 predicted proteins | sample MGYA00241458_ERZ501908 | MGnify/ENA primary metagenome ERZ501908 (study PRJEB25962, sample SAMEA2042444) | human gut metagenome | biome: human gut; feature: human-associated habitat; material: faeces... | reverse complement strand
ATGTGGCAGGTAAGCGGACGAAGCAACATCACAGACTTCGAAGAAGTCGTAAAACTCGATAAACAGTACATAAGCGAATGGACAATGGGACTTGACATCAAGATTCTATTTAAGACGGTACAGGTTGTGTTTAAAAAAGAAGGGTCGATGTAGGGAGTAGAGGGAAGGCAATGAAAAAGAACTTAAAAAATAAAAAAAGTTTAAATATAGCTATGCTTGGGCATAAAAGAATTCCTTCTCGTGAAGGTGGAATAGAGATTGTTGTGGAAGAATTAGCAACAAGAATGGTTACACTTGGTCATAAAGTAACTTGTTATAACCGAAGTGGTCATCATGTGAGTGGTAAAGACTTCGATGGCGGAAAAAGAAAAGCGTATAAGGGAGTAAGATTAAAATCAGTTCTTACCCTTGATAAAAAAGGACTGGCTGCAATGACTGCCTCAGTATCTGGAGCTATTTGTGCAGCATTTGGAAAGTATGATGTAGTTCATTTTCATGCGGAAGGTCCTTGTGCTATGTTATGGCTACCAAAATTATTTGGAAAGCGGTGTGTAGCAACGGTTCACGGACTTGATCACCAGAGAGCAAAATGGGGCAAGTTAGCCAGCACATATATTATGATGGGAGAAAAATGTGCAGTAAAATTTGCTGACGAAATTATTGTTCTTAGTAAAGGCGTTCAAGATTACTTTAAAGAAACTTACGGACGAGAAACAAAATTCATTCCAAATGGAGTGAATCGTCCTGTTATAAGAAAGCCAGAACTTATTAAAGAAAAATTTGGACTGGAAAAAGATGATTATATCCTGTTCTTGGGAAGACTCGTTCCAGAAAAAGGAATCGCCTATCTGATTGAAGCATTTAAAAAAGTAAATACAGACAAAAAGTTAGTCATTGCAGGAGGCAGCTCCGATACCGATGAATTTGCCAGCCAGTTAAAAGAAATGGCAAAAGACGATGACAGAATCATCTTTACCGGATTTGTTCAGGGACAGTTATTAGATGAATTATACAGCAATGCTTACATCTACAGCCTTCCAAGCGACTTAGAGGGGATGCCGCTTAGTTTATTAGAAGCAATGAGCTACGGTAACTGTTGCCTGGTGTCTGATATAGATGAATGTGCATCAGTGGTAGAAGATAAAGCAATTGTATTTAAGAAAAGTGATGTTGCTGATTTACAGAGCAAGCTTCAAAAAGCTTGTGATGATGTGAAACAGGTACAGAAATATAAGGACGAAGCTGCGGATTATATTTGTCAAAAATATAATTGGGATGATGTTGTGAAGAGAACGTTGGAGTTATATAGAGAAAAATAAATATATTACTAAGAGACAATATCTTACTTTTAAAAATCATTTAACTTGAAAATATTTATGTTTGTCAACACTAGACGGCTTTACTATAAGGAGTTTTAATTTTAATATTTATATTTTGAAAAATTATATGAATCTGTGGATAAATACATGGGAAATGTTATGTTTTAATCTTAGATAGAGGATAGAAGTGTGGGAAAAATACAACAAGAAATGAGAAAAAAGTGTTATTAGATTTGAATGGAGGAAGACATTGAAAAACATTTTGGCATTAATACCAGTAGGGATATTAGGGATAGCAGCCATATGGGGAAATAACTTGAATGCTACTTCAGAAGGTTATATGAGTAAAATATATACTAACGCCATGAAAGGTATAATGTGCGTGATTATTATGTATGTACATATACCTAGTAAATTTACAAATCCAATACAAGATATAATTGGCAGTTTTGCGTACGTTGGAGTATTCGCTTTTTTTATGATTTCATCATTTGGGTGTAGAACTAGTGTAGAAAAAAATCCTAATTATTTAAATGGATTTTGGAGAAAAAGGATTTTAGCATTATTTATACCTGCGATATTGATTAATATAGTTTCATTTTGTGTTAAACTGTTGGTTCTAAATATATTTGAAATGAGAGGACTTTATGCGTTTAATCAATATATATATGCAATTATAGTTGCTTATTTTATATTTTGGTTGGTTTGGAAAACAGAAAACATACCAGTAAGTAAAAAAGATTGGATTGTAGGTGTAATTTGTTTATTATGTAGTTTACTAACATATATATCGCCGATTAAGTTGTTTTTTATTTGGCCAACAGAAAGTATAGGGTTTATTTATGGTTTGATTCTCTATCATCATAAGAAATCAATAATTAATCAATTGGAGAATAATCGTTTTATAAAAATAATCGCTTTGTTTTTATTATCAGCTATATTAGGTGTATTATACATGAGATTTAAGAGTTTTTTCTTTATTGGAGGGTATGTGTTAAGAGTGCTTTTAGCAGGAGTGTTATTACTGTTATTTTCAGCAATTACGATGAACATTTCTTTTGAGGGAAAATTAATTCAAAGATTAGGAAATAGTTCATATGAATTTTATTTGGGACATTTAGCAGTTATTTCGATAATTGCTAGAATATTTCCACAAATTTCATCTGGTGCGTTTATAACAATTGTGGCCTTTGTAACTTTGATAATAGCAGTTTTGATAAGTAAAAGTTCAAACATAATAATAGATGCTTTGTTAAAAACAAGGAAAGATTAAAAATATTTAGTATAAAAGTAGACAATACTATAATTACAATATGTTACCATATAATACAAATCGTAGGAATGACTACAGGTATATACTTTCGTAATGTGGTTAGAATGGATATCAAATTACATTTTCTGTTATATGCTAAGTAGTTCTTAAATAGAATAGAAACTATTGTAAATGAAAGAATAAAGTAATAGGAGAGTAAATAATGTCTGAAGAAAAAAAATTAAATGGTACAGTCATCGTCACTTATCGTTGCAATGCACGTTGCTCTATGTGTAACCGCTATAAAGCACCTTCTAAGCCGGAAGAAGAGATTAGTTTAGAGACAATCAAGAAATTACCAAAAATGTATTTTACAAATATAACTGGTGGGGAACCGTTTATTCGTACTGATTTAAAAGATATTGTGCGTGAGTTATACAAAAAGTCTGATCGTATTGTTATTTCTACCAATGGCTTTTTTACAGACCGTATTGTCGATTTATGTAAGGAATTTCCACAGATTGGTATTCGCATTTCAATTGAAGGGTTAGAGAAGACTAATAATGAAATTCGTGGATTACAAAATGGATATCAGCGTGGATATAGTACATTAAAAAAGTTACGTGAAATGGGTATGAAGGATGTTGGATTTGGAATGACTGTTCAGGACAAGAATGCTCCTGACCTTGTTCCTTTATATAAAATCAGTAATGAAATGGGTATGGAGTTTGCAACAGCTTCTTTACACAATAGTTTTTATTTTGTTGAAGCAAAAAACATTATTAAGGATAGGCCTATGGTTGCAAAGAATTTTGAGAATCTTGTCAATGAATTGCTCCGTAGCAATAGTCCAAAAAAATGGTTTCGTGCTTATTTTAATCACGGATTGATTAATTACATCTATGGTCAGAAACGTTTATTGCCTTGCGATATGAGTTTTGACACTTTTTTTATTGATCCATATGGTGATGTAATGCCATGTAACGGGACTAAAGATAAAGAGGTAATGGGTAATTTAAATACTCAGAACTGGGATGAATTATGGAACAGTTCACAAGCGGAGGAAGTTCGTAAGAAGGTTCGGTGCTGTGATCGTGACTGTTGGATGATTGGTAGTGTTTCTCCGGCTATGCATAAATACATTTGGAAGCCTGCTATTTGGGTTTTAGCACATAAATTTAAGGCACTATTTACAAAGCATCCATATTCTATGTATGAACTACCGATTTGTCGAGATTATCGTGATGGTAAAGTCACTAAAGAGAAGCTGGATAAGTGTAGTACTTGCGATATAAACTGTGTAATTAATAATGGACTAAGTGAAGCATCAAAAGAACAACTGCGACATAAAACTGGTGAAGAAATTGTAGATGAAGATATTGCAAGGCAAATGGGAAAATAATGGAGGAAATTTATGAGTACAACATTTTCTATAATAGTACCTATTTATAAGGTGGAGAAATATTTAAATAAATGTATCGATAGTATTTTAAACCAAACATATCAAGATTTTGAATTGATTTTAGTTGATGATGGTTCCCCGGATAATTGTCCCCAAATTTGCGATGAATATGCAGAAAAGGATAAGAGAGTTCGTGTAATTCACAAAAATAATGCTGGCCTTGTAGCAGCGAGAAATACTGGAATTAAGGCGGCAAAAGGCGAATATGTTTGTTATGTTGATGGAGATGACTGGATTTTGGATAATCTTCTTCAAACTGTATGGGACAAGGCAATAAGTAAATATGATGTGGAAATGGTTGTGTATAGTGCGGTTCGTCAATTTACTGATACGCAGGAACAAATACCTAAAGCAGTTCCAGAAGGTTTATATAATAAGAATAAATTAAAAACAGATGTTTATCCTTATATGATGTATGATTCAAGAAAAACATTTTGTACAGGTCTTATTTTCCCAGTGGCATGGAATAAAATATTTAAACGTGATTTTTTACTAAAACATTATTGTAAAGAGGAACGTATTCGTATGGGCGAAGATAATGCATTTATATTTGAGTGCTTGTATGCTGCTGAGAATGTTTTCTTCTGTGACGATATACTATATATTTATAATCAATTAAATGTAGAATCAATGGTTCATAGTTATGATTCTAATCGTTTTGATAATAATAAATTATTAACTGGTTATATTGAGAAACGCATGGGGAAAAAAGATAAGGTCATTGATGAACAAATTAATGCATTTAAGGCCTATTGGCTAATAATGGCTGTTTTCCATGAAGTAAAAAGTGATAGAAAGATTATAGCAGCTAGTAAGCATATTCGAAAGAAAATAAAAGAAACTAAGGTTTTAGAGGGAATAAGTTATAAGGGACTTCCTAAGATGGCAAAAATATATTTGCTTCTGTTGAATATGCACTTATATATTCCTGCACTAGTTAGTGCCAAATTAGTAACAATAATTCGAGGTAAATAATGGAGGAGTCACAGATTTTATTAAGTATTATTATTCCTGCTTTTAATGCTGAAAAATATGTTGAAAAGTGTATAAGCAGGATTATACCTGTTTTAGAAAATGATATTGAGTGTATTATTGTAGATGATGGATCTATAGATAATACACTAAAACTATTAAAAGCATTTTCTGTTGACATATTTAATATTAAGATTATTTCGCAGGATAATACAGGTGTAAGTGGAGCTAGAAATACGGCTTTGTCTAATGCAAAAGGAATTTATACTTGTTGTATAGATATTGATGACAACATAGATACAATAGTATTTGGAAAAACTATAGAATATCTTCGTAATAATCTGTTTGAAGAATTAGTTATCTTTCCACATTATGAAGGAAATAAAAAAAGTGGTTTTTATCTTAAGCGACAGCTACTTCCGGAAGGAAAAAGTACAGATTTATCCGCATTGTATAGTGCTACGTTCACCCAAAAACTTAATGAGCCATGGAAGAAAATATATAGAACGGATATTTTGCATAACAATAATGTGAATTTTCCAATAAGCATGTATATGGGAGAAGATATCTGTATGTTTGTAGATTATCTGCAATATATTCATAGTTATAGTTATGTAAATCTTCCATATTATTATTATAATAAAAATGATAATAGTGCGTCGGCAAGAGTTAAAACTTCTTTTATTGAACAAGAAATGAAATTATATAGTTATTTAAATGATTATATTTATAGGTATTCATTGGATAAAAGTTTGGATGTAGAGAATAAACGGCTTTTTTTACATAAGATTACAAGATATGTAGAAATATTAATGGAACAAAAGGTTTCAAAACAAGAAATACGAATGGCAATAGTGCAGTCTGGTGCTGAAAATAGGATTAAACAAACCAAGTATATAAACAAAGTTGATTTAGTTCGTAAATGGCTTTTGGTTAACCATAAATATTTTATATTGACCGTTATTTTGAAGATATTTAAAGGAAAGTAATGTGGTATAGATGAAAAAAATAGGATTATTAACTTTTCATAGGGCAATTAATTATGGAGCGTGCCTTCAAGCGTATGCCCTTAAAAACTATATAGAAGATTTAGGAAGTAAATGTGAAATTATAGATTATCATTGCTCTGAGATTGAAGATTTTTATAATAAAATTTTTTTAAAAGAAGATAGCATAAAAACAAAGATTAAAAAAATTTTTACTTGGCATATACAAAAGAAAAGGAACCAAAAATTCAAAGATTTTATAGAAATTAGATTGCTAGATGGAAATACAAGTGATGGGTATACTAGAAATAATATTAAAGAAGTAAATGAATTATATGATTGCTTTATTGTAGGAAGTGATCAAGTGTGGAGTCCGTTCTGTACGGGAGGAGATTTGACCTATTTTTTGGATTTTGTTAGTGAACATCGCAAACGTAATTCTTATGCAGCCTGTGTTGGAGTTGCAGGTGAAGATTTTTTGAAATCAGAAACTATTGTGAAAAATTTACAAAAGTTTAATAATATTTCGGTTAGAGAAGAAAGCACACAAGATAAATTGAACACGATAATGTCTGATAAAATTGAAAAACGTATTTCATTGGACGTTGATCCTACATTATTACTAGATAATGAAAAATGGGATAAAGTAGCAACTGATATTAAAGAGGAACCTTATATTTTTGTTTATTCTTTATCGATGCCTAATGAAGTTATAGAATTTGCGAAGAATTTTGCAAAAGAAAAGCAAAAGAAAATAATTTTTTGTACGTTAGATAATTTATTTACTTTAAAAAAACATAATAATACAGTAAATGTCAATCCAGAAGATTTCTTGGGATACATAAAGAACGCAGATTATGTAATTACGAATTCATTTCATGGCACAGTATTTTCAATTATTTTTAGAAAAAATTTTTATGTAATAAAGAATAAAAATCCAAACCATGATAATTCTAGATTAATTAATATTCTTTCATTACTTGGAATAAAAAATCGATTGGTAGAGGAAGAGGATATGTTAAATATTCTTGATGATATAGATTATTCTAATATTGAGCCTAAGTTAAAAGTTATGAGAGATTCATCAAGGCAATATATTTGTAAAATCTTATCAGAATAATGTATAAAAGGAAGGAGGTTGTAAAATATGAGCATAAAAATACATAAAAAATCACTAATGGCATTAATCTTAGTACTCATACTTCTTAGTGGAAATACCATTATTCTTGCTTATGTAACACCACTTTTATATATAGTGGGCCTTTTTTCAGTCTTATGGTTTGAACCCAAAAAGTTAAAAGCTAATAGATATACAAAAAGAATTATGTTTTTATATTTTATATGGGTAATATTTTTGATAATTAATACATTGCAGTCATATGATATTAATGCATCTAAAAATATATTACCAATATTTATCATCGGTGGACTATTTGGATTTTTTTCTTGGAGGGAAAGTACAGCACAGGCTTATATAAAAATTATAAGAGTAATTTGTCTTTTTTTTGCCTTTTCGATTTTACTTGAGCTTATTGCACCCAATTTTATACTGTCTTTATCGAATATTATAGCACCGGGGAGAAGTTCGGTTATACAAGATGAAATATCTAGAGGTATATATAGTGGATTGACAGGAGAAAAGGCAAAAGCAGCATATGCAATGGTGGTAGGAGTATGTGCTGAATTAGCATATTATATTTTTAATAATAAAAAATTTAATATAATAAATTATTTATTTATTCTGATTTATATTTTGGCTACGCTTTTAACGAGTAAAAGAATGTTATGTATTATTATTTTGTTAGAAATAGTTCTTGCATTAAATTTGTTTGATTTTAAAGGGAAAACAGTGAAAATAATTTTAGGCGGAGTAATAGCTCTAGTTGTACTATTTATTATTATGATTACAATTCCTCAAACAAGTAACATAATAGGTAGATTTATAGAAGGCTCTGAGGACACATCGGCAGGTGGAAGGTTAATGTTTTGGAATTATTGTATAATAATGTTTAAAGATAAACCTTTCATTGGATATGGAATCAATACGTTTAATAAGGCTTTTTCTGATAATGTGGGTTATATGTATCAGGGATCTCTTTGGAATATGTATGCTCACAGTATGTATTATGAACTACTTGGAGAGACAGGAATTATTGGTATAATTCTATTTTGTATTTTTATGGTTTGTTCATTAATATATTCAATAAAATTACTGAAAAAAAGTCATATGACTAATACATGGAAAGGTTTGCTTTGGTTTTCCATAAGTATGCAGATTTTATTTATTGTGTATGGTTATTCGGGAAATGTTTTTTATGATAAATCTCAATTGTTTACATACTTATCAGCAATTTCGATGTTGATATCAGCTAGTTGTAATACCATAATAAAAGATGGATTAACTATTAATAAGGTGGAGGTTTAGTGTATATGGGACATGCATATCTGATAGCTGCACATCACCAAATGGAATTATTGCAGATTCTTTTGCAATTAATTGATGATGAGAGAAATGATATATATTTACATGTAGATAAAAAATGTAAAGAATTTGAAGAAGAAGCAGTTAAGAAGATGATTCAAAAGGCAAAGATACATTTTCTTAAACGTAAATCAGTTACTTGGGGAGGATATTCTCAAATACAATTAGAGTTGGAGTTACTAAAAGAATCAACTCAAAGTTATCATGATGTATATCATTTGATTTCAGGGGTTGATCTTCCCTTAAAAACACAAGATGAAATATATAACTTTTTTGATGTCAATAAAGGAATGCAAATTGTTAGTTATGATTACAAGATGGATATGGATGATATAACTAATAGAATGGCACAGTATCGGATATTTCAAGATATTTATGGAAATAAAAAAAATTTTCTATTCAAGATAGATGCAATTTCGGTTAGACTTCAAAAGCTTATCGGAATAAATAGGATAAAACACAATTCTGAATTAATAAAAAAAGGAGCAAATTGGTTCAGTATCACTCATGAATTTGCAAAATATGTAATAAATAAAGAAGAGGAGATTCGAAAGCGATATAAGTTTACACGTTGTTGCGATGAAATTTTTTTGCAAACTCTATTATATAATTCTTCATATTCTACAAAAGTGTATTTTAATGAAGATGCTAATAGATGTTATAATATGAGATATGTGGATTTCCAAAGAGGAAATCCGTATATATTTAGGATTAATGATGAAGAACTTCTAAAAAGTAGGCCGGAATTATTTGCAAGAAAATTTGATTATAAAATTGACAAAGAAATTATTTTTAATATATATAATGAAATTATGAATCGTAAGAGGAGATAAAAATATGAGTAAGAAAAAAATTGGTATTATTACATTTCATTCGTCACATAATTGTGGTTCTATGTTGCAGGCGTATGCACTTCAGACAGTGATTGAAAGCCGATACGGTGTTGAAGTTGAAATCATTGATTTTTCTAATAGCGGTTCACGGAATTTATATGGATTATTTGATTTTCGATTAAAAAAAAGTGCAATTAAACATAATTTGCTTACAATTAAGCATTGGAAGTTAGTAAATGAGTATCGAGGAGATTATATAAATTTTAAGGAGAAATACTTACATACTACTACGCAGCAGTTTAAAAATTATAAGGATTTAGAGATACTTAATGGTAGATATGATTTGGTAATAGCTGGAGGAGATCAGGTTTGGAATGTATTATGCCCAGATGCAGATGATGCATATTTTTTAAATTTTGTTCATGAGGGAAAGAAGGCTGCATATTCTCCGAGTTTAGGTGGTAATAATATTAATGAAGTAATACAGGATACTGAAAAGTATAAAAAATTACTGGAGCAATTTGATTTTATTTCGGTTAGAGAACCTAATGGACAAAAGTGGTTGGAAGAACTTACGGGGAGAAAAATTCCAATTATAGCTGATCCAACTTTATTACTAAGCCATGAAGAGTGGTTGCAGAAATTTAATATTCCTCATATAAATGAAAAATATATTTTCAATTATGCATTTTTTCATAATCGTCCGGAAGCAAATGAAGCAATTCATAAAATTTCGGAGGAGACAGGTCTCCCAGTTTATATATTAGACAGTAAATCATGGGCGGCATATAGATTGGATAAATATGGGATTAAAAAATTCCCAACAACAGGACCGATTGCATTTTTAACTTTGATGGAAAATGCAGAGTGGGTTTTAACGCAATCATTTCATGGAACACTTTTTTCAGCTATGTTTCATAAGAATTTTTGGTCATATAGAGCACCATCTGTCAATAAACCAGGTGATGATCGTGCCATTGCAATTCTTAGGCAATTAGGATTAACAGATAGATATCAGATTATTGATGAACTTCCTAATCAAGATTTTTTAAAGGGTATAGACTATGAAAATACAGACGATTTAATTTTAAAATTAAGAGAAACTGCTTTTTCTTATTTAGATGAAATTATGAGTAATATTTAATAGGTGAGAATAGATAAATGAAATCAATACAAAAAAATTTTATATATAATGTTTTGTACCAAATACTCCTTGTTATTTTGCCGCTAATTACAGCACCATATATTTCAAGAACATTAGGTGCAAAAGCGGTAGGAGTATATTCCTATACATATTCTGTGGCATATTATTTTTTATTAATAGCAATGTTAGGAATTGGTAATCATGGAAATCGAAGTATTGCTGCAGTGCGAGATAATAGGGAAGAGTTAAATAAAACTTTTAGCAGTATTTACGCATTACAAGTTAGTACATTTTCTATTGCAATAATTACATATATCGTTTACCTTTTTGTAATTGTTAAAGATAATAGGCTCATTGTACTGTTACAACTTTTATATGTTACTTCTGGCCTATTTGATATTGGATGGTTGTTCTTTGGATTAGAGCAATTTAAGCTAACAGTTACAAGAAATACATTAATTAAAATTTCGACAGTTTTATTAATGTTTATTTTTGTTCATAAGCCAAGTGATTTATGGAAATATACATTGATAATGGCAGCAGGAACCTTACTAAGTCAAGCATATTTGTGGATTTATGTAAAAAAATATGTAACATTTGTAAAATGTAGCTTAAGAGAAATTATTTCTAATGTCAAACCCGTATTAATTCTTTTTATACCAGTATTGGCATATAGCATCTATAAAGTTATGGATAAAATTATGTTAGGAAATATGTCAAGCTATGAACAAGTAGGGTTTTATAATAATGCAGAAAAAATTATTAATATTCCAATGGGAATTATTACTGCCTTGGGGACAGTTATGTTGCCAAGAATGTCTAATATTGTTGCAAAAGGAGATAAAGAAAAAACTAGTGATTATATAAGAATATCTATTAAACTGGTAACGTTGTTATCCTCAGCAATTGCTTTTGGGTTAATGGGGATAAGTAATGTCCTATCCCCCGTTTTTTTTGGTGAAGAGTTTACTGCATGTGGAGATATAATAAAATTTTTGTCTGTGACAGTCTTTTTTATTGCTTGGGCAAATGTAATACGAACGCAATATTTGATACCAAATAAAAGAGATAGTATTTATTTGATTTCAACTACGATAGGTGCTGTTTTAAATCTTTTGATTAATTGGATGTTAATTCCTAAATATCAGGCCAATGGTGCTGCACTAGGTACAATTGTTGCAGAATTTTCGGTAATGTTTGTTCAGATGGTTGCTGTTAGAAAAGAAATTGCTATACGTAAATATATAATGTCATACTGTCCGATAATGATTATAGGAGTAATTATGGCAGTTTTAGTGGGATGGATGGGATATGAGTTTGGTGTAAATATTGTGACGCTTGTTTTGCAAATACTCATTGGAGGTGGCTTTTTCTGCCTAGCAACGATGGGATATATGTTAATTAGTAAGGATGAACTCTGGACAATAGGAATTAGCTCGATTTTAAAAAAGAAAAAGTAGATATAAAAGAAGGGAGCCTATTGTGAAGAATAATATTGAAATAATAGATACAGTGATATATGCTGGAAGACTAAAGGATAAAAAATCTTTATTGTATAGTTCATCAGGTGGGGCTTTTGTAGCTATTTCAGATGCCTTTTTAAATAATGGAGATGCAGTAGCTTGTGCTGTGTATAATTACGAAAACTATACTACAGAGTTTCAACTAATAGAAAGTAGAGAAGAACGAGATAAAGCCATTGGTTCTAAGTATATGCAGAGTAGGCCTGAACAAATTTATAAAGCTACAGAGGAATGGCTAAAGGAGAACCCAGAAAAAAAGTTACTTTTTGTCGGCATGGGATGCCAGTCTGATGGATTCCGGAAGTTCAGTGAAATAAAAGGAATTCGTGACCGAGTGTACATAGTAGACATTATTTGTCATGGTTCACCAAGTCCAAAACTTTGGAGAGAATATGCCAAATCTATTGAGAGAAAAGATGGAAAAATTACTTATCTTACTTTTAAGGATAAACGAAATGGTTGGAAATTTCCTACAGCATATGTAATGGTTGGAGGTCAAGAGTATTCGATTAGGGACTATGTAAAAGTGTTCTATAATCGGTGCATGCTACGTCCAAGTTGCTATGAATGTCCTTATGCTACCACAGAAAGAAAAACAGATATAACTATTGGAGACTTTTGGCATATAGAGGAAACTATTCCGGATTTCTATGACCCTAATGGTAATTCACTATTCCTGATTCATACAAATCGAGGTGAAGAATTGTTTGAAAAGATTAAGAATGACTTAGATTATAGGCTGAGTAATACAACACAATGCTGGCAGCCAAATCTTGAAGCTCCAACCAAGAAATCTGAACAAAGAGAAGAATTTTGGAATGATTATCAGAAGAAAGGAATTGATTTCGTAATGAAGAAATATGGAACAGTTTCAATGAAAACGAAGATAAAGAATAAGCTCCTCAAAATTATGAGGGGGGGGGGTACGAACTAAGTAACTTCAATTATGCTACTTACTCCGAAAGGAGGATAGCATAATGAACTGGAAGCAACCTAAAGTATACGCAGTAAAACATAAAGATGATGCTACAAGAGCGGCTTCCAGATCTGGTGGTATTTTTACAGCTCTGTCTGATCAAGTACTGTTAGATGGTGGAGTGGTCTATGGTTGTGTTTTGACGGATAATTTTGATGCTGTACATATTTGTGCTGATAATGCGGAAGGCCGCAACCGAATGCGAGGCTCAAAATATATCCAGAGTAAGTTGGGTGATACATTTAAAAATGTTAAGAAAAATCTTGATACAGGAAGGAATGTGTTATTCTCTGGAACTTCCTGTCAGGTGGACGGACTGAAAAAATACCTTGGAAAAGAATATGATAATCTATTCTGTGTAGACATTGTTTGTCATGGAGTGCCAAGCAAAAAAATATGGGACGCATATCTGCATTGGCAGGAACAGAAAAAACGCTCAAAAGTTGCAAGTGTGGATTTTCGGAATAAAAAAGATTATGGATGGCATGACCATGTTGAAACATTTTATTTTGAAAGTGGAAAGTCTACGAGTAGTCGGATATTCAGGAATCTTTTTTATGGACATATGATTCTTCGTCCAAGCTGCTATGAATGTCCGTATAAGTCTATAATGCATCCGGGAGATATTACAATTGCCGATTACTGGGGAATAGAGAAAGCTGCTCCTGAGTTTGATGATAATAAAGGTGTTTCGCTTGTGCTGGTAAATAATGAAGCTGGTGAAAGAATATTAGAGTTGGTGAAGGAACAGTTGATTTGGAAAGAAACACAGTTGGAGAATAGTTTGCAACCTCCGCTGAAAGCTCCATTTCCTAAACCAGAGAATCGAGAGAAGTTTTGGAGAGATTTTAGAACCCAGCCGTTTGGATATATTGCTAAGGAATATGGTGGAATCGGCTTAAAGAATAACACAAAAGTGTTTTTGAAAAAAGTTAAAAGAAAGATTAAAAGGCTGGTGGTAAAAGGTGGAAAGAGAGATTCCCGTACTATATAAAAGAAAAGAAGAGTGCTGTGGATGCACAGCTTGTTATGCAATTTGTCCTAAAGAAGCCATATCTATGGTGGAGGATGAAGAAGGTTTTGAATATCCACAAATAAATGAGAATAAGTGTGTGTGTTGTTATCAGTGCATTAAAGTGTGTCCGATAAAAGCAGCACGAGAACAGTAAGGAGAGAGAGCATGAAAACAACATTACTTATCATGGCAGCCGGTATCGGCAGCCGCTTTGGAACAGGAATCAAGCAGTTGGAGCCAGTAGATGCTTCTAATCATATCATCATGGATTATTCGATTCACGATGCGATTGAGGCTGGTTTCAACCATGTAGTATTTATTATCCGTAAGGATATTGAGAAAGAGTTCAAAGAGGTCATCGGTGATCGCATTGCCTCCATTTGTTCTTCTCACAATGTAACTGTAGACTATGCTTTCCAGGATATTAACGATATTCCGGGAATCCTGCCAGAAGGCCGTACAAAACCTTGGGGAACCGGCCAGGCAGTCCTTGCAGCAAAGGATGTCATCAAGACTCCGTTCATCGTCATCAATGCAGATGATTACTATGGCAAGGAAGGCTTTAAGGCCGTTCATGAGTATCTGGTGAATGGCGGTAAGTCTTGTATGGCAGGTTTTGTGTTGAAGAATACTCTGTCTGATAACGGTGGGGTGACTCGTGGTATCTGTAAGATGGATGAGCAGAACAATCTGACTGAGGTTGTTGAGACAAAGAATATTGTAAAGACTGCAACCGGAGCAGAAGCAGACGGCGTGGCTGTGGATGTTGATTCTCTGGTTTCCATGAATATGTGGGGATTGACTCCTGAGTTTCTGAATGTACTGGAAGAGGGCTTCAAAGAGTTCTTTGAGAAGGAAGTGCCAGGTAATCCTCTAAAAGCAGAGTATCTAATCCCAATCTTCATCGGTGAATTGCTGGAGCAGGGAAAGATGTCTGTCAAAGTATTGAAAACTAACGATACATGGTACGGCATGACCTATCACGAGGATGTCGCGGCTGTAAAGGACAGCTTCAAGAAGATGCTGGAGAATGGCTTTTATAAGGCTGACCTGTTCAGTGATTTATAATATACTGTTACAACAGAATGTAGCTTCCAACGCTGCTCGGACACTCCCACATATCTTCATGATGTATATCAAAAGAATTATTTGAAGATTTGAAATAAGAATGAAAAGCAAGATGAATAACGAGGAGAAAAGAAATGGAAATATTTAAAAGTATAGTAACCAATGTTCTCACAGCCCTTTACCAACCATTTTGGTTTGCGATACTCCTCACAATATTCATTTTGTTTTTTTATATGTATGCATATCATCCAACCGATGCCGGCAAAGGAATCAAAACCGCCTGCATTGCCTGGGTTCGCACATTCAAAAATTCATTGTATTTTCGTAAACTATTTTGTCTTGTATTTTTTACGGTAATGATTCTGTTTCGAACGTTACTAAATCGTAATATGTGGATGAATCCCCTTTCTGATGTGATGGGTGGCTGGTGGATTTGGGAGAAACGATCGGATGGAACAGTGACATTAACAACAGAATGTTTTGAAAACATTGCCCTGATGTTGCCATTTACTTTTCTGCTTATGTGGACTGCCAAAGAGAAACTTTTAAAAGGGAAGGGCAGACAAATTTGCTTTACAAGTATCCTTTGGTATAGCACAAAGGCGGCATTTCTTTTTTCATTGACGATAGAGTTCCTGCAGCTTTTCCTGCGGTTGGGGACATTTCAGCTTTCGGATTTGTGCTACAATACGCTTGGGGGAGCGATGGGGGGAGTGTTGTATTGGATGGTATGGAAAATACAAAAGAGAAAAAGATAAGTAAAATAAACTTTTTATGGTTTGTTTTGAAAAATATTTTGTATTTGTCCTAAGATTTGTTCTATTTCAGCATAATCTTTTTGAAATAGGGCATCTGTAGTTTCTACCTTTTTAGCCTCATTGATTATAAGATGAAGGAGTGCTAAAATGCTTTCAAGTTCGTATGGAGATATCCGGTCTGTAAGACTTATAAAACTACTTGTGTTGGAGTCTCTGCATATATTTTTTAAAGCATTTTGACCTTTTGTATCAGGCTTGAAAAAATATTTACGAAATAGTAAGGTAATGGAGCATAATTCCCGCATATTCATTTTTATATAATATTCTCTACAAAGGTCGTTAGGTTGATTTTCTAATCCTTGATACAAAAGGGTAGTTCGCTTTTTTAATTCATCAAGTATGAGAATTAATTTTTGCTTTTTTATCTGAGGGATGCTTCGCACACGTAATTTACGGTAGATGCGTTCAATTACATAGCGAAAGGAATATAATATCATCCATATGATAAAGAAGAATAGCAAAAGTTTGGAATAGTTTAGAGCTAAATCCAAAAAAGATGACGGTATATTTTGTATAATTATCTGATTATTTTCTTCTATTACTATAAAATCACTGGTTGTAATAGAGTCACTTAATATACTGGTTAAGATGGATGAGCATATAGCAGTTGTTGCTGTCCAGATTTTAGTTTCGATATTTTTTATATTGAGCATAGGTTCTCCAATCTATTTTATAATTATTGGGCGTCTTATTTAATAAGATCTTCTTCTGGATGTTCACGCGGAATACCGGGAAATTCTTTGATTGTCATGCTGGAATTTCCTTCTTCCATAGCGTTAGATACAAGTCCATAACAGTCCTCGAAAAAGTAGGCAAGTTCGTCATCCGGGTAGTATAGTACATATTCATGTACAGCTTCGCTAATTAAGTTTAAATAGTTTTTACAGGCAGTTCTTTCTATCGAATTGGGCGGGAACAGACAAAATAGTACATAAAAAATGATGACAGTGTATGCCGGAAGCGCAAGACTGTCTCCTGCCAAAAAATTATAAATATGGCGTATTTGGCGTAGGCTTACAAAAGAAGCCATGCTTTCATCTGCCTGGCGCTGTGAAATACCTAAAATATATTGAGCGGTTTTCTTCAGAAGAAAACGCTTGGTTCTTTTCAGATAAATGTGTTCCTGACCCGTGAGAGAATCTTTTTCATATAAGTGCACGCCATCGGCATAGGGATGGAATTTAGCCAATGATTTTAACAGGATACTAAAATCTTTGTTTGTTGGAAGTGGGTATTGTCCATCTTCAAACCGGATATAGACACGGTTTAAAATTTCACCGAATTGTTTTAAGTGCATTAAAACAGCCTCCTTCTTCTTTAGATGATTATTTTATATATTGAGTATATCAAAATATTTATGTATAATAAATTGACAGAATCTATAAAAGTAAATGGGCTAATTCAAACTTGAATAGGATAAATTCAAGCGAATGATAAAAAATTCAAGATTTAATGGGACTTGAAAGTAAAAGGGGGAAAATGTATGGAAAAGAAGGTTTCTGATTACAGGAAAACAGAAGGTGCAGCATTTTTTTTTATTGAAGCAGCTAAAGCGCTTGGATGGTACAGGGAAAAAACTGGGATAAAATTGAGTGACATAGGAAAACAAATTGCACTATCAGAGTCAGCAGTTTCTAAGTATTTGATAGCTCCTAAATTGGAAAAAAATTTTTCAAATGAAGAAGATCTTAAAAAGAATAGTAAAGTAATCCTTACTTTAGAATATGCATTAAAAATTTCCGAAGCAATGGGGGCAAAATTATGGAATATTTTACATATGTATGAAAAAGACAGAGAAGAGATAGAAAAGTGCACAAATTTGAATGCGAGTCTGTTTACTGATGAGTTGAATTTAAATAACATAAATTTCATTACGAATTCAAATGACATAAAGTTTGAACCATGGTTTGGAGAATTTTTTTGTTATTTTTCAAGTACAAGCTCATCTGAGATAAATGAGTGTAAGAGAGAAAGTCTAAACGGAATGATAGAGGAAGAAAAAGAATTGTTCGATATTACACCGTCAGGAGATCATCTTTTTTGTGGGAAAATGAGTATATCAAAAGCAGAAGATAGTTCTTGCCATGTTTCATTAAGATTTATGTCGGATAAACTGAATCATAATATTAAGCACTACCACGGAACTTTAGTATTATCAAAACAATATTCGGCAGGTTTTATTTCATTATGCGGACAAGAAAAGGGAGAGTGTTCCTATATTATTGTTGAGAGTCCGGATTCGAAAAATTTAAAATGTCGTATGGGGATGGTGTTAACTTTATCTAGTATAGACAGGCATAGGCGTGCATGTGCAGAAAAAATGCTTATAACGGAAAAAAGAATTCTGGAAAATTCTAGAGCTTATCAGGCATTGAAGTCATTATTACCGATGAATGATTCTGTAATTCGAATTACTAATGAAGGGTATGAAATGCTGATAAAAGAATTAGCTGCTTCTGAAAATCAGGAATTACGCCAATTTGCACACATATACCCTGAATTATCAGATATTGTAAGTACCAATTTAACAATAGATAAATATGAGTACATCACGATACCAGAATCTACTATAGGGAATTGGAGAAAATTATCTTCAATATCCAGAAATCAGTTATGTATTTTGCTGAGAAAATATTCACTTATGAACTGGTACTATAAAGCTAATAATAAGAATGCTGAGGAGATATATTATATAATGAATGAAGAATTTTCAGATATGGAAGAGCAAGATTTATGAAGTGTTTCAGGATTTAGGTTATATGAGATTTGAACATACATCCAGAGTTTATGAGATATATAGGGGTGTCTACTTAAACTATAAAGAAGATAAAGGCTATGTAGTGAAATCATTAAATTCTTTATATTTCCGTAAGCTTTTTTGTCTTATATTTTTTATTGTAATGTTTCTATTCAGAACCTTACTTAACCGTAATATGTGGATGAATCCTCTCTCGGATGTGATGGGTGACTGGTGGATTTGGAAGACAGAAGCGGATGGAACAGTGACAATCACAACAGAGTGTTTCAAAAACTTGTTCTTATGTTGACAGTTACTTTCCTGCTCATGTGGACTGCCCAAGAGAAGCTTTAAAAGGTAAACGGATTTATTTTGTGAGTATTCTTTGGTATAGTACAAAGCGGCATTTTTTTATTAAAGTAGCATAGTATAATTTTAATGAATTTTGAATAAAATATTGACTTTCGAAAATATGTTCTGTATAATGAAAGCCACCAGAAAATGATATTTTGAGCAAAAGAGGCACTATTTGATAATTTACAAAGTGTACAGAGCAGTTTGAGAGGGAGTAATCGTAGCCAAATATGAGAGGGGATAGAGATATGTATAACGCATTAACGGTAGCTAAATATATTATTAAAAGGTGTAATGACACCAACCGAATAATTAGTAATCTAAAGCTTCAGAAGCTTCTCTATTTTGTTCAGGCAGAGTTTTTAGTTACGACAACTCATGCTTGTTTCCCTGAAGAAATTGAAGCATGGGATTTTGGACCTGTTGTTCCAGAAGTTTATCACAGATATAAAGCATATGGAAGTGCGAGCATTCCATATATGAGCAATTCAAAGATTAAAGAGATTTCTGAAGATGATAAAAAGCTGATTGACGGTATTGTAGATGAGTGCTCTCAGTATTCTGCAGCAGCATTAGTAGAAATAACTCATAATCAAGCCCCTTGGTTGGATGTATATAAACCATATTGTAATAATACTATTTCTAAAAGAAGTATAAAGAAATATTTTGCAGAGGATTAAGTATGGCGTCAAAGATTAACCCATTAAAAACAGATGAAGAAACATTAAATAATAAAGAAATTAAAGAAAACCATTTGCAGGATATGCAAAATGCAGTGAAGAATTTTTTTAATATACTAATGAGCGATAATGAAAAATTTAATGCTAAGAGAGCATTTGATGTTTTGTATAACTATATTTTAACTTATGATAGAATTTTATATTCAACAGTTAGTAATATTATTTACGAGTGCAATGAGGAAGGAAAGAATAAAAACCTTTTTGGAACGATTCTTTCTAATGTAGAGGAGCTTGTTGCATATACAGAAGATTCAATAATTATGGCTTCATTAATAGATGTAGCTGAGAGTGAAGAACATAAGAGGGCTGTATATGACACGCAAAAGGCTGTTTGGAAAATCTGGGATCATATAAATCTTGCACATCACCAATATCTAGTCTTCTGGCAATCGGAAGATCAATATGATAAAAGATTTGAAGCACGGATACAGAAATTTCAAGGGAAGATTACAAACGAAATGAGTAGTCAACTTTTGGCGATGATTGGTATATTTACAGCACTTGCTTTTTTGATTTTTGGAAGTATTAGTTCTCTTGAAAGTATATTTGCGGGTATATCAAATACTCCAGTATTAAAATTAATGCTTGCAGGATGTGTTTGGGGACTTGGCTTATTGAATTTAATATTTGTTTTTTTGTTCTGTGTTGGGAAAATGACACATCAGGATTTTAAATCAGATAAAGGTAAAGAAGCTTCTTTTTACCAGAGATATCCAGTGGTATGTTGGACAGATTTCATTATTTTTGCAATGATGCTGTTGTTAATGTGGATGGATTACATTAACTATAATCATGCGGACTCATGGATAAAACAATTAGTCGAAATTAATCCTACACTAATTAGTATTTTAGGATTTGTTATTATTGGCGTAGTTATCTTTATTACAGCAAAGTGGCTTATAAATAAAACGAAACAACGTGATGGAGATGAAGATACATATTAGATTTATTTTCTAGACACGGATATGTGATTAAGGTATGAATGTTATATGGGAGAGGTTATGAAAAGGGTTATGCGAAAGATAAAATTTCTTTTTAAAGAAGGTAAGTGGTAGATAGTCCGTACTTAGATTTTGCTTCCAACCAGTGTTATAATAGTCCTATGATTATTAAAAGTCCAAAAAGTTCAGTATTTAACTTTTTGGACTGGTTAGGAGACATTTCCTATGAGCTCTATTACCTACCACAATTCTTGCTACTGAACATCGGTTGCAATAATGAGCCCAGTTGGTTAAAGATTGCCAGAATAGTCTTTCTGATACGATGATAGAGCAATGGAGTGATATCAAGGGTATCTGAAAATCAAACTACGAATAACAGGAGCGATTCGCCTGATATTCAGTTTTCTGATATAATAGAGATAATCTTTATAGCAGGATGTTGGGAACATGCAAGAAGAAAGTTTTTCGAGGCGATTCCGGCGGAGAAATGAAAAAATTTAAAACTGCTAGACATTGATTCTGAAAAAGAGATTGAGATGACGAAAGATATATCTGTGTTGGTGAAAGAGAAAAAACTCCCAGCAGAGGTCTGTTTTGTGTGTTGTAATAAGCTTAAACGAAGCGGCTTTGATTTTTTTCAACAAGTATAATAGGGGCGAGACCTGTTGCTAAATTAAAATTAGCAATATAATTTTGTATGAATTTTCAAATTTAATTATTTATATTAAAAAAGTAGAGCTGAAGAAAATTAAACAAAAAGGGGTATCTTTTTATGGCTAAACAGAAAAAATGGAAAGAGAAATACGAAGTGTTGTCCGAGTTGGGTGAAGGTGGAAATGCTAAAGTTTATCAAGTTAGATTGAAAGAATCTGAAGAAACATATGCTTTGAAAGAATTACAAACAGGAGGAAGAGAAAAAAAAGGACGATTTGTTGATGAGATTAATATTATCATAGAGAATAGTGAAGAAATAGAAGGGATTATTCCTATTATAGATTCTTCTATTGATGAATACTGGTATACGATGCCTATTGCAAAACCTATAGTACAATTTATTATAGAGGAAAAGTTGACAATAAGAGATATAGTTGATGGCTCAATTCAATTATGTAGTACATTAGAAAAACTTCATGAAAAAGGTGTTTCACACAGAGATATCAAACCTTCTAATATTTACTATTATGAGGGAAGATTTTGTTTGGGTGATTTTGGATTGGTTGATTTCCCGGAAAATGAAAATGATTTTACGAGATCTGATAGAGGGCTGGGAGCAATATTTACGATAGCTCCTGAAATGAAGCGGAATCCTAAGGAGTCAGATGGAAAAAAGGCAGATGTTTTTTCATTAGCAAAAACTATGTGGATGTTTTTTTCAGAGGATGAAAAAGGATTTGATGGAGTTTATAATTATTTAGATCCGAGCCATAGCTTGAGATCTTTTGAAAAATATAAAAATGAACATATAGTAGAAATTGAAGAGCTTTTTAAGGACGCTACAGATAATAATCCAGATTTACGTCCAACTATTAAAGAATTCAGACAAAGATTAATTAGCTGGATTAGCATATATGAAGATGCACATAAATCACAAGCAAGTGATTGGAACTTTCTTAGTAAACAATTATTTGGTTCAAATGCACCGGATTCATCATCGTGGAAAGATATAAATAAAATTGTAGATATTTTGAATGTTATAGGAAGAACTCCGGCATATAACCATATGCTTTTTCATGATAAAGGTGGTTTAGATTTTTCACATGCCGAGTTTGCAGCAGAGACAGGCTGTATTAAGATGTATGATACAATTGGATTTTGTTATATTGTAAAACCCAAAAGGTTATATTTTGAGGGCTTTGGAAACGATTTTAGATGGAATTATTTTTTGCTTGAACTTGCAGAATTAACTCCAATATTGGAAAATAATGACAGTGAGTATCTTGTAGAGGACAGCCCTGCGCATTATGTTTCAGCTCGTTATGCGCAGTATGGTGTTTATGATTATGAATCAGGTATCCCACTTCCAGAAGGATTTCAAACGGTGTATCGATATACTAAAGGTAAATTTTTGATTGTGATGAAAGATGGTCCATATAATGGAATAAATGGAACATATGATGGAAGACATGGAGCATATACAGCGACTGAATTCAGAGAATATGTTGACTACTTAGAAAAATTATATTCCAATCTATATTGTTGGGCAAAAGATGATGATAAATGGAAAGAGTTGCCAGATGATATGTTGGAAGAGAGAATATTAAATTTAAAAGAATTTAATAGGAATCCAGTTAATCACGAAAATCAAGAATGGGCGAATAAGAATAATAGTAAAAATCACGAAAAGTATCGAGAACAGCAAAAGAGTAGGTCTTATATACGTCAAGAGTATATAAATTGGAATTTTAGTGATATAGTTCAAGAATATCACCAAACGAAGGAGTCTGCTATTAAGTTTGCATTTAAATTTGAATGTTCTAATTCTGGTTTTTCTTTAGAGAATCCGATTAGAAAAACAAATAATTATATTTGTATTGATGGCAACATACGAAAATTAAACGCACATTCTAATGGTAATTGTTTTTATGTGTATGATAGGGATGTAGCGATAGAATACAGAAATAAATTTGAAGAAAGGATAAAAGAATATTTAAAAAATAATGGAATGGTGGAACTGAACAAATATGAAAGTTGTTTTTCAGTTGAACTTATTAAGTGCGGTAAGCCAATACATTTATTTACAAAGCAAGAAATAGAAAAGGTCATGCGTGATGCAGATGATAGATTTAGGAATCAACTTGTAATTGATGAGAATGGATATGTAAAGGTAATTCAAGATGATAATATTGGACATTTATTTCCTGTAAGGCACGAACCATGGGAAGCAGGAAATAACTATGTTGGAAAATATTCAGATTTGTCAACATTGGATGACCAGTATATTTCTTCTTTACAGGGATGGTTGTTATATTTACAAACTGGAAGAAAACAATACATAGATTATGTCCGGGAAAATGTTGATGAAGAGGGAATTTTAGCAAAAATAGGTGGATATTATTAAATGAAAGATATAGAGTTTAAATTAGCAGAGAAGGAAAGAAACACAAAATAAAGAAGAATACCACATACAAAATTTTTTTGAAGGTGAAATGCGATAAGTTGGAGGTAATCTATGAAAATTAACAATTTAACGATAGATGGAGTTGGTGGAATTAGAAACTTAGAACTTTCCTTTAATGATGGTTTCAATGTTATTTGCGGTGCAAATGGTATTGGAAAAACAACAATATTAAATACTGTTGCAGATGCTTTTTCTAATTCGGGTGAACTTTTGAAAAGAAATTCAATGGTTGCGGAGGGAAAATATTGCATAGGTTATTTCGATATTACTGGTAAGGAAGTGGTAGAAGAATATAAAGTAAAAGAGTTTGATCCATTAACTCAAGATAGCGGCAGGTATGCATCAGATAATTCTTCTTTTATAATGTTTTTTGGTATAAATAGAATTATTAATTATGAAGTGTTGAATGCAATACCAAAGGATACTCAAACCTTATATTATAATGCAGCAAGATTATTAAATAAAGGTGTAGGTATTGATAATTTAAAAGGATGGTTTGTAAATAGATTTCTTTTTGAAGATAAGCCAAATAGTCTCAAAGATGAACAAAAATATAATTTTGAAATTGCAAAAAAAGCGTTTGGGCTATTGGATGAAACTACCACATTTTATACAGTAGATTCTGGTTCGTTAGATATTAAGCTTTCTTCAAATAGAGGAGAAATTTACTTTGAGTATTTATCAGCGGGATATAAAACTTGCATTTATCTTGTATTGGGGATTATTAAAGAAATAGAGTTTAGATTTAAAGGACCATATATAAAGGCAGACGAGTTTGATGGAGTTATTCTTATTGATGAGATTGATTTGCATTTACATCCAACTTGGCAAGCTAGATTAGTGAATACATTAAAAGAGTTATTTCCTAAAGCACAGTTTATAGTCACAACGCATAGTCCAAGTGTACTTCAAACTTTGTCACCAGAGGAGATTATACCGCTTGGTATCGATGAAGAAGGTAATGTTTTTCGTAAGGATTTAAGTTTGGGAAAGTATGGATTACAGGGTTGGACAATTGAAGAAATATTACATGATATAATGGATATGCCAGAAACAACATCAAAGATTTTTGAAAAGGTAAAGAGTGATTTTGATGTTGCAATGGATGCGGAAGATAAAATAAATATCAAAAAAAATTATGATATACTTCAGGAAATGCTTCATTGGGACAATCCTTTGAAAAAGTTACTGGAAATACAAATGATAGGTATGGAGGAGAGTAACGAATGATTCAATTATTACGTCCGCCTAAACCTCAGAAATTGGCTGATAATGAGGCAGAACTCACTGAGAGATTTAAAAAAAATAACAAAGATGCTGTATGGAATAGGTCTTATATTAGAAGTGCATTATTAGAAATGTCTAATGCGAAGTGTTGCTATTGCGAATGTAAGGTAGGGGCTGGAGAACGAGAAATGCATGTAGATCATTTTAAACCCAAATCAATATATCCGGACTTGGTAGTGAAATGGGAGAATCTACTACCCTCTTGCCCGCATTGTAATAAAGAAAAGTCTAGTCATGATACAGGAGCAGAGCCTATTGTTAATCCTTCCGAAGATGATCCCAGAGAATTTTTTTATTTAAAGGATTATAGATATTATTGTTTTGATAATGCTGATAGCAGTATAGCACGTAGAACGCTAGGAGTATTATCATTGAATGACAGTACGGAGAATGTTTATAAACGCTATCTTATTGGCAATGAACTACATAGTAAAATTGATGAGATTGCAGAATTGGCTATAGAAAATGAAAAAATATTAAAAACAAAAACAACAATGCGAAATAGAATTCGTAATGGTTGTAAAAATATTTTGAAACAGGGTTTCCCAGAGGCTGTCTATTCTGCATTTATGGCTACATTGATTTTTAATGATGAAAATTTTAAAACCTGCATGGAGATACTTAAAAGACAGGATATATGGGATGATGAACTAGAAGAGTCGTTTCAAAAAATGAATAATAATGTTTTTAAAATTAGAAGGGAATAGATGAGGTAGGTATATATGCTTTCTTGGATGAGAAAGTGATTGAGCCGATTGCGAAACTGGTGTATATTCAAGGAAGATAAAACAAAAGAGATAATTGCTTATGTAAAGGGATATCAATATCCTCAACAGTTAGTATGGTTCGCATCCAAACAGGCAAATGCACACGACTTTTTTTCGTAGGACGTGGAATTGACTAGGCCATTTGTATGGAAGGAAGCTTAAAGATGAAAGGAATCAGCTACATCCATTCAGAAGCATACGCAGCCGGCGAATTAAAACACGGCACAATTTCCCTTATCGAAGATGATATCCTTGTAGTCGGCGTACTCACCACACAGCCAGACCTCTACGAAAAAAACATCTCCAACATGGTAGAATGCCGTAGCCGTGGAGCCTACCTTATGGGACTTACAACCTTTGGTCAGAAATAACATTGAAGACAGCACAGACTTTGTTGTATACATTCCGGAAATTGTCTCACACTTTGCAACATCCCTTGCGGTAATTCCATTACAGCTGTTAGGATATTACATCAGTGTAGTTAAGGGATTAGATGTGGATAAGCCACGTAACCTGGCGAAGAGTGTGACAGTGGAATAATAGATTATTTATGAAAGAGCGTTTATCCAGAGAATAAAATCTCTGGATAAATTTGTATATATAAATTTTGAAAAAAGAATGTAAGATAATTAAAAGTTTATAAGTGGTAGATACACATTATCTACCACTTGCTTAGGGAAGAATAATGAATATTATTATATTTGAAATGAAATAAGGTATTAAGAAATAAATGGAAAATGTAAATCGAAAAAAACGAAGAAGTAATAAGAATAAGAGGATCATAAAAAGAAAACAAAGACAAACACAATTAGAACCAAATTTGATAGAGAAAAAAACAGGGATAGATTCGTTAAAATCGTAAACCTTCTGATTTTATATTTATTTGTGCGGATAATAAATACATTTTGGGGAGATATTGATGCTATACCAAAAGTCAACATAAGTTTAATTATACTATTTATTATACTTGTATTGGCAGACTTTGGCATATTAATACTTATAGATAGTTGTTGTAAATTAAATGAAGGCACGTTGTCTATGTGTAATGATTTGGCGGATTTGGGAAATAATATTGTGTCGGTGATTGCTTTATATACAGCCTCTATACCAGTTATATATAATAGTTATGATTATAATAATAACATTGAAAATTATGATGAGTATTTTAGATATAAAAGGAAAAAATATAGGACGGATGCAACCTTTTCAAATATAAATGGTTTTATACTAGAAATTGGAATTTGTATTTTGGCATTTATTGTTGCATTAAAGGGTTATAATTTTTTTCAAAAATATAGAAGAAAGCGGAGTGCTTTACGAGAATTTTTGAATAAAGATAATATGAAAACAGTCTTAGTAATCATGGCAGCCGGCATCAGCTCCCGATTTGGCGGCGGAATTAAACAACTTGCTCCGGTTGGTTTAAATGGAGAGATCATCATGGATTATTCTATTCATGATGCGATTGAAGCAGGCTTCAACAAAATAGTTTTTATTATCCGTAAGGATATTAAGGATGCATTCAAAGAAGCAATCGGTGATCGTATTGAAAAGATTTGAAAAGATCTTGATGTAGAGATTGCCTATGCATATCAGGAATTAAATGAACTCCCAGAAGGTGTGGAGCTTCCAGCAGGACGTACCAAACCTTGGGGAACAGGACAAGCTGTTCTTGCTTGCAAAGAAGTTCTGCATGAGCCATTTGCAGTTATCAATGCAGATGACTACTATGGAAAAGAAGCATTTGTTAAGCTTCATAATTTTCTTGTAGGCTATGTACCAGAAAAAGCCAATCAGTTCTGTATGGCAGGTTTCATTTTGAAGAATACGTTAAGTGAGAATGGTGCCGTTACCAGAGGGATTTGCGAGACAAATGAGGAAGGTTATCTCACAGCAGTACATGAAACTTCCAATATTGTTAAGACTCCAGAGGGTGCAGCAGTAGACAACGATGGACAGCTCACTTCAATTAATGCTGAATCCTACGCATCCATGAATATGTGGGGACTTACACCGGAATTCATGCAGACTTTAGAAGAGGGATTTAAAGAGTTCTTTGCAAATATGGGAAACAAAGATATTCTGAAAGCAGAATATTTACTGCCAATCTACATAGACGAACTTCTTCAGGCTGGGAAAGTTTCTGTAAAGGTCTTAGATACAAATGATAAGTGGTTTGGAGTAACTTACGCCCTGCTTTGCGGGAACTTCAGAGTTTGTATGAGAAAATAAAATTAATCCAAACGACAGGTGGGAATGCTGTTTCTGTGAGTATAAGAGTCTCATAGAACAGCATTCTTTTTATTTGTAATAAGTTAAACAGATATGGTATACTTATGCTCACAAAGTGATATGTGGGGAATAATACATGAGAAAAGCAGATAAGAACACGCAGGATATAGATTTTGTTATTACCTGGGTAGATGGAAATGACCTGGAATGGAAGAGAGAAAAGGCTGCAAGGCTGGGACACACAGATATGGATATATCTGTAAATGCGGATGACAGAAAAGAACGGTACAGAGATTGGGATAATCTCCGGTACTGGTTTCGCGGAGTGGAGAAATATGCGCCATGGGTGAGAAAGGTTCATTTTGTCACATGGGGACATATTCCTCAATGGCTGAATACAAAACATCCGAAACTGAATATTGTCTGCCATGAAGATTTTATTCCTCAAAAATTTCTTCCTACATTTAATTCACATACAATTGAATGGAATTTCCATCGAATTCCAGGGTTGACAGAACAGTTTGTCTATTTTAATGATGATATGTTTTTGTTAAAACCCGTTTATATGGAAGATTTTTTTAAAGATGAAAAACCGATAGATATGTTAGCACTTCAGCCGGATGTAGCAAATGTGGATGATCCGACAATGCCATACATTTACTTAAATAATACAATGCTGCTGGCGAAGTATTTTGATAAACGCAGTAATATAAAGAAGCAGCCATGGGCATATTTTCATATAGGATATCCTCCGATGTATTTTCTATACAATATATTAGAATTGGCTTTTCCGCGATTTACCGGGTTTTATACGGTACATGGACCGTCTCCTCTTATGAAAAGTACTTATCAGAAATTATGGGAGCTGGAACCGGAATTATTGTCTGATGTATGCAGTCATCCGTTCAGACACAGGGAAGATGTGAGCCAGTATGTATTGCGGGAATATCAGAAACTGAGTGGAGAATTTGTTCCGGAGAATGTACAAAAAATATGCGGATATTATGATGCAGAGCAGACGAATGACAGATTAGTGCGAAGCATTCTCAGACAGAAAAAGAAAATAATCTGTATTAACGACAGTAATCATGAGATTGATTTTGAGAAAGTAAAAAAAGAAATTAATCAGGCTTTTGAACAGGTTTTTCCGGAAAAATCATCTTTTGAAAATAGTATCTGAGAGATACTTGAGTTACGGAATTAAGATAAGAAAGGTATAAAAATGAATATTCTGCTGGTCGGAGGCTCCTGCAGCCTGATAAACAGTATGATTCTGAAATTAAGAAAAGAGGGACACAGAATTTTTCTGCTGACGGGAGATAAATATAGACATAATAAATATGAAAGAGTATTTGAAAAATACGAGTTTTCTTATGATTGCGAGAATCTGAATGATATTCTGGAAAGTGTAAATGCAGATGTAACAATTCTTATGGGTGCGTTTGATACAAATTACCGTTGGAATGGGGAGGAAAGAGAGATAGTTCTTTTTATTTCTCATCTTGTCAATATTCTGGTTGCTTATTCAGTAAAAAACAAAAAAAGATTGATTTTTCTTTCTTCAGATGAAATTTATAATGGAAACTACACGGAAGATATAAAGGAAGAAGAACCCTTTTCCGGAGTGGGAATCAGAGCGGATGCACTGTCACAGGCAGAAGAGATCTGCGATAATTTCAGAATCAACAGAAGTCTGGATATTATAACTTTGCGTCTGGATCATCTCTACAATATTCCGAAAGAGAGAAAAGACGTAAATAATATTTGTGCAGATATGTGTCTGAACTGCATGTGTGACGGGCATATTAAGGCAAAAACAGACCATACATTTTCACTTCTCTATGAAAATGATGCAGTAGAGTATATTTACCAGTTTATAAAAACCAGCAACCACAAATATAGTCTTTATAATTTATCTTCTAATGATGTAGTAAGTGAAGTAAAACTTGCAGCTATGATTCAGAAAGCTATGGAAATCGAATCGAATATTGTCGCTTTTTCCGACAGTAATGGAAGATGTGTTTTGTCGGGCAATCGTTTTGAAAGAGAATTTGGAGTTCATGCATTTGGTAATCTTGAGAAGAATATAAAAGACATGGTTTCTTATATGAAGAAACATGAATCAGTTTTCCTGAAGGGGGATGACTTAAAGCTTTCATGGTGGAAAATGCTTTATGAAAAATGGAAATGGCTGATCAGGACACTTTTTCCGTTTTTCGAGAATCTGGTATGTTTTGTTCCGTTTTTCATGATGAATAACAGGACTGTGGGCAGTGAATATTTTGCAAATCTGGATCCGTTTCTTTTGTATGTGCTGCTATTTGCAATTGTATATGGGCAGCAGCAGGCGACGTTTTCTGCAATATTGGCAGTTGCAGGTTATATGTTCCGGCAGATGTATACCAGAAGTAGTTTTGCGGTACTGATAGATTATAACACTTATGTCTGGATCGCACAGCTTTTTATCCTGGGGCTTGTAGTAGGATATATGAGAGACCAGATACGTATCATGCGCCTGGAGAGTCAGGAACTGGAAGAACATTTGCACAGACAGATTGTGGATATCCGGGATATCAATGAAAGTAATGTCCGTGTAAAAGAGGTCATGGAGCAGCAGCTGATCGACCATAAGGACAGTATCGGTAAAATTTACAGCATTACAGCAGGACTGGAACAGCGTATGCCGGATGAGGTTATTTTCTATGCAGTGGAAATGCTGGGAAAACTTATGAAGACAAAGGATGTAGCCCTCTATAATGTGGTCAGTAAAGATTATGCCCGTATCTTTTCTGCAAGTTCCCAAAAGGCGAGAAGTCTTGGAAATTCAATCCGTTACAGGGAGATGACGGACATTTATGATGCATTAAAAGAGCAGAAGGTATATATTAATAAGAAAATGGATGAGCAGTATCCACTTATGGCAAGAGGAATCTACGAAGGTGAAGAGGTACAGATGATCGTTATGATGTGGGGACTAAGCTGGGAAAAAATGACCCTTGGACAAGCCAATTTTCTTACAGTCGTCAGCTATCTGATTCAGAATGCAGTCCTCAGGGCACAGAGATATATGCAGGCACTGGAAGAGAAGCGTTATAGCCAGAATTCCAGAATTCTGGAACCGGAAGCATTTGAGTCCCTGGTTCAGGCATATATGAAGGCAAAACTGAAAAATCTTGTAGAATGTGTATTAATTAAAGTAGATGTTCAGAACTCGGAATATCAAAAAACGGATGAGCAGATGTCCGGATATATGAGGGACAGTGATTACATGGGAATGCTGCCTGATGGAAATCTGTATGTCCTGCTTACCAACACAACCAGAGAGGGTGCTGTTATTGTACAGGACAGATTTGAGAAGAATGGCTATAAAACAGAATACGTGGAGATGATGTCAGTATGTCACAGAGAATGAAGCTGTTTATTTTCCTGCTGATCATAAATCTGATCGTGGTTGTGTTCTATCTGATTTGGAATTATATCCGCAGAAAAGAAAAAATCGGAAGTGTATGGATGAAGGCAGTTATGATGCTTTTATGTCCGGTGATCGGTCCTGTGTTTGTACTCCTGTCATTCCTGCTGTTTAAGTTATTTTCTTCCCAGGGTATGGATTTGTCGGACGTTGTATTTAGCAAAGACAGGAAAGAGAATTTCCTCCGTCCTGATGAGGAAATGGAGAGAAATATGGTCTCTTTGGAAGAAGCCCTGGAAGTTACAGATAAGAAGAACCTTCGTACTTTGATGCTGAATGTGATCAGAGGAGATTACCGCAATTCTCTTGCGGCGATTAATCTGGCATTAAACAGCGAGGATTCAGAGACTGCCCATTATGCAGCATCTGTTCTTCAGGATGTATTGAATGATTTTCGAAGTAAAGTACAGACAGATTATCTTTTATGCCAGGAAGAAAATGAACAGCAGGTGGAAAATTGTATAAAACTTGTTGAATATATGAATCCGATTCTGGAACAGCAGGTACTTACAGATCTGGAACAGCGTTCCATGGCAGAGAGGATGCAGGAGGTGTTGCAAAAAGCCTGGGAACTTGATAAGATAAAAATCAGCAGTACTGTCTATGAAAAGGTCTGCCAGCGCCTGTTGGAAGTAAAGGATTATGAGAAATGCACACTGTGGTGTGACCGGGCAATGGAACAATATCCGGGAGTTTTGTCCAGCTATACCTGTCAGATGAAACTCTATTTCTCATGTGGAAAGAAAGAGAAGTTCTTTCAGGTTATGCAGGAACTTCGAGATTCGGATATTACGATTGATAATGAAACCCTTGAACTGATCAGAACATTTATGTAGAGTAAAAGGATGAACAGATATGTCAATGACAACTCTGGTTATATTAAGATTTGCAGGTATATTTGCTGCTTATACAGGTTTAACAGTTTTGTTACCTGCGATTATGTTTCGTCGGATACTGGCAGGCAGAGGACTGTCAGAGCAGTTTCTGATGTGTTATACATTTGGAAATTTTTATATTATAAATATTGTGTTTGCAGTCCAGCTTTTGCATATTTCAGGTTTCTGGGCACTTGTATTGTTTACTGCTGTACCAGGGATTCTGATCTGGAGCAGGGTGAACAGGGTTTCTCTAAGAGAACTCTGCATAAAGACAGGAATTATCTGTAAGAAAATACTTCAGGGAAGTATGGGAATGAGGGGGGCTTTATACAGAGTCTGTAACAGGATTAAGGCAGTATTAAAACGCTCAGTCCGTCTGTTTTATTACAAAGTAATCTGTAATACGCTTCAGTGGATTCTGGTAGGGGCAGTTATTATAGCTTTGTTCTGGATTTATGGAAGAAACCTGTTGCTCACTTATGGATATTGTGCTTCAGATATACCGGTACATTTGAACTGGATTAATGAGATGGTCAGAGGAAATCTTTTTTCCGATGGTGTATATCCGTTTGGATTTCACTGTATGATATATTATCTTCATACAGTTTTCAGGGTTGATACGTATGCGATTCTGTGTGTGTTCTATCTTGTACAGGTATTCTTTATTCATATGGTACTTCTTGCTGTGATGAAATTGTTATGCAGATCATTGTATCTGCCATATGCAGGAGTGCTTGTATATATATTGGGAAATCTCTGGGCAAAACAGACATATAGTCGTTTTGGGGCATCACTGCCCCAGGAATTCGGAATGATTTTTGTGATTCCGTCTGTTTACTTCCTGATCAGTTTTTTTCAGACAGAGAAGGAGAAACTGAAAACCAGAGAAACAAAGCTGCTCTCAGGATGCTTTGCGCTGGCTTTTGCGCTGACTCTGGCGATTCATTTTTATGGAACTATGATTGCAGGGCTTTGCTGTATTGGAATTGCTGTCGGTTTTTGTCCGCGCTTCCTGAATAAAGAGTATTTTAAACGAATTATGATGACTGGTATTATCAGTGTATTTCTGGCTGTGCTTCCTATGGGGATTGCATTTGCAGGAGGAACACCTCTGCAGGGCTCACTTGGCTGGGGATTAAGCGTCATCAATGGTGGCAAATCAGATACTGAGGATGAAGAAGCTTCTTCAGAGGATAATACAATCCAGGATATAACC
>ENA-OPSL01000076-OPSL01000076.1-human-gut-metagenome-genome-assembly--contig:-NODE-76-length-37180-cov-1.998007_pt1 | contig 37180 bp, 33 predicted proteins | sample MGYA00241458_ERZ501908 | MGnify/ENA primary metagenome ERZ501908 (study PRJEB25962, sample SAMEA2042444) | human gut metagenome | biome: human gut; feature: human-associated habitat; material: faeces... | reverse complement strand
GACAAGATTTTTCGCGCATCAAGCGGAGAAGGAGGGATTTGAACCCTCGCGCCGCGTTAGCGACCTATACCCTTAGCAGGGGCACCTCTTCGGCCTCTTGAGTACTTCTCCAGACTCCGAACTAATAGTTCAATATTAAATTCGAATGCACTTTGGAATCTCCCGAAGCGCATTTGTAATTATATGTAAAAAAACCTGTTTTGTCAACAGGTTTTTTTACTTTTTTTCATATTTTTTATTTTTTACCCTAAAATCCAGTTTCAGAACCTGCAAATTTCATACTTCCCTCAAGAAGTATACTGTGCTATTGTCGCTTCGATACGGCTTTTTACCTCTGCTGCAATCTCTGTTGTTTTCATATCTTTATACTCATCATAGTATATGGGTTCCAGAAAGTGTACCTGCACTGTTAGTTTCTTAACAGATCCCGTATCAAACGCTTTATAAGAATCAATCAGTGCTACAGGTACGATCGGACATTTTGATTTCGTTGCAGCTTTAAAACTTCCACCTTTAAATTCCTGCGGATGATTGCCGTCTTTGCTTCTAGTTCCCTCGGCAAAAATCAGATAGTTTCGTCCTGCCTTTACTTCTTTGATAACATTAATGATTACCTGCATAGATTGTTTGACATCATCGCGGTCAATCATAAACGCTTTCATGCATGCAAATACCTGCTTCAGAAATGGTACGTTTGTCAGTTCTTTTTTTGCCACTACCGAGAAAGGTACCGGACATACCTGTATGATTGCAAGTACATCAAATAACCCCTGATGATTGGGAAAGAAAATAAATCCATTTTCTTTGGGAATATTTTCCATACCATGACCGTCAATTACCAGATTTCCGCCTTTCACTGCTCTGTTATCTACATATTTAAGAAGCTGATATCTCTGTTGTTCACTATAACGTTCTGCATGCGATGCATACCAGCATAACTTAAACCATCCATATGGAACAAAAAAGAGATTTCTAAATACCATCAGTAATATTCTTTTCATTTTTTTGCCCTCGATATATTATGCTCCTGCTTTTTCCGAAATTTTGTCTTCATATCCCGGATTCTTCTTGATAAATGTTTCATATGCTTTGGTATATGTCTTGTAAGCATCTGTCTTCATAAATTTGACATATGCTGTAGACGCCTGAGTTTTCATATCATCTGTGATCTGTGACGGTGCCATGATATAATAAGCTTTATCCTGTTTACCGACCATATAAGTTCCAATACATGGATATTCCTGATCATCCTCCAGGATCAGATTGTAGGTTATGTATACATAACTGTACTTGTCATTTTCAGAAAGGATCTCGCAATCCTGAACAGATACTTTCTTAGGATTATGTGATGCAAAATATTTGAGTGTTGCTGTAATCTCTGTCTGAAGATCTGCTTCTGTATTATCTGCCTGGTTATAACACTCCTTTACCTTCTTTTCTTTCCCGTCAGTATAGGACTGAATCAATTCCTCTGTTACTTTTTCCGGTGATTTATGACTCACTCCCCCACATCCTGCCACACAGAGTGTCAGTAATACCAACACTCCGGCTGCAAGATATCTGTACCATTTCTTCATGGTTATTCCTCTTCCCCTCTGTTTTCATCCTGTGTGCCCAGATCTGTAAGCGGATCAGACTCTTCTGTTTCTGTACTGTCTGTAATTTCCACTGCTGCCTGCTGTGCATTTGCATCTTTCTCTTCTTTATCTCTCACTTTAGCTACACTGGCTACAGTGACACCCTCTGTAAGATTAATCAGTTTTACACCTGATGTAATTCTTCCAAGAATGGAAATATCAGAGCATGCGATTCTGATGATAATACCTTCCGTAGTAATCAGCATTACTTCATTATCTTCATTTACAGCTCTTGCTCCGATTACATCACCTGTTTTCTCGGTAATCTTATAACATTTTACACCTTTACCACCACGATTCTGACAGGTAAATTCACCCATAGAAGTACGTTTACCCATACCATTTGCAGAAACTATCAGCAGACAATCTCCCTGAGAATTCAGCTGCATTGCCACCACTTCGTCTCCATCATCAATATTCATACCGCGTACACCCATAGAAGTTCTGCCTGTACTCCTTACATCTGTTTCTTTAAAACGGATACACATACCATCTTTCGTAACAAGAATTATATCCTTCTTATCATCTGTAAGCTTAACCTCGATCAGCTCATCATCATCACGCAGTGTGATAGCTGCCAGTCCGTTTTTACGCACATTCGCATATTCTTTAATTGGTGTTTTCTTTACCAGGCCATTCTTCGTGGCCATCATCAGATAATGACCATCTTCAAATTTGCGGAGCGGAATTACTGCAGTGATGCATTCGCCCGGCATAAGCTGTAACAGGTTAATAATCGCAGTTCCCCTTGCGGTACGTCCTGCCTCCGGAATCTCATATGCCTTCAGACGATATACTCTTCCTGTATTTGTAAAGAACATCAGATAATGATGGGTAGTTGTCATCAAAAGTTCCTCAATGTAGTCATCCTCAAGAGTCTGCATTCCCTTGATTCCTCTTCCACCTCTGTTCTGGCTTCTGAAATTGTCTACTGTCATTCTCTTAATATATCCAAGTTTAGTCATTGTGATCACTGTATTTTCTCTCGGAATCAGATCCTCTGTAGAAATATCGTATACGTCATATCCGACAGAAGTTCTTCTGTCGTCTCCGTATTTCTCTGCAATTGCAAGAATTTCCTCACGGATTACGCGAAGAAGAAGATTTCTGTCAGCAAGGATTGCTTCGTATTTACGGATTTTTTCCATTAAATCAGCATATTCTGCTTCCAGCTTCTCTCTTTCCAGACCTGTCAGAGCACGCAGACGCATATCTACGATTGCCAATGCCTGAACATCTGTCAGTTCAAAGCGATCCATTAATTCCTGTTTTGCGATCTGCACATTCTGTGAAGCTCTGATAATACGGATTACTTCATCAATATTGTCCAGTGCTTTTAACAGACCTTCTAAAATGTGAGCTCTCTCCCTTGCTTTATTCAGGTCATATTTCGTTCTTCTGGTTACTACATCTTCCTGATGGGCCAGATAATATTCCAGCATCTGTTTCAGATTTAATACCTTCGGTTCCAGACTTCCATTATTCGGAATAAGTGAAAGCATATTTACGCCAAAAGTATCCTGTAACTGAGTATGCTTGTACAATAAATTCAAAACTACATTTGCATTTGCATCTTTACGCAGATCAATGCAGATTCTCATTCCCTCACGGCTGGAATGGTCATTCAGGTCTGTAATCCCGTCAATCTTTTTATCTCTTACAAGTTCTGCAATCTTTGAGATCAGACGCGCTTTATTTACCAGATACGGAAGCTCTGTAACAATAATTCTGGACTTTCCGTTTGGAAGAGTCTCAATGTTTGTTACCGCACGTACACGAATCTTGCCGCGTCCTGTTCTGTATGCTTCTTCAATTCCTCTTCTTCCAAGAATTGTGGCACCTGTAGGAAAATCAGGACCTTTTACAATATCCAGGATTTCTTCCATGGTAGTTTCGCGCTGTTCTTCGATGGTATTGTCAATAATCTTGACAACAGCATCCACAACCTCTCTCAGATTATGAGGAGGGATATTGGTAGCCATTCCTACTGCAATACCTGAAGTTCCATTTACCAGAAGATTCGGATAACGGGACGGCAACACAACCGGCTCTCTCTCTGTCTCATCAAAGTTAGGCTGAAAGTCAACCGTATCTTTGTTGATATCTGCCAGCATTTCCATGGAAATCTTACTCAGACGTGCCTCAGTGTATCGCATGGCTGCTGCCCCGTCACCATCTACGGAACCAAAGTTTCCATGTCCGTCTACCAGCGGATATCTGGTAGACCATTCCTGTGCCATATTTACAAGTGCTCCATAAATAGAACTGTCGCCATGTGGATGATATTTACCCATTGTATCACCGACAATACGCGCACATTTACGATGCGGTTTGTCAGGACCATTATTCAGTTCTATCATGGAATACAATACACGTCGCTGAACCGGTTTCAGACCGTCTCTTACATCAGGCAGTGCTCTGGAAGCGATAACGCTCATGGCATAATCAATGTAAGAGTCCTTCATGGTCTTTTCCAGATCCACCTCGTGGACTTTGTCAAAAATATTATCTTCCATTTATCTATTCTCCCTATTATCAGATATCCAGATTCTTTACAAATCTTGCATTCTCTTCAATAAATTCACGTCTCGGCTCCACCTTGTCACCCATCAGTGTAGTAAATGTTAGGTCAATCTCAGAAGTTGCAGCTTCATCCATAGTAACCCTAAGCAGGATTCTTTTCTCAGGATCCATTGTCGTCTCCCAAAGCTGATCTGCATCCATTTCTCCAAGACCTTTGTAACGCTGTATCTTGTTGTTTCCGTCACGCCCTATCTCTGTCAGGATCTGATTTAGTTCATCATCGTCGTATGCATACCATACTTTCTTGTTCTTCTCCACCTTGTATAATGGCGGCTGTGCAAGATACACATATCCCTGTTTGATAAGCTCCGGCATAAAACGATACAGGAAAGTCAGCAGAAGGGTTGCGATATGCGCACCGTCAACATCGGCATCAGTCATGATAATGATTTTATGATAGCGAAGCTTGCTGATATCGAAATCCTCATGAATTCCAGTTCCAAAAGCTGTAATCATAGCCTTGATCTCTGCATTTGCATAAATCTTATCCAGACGAGCTTTCTCTACATTCAGGATCTTACCTCGCAGCGGAAGGATAGCCTGTGTCACACGATTTCTGGCTGTTTTTGCAGAGCCGCCGGCAGAATCTCCCTCTACAATGTAGATTTCACAGTTCTCAGGATTCTTATCTGAACAGTCTGCAAGCTTTCCAGGAAGTGACATATTATCAAGTGCTGATTTTCTTCTGGTCAGATCACGGGCTTTACGTGCAGCTTCACGTGCTCTCTGTGCAAGAACTGATTTCTCTACTGTAGTTTTCGCTACTGTTGGATTCTGCTCAAGGAAAATCTCAAGCTGCTTGCTCACCACGCTGTCAACAGCCCCTCTTGCTTCACTGTTTCCAAGCTTCTGTTTTGTCTGACCTTCAAACTGGGGATTCTCAATCTTAACACTGACGATTGCAGTCAGACCTTCGCGGATATCATCGCCACTCAAATTGGGTTCACTGTCTTTAAGCAGCTTGTTCTTTCTGGCATAATCATTGAACGTCTTTGTCAGGGCATTTCTGAAACCTACAATATGAGTACCACCCTCAGGTGTATTAATATTATTTACAAATCCATAACAGTTCTCTGTATAAGAGTCATTATGCTGCATGGCAACCTCTACAGACACACCGTTCTGCTGTCCTTCACAATAAATGATTTCCGGGTAAAGCGCTTCCTTGCTTCTGTTCAGATAACTTACAAATTCACGGATACCACCTTCATAATGGAAAACTTTCTCTCTTTCCATTCCTTCTCTGGTATCTTTAAGAGAAATCTTCAATCCCTTTGTCAGAAATGCCATCTCTCTCAAACGCTGTTTCAGAATGTCATAATCATATACTGTTTCCTCAAATATTTCTTTATCCGGAAGGAAAACAACTGTTGTTCCGGTCTTATCCGGTTGGCAGTCTCCCACAACCTTCAGGGGATACATGGTTTTACCACGTTCATATCTCTGCTGATAAATCTTACCTTCATGATAGATCCTTACTTCAAGCCATGTGGAAAGTGCATTTACTACAGACGCACCTACTCCGTGAAGACCACCGGATACCTTGTACCCTCCACCTCCAAATTTACCGCCAGCATGAAGAATGGTAAATACTACTTCTACAGCAGGAATACCTGCTTTATGATTGATACCTACCGGAATACCACGTCCGTTATCTACAACTGTGATAGAGTTGTCCGGATTAATAACTACCTGAATCTCTGTACAAAATCCTGCCAGTGCTTCATCAACTGCATTATCTACAATCTCGTAAACCAGATGATGAAGACCTCTGCCGGATGTACTTCCGATATACATACCTGGTCTCTTTCGTACGGCTTCCAAACCTTCCAGAATCTGGATTTGATCCGCTCCGTATTCTGTATTTTCTCCGCCCATTTCTTTCCTCCTGTTATATATACTTATCACCAGAATATATCTGAAAACCCCTGCGTAAAAATCATAAACAGGTTTTCAAATATATTCTGGTATCTGGACATAATAATACAAATTTATTATAGCACAAAAGCCCATCGCTTGCCACAGCCTTAACAAAAAAGAATCCCCGAAAATGGGAATTCTTTTGTAAGTATTATGACTATTTATTTATCAGATACTGGTAAACATCTCTTTTGGTCATTCCTCTGTCATTTGCCACAAGTTTCATAGCTTCTTTTCTGGAATGCCCCTGATTTTCATATAATTCCATATGTTCTTCTATTGTTATTTTCTCCCAGGAAGCCTTCTGTTCCTCTTCCATCTCCTGTCTGCTTCTGCCTTTGATCACAAGCACACATTCACCCAGTGGCTTCTCTGTCTGATAATAAAGGATCAGCTCCTCGATAGTCGTATGAAATGCAGTCTCATGTCTTTTCGTCAGTTCCCTGCAAAGAGTCATTCTGCGATTTCCAAGAGTTTCCTTCAATTCCTCCAGAGTTCTTACCAGTCTGTGAGGAGCCTCATAGAGAATGATAGTTCTCGTTTCATTCTTCAGTTCTTCCAGAATCAATTTTCTTTCTTTTTTATCTGCCGGAAGAAATGCTTCAAAAGCGAATCTTCTTGTTGGAAGTCCGGACAGTGTCAGGGCAGTGATACAGGCAGCAGGTCCCGGAAGAGAAGTTACTTCAATCCCTGCTTCATAACACATTGCCGCAAGCTCCTCTCCCGGATCCGAGATTCCTGGCGTTCCCGCATCTGTGATCAATGCAATATTCTGACCTTCCTGCATTTTACTGATCAGAACATATGCCTTATCAATTTTGTTGTACTCATGATAACTGGTCATAGGTGTTTTTATATCAAAATGGTTCAGCAGTTTAATACTGTTTCTGGTATCCTCTGCTGCAATAAGATCCACTTCTTTCAATGTGCGAAGTACCCGGAGTGTGATATCCTCCAGATTTCCTATGGGTGTTGCACATAAATACAATTTACCACTCATAATTTGTTTCCTCTCATATTACTTTGCAAATAAAGTTCGGTTAAATCATATCATAAATCTTCCGTATATTCTCCGTATAGACTCCTGGCTCTTTATATACGATCAGAGGCGGTTCCACTGTAATTCTGGAATTTCCTCCCTTTAATGCCTCGATCAGAACCATGTTTGGTTCTCTGTCTATGTATGGATATACAAGTTGCATCCTTTTTGGCTCCAGACGATACTTTGTGAGAACATTCATAATCTCTGCAAGTCTGAACGGTCTGTGGACCATATAAAATCTTCCACGTTCTTTCAGAACCTTTGATGCCTGGCTCACCACATCCTCCAGATTACAGAGTACTTCATGTCTGGCAATTGCTTTTGGCATGTCCGGATTGCGAAGTCCATGCTGTCCGATCATATAAGGTGGATTACTTGTCACTACATCAAAAGAAGCTGCCCCAAAAATCTCAGCAGCTTCCTTAATATCACCCTGTACGATCTCAACATCGTTCTCCAGATGATTATATCTGACACTGCGTCCGGCCATATCTGCACACTCTTTCTGAATCTCAAGTCCTGTAAAGTGTTTCCCATTTGTTTTGGTTTTAAGCAGGATCGGGATAATTCCCGTTCCTGTTCCCAGATCCAGAGCAGTCTCACCTTTTTTTACTTTTGCAAAGCCAGAAAGAAGAACTGCGTCCATCCCAAAACAGAATTTATCCGGATCCTGAATCACATAATATCCATTCTGAAGATCATCTACACGTTCATTATCTTTTACCAGCTGATCAGTCATTTAATTTGGAATCTCCTTTTTTATCTTCCAGATTTCCAAGTTCTTTTAATTCTTTCTCAGAGACTTTGACTTTCTTCTTTCTCGGTCTGAATTTCAGGTCATCTACCGGAAATTCCTGAATTTCTTTCTCGTCATTAATCTCTACAATTACCTTTACACGCTGACGGAGCACATTTACACTGTGTACAGTTCCGGTAAGTCCATCCGGAGTCGTAACTGTATCTCCCAGGCCCGGAAGCTTTTTATTCAGCTCTTCGTATGTCTCCTGCTCATTCTTCAGACAGCACATCAGCCTTCCACACACACCGGAAATCTTTGTCTGATTAAGAGACAGATTCTGCTCTTTAGCCATCTTGATGGATACCGGTGCAAACTCAGACAGATATGTGTGACAGCACAGACATCTTCCGCAGATACCGATTCCTCCCAGAATCTTCGTCTCATCGCGGACACCAATCTGGCGAAGTTCGATACGTGTTTTAAAAATTGCTGCCAGATCTTTTACCAGCTGACGAAAATCAATTCTGCCGTCAGCAGTAAAATAAAACAGCACTTTATTATTATCAAATGTATACTCCGCATCTATCAGCTTCATTTCCAGACCATGTTCACGAATCTTCTTCTGACAGATTTTAAATGCCTCTCTCTCTCTGACTCTGTTCTGTACCTCTCTCTCGTCGTCCTCCTTTGTTGCCACACGAAGAACTTCTTTGAGAGGATGGACAACATCTTCCTCCCCAACTTCTCTTGGTGCAAGTACGACTTTCCCGTATTCAATTCCCCGGGCTGTCTCCACGATCACGTGATCGCCTGTTTTAATCTCGTAATCTTTAGGACTGAAATAATAAATCTTGCCTACATTACGAAATCTCACGCCTACTACTTTTGTCATTCTATTTCTCCCTGATCGTCAGGAACAGCAATTCAAATGCCAGATCAAAATTAACATTTGCTTTCAGACGTACCTTTGTCTTCTGAATAGAATCCAGAATGTTCTCCAGATTCTCGTAGGAACGCTGCTTTGCCTGTTCTCTGATAAAATTAATTTCCTGTTTAAATACCAGATTGTCAATCTCCTGTGTTGCCTTAAACATCAGGACATCTCTGAACCAGAACTGGAAAATATCCAGATAATCGTTGATATTCTGTTTGTCCTCAGAAAGACTCTTAATCGCATCTGACAGTTCATAAACTTCCATGGTGTTTGCATATTTAAGAATCCTCAGTGCATTTTGAGTCATCTCTGCAAACTCCTGAGAAGTAGCTGCTTCTTTTGCCCTTCCAATACTGCCCTGTGCAAAGGATGCGTCAATCTCTGCCTGGTAATCCGGAACATGAAGATGCTCCATCAGATATTTCTTTACAAGACCGTCATCCACTACCTTCAGATCAAGACGAACACATCTTGACTGAATAGTCGGCAGCAGTCCCCCGATATTATTAGTCAGCAAAAGAATCACTGCATATTCCGGCGGCTCTTCAATTGTTTTAAGAAGAGCATTCTGTGCCTGTGGTGTCATAAGATCTGCATCTGCAATAATATAAATCTTGTAAGGACTGTAATATGGTCTGATATCTATATCATTGATCACCTGATCCCTGATCTCGTCAATTGTGATCGTTCCGGGTTTCTCATGACTGACCATAATAATGTCCGGATGATTCTTACCCATCGCCTTTTTGCAGGAGTCGCATTTCTGGCAGGGTTCTGTACCTCCGGCCTCACACTGAAGTGTTGTCGCAAAAGTCCCTGCAAGGAGCTTCTTACCAGAACCTGGTTCGCCGGTAAAAATATAAGAATGCGATATTTTTCCTGATTCTATTGCATTTTTTAAATGTCCTATAATCTCTTCATGTCCGATAATATTGTTAAATCCCATCATAAGAATCACCTCACCAGTCCGTTTTGTAAGATATTATACCATAAAAGAAGAACTATTGCACAGACTTTATATAATTTGCGATTTCTTTCACACAGTCATCAAGATTTATATTCTGAAAACGTTTTTCTATCCCTGCGTTCAGAATATTTTCCTCTGAAAAATCCGACTGATCTGCAATAAATCTTCTGCACATTTCCTCATATCTTGGATTTTCCTGTTCTCTCTCTCTATTAAGAGCACGACTCAGTCTTTCTCCATCTTCTACCTGGACATAAACAGGACAGACTGCATCTTCCCCATAGTATTTACGCATCTTTTTAAATGACTCCAGAGTACCGATTCCCAGATAATCGGAATCTGTAAGGTTCACCTGACCATCATCTGCAGTAAAATAAGTCCATATTCCATGAACCGTATGATATGCTCTCTCCTCAATAAGATTTCCGTTTTTTCTGAATTCTTCCAGTTTTCCGTCATCTACAAAATAATAATTTTTTCCATCCTGCTCTCCTGCCCTCATCGGGCGGGTTGTATACAGAATAAGTGTTTTCAGATTCAATTCTTTATGTGCGGCCAGAAGTGAATAGATTCTGTCTTTTCCCATGATGTAAAAAATCTTTCCCATATCTGTTATGTTATTCCTTTGCCGGACTGTATTCTTCCTGCCCAATTTCATTTCGGGCAGCTACGCAGATTGTTTCAGCAGATGTATCACTGAGTCCCTGTACTTCCAGCCCCTGTTCCATGTATCTTCTCATATTCTTTATCAAAAGTCCAGTGATCTGTTCTCCCGGAACAAGCAGCGGGATTCCCGGCGGATAAAGATATGCAAACTCTGCACTGACTTTGCCAACACTTTCTTTCAGAGAATATCGCCTTTGCTGCGCATCCACTGCCTGAGAAATTGTCATAAGCTGTGTCATTCTCGCATGAGAAGTATGATACTGCGATTCCTCCGACTCATCTGTTTGCTGTATCTCTGCATCAATCTCTTCAATTGCAGTACACAGTCTCTCAAATCCCTCTTCTGTATCTCCCACTGCTGCAATTCCAAGAACATATTTCTCAGCCGCCATTTCCATTTCAATGTGATATCTGTCACGAAGTATCTGATGGAGAAGCTGTCCGTTAACAGAAGTTCCGACTGTGGAAAACAACAGCTTGGATCTGTCAAAATCATAGATTCCACTGCCTTCGATCATAGAACCTTCAATCAGTTTTATTTTTTCACACTTTGAAAGACGCTGTCTGGCTTTTTCCAGATTGAAGGTAAATTCGCGAAACATCTGCTGCCCGTCTTTTCTCAGTTTATCCATACATGCATCCATACTCGCCATCAGAATATACGACGGACTGCTGGTCTGGTAAATCCCCATAAATCTCTTTATCTTTTCCACATCTGCCATATCACTGCATATATGAAGCACCGCCGTCTGAGTCATAGATGGCAGCGTTTTATGGAAACTCTGTATTACGATGTCAGCTCCCAGATCAGCAGCAGACACCGGAAAATACTTAGAAAAATGAAAATGTGCACCATGTGCTTCATCCACAATAAGAGGAATCTTATGTCTGTGTGCAACTTCTGCAATTGTCTTTATATCAGACACAACTCCGTCATACGTAGGCGAAGTAAGCAGAAAAGCCTGCACATCCGTATTTTCTTCCAGATATCTTTCCACACGTTCAGGTGAAATTCCTCCGTTTATCCCCAGTCTCTGATCTTCATGTGGATAAATATAGACCGGCTGAAGCTCACGTAAATACAATGCATGGTAAACAGCCTTGTGACAGTTTCTTGCGACAAGTATCTTCCCGCCTTTATTTACACTTGCACTGACTGCTGCCAGAAGAGCCGCCGTACTTCCATTTACACTGAAGAAACATTTCTTTGTCCCATAAATCTGAGCTGCATATTCCTGTGCTTCTTTCAGAATCCCTTCCGCATGATGAAGATTGTCAAATCCTGAAATCTCTGTAATATCTCTCTCAAAAAGAAAGTCATCTGCTGAAGATGCCCTGTTTCTCTTATGTCCCGGCATGTGAAACGGATAATAGTCAGACTGCCCATAGCTTTCTAATTTTTTATATAATCTTTCCATTTTTTTCCTTTTTTATACTAATTTCCAATACTCGTTCCAAATTTTCCACTGATTATTGCCTTTTCGTGCCTGGAGCATGGAACTTCCCTGATTCTGTTAAACTTTAAATCTATATCCTACGCCCCAGATTGTTTCAATATACTGAGGTTTTGCAGTATTAAATTCAATTTTCTCCCGGATCTTCTTGATATGAACAGTAACTGTTGCAATATCTCCCACAGATTCCATATCCCAGATTTCCCGAAACAACTCTTCCTTGGTAAACACTCTGTTCGGATTCTCTGCAAGGAAGGTAAGCAGATCATATTCCTTAGAAGTAAATGTTTTCTCTTCTCCGTTTATCCATACGCGGCGTGCAGTCTTATCAATCTTGATCCCGCGGATTTCCACAATATCATTTTTGCGTACATTTGAACCGATCAGACGATTATATCTGTCCATATGTGCCTTGACTCTGGCTACCAGTTCACTTGGACTGAATGGTTTTGTCATGTAATCATCTGCCCCCAGTCCCAGACCTCTGATTTTATCTATGTCATCTTTCTTTGCAGATACCATGATGATAGGAGTATTCTTCTCCTGTCTTACCTGCCTGCAGATATCAAATCCATCCACTTCCGGAAGCATCAGATCCAGAATAATCAGGTCAAATTCTTCATTCAGCGCACGTGCCAGTCCGGTGTCTCCTCTGTTGCAAATTTCAACTTCAAATCCGGAAAGCTCCAGATAATCCTTCTCCAGATCTGCAATTGCCTCTTCATCTTCTATGATTAAAATCCTGCTCATTTCATTGGTACCTCCTGATACTTTCTAAGTACAAAATACATAATTGTGCCGATTCCAAGCCTGCTTGTTGCCCAGACCTTTCCTCCATGATCCTCCAGGATCTTCTTTACAATGGAAAGCCCGATTCCGCTTCCACCCTTGGATGAATTTCTGGACACATCTGTTCTGTAAAAACGATCAAAAATAGACGGCAGATCCTTTGCTGCAATTCCTTTTCCATTATCTTCAATTTCAACCTGGATAAAATCTCCCACATCCTTTACGCGAATCTGGATGATACCTTTCGGTTTATCCATATATTTGATAGCATTGCTGATAATGTTATGAATAACACGGCGAATCTGTTCTCCATCTGCGATCACCTGCACATTATCCTCAACATAATTGGCATATACCAGCTCAATTCCTCTCGTTTCCAGTTCCAGTCCTACTTCTTCTGCGCAATCACTGAAATAATCTTCTACATTCAGTTTACTGAAAGTATATGGAATTCTGTTGGTATCAATCTTTGAATAAAAAGTCAGCTCATTGATCAGATGATCCATCTCATTCGTCTTATTATAAATAGTCTTCACATAACGGTCTATTTTCTCCGGCGTATCCGCTACGCCGTCCATAATCCCCTCTACATATCCCTTTACCGCTGTGATCGGCGTCTTAAGATCATGAGAAATATTGCTGATAAGTTCTTTATTTTCTTTATCCATAAGAACTTTCTCTTCTGCTGATTCCTTCAGCCGCTTTCTCATCTCCTCAAAATCCCGGCAAAGTTCCGAAAACTCATCGTCACCATCTACTTCCAGAACAAAATCAAGATTTCCCTCTTTGATATTCTGAGTGGCTTTCTTTAATTTAACCAGCGGTGTGGCAATACTTCTGTAAATCCATAATCCAATAGATAAAGCTGTGAATACTAATATTACCGTCGCAGTAAACAGCAGATCTTTTGCAATAATCCTTACCTGTGTCTGGCTGTGGGTGGATTCCCCTACTGAAATATCATACACCACTTCCGAGGAATCCTTTGTCTGCTGTGCAAACTTTGTATGACCTAATCCGTACAAAGTTGCCGAAAATAAAAGCAGAGGAACCAGAATACTCATACCGAATCCAACTATAATCCTTGTTTTTAACTTCATCCCGATCATCCTTTATCTGTTGATTTATAAGGTTTCTATAATTTTGCCCTCTGCAAGCATTATATCATAAAGTCTGTTTTACATATCTAAATTTTCTATAAAAAGAACAGGAATCATCTGTCCTGTTCTTTCAGATAATTCCTGTTTTATCCCATTGCACTGCAATTTTTGCGATATTCTGTAATTATTCAGCATTCCACTGTCTGTGCAAGTACTGAACAGTTACGATTTTCTTATTTAAGCAAGGTATTTTTTAAGGTCATCAACTTTATCCAGATGCTCCCATGGAAGGTCTACATCCGTACGTCCGAAATGTCCATAAGCAGCTGTCTGTCTGTAAATCGGTCTTCTCAGATCAAGCATCTTGATAATTCCCGCCGGGCGAAGGTCAAAGTTCTCACGAATGATCTCAACCAGCTTTGTATCAGAAAGTTTACCGGTTCCGAATGTTTCTACGTGGATAGATGTCGGATGAGCAACACCGATCGCATAGGAAAGCTGAATCTCACATTTATCTGCAAGACCTGCTGCAACAATATTTTTTGCAACATAACGTGCAGCATACGCTGCGGAACGGTCTACCTTTGTACAGTCTTTACCGGAGAAAGCACCGCCGCCATGACGTCCGGTTCCACCGTAAGTATCAACGATGATCTTACGTCCGGTAAGTCCGCTGTCACCATGAGGTCCGCCGATTACGAAACGTCCTGTTGGGTTGATGAAATATTTTGTGTTCTCATCTACCATATCTGCCGGAATGATCTCATCGAAAACATATTTCTTAATGTCCTCATGGATCTGCTCCTGAGTTACATCCGGATCATGCTGTGTAGAGCATACTACTGCATCGATACGGCATGGTTTTCCAGCTTCATCATATTCTACAGTAACCTGTGTTTTTCCGTCCGGTCTTAAATATTTTAAGGTACCGTCTTTACGGATCTTCGTTAACTGACGTGCCAGTTTGTGTGCCATGTTGATGGCATATGGCATATATTCTTCCGTCTCATTGGAAGCATAACCAAACTGGATACCCTGATCACCTGCTCCGATGGCATCAATTTCGTCTTCACCCATTTTTGCTTCAAGAGCTTTATCTACGCCAAGAGCGATATCAGCAGACTGTTCATCGATTGCTGTGATAACAGCACATGTATCAGCATCAAATCCATATTTTCCACGTGTATATCCGATTTCACGGATAGTATCTCTTACGATTTTCTGGATATCAACATATGCATTTGTTGTAATCTCACCCATAACAAGTACAAGACCTGTAGTTGTAGCAGTTTCACATGCAACACGACTCATAGGATCTTTTTCCATAAGAGCGTCAAGAATAGCATCGGAAATGGCATCACACATTTTATCCGGATGGCCTTCAGTTACAGATTCAGAAGTAAATAAAATTTTTTCCATTGTGTTCTCCTTTTTTTATTCATTTACAATTGTTTCCAGACCGCAGAATAATCCACAGCCATTTATGTACTGTATCAACAGATTATTTCTCTCTGCTGATACTTTTCCGTTAACAAAAAGAAACAGCCCGAAGTAATCGGACTGTCTGATTATCTCAACAATCCTCTTATTGTTCGATCACTCGCTCAGGTTGGCACCTTCCTACACAAACAGGGGTTGCCGTGGCTTCGCAGATCCTTTGTATCTCCACCACTCTGAATAAAAGGCTATTACTAATTATTAACTTGCATTAATTTTATAGAATTGCTATAAGATTGCTGCACACCATACAATATACTTAACACTTACAAATGTCAAGCAATTTTTTGTATTTTTTATCATCCCACTCTGAGACGGAATTTCTGGATTTCCTTCTCACTGGATACTCTCTCAATCTCAGCACCCAGAGATCTCAGCTTATCTTCAAAATTCTCATATCCTCTCTGGATATATACAATGTCATCCACAACTGTGATTCCCTCTGCTGCAAGACCTGCGATTACCAGAGCTGCACCTGCACGCAGATCCGGAGCACTTACTCTCGCACCTGTAAACTTCTTTACTCCATCAATGATTGCTGAATTACCTTCAACCTTGATGTTTGCTCCCATACGTGAAAGCTCGTCCGCATACTTGAATCTGTTCTCAAAGATACTCTCTGTTACAATGCTGGTTCCTTCTGCGAGTGCCAGAGTTACAGCAATCTGCGGCTGCATATCTGTGGGATATCCGGGATATGGGAGCGTCTTTACATGAGTACGGTGAAGTCTCTTTGGTGCACGTACACGAACTGCATCATCAAACTCCTCAACCTCACATCCAATTTCTTCAAGTTTAGCTGTAGTTGCTTCCAGATGCTTCGGAATTACGTTCTTAACTGTTACATCTCCGCCTGTTGCTGCTGCTGCAAACATAAATGTACCTGCCTCGATCTGATCCGGAATAATAGAATACTCTGTACGGTGAAGCTTCTCCACACCTTTAATACGGATTACATCTGTACCTGCCCCTTTAATGTTTGCCCCCATACTGTTCAGGAAGTTGGCAACATCGACTACATGTGGTTCTCTTGCAGCATTTTCCAGAATAGTACGTCCCGGAGCCAGTGAGGCTGCCATCATAATATTGATCGTTGCACCTACAGAAACAACGTCAAGGAAAATGTGACTTCCATGAAGTTCATCTGCTTTCGCAACAATTGCTCCATGCATGATATCTACATCTGCACCAAGTGCTCTGAATCCCTTCAGATGCTGATCGATCGGACGGCTTCCAATGTTGCATCCACCAGGAAGCGGTACCTCTGCATGTTTATACTTACCAAGAAGTGCTCCCAGCAGATAGTAGGAAGCTCTGATCTTCTTGATATATTCATAATCAACACTTACATCTCCAATTGTAGATCCGTTAATCTTCACGGTAGATTTATCAATACGTTCTACCTGCGCTCCAATACCAGCGATCGCTTCAAGCAATACATTGATATCCCTTACATCCGGCAGATTCTCTATCAGAATCGTCTCATCAGTCATTATGGCTGCTGCAAGAATAGCAAGTGCCGCATTCTTGGCACCGGCAATCTCAACTTCACCGACTAAAGGGTTGCCTCCTTTTATAACATACTGTTCCATATCACACCTCTTATTTATTTTCACTCCATGAGCAGAATTAATGGTCACTGTTCACTCTGTTTTTCGTTTTCTGCGAACATGTAACTTCTGTTTCAAATGCATATATGTTTATACTAAACGATCATCCTATTTTAAAGTCAGTTGTATATTATATCATATATTTATCATTTGTAAACAAAAATTATTTACCACTGTCCTTTTCCCGAGCTGTAATAATCACTTTCCCTGCTCTTTGATATGTATTATCTCCAGAATTGCCCGAAGACTTTCATCCAAATCTTTCCCCTCTTCATCAATGGTAATATCTGCATATTTCTCGTACAGAGGTACACGTTCCTCATACAGATCTTTCAGGCTCTGACCGTCCTTTAACAGAACTCCGCGGCCTTTCAGATTTCCCAGTCTTTTGGATAAAGATTCCAGTGACAGTTTAAGATATACAACCTTACCTATGGACTTCAGATGTTCCATTGCCTCCTCACAGTAAATAATGCTTCCGCCGGGTGCAATGACCGTATCTGTCACATGAATATCTGCATTAACCTGATTTTCAATTTCCTTAAATCTTTCCGGACCGTCCTGCTCTATGATCTCTGAAAGTTTTCTTTTCTCCTGTTTCTGTATCAGAAGATCCGAATCCAGAAATTCATATCTCAATGCTTTTGCAAGAATAACTCCTATTGTACTTTTCCCTGAACCGGGCATTCCTATTAATGTCACATTATTCATGTTTATGTCCTCTCATTTTTATCATACATGTCTGCATCTGCAAATTGCGGGTTACTGTTTCTTTTTTCCGGAAAATTTTTTCTTCTTTTTTACACTGTACCCAAATGTTCCCAGTTTTTTTCCAATTCCCAGATATTCACCATGAGAATACACCAAAGGTTTCGCATCATTCAGATGAAATTTCTTCTTCTCGTCCATATACTGCGGCTCAGCATGAACTGCAAGCACATCCGCCAGAAACATATGGTGGGAACCCAATTCCAGAACCTGCCTTACTTTGCATTCAATACTCACCGGAGATTCTGCGATCATGGGAACTTTCACAAAATCCGCCTTCTCTTTGGTAAGCTTCATTTCTTTAAATTTATCAACATCCCTGCCTGAACGGACTCCACAATAATCCGTTGCATATGCCAGTTTCTCTGTTGTCAGGTTTATTACAAATTCTCCCGTCTTTCTGAGCATATCATAAGAAAAACGGGACGGTCGCACAGAAACAGACACCATCGGCGGATTCGTGCAGACAGTTCCTGCCCATGCAACTGTAATAATATTGTCATTTCCCTCTCCGTCAGAAACACTTACCATAACTGCCGGAAGTGGATAAAGCATATTTCCTGCTTTCCAGGTTTCTTTTGCCATTTCTTATTATCCTCAGCTATTCTATCTGTTGCCATCAGTTGTAATCATTCTGTCCGACCTGTGCAGCTTCCATAAGTGCCGGAATTAGCTGTTTCTTACGTGAAACAACGCCTTTCAGATCAAATACACCATCCTCTGGCTCCATATGGAAAGCAATACGTGCCATGTCCTCACTTCCCTCACCATAATAGAGAAGCTCTGTAGATTCCTCAATAATATTGGTAAGCATAAAGAATACGCGGGTAACGCCATGACGGCCACACTCGCTGACCATAAACGGAACCAGACGCTCTTTGATTTCTGCCAGCTCATCGCTATCCATAGAACTGATCTGTCCAACACCAAAGTTAATCTCATCTTCAGCAATAAATTTCTTATAATCCTGATAGAAAATTTCTTCCGGTGATTTGTCTTTCAGGTTACTTCCTGCTTTAAACATCTCTTTTGCAAACTGCTCAATATTGATTCCTGCAATCAGTGCCAGCGCACCTGCTGCCATCTTGTCAGATAATGTGCAGGTAGGTGAACGGAACATCAGTGTATCTGAAATAATTGCAGCACAGAGAAGCCCTGCAATACTCGGTGAGATTTCAAGTTTCTGCTCCCCATACATTTCATACAGAATCGTTGCAGTACATCCAACCGGCTGATTTCTGAAAGAAATCGGTACCATAGTTTCCAGAGAGCCAAGTTTATGATGATCAATAATCTCCACAATTTCAGCTTTATCAATATTGTCAACTGCCTGATCTTTCTCATTATGATCCACAAGTGCTACTTTTTTCCTGTGCATATCCAGGAAATTTCTTCGGGAAATTGTTCCGATACATTTTCCTTTTTTGTTAATTACAGGGAACGCGCGATGGCGGTGCTTGATCATCTCATTCTGAATATCATCCGTAAAATCTTCTGTACTAAAAGTAACCAGATTATCTGTTTTCATAATATAACGTACAGGAATACTCTGGTTGATCAGTCTTGCAATCGTAAATGTATCATACGGAGACATAATAATTGCAATTTCCCTCTCATGAGCAAGCTTTATCACCTTTTCACTGACTTCAATTCCCATACCAACGATAATACAGCTCACATTCTGCGCAATTGCCTGAAGATGGTCCTCTTCTCTGTCTCCCATGATTATCAGGTCATCCGATTCAATATAGGCTTTGAGCATTTCCGGATTTGCAGTTCCCACCAGAACTTTTCCTTTTGTAAAATATCCATGCTCATTTCCCTCTACTACCGTACCTGCAATTGTCTCCGCAATTCTTCTGTACTGTGTCTTCGCTCTTGACAACAGATAACTGTCCGTTGTATCCATATAAGTCTTGGCAATATCGCCGATTGTGATCAGACCTTCCAGTTGTCCCTCTCGGTCTCTGATTGGAAGAGATACGATACTTTTCTCCATCATCAGATCCCATGCATTTTTCAGGGACATACTCTTATCAGCCTCCGGACTCATACGGATATCCATATCTTTTATCTGCGTTCCAATGTTAGACAGATATCCCGGCGGCTGCATACCAAAACGATTCAACACATATTCTGTCTCTTCATTAATCTGTCCTGCACGCTTTGGGATGTATTTCACTTTCTGAGAAGTCCTGTTTTTGATGTCCGCATAGGCGATTGCTGAACAGATGGAATCCGTATCCGGATTCTTGTGACCTATTACAAATATTCTTTCCTGATTTCTCATACAGATTCTAACCTCAATTATCTAATTTAATGTTTGCAAAAAGTGTGCCAAGAGATGTAGATGCCTCTTCCTTTGAATCCGGAAGCTCGATCACTTCCTCCTCAATATCTTTAGCCATCATATCTGTTGCCTCTTTGATGCTCAGGCTTAATTTTCCATCTTTGACAGCAGTTACTTTTACCTTTACTTTATCTCCTACTGTCAGAACTTCTGACGGTTTCTTAATTCTCTTCTCACAGATCTGTGAAATATGAACCAGACCTGACAGACCATTTCCCAGATCTACGAATGCACCATATGGCTGTAAGCTCTCAACAACACCTTCTGTTACAAGTCCGACCTGCACATTGGAGATTTTTGTTTTTCTCTCCTCTTCTGCTTTCTCTCTTAATATTTCCTTTGCAGATAGAATTAATCTTCCTTTTTCTTTATCAATATCGAAAACCTGAACCTGGATTGATCTGTTCAGATATTCGTTTGTATCCTCCACATAATTCAGGGCAAGCTTTGAAGCAGGAATAAATCCACGTACACCTTCTACATAGGCAATCACACCACCATTTACGATTCCTTTTACCACTACATCCACTACTTCTTTTGAATCTTTTAATTCCTTCAGCTTATCCCATGCAAGCATATCTGCCGCTTCTACTCTGGACAGAAGAATATTTCCATTTCCATCATCTTTTCTCACAACAGTTGCAGCAACCTCATCTCCCGCATGTACCTGTTCTTTTAATGAGAAGCCCGGTTCTCTGCTATAATCCTCTGCCGGAATAATACCTTCTGCATAATATTTAAGATCTACCACAACTTCTTTTTCATCTACACTGATAACAGTTCCTGTAAGAATATCCCCTTCTTCAATTTTCTTAAAAGAGGCTTCCAGTTCTGTCTCATAATCTTTCATTGATTCAGCCATTATCTGTTTTCTCCTTTATCTAGAATAGATTATATAATGCCAGCTTTTTTCCAACATTATAACACAATCCCTTTAATAATGGAAATCTGAATTTTCGTATAGATAGTTTACACAAACGGATATTTATATGTTACAATAATATTATTGTTAACCAACTACAACTACAGCAATTCCATAATCATTCCCATGTAAGATTATGAAAATCAACAGAAAACTGCCTGTATTATGAAAGGATATTACACATGAATTATGATTCTGTCCCATTGAAAGATTTTAAAGAACTGAATGACTGGGAGACAGTTATTTTTGTCTATCAGTCTGCCCTTAAACAGGTAGAAACAAAGATTGATATTCTAAACGGTGAATTTCAGCACAGACATAAATACAATCCTATCGAACATGTAAAGTCAAGGATTAAAACTCCGGAAAGTATTGTAAAGAAACTAAAACGCCATAGTTATGAATCCAGTATTGAAAACATGGTACGCTATGTAAATGATATCGCAGGAATCCGCATCAGCTGTTCCTTTACATCTGATATCTATCTGATTGCAGACATGATTTCCAAACAAAATGATCTGACAATTCTCGCAAGACGCGATTATATGAAAAATCCTAAGAAAAGCGGTTACCGCAGTTATCATATGCTGGTTACCACACCTGTCTTTCTCTCTGACAGTATCATTGATACCAAAGTAGAGATTCAGATCCGTACAGTTGCACAGGATTTCTGGGCAACTCTGGAACATAAGATGCATTATAAATTTGAGGGAGACGGACCTGACTATATCACAAAGGAATTAAGAGAATGTGCCCGATATGTTGCAGAACTGGATACCCGCATGGAAGAACTCAATAATGAAATCCAGAAATATGGAAAATCATCAGATAAAAAATGAAAAATCCCCATAAAACGAGGAGTGCCCCGGCAGTGGTTTACCGGGGCTATTATTATGAAAAAAATTTATGTGTAATGATAACACATTACAACGTCTTTCGTAGGTTCTTTCGAACTAGTTATATAGTAGCAATTACTTATGAACAAAATATGAACTCATGGTTAACTTTTCGTTTATTTGCACAATTATCCTATGATTTTATTATATTTTTTAGGAAATTACCACATATTTTGTTCTTATCATATTTTTTCGCTTGTTTATCTTGCACACTTTCATAATTTTTAATAACTGTTCTGTCTTTCCACAGCTACTATTTGAAAATGAGCAGGTTTAATTAAAGAGACTCTTCGCAAAATCAGCTAACTTATGCAGAATTCCTTTTACCTCTTCTTTACCAATTCCCATTTCTTCCAATTTATCATATGCCTTCGTCACAGCACTTCTAAGCTGTTCCTCATCAATATCTGAATCCTTAATCTGCTTAACAATCTTGATGATACGGTTCTCCTCTTCCTCTGAAAGACTAACTCCTATAGTACTCTCTGCAGTCTGGAGCAAAGATCTGAGCTGATCATCTGAAATATCCTGTTTTGCCGCCTCATTTTTCACATACATAATGATATCAACTACTTTATCAGGATCCGATATAAGAGAGTCAATCTCATTATCAGAAATAATCTCCTGTACAGATTCTGAAGTATCTGCAGCCATCGACGGTACTGCCGGTGCTGTACATGTGAGTGCTGCCGCAATAATAAATATTCCTGCTTTTTTTATTCTCATAATTTAATTACCTCCATACTTCTTACAATCAATAACAAATCTCTGTCGTTTCTCTGTCAGCAGATCACTGACAGTTAGCAATCATTTTCATTTACCGGCTCATTATATCAGAAATCCTATACCTTTTGTAAAATAAATATCACACTTTCTGCCTTCATAAATCCTTCGACATTTGTTCAAATTTTTTTCACAACTTAAACACGATTCTCTCATAATTGCAGGATATACTAAGGTCATAAAAATAATAAAGCCAACATTATTTTTATAAAATTTCTTTTTCATATGTTGATTGCCAGAGACGGCAATTAACTCTCCTTCCTTTTAAAAAATAAATTTGAACGTAATATAAAAAGCATCCGCTTAGCCACCGGATGCTTTTTATATTTATCTGATATGACATTTTATGAGATCTTTAGAAACGCATTTGCCAATTGTGCAAACTGCTCCAGTGTCAATGCTTCTCCTCTAACATTCAGAGAGAACCCACACATCTCCAGCGCTTTCTCAATCTGTTCTTTAGAAAATGGAAACTCCGGTGAATTCTTCAGACCATTTACCAGCGTTTTCCTTCTCTGGTTAAAAGATGCTCTGATAATACGAAACATCAGCTTCTCATCCTTTACCTCAACCGGCGGTTTTTCATATCGTTCCAGTCTGATCACCGCACTTCCCACTTTGGGTCTTGGCATAAAACAGTTCGGAGGGACATTTGCCACAATCTGTGGTTTCGCATAATACTGCACTGCCAGTGAAAGCGCCCCGTAATCTTTTGTTCCGGGTCCCACCTGCATTCTGTCTGCAACTTCCTTTTGTACCATAATGGTAATCGAATCAACAGGCACCTGATTCTCAAACAATCCCATAATAATCGGGGTAGTAATGTAATACGGCAGATTGGCAACGACCTTGATCGGACGTCCCTGATTTTTTTCCAGTGCAAGCTGGCGGATATCTACTTTAAGGATGTCATTATTGATAACAGTTACATTATCCCACTCTTTCAGGGTATCTGCCAGAATGGGAAGCAACGTTTTATCAATCTCAACTGCTGCCACTTCTCTCGCCGCTTCAGCCAGATACTGTGTCATGGTTCCGATTCCCGGTCCAATCTCCAATACAAAATCATCTTTTGTGATCTGAGCAGAATCTATAATCTTATCCAGAACATGCGTATCGATCAGAAAGTTCTGACCAAACCTTTTCTGGAATGCAAAATTATACTTCTGAAGCACTTCTATGGTATACTTTGGATCTCCTAGATACGGTCTGGGCATAATCTTTACTCCTTCTTTTCCTGTATGTATTATTTGGTAAAATCTTTTTCGTACAGCACAATATAGCCGTCTCTGTCTATACGTTTCTTGGATATATTTCGCTTAAACTTGCGAATTCCTCCCTGCGACTTCGCAATTGCTGCATCTATCATTTCTTTTACAGCACCGATGTTCATTGGTAAATCTTCTTTCTGATTAATTCCGATCAAATTGTATAATGCGAGCATTCCCATCTGATCTATAATATAACCATTTTCTTTCGTATAAATCCTTGCAAAATTAACAAGTTCATCATTTGTAAATACCGGAATATTAATCATCGAAGTAAACTTTTTAGCAAATTTCGGGTATCTGGCAATGAACTTACGCATACCAATCTTTTCATCTTCTACGATTACAGTCAATCCGTCCGTATTTACTTCCATTGCCTTATCAAGCATCTCAACAGTTTCCTGAGTCAGCTGATTGGCATTTTCAATCACCAGAAAACCTCCTGCCAGTTTTGCAAAAATTTTGTAAATATTTTTACCATTTATCTGCTCTGCAAAAACATAAGCAACCTTGGATGCTTCCAGATTTAATTCTTTGCATATTGCCGGAATCAGACCGGAAATCAATCTTGTCTTTCCGCATTCTTTTCCACCCATAACAATGATATTTCCTGTTTTGGATGTCTTGTCTGCTGCCGCCATCTGCACATCACATAATGTATCAACCAACTGTTCCTTCATACCTGGAACTTTCACAAAATATGTAAACAATTGTTTCTCATCATCAGTCAGTTCTTTTTCCCTTGGTACAAGATTTCTTGGATCTGTCTCATCTTTTGACTGAATAGATTCAATAAAACGCTCCAGCTCTTCTTCTTCAGATAAAGGTTCTTCATTTTCCGCTTCAGGTGCGGAAACTAATTCCTCAGTATCTAAATCTGAATCCTCAATATCTTCCAGATTCAGATCAGCATTGTCCACGGGTCCATGCAAAAATTCTGCTTCCGCTCTTCTGAGATCTTCTTCTGTAACTTCCTCTTCTTCCTGCAATACAGGCTCCCCGGTTTCTACATAATCCTCTACTGTCGGAGTTTCATCTGGCTCGGATTCCTCAATTATATTTTCGCTGAGAAAATCAGGTTCTTCTAGTTCATTGGATTTATCAGAATTTTGCAGTGCTTCTCCTTGTGTTTCTTCTTCTGTTTCCTCTTTCGGTATCTCAATTCCCTGAGCATTTGCTGCCGCCAGAATTGTATCTTCCAGATTAAAGTCTATACTGGCAGAAGCAAAAGAACCTGCAACATCTTCTACCTTTGGTGCCTTACTTAATTCCATATTTTTCATAGAATCAGGAATATTTAATTCAGGCATCTTTATTGTCGCACCAAAATCTACAGGATTCTCTTTCTCCTGAGCCTTTTCTGAATTATTTTCAGCCGGAACAGCTACAGGTGCCTCTCCTGGTTTCTCTGGCTCAGCTTCCAGCTCCGGAACATTTTCCGGCTCTTTCTCTGAAACATCACTTTTTATGATTTCTTCCGGAATCTCATCCTCTTTGGTAATTCCGGCTCCATCGATCATATCCACTGATTCCTCTGTGAAATTCTCCCTCTCCAAAGACTTTCCACCAAAAATATCCTTAATGTTCTTGGAAATCTGAGCTTGCATACTCGCCATATCAATTGGTTTCGCCGGAGCTTTTTCTTCTGATTCTTCCATTACTTCGATTTTCTGAATTTCTTCAGTCTGCTCTTTACTATCTCCGGACTCTTTTACAGTTTCATCTTCCTGCTGTTCAGATTCACTTTCTGTTTCCTGTTTTTTAAGCTCCTTTGCCTGTTCTGGTGTAATAAGTTTCGGAATAAACTGTTTCTCATATTTTGCTTTCTCTGCGCCTGTCAGTTCTCCCATTCTCATCTTAAGGTCATAGGATTTCATTACATACTTTCCTTCGCTGAACCATAAAATGATTTCATTACACAAATCCAGACATTTCTGTTTCTCTCCTGCTTTATAATATAAAGCAGCCAGCTCATAAGACCATTTCTCTGTAAATTCCTGCTCTTTATATTCTTCCAGAATTCTGATCTGTTCATTCAGTGATGCATTCTTCGCTTTTGCAATCTTATACTGCAGAATATACTGGGTATTGTCATTAGAAGCCACCTGTCTGTATTCTTCAAAAAAATCTTCTGCTTCACTGATATCATCCATTCTCAGAGAAATTTCAATCAGACGATAAAGAATATTTTTTCCAACAGATGCTTTATGATATGCAAGAAGGAAAATCTCCTTACTGTCTTCATATCTTCCATTTGCTGCATATATTTCACCAACAACACATAAAGTACGGACATTTTTGACACGTCTCCAGTCAATACTGTCAACAATACTCATAGCCCCTTTATAGTCTTTATCCTGAACCAGCTTATTGATTTCTTCCAGTTTTATCCGAAATTCTTCTTTGTCCAATGTATTCACCAACTTTCCATAATTAGATTCAGTGTATCATAAGCCTATATCCTTGTCAAAATAATCATGAATCATTCCCATTTAATTTTATGCAGACTGTGATACTGTTCCCTGAACTACCTGAAATACCTTATTTATCTGAAACTGATGACTGATAAAATCATCCAACCCTGTACACGTGATCAGGGTCTGAATATCCCTGATACTGTCCAGAAGATAATTCTGCCTGCTGCTGTCCAGCTCTGACAGAACATCATCAAGAAGCAGAATCGGTGTATCCTTTATTTTTCTCTTTACTATATATATTTCTGACAATTTAAGTGAAAGAGCAGCCGTCCTCTGCTGTCCCTGAGAACCGTATTTCCTGATGTCTACCCCATTAGCCATGACACACATGTCATCCCTGTGCGGACCTTCAGATGTCAGTCTCATCCTCATATCCTTTTCCCTGTTTGCGTGAATGACACTTTCCAGTTTCCCAGCTGTACAGTCCGGCTCATAAACAATTTCCAGTTCTTCCAGTCCTCCTGTCAGATTGGCATGTATCTTTCGAACAGTTTCGTTCAGTTCTTGAATAAATTCACTGCGCTTATCAATAATCTTCTGTCCATATTCAGCCATCTGCATATCCCAGATATCCAATGTCTCTTTCAGTGATGGCTGAACACAGATATCCTTCAGTAATTTATTTCTCTGATTTACAATATGGTTATATGAAGCCAGATTCGTGAGATATATCTTATCTAACTGGCACAGTTCCAGATCAAGAAATCTCCTTCTCTCCCCCGGACCGTTTTTGATAATATTCAGATCTTCAGGAGAAAAAAATACCAGATTAACCACTCCGAAAAGCTCACTGGCCTTCCGTATAGGAAGACCATTGATTGCCACACCTTTTGCTTTATTCTTTTTAAGATGCATATCGATTCTGTAAGAAAGCTCATCTCTCTTCACCATCATTCTGATATGGGACTCATCTTTTCCAAATTGAATCATATCCTTATCTCTGCTTCCCTTATGTGATTTTGTAGTTCCGCAAAGATAAAGCGCCTCCAGGATATTTGTCTTTCCCTGAGCATTATTCCCGTAAAATATATTTGTCCCCTGTGCCAGATCAAGTTCCAGAGAATCATAATTTCTGAAATTTTTTAACTGAACAGATTCAATATACATTTATTCACCTGATTACTTTTATTTCTTTTCCATCATAAGAAACGATGTCACCTTCGTAAACCTTTCGGCCACGACGTTCATCTACTTCCCCGTTTACTTTTACCAGTCCGTCAGTGATCACATATTTCGCTTCAACCCCGTCCTGAACCATATCTGCAAGTTTCAGTAACTGCCCCAGTTTTATAAATTCATCTCTGATTTTAATTTCTTCCATTTTCATTTACTCCCTATCTCGCCTGATTCTGGTTGATATTTACAGGCAGAATCAAATATGTGTAATTTTCCTCGTCATCCCTGATAAAACATGGTGCTTTTGGATTTACGAGGTAGATACTGATTGTTTCATCATCGATTACTTTGAGTGCATCGATCAGAAATCTTGGATTAAAGCCAATAAGGATATCTTTGCCCTCTTTATCAATATCAATATTTTCATTCATGGAACCCATTGCGGAATCAATACGTAATTCCATAGAATTATCTGTAATTTCAATAATGATTGGTTTCTTTTCTCCCTCTCTTACCAACAGAGTGGCTCTGTCGATACAGTCCAGAAATTCTTTTTTATTAATTTTAATTTTGGTTTCGTAATCGCTGGAAAGCATCTGATCAATACGGAAATATTCTCCGTCGATTAATCTGGAAACAACAATAGTCTGGTCAAACTCAAATAAAATATGATTTTTTGAGAAATAAATATTTACAATATCGTCAATTTCACCGGACAAAATCTTACTGATCTCATTAAGTGTTTTGCCAGGTACTACCACTTTGCGGTCATCATAATCTTTTTTCAGTTCCATACGTCTGATTGCGATACGATGTCCGTCAAGAGATACTATTTTCAGGTGGTTATTTTTGATTTCAAAAAGTTCACCTGTCATTAATTTATTGGTTTCATTGGATGCAATTGAGAAAATAGTCTGTCTAATCATCTCTTTTAATGTGAATTGTGAGATAGTGATACTTTCTTCTTTTTCAATTATTGGGAGATACGCAAAATCTTCTCCTGATTTACCTGGAATTGTGAATTTCGCTTTTTCACAGGTAATGGTGGCAGTAAGTTTTTCACCTGTTTTAATAGTTACCGTATTATCTGGCAGTCGACGAATGATTTCATAGAAGATTTTTGCATCCAGTGCAATGATTCCTTTTTCTTCAATATTTCCATCAACAATTGTTTCAATACCAAGTTCCATATCGTTGGTAGTAAATTTAATCTGGTTTGTTGTGGCATCAATTAAGATGCATTCCAGAATTGGCATTGTTGTTTTAGAAGGAACTGCTTTCAGTGAGATGTTTACACTTTTGAGCAGATTATTTTTTTGGCAGATAATTTTCATAATGTGTATAACTTCCTTTCCTGGGTGATGTGGTTTTTTATAGATAAATATATAAAAGAAGTTCGTCGTCGCCGCCGTAGGGGATGTGAATATGTGAAAAACTCCATTGGAGGCTTATTTTTCAAGGGTTTCGGATATGGATAACTTCGTGTAAAGGTGTGCTTAAAGTATGTGAATAACTTGTGTATAACTGAAGTGCTCAAAAAGCGGCAGAAAGTTATACACAGTTATTCACATACTATCAACATCTTATACACATGTTATACAGTCAGTTATCCTCATCCCTGTGGATTAATTTTCTTCTTTAAGGTCTCGATGGTATTTTTAAGGTTTTCATCGTTGTTGATTTCTTTTTCAATTTTGTCAATACCGTGCATAATGGTAGTATGATCACGATTTCCAAGACATTTACCAATAGATTTCAGAGGGGTTGAGATGATTTCCCTGCATAAATACATAGCAATCTGGCGTGGAGTTACAATTTTGGAGTTACGCTTATTTCCACAGAGGTCATTCACTGTAACATCAAAATGTTCAGCAACCATGGAAATAATATAATCCGGCGTGATGACTTTCTTTTCATCAGGGGAAATAATATCCTTTAACGCCTGTTCGGCAAGTTCAAGTGTAACTTCTTTTTTTTCAAGTTTGGCAAAAGCCATCACCTTGTTGATCGCGCCTTCCAGTTCGCGGATATTGGATTTAATATTGTTTGCAATGTATTTGATTACTTCCTCGTTAATATCATATCCATCCATTTCTTCCTTCTTATGAAGAATTGCCATTCGGGTTTCGTAATCCGGCAGTGTGATATCTGCGATCAGGCCCCATTCAAATCGTGAACGGAAACGTTCTTCCAGGATTTCCATATCTTTTGGAGGTTTATCTGACGAAATAATAATCTGTTTTTTGGCACTGTGCAGGCTGTTAAAGGTATGGAAAAATTCTTCCTGTGTAGATTCCTTTCCTATAATAAACTGAATATCGTCGACAAGAAGAACGTCAATGTTTCTGTATTTTTCACGAAACTTGGTCATTGCCGAGTTATTTCCATTACGGATTGTTTCGATCAGTTCGTTGGTAAACTCTTCACTGGTAACGTAAAGTACTTTGCTGTTTTCATCATGATCAATAATGAAATGAGCAATAGAATGCATCAGATGAGTTTTTCCCAGACCTGCACCGCCATAGATAAAGAGCGGATTGTAGGTATCACCTGGGGATTCGGCAACTGCAAGAGCTGCTGCCTGGGCAAATTTATTATTGCTTCCGACTACAAAGGTATCAAAAGTGTATTTTGGATTCAAATGAGCTTCCTCGCAGCGTGCGTCCTGAGACTGCGCTTTTGGAGAAACTTCCTCTTTTTTCGGAACATCTTCCGGCAATATGAAATTGATGTCACAGTTTTCCATTCCGGTAACTTCACTGATCGTTACCTGAAGTGGAAGTTTGTATTTTTTACTTATATAATTGAGACCTACCTGCTCTGAAGGCACGATAATAGTGACAACATTGTCAACTACTTCGTAAACAGTAAGTGGTTTTAGCCAGGTATTAAAAGAAACGTCAGACAGATCATGTTCTGTCTTGACGATTTGCAGGATTTCGTCCCATTTTTCCACAACTTTGTTCATTTTCTGGTTCTCCCGGTTCGTATTACTTCTATATTAAGTGTGTATTGATAATATTGAGTTTTCCACAAACTCTGACCGTATTCTTAAAAAAGACATAAATATCCTTATATATATTATAATAAAATGCCTGTTTTCGCAATGTATATTTGAGGGAAATGTGGAAAAAAGTTATCCCCACTTTTTATGTGGATTAGTGTGGATAACAGTGGAAAAGCCAATTCCGGTTACCATAATGTGATGTTATTCTTTTAAAAACGATAAAAAATGGGGATAATTTTATGCACAGTAAGAAAAGTAGAAATAAAAGCATTTTTTTGAAGATATGTGTAAAATAGACAGGAGAAAGTGGAAAGATATATAGGTATTCCACAAGTTATCCACAAGTTATCCACAAAATGTGGATAATATTACGTAAACCAATTATGTAATCCACAATGGCATAAAAAACCATTTAAATCTTTGTGTAAATAATACTTGACGAATCCACCCTTTATGAATATAATTGAAATGATGTTCTAATAAGTAAAGTTGGCGGGCAGGAGAGCTGTAGAATCCGGTGTCTGTCATACTTAAAAAGTTACAAAATTTAACATGGATAATAGATAAAGGAGGTGCTTTACCTATGAAAATGACATTTCAGCCAAAAAAGAGATCCAGAGCAAAAGTTCATGGTTTCAGAGCTCGTATGAGCACAAAGGGTGGTCGTAAAGTATTAGCTGCCAGAAGATTAAAAGGAAGAAAGCATTTATCAGCCTAAGAATAAGACCGCAATTATGTGGTCTTTTCTTCTCTTAAAAAAGAGATCAGGAAAGGGGATTCTATGCAAAGATCAGAGTCCTTAAAAAAAAATCAAGATTTTCAAAAAGTATACAGAAATGGAACATCAAAAGGTAATCGGTATCTGGTGATGTACGTACTGAAAAATCAGTACATGAAGAATCGTCTGGGAATATCAGTAAGTAAAAAAGTAGGGAATAGTGTGGTTCGCCACAGACTCACCAGATTGATAAGAGAAAGTTATCGGTTGAATGAAGCGGAATTTGAAAACAGTTTGGACATTGTAGTAGTTGCACGCCCACAGGCAAAGGACAGGACCTATCAAGAGATAGAGAGTGCGCTGATGCATCTGGCGGGAAAGCACTGCATAGCAGGTAAGAACAATGATAAAGAAGTTTCTGATCAGAATAATTAAACTCTATCAAAAGTATATATCACCGATGAAGAGAACAAAATGTCCTTATATTCCCACATGTTCTCAATATGGTTTAGAAGCAATCGAAAAATATGGTGCATTAAAGGGCGGTCTTCTTGCGGTATGGAGGATACTTCGCTGTAATCCTTTTTCCCACGGAGGCTATGACCCTGTACCGTAAAGACAGGAATGTACTTGAAAATTGAATATTGATCGATCGAAGGAACCTCCTGTCATTTATGGATTCTAGGAGGAAATGAACTTGGAAATGATTTTAGCGACAAAGAGCAGCACTCCTATCATTGGTCAGCTTGCGACCGTTATGGGATGGATCATGGATGGTATTTACAGATTGCTGAATATCTTTGGAATTCAGAATATCGGTCTTTGTATTATCATCTTCAGTATCCTTATTTATGCTCTTATGACCCCACTGCAGATTAAACAGCAGAAATTCTCTAAGCTGAGTGCGATCATGCAGCCGGAACTTCAGAAAATTCAAAAGAAGTACAAGGGAAAAAACAACGATACTGCTGCAATGCAGAAAATGCAGGAGGAAACACAGGCTGTATATCAGAAATACGGCGTATCTCCTACAGGAAGCTGTGTACAGCTTGCAATCCAGTTCCCTATTTTGATGGCCTTATATCAGGTAATTTATAAAATTCCGGCATATGTAGGAAGTGTAAGGGATATCCTTGCATCTGCAGTTACCAGTATTACAGGTGTAAACGGATATACAGATATCCTTCAGCAGTTTATCACAGATAATAAGATGACAAGAGTTCAGCTTATTATGGATGGAAGTAAAGCTACAAGTAATTCAGTCACAGACTTTTTGTATGCATTATCACCTTCCCAGTGGAAAACACTTGCTGAGACAAGCCAGTTTGCAGGATTTACTGATACGCTGAACAGCACTGCAAAAGAGATTTCACATGTGCAGAATTTCTTTGGTCTGAATATCGCTGATCAGCCACTGACTTATATTAAAGCAGCTTTTGTAGGTGGATCTGCTCTTCTTGCTATCGTTGCGATTCTTATCCCGATTCTTGCGTGGGCTACACAGATGATCAACTTAAAACTGATGCCTCAGGCAGCACAGCAGAGCGGCGATTCACAGCAGGATGCAATGATGAACTCCATGAAGACAATGAATATGGTAATGCCGTTGATGTCAGCAGTATTCTGTTTCACATTCCCTGTAGGTCTTGGTATTTACTGGGTAGCAAGTGCTGCAGTAAGAAGTGTGCAGCAGGTTGTTATCAATAAAAAGATGGATAAGATCCAGATTGAAGACCTGATCAGTGAGAATATGAAGAAGATGGAAAAGAAGCGTGAGAAAGCGGGACTTCCACCTCAGAAGATTACAAATCAGGCCCATCAGAGCGCCAAGAATATCAATAAGATTGAAAAAGGCAGCAGCAATACAAATGTTGAGACAAGAGCCAAGAAGGTTGAAGAAGCTTACAAAGACGCTGCGAATGCAAAACCTGGCAGCATTACTGCAAAGGCCAATCTGGTAAAAGCATTTGATGAGCGTAATAAGAAGAAGTAGTCAGGAACGGAGGGGTTGGCATGGAGGATTATATCCAGTTTTCAGCGAAAACAAAGAGTGAAGCAATTACAAAAGCATGTATCGAGCTTGGCGTATCCAGTGACCAGCTTGAGATTCAGGTAATAAGTGAAGGCAGCAACGGATTTTTCGGAATCGGAAGCAAGCCTGCAGTAATTAAGGTTCGTAAGATTGAGCCGGTTTCTGAGGAAGAAGAAATGAAGGAGATCGTAGAGACAGTGAAACTCGATTCCTTCAAAGAGGAAGCCCCGGTTCAGGAAGAAAAGAAAACGGAAGCTATAAAACCGGTAAAGAAAGAAATCAAAGAGCCGAAAGCTGTTTCTGAGAAACCAAGACAGCCAAAACCTGTAAAGGAAAGGGCTGCAAAAGAAAAACAGCCGAGAGAATTCAGAGAGCCAAAAGAGAAACAAGTCAGAGAAAAGACGGCTAAACCGGCTAAACCGGTAAAACCTGTTGAGATCCTTACAGATCCGGAAGAGATTAAAGAAGTAGAAAACAGAGCAAAGGTATTCCTTCGTGATGTATTTGCGTCCATGAATCTTGGAGAAGTAGAGATTACATCTGAATATAACACAACGGACGGAAGTCTGGAAGTTGACTTTGAAGGCGAAGATATGGGAATCCTTATCGGCAAGAGAGGCCAGACTCTGGATTCTCTTCAGTATCTGACGAGTCTTGTGGTAAATAAAGGTAAATCAAATTACATTCGTGTAAAACTTGATACAGAAGATTACCGCAAGCGCCGTAAAGAAACTCTTGAGAACCTTGCAAGAGGTATTGCTTATAAAGTAAGAAAAACCCGCAAGCCGGTTATTCTTGAGCCAATGAATCCTTATGAGAGAAGAATTATCCATTCTGCTCTTCAGGGAAATAAATTCGTTGAGACAGTCAGTGAGGGTGAAGAGCCTTACCGTCATGTAGTGGTAAAATTAAAAAGAAATTAATAATATGACTGCTTCATTGCAGATATGAAAAAAGAATGTTATTCTAGGTGAAAGCGTGAATAACACGTAACTTTGCGTGTGTACTTTTGCCTGGAGTAACATTTTTATTTTACGGAAAGTCTTGTATATATACCAGAGAGATTACACACTTGCAGAAAAAAATAACAGTAGTCAGTGTGATTTTCCTGTTATGTATATAAGATGACAGAATTATTGTAACAGTCTACTGTTCCGCAGGGACGGAACTATTATAGAACAGGCAAGTGAGGAGAAAAAAATGGAAACAACAATCGCAGCAATTTCCACAGCCATGAGTGCGTCCGGAATCGGAATCATCCGTATCAGCGGTGAGAATGCCATGGATGTGATTTCCCGTATCTACAGATCAAAAGGCGGGAAGAAAAAAATAAAAGAAGTTCCGACTCATACCATTCATTATGGATATATTTATGATGGAGAGGAACTGATTGATGAGGTTCTGGTAATGATTATGCATGCACCGAGGACTTTTACAGGAGAAGATACAGTAGAAATAGATTGTCATGGTGGTGTATATGCTATGCAGAGGGTTTTGGATACAGTGCTGAAAAATGGTGCCGAAATTGCAGAACCAGGAGAATTTACTAAACGTGCCTTCCTGAACGGACGGATGGATCTGTCCCAGGCAGAGGCTGTTATGGATGTTATACAGGCGAAAAATGAATATGCGCTTCGCAGTTCCATGGATCAGTTAAGAGGTTCTGTGCAGAAAGCAATCCGAGATATCAGAGAAAAGCTGATTTATCACATTGCATATATAGAATCGGCACTGGATGATCCGGAACATATCAGTCTGGATGGATATCCCCAGGAACTTCTGGAAGTTGTGGATAATGAACAGAAAGAAGTGAAGCGCCTGTTGAAAACTTCTTCTGACGGAAAGATGATCCAGGAGGGAATCCAGACAGTTATCCTCGGAAAACCAAATGCCGGAAAATCCTCACTGTTAAATCTTCTGATCGGAGAAAACAGGGCTATTGTGACAGATATTGCAGGAACGACCAGAGACATTCTGGAGGAATATATCACACTTCATGGAATATCTCTGAAGATTATTGATACAGCCGGAATCCGGGAAACAAAGGATATTGTGGAAAAAATAGGGGTAGACAGAGCCAGAGAAATGGCACAGAAAGCAGATCTGATTCTTTACGTAGTGGATTCTTCTGTTCCGCTTGACGAAAATGATGAAGAAATCATGGAAATGCTTACTGGAAAAAAGGCGATTATCCTGTATAATAAAACTGATCTTCAGCCGGAAATCCAGCCGGAAATCCTGAAAGAAAAAACAGGACATCCTGTAATTCCGATTTCTGCAAAAGAAGAAAAAGGCATTACAGAACTGGAAGAACAGATTAAAGATATGTTTTTTGGAGGAGAGATTTCCTTTAATGATGAGGTATATATTACAAATGCCCGTCATAAAGCAGCATTGGAAGAGGCTGACAGAAGCCTTGATCTGGTCAGAAACAGTATCGAAATGGGAATGCCGGAAGATTTCTTTTCTATAGATCTTATGAATGCATATGAAAATCTGGGTAAAATCCTCGGAGAGTCTGTTGGTGAAGATCTGGTAAATGAGATATTCAGCAAGTTTTGCATGGGTAAATAAAAATCAAAAAATCGCCTTCGGCGATTTTTGAAAGAATAGAATGAGCAGTTGTAAAATAAAAGGAGACAAAATGAGAACGTTAGTAGAAGATTATGATATTGTTATAGTCGGTGCCGGTCATGCCGGATGTGAAGCAGCACTTGCGGGCGCGCGCCTGGGCCTGAATACAGTGATGTTTACTGTAAGTGTAGACAGTATCGCATTAATGCCATGTAACCCGAACGTAGGCGGCAGTTCCAAAGGCCATCTGGTAAGAGAGCTTGATGCCCTGGGTGGTGAAATGGGAAAAAATATTGACAAGACCTTTATCCAGTCCAAAATGCTTAACTGTTCCAAAGGACCTGCAGTGCACTCCTTACGTGCGCAGGCTGACAAACAGGCATACAGCAATGAAATGAGAAAAACGCTTGAAAATACACCTAATCTGACTATTAAACAGGGAGAAGTAACAAAACTTCTGGTCGAGGACGGAAAGATTACAGGGGTAAAAACATATTCCGGTGCAACTTATAACTGTAAAGCTGTGGTTCTCTGTACAGGAACTTATTTAAAAGCAAGATGTATTTACGGTGATGTAAGTAATTATACAGGACCAAACGGACTGCAGGCAGCCAACTATCTGACTGATTCTCTGAAAGAGCTGGGAATTGAAATGTTCCGTTTTAAAACAGGAACACCTGCCCGTATTGCCGGAAATACAATTGACTACAGCAAAATGGAGGAACAGTTTGGAGATGAGAGAGTTGTACCATTTTCATTCTCAACTAATCCGGAAGATGTTCAGATAGAGCAGAAATCCTGCTGGCTGACATATACAAATGAGAAAACTCATGAGATCATTCGTGCAAACCTTGACCGTTCTCCGTTGTATTCCGGTATGATCGAAGGAACCGGTCCGCGTTATTGCCCGTCAATTGAAGATAAAGTAGTCCGTTTTGCAGATAAGAACCGTCATCAGGTATTTATTGAGCCGGAAGGTCTCTATACAAATGAGATGTATATTGGTGGAATGTCCAGTTCTCTGCCGGAAGATGTGCAGGAAGAAATGTATCATTCCGTACCGGGACTGGAACATGCAAAAATCGTAAAAAATGCATATGCCATCGAATATGACTGTATTAATCCACGTCAGTTATATCCTACACTGGAATTTAAGAAAATCAAAGGACTGTTCAGCGGCGGTCAGTTTAACGGAAGCTCAGGGTATGAAGAAGCAGCGGCGCAGGGACTGATCGCAGGAATTAATGCTGCTCTGGAAGTTAAAGGTCAGGAACAGCTGATTCTTGACCGTTCTGAGGCTTATATTGGTGTTCTTATTGATGATCTGGTAA
>ENA-OPSL01000072-OPSL01000072.1-human-gut-metagenome-genome-assembly--contig:-NODE-72-length-37674-cov-2.135676_pt1 | contig 37674 bp, 34 predicted proteins | sample MGYA00241458_ERZ501908 | MGnify/ENA primary metagenome ERZ501908 (study PRJEB25962, sample SAMEA2042444) | human gut metagenome | biome: human gut; feature: human-associated habitat; material: faeces... | reverse complement strand
AAAAATACCAGATGAGGTGTTTTTTTAGCATGCCCATTTATGGATAAAAAAGGGTTAAAAATAAGACAGTAACCTCAGAATAGCTACTGTCTTATCTCTTTTTTTACTTAAAGCCTTGATAGACTTGACAAATGGTAGAAAAGAGCCAAAAAAAGACAGTAACCTCAGAATAGCTACTGTCTTATCTCATTTTTATTTAAAACCTCGATAGACTTGATAAATGGTAGAAAAGAGTAAGAAATTATAACCTTAAATAAGATAGCGAAAGTACTTATCAATTTGAAGAGTGCCAAAATGAGCAATGAAAAACTAGCAAGATATGAATTTTTAAAAATAATCTTAACAGAATCAATTTCATTAGAACAGGTAAATGAGGAAATAGGAGTATTGCAAGAGGAGCTAGGTCATTACTTAATGAGTATGAGGGAATAGCTAGAAGAATGGAAGAGTTCCTATTGAGTAAACAAGTTTGTTAAGTAATCTGCCAGGACGAGTGCAATTATTATCGCATATAAAATAGAACTCTGTCTGCAATGACTATCAATAATTATACTTCACCTTCTAAAGGTAAAGTAATTATAACTCTAAAGAATCGTTTCTCTTTACTTTCCACTTTAAAGCTTCCCTTATGAACTTCAATAATTTGTTTTGAGATTTTTAATCCCATACCGTGTCGTCTAATTCCTGAGATGTCAAATTCTTCAATGATTTTATTACTATCATGGATTGATAATAGTTTATCATTTGTTATGCCGATGCCATCATCCTCAATTGTAATTATTAAAAATTCTTTATCTTTGTGTAGACTAATTTTCACATTACAGCCCTCAGGATTATGGAGAATAGAGTTATAGATAATATTATGTACTACACGTGAAATTAAGTTTTTTTCAATTGAGATTTTACTATTTTGAAGTTCATCATTAAATTCAAAAGAAAAATTTATATTTTCCCAGACTTCTTGATTTATTATTTGTATAATGATCTCCTTGAAGAATGGAATTATTTTGACTGATTCTAATTTCAGAGTGAACTGGCTATTGGTTAATCTGGCAAAAATATTTAAGTCATTTACAGTATTTTGAATATAATAACTCTCATTAAGTATGGAACGTAAACGTCTTAATTGATTTTTATCCACTGTATCAGAACTAATAAGAGAAGCATTTGAAATAATGACGGAAAGAGGAGTTTTAATATCATGTGCGATACCAGAAATCCAATTTTCTTTGAAAAGTTCACCTTCTTTTAGTTTTTTGTCAGCAATATTTATAGCTTCCGTTAATTGTTTTAGCTCATCTTGAGTTGAAACAGAACCATTTAGCCCTTCTGGTAATTTTTTAATTGCTAAAACTAAAGGAGTAATCTTACGCTGGACTAATCTAGTACTGTAGGTATAAATAATTAATAGATACAGACAATTTATTCCAAGTAGAAAAAAAGCTAAAATAAATAAGCTGTGAAGGTCGGATTTTTCATAATAATCGAAAGGAAATCTAAAAACTCTATCTTTTGAAAATCCAAAAACAAGGATCTTATTATTAACAATTTGTACGAATACGGGGTAATCATTTAAATAATAACGTGTAAACTTAGCGACGTCAGCTAGGTTATATTGTGTCGGGACTTCACTTGGCTTTTTATATTCATAGATTTCCTCGCCACTATCAGAGTCTAAAATCATAATCCATACCTCTTTAGAATTAGCTAATTTTTTCCCAAAGTTAGATAATTTGGCAGAATTAGAACTGATATCAAGTTGTTTGACTAGATTATTCATTGTGTCTATCACATTAGTTTGATTTGCTTGACTAAAAACAAAAAATCCTATAATAAAAATGTTTATTATGGACATTACTATGACTGAAACAATAAAACGTCTAATAAATTGTGTTACTACACGTAGTTTAAACATGTATAAGCTCCTACACCATTAGTTTGTAGCCAAGTCCTTTAACAGTAACCAAGTGTTGTGGCTTTGAAGGATTAAGTTCGATTTTTTCTCTGATATTTCTAATATGGACCATTAAAGATTTTTCATATCCAAAGCTATCAATACCCCATACTGTATCACAAATCGCTTCTGTAGATACAATATAGTTTTTATTATCATACAATTTTCGAATGATTTGAATTTCTATTGGGGTTAAAGATAATTTTTCATTATCTTTTTCAACAATTGCATTCCCTAAATTAATAATACCATGATCTAATTTAATAGTACTACTGTCTTCTTTGTACGATCGCCGAAGAAGCGAAATCGTACGATAAATGAGAATTTTAGGTAGGAAAGGCTTAGTTATAAAATCATCCCCTCCAGATTGTAGACCTTGAATTTCATCTTCAGGTTCATTTTTTGCCGTTAGAAAAAGAATTGGAATATCAGATTGTTTTCTTACATATTTTGATAATAAATACCCTTCTCCATCTGGAAGCATGACATCTAATATAATTAAATCAATAGAATTATTAACAAAAGACTCTATGCCTTCACTGATACTGTATGCACTATATATTTTTGTGAAACCAGAAACTGACAGTATTTCCCTTATTGAATTATTTAAGGCAACATCATCGTCGACAACCAATATTTTTCTAGTCAAAAAAGGCGTTTCTATATCCATAAGCCCTCCTAGTGAAATAATTTGAATTTTCCGTATTTACAGTATATCAAAAATTTCAAGTAAAAAGTAAGTCCAATAAATTCTTTAGGATTTCTTAAGGTAGATTTTGATATTTCTTTACCTTGTATTTATAAAATGTAATTGTAGCAAGACAACGCTATTATTGGCATTAACAAAATATTTAAAACGAAAGGTATGGACTATACAATGACAGAAGTAATAAAAATAAAAAATTTGAAGAAAAATTTTAAAGGAGTACCATCAGTTGATTTAGAAGGACTTACAGTTAGAAAAGGGGAAATTTATGGTTTCCTTGGTCCTAATGGTGCAGGAAAAACCACGACAATGAAGATGATTTTATCATTAATTAATCCTACTTCTGGTTCAATTGAAGTAATGAATACTCCAATTAACAAATCAAACGATTACCTAAAATATATAGGTTCAATGATTGAAGAACCTTCTTACTATCCGAATTTAACAGGATATGAAAATTTACTAGTTTTTCAAAAAATGTTAGGTTTTAAAGAAGAAAATATTTTAAAAACACTTGAACTTGTGGGGTTATCAGAAGAAAAAAATAGAAAAAAATTAGTAAAAGCCTACTCTTTGGGAATGAAACAGCGTTTAGCCCTAGCATTTGCTTTAGTAAAAGAACCTCAGATATTATTATTGGATGAACCAACAAATGGATTAGATCCATCCGGTATTCATGAGATACGTGAGTTGATTATTCATTTGGCTAAAGAGGAAGGACTAACAATTTTTATCTCTAGCCATATTCTATCCGAAATTGAGCAGATTGCTGACAGGGTTGGAATTATAAATCATGGGAAATTGGTATACGAGGGAGAAATTGAAAAAATTAATACTAATAATTGGGTAGAGATTGAAGGAAAATTTGACATTGAAAAATTAAAACCTCTTTTTGGTGATAGTTTTAGTAATAGAAAAGTGGAATATACCGCAAAACTTGTTAAAATTTGGAATACTAATAACGAGCAAATCGCTAATATAGTCCGTTCCTTGGTTGAACTAGACTTTCTAATTTTTCGTGTAGAACATAGAAAAGAAAATCTCGAAGATATATTTTTAGATTTAACTAAGGAGTTATAAAATGATTAATGCACTGCAAATAGAATTATTAAAAAGTCGTCGGACAAAATCGTTTATTATTACGATAGTTCTCATGTTAATTGGTTTTTTGTGGAATACAGTTAGTATTGGTAGTGAAATCAATTCAGTAAGTTATGACGGAGTTAGTGTACTATTTAATAATCAAACAATGAATAGCTTTTTTCTTCCTATAGCTATTAGTATTTTCACTAGTCGTATAGTTTCTAATGAACTTGAAGGACAGACTTTTAAGCTACAGGAAGCAAACGGAACTACATTAACTAAAATTTTTTACAGTAAATTAATTTTATCAACTGTTTTCTTTTTTATATTAGCTATTTTAGAAACACTATCAACAAATGTATTTGCAATGGTAAACGGAGTGAGGGTCCCTTTAACAATTACTATTGTTCAAATTTTAGGACAACTCTTGTCAAGTTTCAGTCTTATTTGTCTTTATTTAACTTTTGCAATGTTTACTGATAAACAGGGGTTATTATTATCTTCAGGTTTTTTAGGTGGTTTTTTAGGTCTAATATTAGCATCTAAATCTACAATTTTTTGGACATTCATTGTACCCTGGGTTGGTTGTTCTTATTTATCTCCATATAAATTTACCCTAATAAATAGTTCAAGTTATCTTTATAAATTTGATCAATCAATATACTTAAAACTACTAATATATCTAATTTATTGTTTACTGTTATATCTTATTGTAAGAAGTATATTCTTGAAGAAAGAGAGACAAAGAAAATGAGACATTATATTTCAGCTGAATGGAAAAAGCTGAATAAAATTCAGCTTTTAATAATTGGTGTTGTTTTTGTAGCATTATCAAGTTTTATTGGCTTAGGTACCTATTTTGCTAATCAATCAGTTTTAATTGATGGTACACAGGATAAAGTTATGTGGGGACAATTAACTTTTTATTATACTCAGATTCTCTATTCTCCAATGCTCGCAATTTTTATAGCAATATCTTTAACTCAAGAGTTTGAAAGAAAAAACTTGGAAATGTTATGTTCAAATGCAATATCTATCAAAAAGTTACTGATAAGCAAGCTTTTAACAGTTACTGTATTAGTTATTCCAATTCAACTTCTCATACTAATTGTTTATATTATAGCTTTAGAAGTAGCTGATGTCGAACTCTCTTCTTTTGTCCTATTAACTTTAAAATGGACACTTTTATCTATTTTGAGCTCTTTATCTATTTTATGCATACAAGCATTTGTCTATGCTAAAACTAGAAGCTTTGGTCAATCAATTGGTATTTCAGCTATCGGTGCTATGGGCGGGTTCGTTCTATTGTTTTTGAATGAAAACTTGAATAAATTTTATCCGTATTCTCAACCTATGGTAGCATTGAGAAGTAGGGCTTTAGATGATTTTTCACTATTAGAACTTACTATTTTTGTCTTTGTTAATCTTTTGTTTAGTATTATTTTTTACAGATTAACATGTTACGAACTAGAAAAAAGAGGATAATATAATTTATTTAACTTCCTTAATTGTCGTTATCTAACAACTGAACTGATGTGCTACTATAGTTAGATTTGTGTTGTAAGTTTATCTACATACATATTGATACGATTATCATGGTTGCTAGTGTTAGCTGAAAGAGCATCCTTTATGACATAATGTTCCAAACGATACAAGCTTTACTAATTCTCTATCTTACTATCAGTATAAACAAGAATTGTTTACGTTGTATCAATTTATGATAAGATATTTACTGACTCTAGAAAGTTAGACAATTTATTTAAGCAAAGGATTTAGTTCTGTACTGTATAGGACTAAGTCCTTTTCTACCTTTTGTCAAGTATATCAAGGTATCTGATGAAAAATAGTTTGAGTTCCATAGTCAAACTAAGGAAATTATCTTTTTTAACTATAATTCAGTGTAAAAAGTGTACACTAAACCAACACCTTATCTGGTGATTTTTTTGATAAGGCGTTACAATAATATGGCATAAACAATTTTATTGATTTTGGGTAGAAGTATAATCGTAAAGTTTGTTATGGGTTATGAGGTAATACATTGTTCTAATGAGACGATGTATAGAGGCAATTGTGTGTGGTTTGGTTGAAGTCTCTTGCGATTGTCTTTTTTGTTTTAGTTTTACCTTAATACGTTTGTTGTTGTAATAATCAATGTAGTCTACAATAGCTTGTTCCAATTGGTTAAGCGACTTAGACGTCTTATAATAACCATAAAACATCTCAGACTTAAGGATGTCAAAGAAGAATTCCATCATGGCGTTATCTGGACTACTCCCTATACTTGACATAGATGGTTGGATCCTTTTAGCCTCTAAAAACTGACGATAATACTGGTGTTGAATAATGTTATCTGCTTTCTTGCCAACCACTCCTTGATATGAAGATTACTTACGTTTACGAATAATCCTGGTGGTTAAACTAAGTGCTTTCATAAGATGTTGCACCTTTTTATGGTTCACTACAAAACCATGATTTCGCCATTCAAGACTCATTCGATGATAGCCGTAATTTCTTTTTTGCTCAGAAAAAATAGCTTGAATTTCAGCTTTAAACTTTTTATCTTTGTCTAGCCCTCATAGTTGCTTAAAATGATGATAGTAAGTTGATCGCGGTAAACGAGCTGTTTCAAGAAGTAAATCTACTCGAAATCCTGCTGAAGACATTTCTCTAATTGTCTCTGTCTTTCTCGCTTTAAGGTTTTGTCACTGTCTTATAGCTCTTTTAGATAGTCTACCCAGGAACGTAATCTTTCATTCTTCTCTTGAAGCCGATATGGTTCTGTCTTTCCTTTCCAAGTCTTCTTATGTTTACATCCCTTCTTAATTAGTCTCCCTCTTATTTTCCCAATAATAGTATATTCAATCTACTTGTATTGAGATATCTATTTTTTCAACAGCGAAGGATCTGGTAAAGCATAATCCAAAGATACAGTTCTTTGTGAACGACCTTCAAGCAGAACTTTATCATTTATTTTGCTTCAATCTACGATGAAAATAAATACTTGATTTTACTTATATATAGCCCCTTTACCTTAGTACTAAGAGATAGTCTTGGAGATTTCATCTATTAATATAATAATCTTTCTCCTTTTTAAAATCCTTATCTTTAAAGTATTAAAAATAGTAAATATATGCAAAGAATTTCCATCAATTATGAGTTCAAGATTATATAATCTCTTAGACTAGATATTCTTTCTTCCATTGAAGAGGAAGGTATTTCTGTAAGTTTATTTCACTTAAAAACAAATAATAGAATTACTTATATATTTGGGGTATTTTCGTCTTAACCGAAAATTGAAACTGTCTCCCCATATTTCAAGTGAGATGTTTTAAGGCTAGTAACACATCTTATAGACAAGAAAGTTATTTAGGGCAAAATAAAAACTAGGGGGAACCCTAGTTAGTAGTAGACGTTCATACAGGAGTATTATGAAAATAAGAATGTTAGTGTGAAGTCTCCATAATAGAAGTTAATTAGAGACGAGGGAAAGATTTATTCATTGTTTGAGGTATGTGCCTACTAATGAGATTATAACAGTGCAATTAGAATTTCGCAACAAATTTTACTGAAAGTCAAATTCTCAATTAAGGTAAGATAACATTTCAGATTAAGCTAAAAAATTTTTTCTGAGACTAGTTAAATTGTAATTAAGGGTACCTCAAAGATATCCATAGTTAATAATCTAATAACATTTTAGAGTTTGATAACGAATTGATAATTACATTTATAGGGCTAAATAATTACTTTATAAACTAGAAAATAATAGAATTAGATTGTATGACGATTGCGATTTAGATTATATTGTGCTATATTACTTCCTAGATAGTTTATCTATGTATCATCATCTCCCAAGGTAGCTAGGTAAACTGTGGAATATTAATGCAGAAAAACGCAGGAGCTACTCTTGCGTTTTTGCTTGAGTTGAGGGGTAATGGCAATTGTTATTTGGTGAACAATTTTAGTGAGAAGGTTGTGGCTAGCGTGATACTGATATTTTTAGAATAAATTCTTAAAAGATGAAAAGTAACTTTTTCGCAATGGAAGGAGCCAGACTTTTATAGATAGATTTTATCATATGGATTTGATATATTTTAGTTTAAAACATACCAGATGAGGTGTTATTTTCGTATACCCTTTTATGGTTCAATAAGTTTTGAAAATAATGCTGCAACCTCAGAATAGCACTGTCTTGTCTCATTTATTCTTAAAGACTTGATAAACTTGTGATATAGTAAAAAGAGCCAAATAAAAGGGTGGAAGCATCCACCCTTTTGAGTATAGACCGCAGTACTACACCCCTATTCGATATTGTAATTATAACAAAAACATATAAGCAAATCAAGGCTTTTGATTTTATAAAATATTCTCCAACTTTTCAAGTTTTTGAATAGAGTTAGCTCCCACTATCTTGTCAAATGTTGATTTAGGGACAGACTGATATAGTACATCCTTAATTTTCCTAAAGTTTGATATATATATATTTAATTCACGCTTACTATAACTCTGTAACCGCATCATATATAAAAGTAAGATAATATAGTCAATTATAGTGTCAAAACTAATAGTAATTTGAAGTTTTCCATTAAGAAAAGTTTTGAGCTTTTTAGGTGGTGTTTCCTTATTGAAATTCGCATCGTAAACAGGGGCATTATGCATTGTAGCATTTCTTAGTCCTGTTAAGGCAAAAACAATTTGTTCTAGTAACCGTCCGTCAGCGTTTAACCCAGAGTGGGTTAAACCAATGAAGTCACAAAGGTTTAGTCGATCATCCTTATTTAATGCACTTAAAAAATGGCCATACTGTCCGAATGAAATAGCTTCAAAAAAGCCCCATAAAGGGATAGGCCGACTATTGTGAATAAAATGGCTTAAAGAATCATTTTTCCCATAGTAATAAGCTATAGTTTCATCTATATTCTTCCTAAGATCTAATCTTTCTTTTAAACGTTGGCGATATTTTTTATAATCATTTATTTTATGATAATCTTTGTAACCATTTAGTCGGTCTCTAAAAATAGCTTCAATATCAGGGTTGGAATTTGTTACGAGATAATCAATTGTTCTATTTTTTAGACCAGTTTCAACCTGTGTAATCAATGGATAAATTAGAGCTTTTACAGCTGTATCAAACTTATGAATTGCTTTTATCTGATCGAAATTTGTAAAATTTTGATTTGATGATACATCCTTTATGAATCTAAATCGTTTGTAACCATGATAATATCCCATGTTTAAAAGGTCTGTTTTGTGCTTTGAACCTTTGATTTGTATATTATGTTTATCACGAATATGTTTCATTAAACCATTTGTAGATTTTCCCTTTTCCATGTTCTCTCCCTATAGGTGACTACAATCTTATTATACATTTCATTATACTAGACTGTCTTCATTTATCAAGTTCTTTATAGATGCCTATAAAAACATTGTTGTTAGCATATGATTTCATGGACATGTTTTGGTTAGAGTATTATCTAACCAAAGGAAGTGTTCAATCATCACGAAACGGTCTATAAATGGGTTATACTATATGGTAAGTATAGGCGATCCGATCTTGAAAAACTTTCACTCCACGATCTGAAACACTTTAAGATGGTTTAAGCACTTATTCAAACAAAGAAGAGCCCATTTTACACTCAAATAAAGGAAGTCAATACTACAAGTGATTGCTATGGGCAAGCATTTAAAATCCGGTAGAAAGGAAAGTAGTTTTGGCAGCGTTTGAGGTTGTGTAAACCATTCTAGGCATCGGTAGTTTTACCATCGCTTTAATTGGATTATGCCACAAACTCTTTAAAAACGATGACAAAAAAATAATCCGTCCCCACTTTTGGCGAAGTAAGACGGATTATTTTCGTTTAAAACTAGCTATCGTTTTTTAAACGGATTTACATGGAAGTTGAGTGACTACACAGCTTCCTTTTTTTGAATAAAATTTTATCAAAATAACTGATTTAAGTCAAATTACGTTTCTTCTTATTTTGAGAATCATATTCCTTAAGAAAAATAGCTGAAAGTTAAGTTAAGATATATTTTGAAACTATTGAGATTTTAGCAGAAAGAAAGTATAATGAAGTTACTTTCTTTTATTTCTGTAAGTTATGTACTGCAGTAAACGGCAACTCCATTGGGGTTGCCGTTTTATCTTGTATTCACTATTATTGGATTATAAGGTTTTACTTATACTTCTTTACTATTTAAAGACCAAACTTACATTAGGACAACTTTACCAAAGATAGTGCAGCTATTCTCCTTGGTAAGAGTGATAGCGGACTCATCAGTATTTAGCGAGTTAAGAATAATGTCACCATTTTCACTATTTTTACATACCTTCATTACGCAGTACCGATTATCTAACCGTACAATAGCGATATCACCTGTTCGGAGGATAGAGTTCTTCATAACAAATATCACTTCATCATCGAAAAAAATAGGTTCCATGGAATTACCGACAATCTTAAGTGCTATATCATGTACTGGAATAGGCACAGGGTAGTCAAGACAGTCAACTGGGACTTCTGATAATTCAAAGCCTTGTGCATCGACTCTAGCATAAATACTGACCCTTTTTGTTGGTCGTTCCTCGTTAATGCCTATTTGTTTTTTAAGGTCGTTTTCTTTGATTTCTTTAGAGATGTGCTGATTATCTAATCGATTTTCTATGAAATCAACAGTCGCGTCTTGGTTTCCTTCATCAAGTTCCTTAAACATTTCCTCTACTTGCTCTTGCCTATTGTCGTTAATTGGTGGGTAAGCGTACTTGCTTGGTGAGTCCGATAATCCTAGTAAGTAGTCTGACGTCACCCCAAATAATCCAACTAACTTCACAAGATCTTTAAATGTAGGGGCATTACTTCCATTTTCCCACTTTCCAACAGTTTGTTGTGTTTTCCCTATTCTGGCACTAAATTCCTTTTTAGTCCAACCTCTAGCTTGTCGGAGTTTAATTAATCGGTCAGTAAACATTTCCCCCATTAAATTATTACTATCCTTACACTCTTTCATGTATTATCCCTATAACATCTTCCTAAAAAAATTATAATTTTTTATAATCAAAATTATTATAGCAGTTTTAGAAACAATAAACAAATGTAGAAATAACAGTATTCAAAAGACTTTATAGACTGTATAAAATAGCTATATAAGACGGTGGCAAACTGAATGAAAATGAAATAATTACTAATTTAACGCTAAGTTATAATTAAAACAAATCCATGTTTTAGTAGAAAATCATAGCTTTTTAATTAAAAAAATATGAGTTAGGTGTAATTTTGTTATGAAATTTTCTTGATTGTTTGCCATAAAAATAGTAAAATCATTTCAGGACTATATTGATTAGGCAGGTTATATATACATGGGAAATATTATTTCGGACTTGAGACAACGACGGAAATTGTCAAAGAAAACATTAGCTCATGATCTAGATGTCGATGCAGGGACTATTGACAAGTGGGAGAATGGAGCTAATATACGTATGGAAAACGTTATAGCTATAGCCGAGTATTTTGGTGTATCTACTGACGATATTTTAGGAACAAGATAATATTAATTACGAATCAAGTGTAACGAAGTAAATACCAATTTTTTTGATTGAAAATAAGAGTAGGACAATGACAACAGCAGCCAATAATCCAAAGATAATTACTTTAGAAGACCTAGAAGAAAAGTTAGAATCATTTATTTATGAATTTAATGATGACCTATGCCAAACCATTATTGAGTATATGATTGACTCAGAAGGACCATTTGCAATTACTCGATATAAGAAGTTTGGATCACCATGGTTTTATCAGGCAACTAGAGATATTTCTGATAAACTCTGGAGAAAGCTAATCGAAGAGGGAAAACCAGAGACTGAAGCTAAATCCATAGCTAAAGATGTAATATCAACGTACTATCAATATATGTTATTTGATATGTTGCTTGCGGGACAAAATAACCTAGCTTCAAAAGAAGTCCAAGTAAGGATTTCTAGTTTGACAAATAGTCGTCAACAAAATGAGGTAAAAAAATTAGCCTTCATGAAAGGTTGTAGGGAATACGTTCAGAATTTACCATTGAAGACACTAATCAATTACATTCCTCTAGCCGAATTGTTTAAATACGCCGGTGTCGGAGTAGTTCCAGATCTAGCGAAAATTTTCAGCTTGCTTGATTCAAGTGAAGCTGGATGTTTGAAAAAAGTCGGAGAAGTCATCCATTTTGACGATGCTGCAGTAGATGAAGTGATTGAAAAAAGATTTTTAAGGAGTTCTCAACTTCGGTTCTCTAGTGGTAAACTATTATACAACTCAGAAAGTGTTGTATTTAAATAGTATTTAGAATGAATAAAGAGGAAAGTATGCACTTAATTTGACAATTCAAGACACAAAATATTATGTGAAGGGGTGTTTAAAGCTAATGCTATATTCTTCATAGTAAATCACTTAAAAAACCGAGACCTTATTTACCAAGGAGATACAATTAAATGGATAGTCAAACTTCGCGTTTTTTTAGCAGGGATGATAAAGGTTAGGTACAATGAGGTAATACATTGTGGCTCTTTTCTACCATTTGTCAAATCTATCAAGGCTTTAAGTGAAAAATGAGATAAGGGCTCTATGTCAACTGTAGTGGGTGACGAAAAGCTAACATCTAGAGAGGACCGGATAGGTCTTCTCTTTTTTTATGTTCAGAGTGATGAAGACACGTTTCTTAAAGTTGATGAAGTTTCTAAAACCGAAGCCCAACCGTTTGATGTCTTTAATCAACTTATTAGTTGCTTCAAGTTTTGCGTTTGAATAGTCTGTTTCTAGCGCATTCTTGATGTATTGCTTGTGTCTAAGAAAAGTCCTAAAGACCGTTTGAAAGTAGTGATTGACCTTGCTAATGTTCTCCTCTATTAACTCAAAAAACTCATCTACTCTCTTCTCCTGAAAGTGAAAAAGTAAGAGCTGATAGAGGTTATAATAATTGGCGAGTTCTTCTGAGAAATTCAGTGTCTTCTCAACGACTTCATGTGGGCATAATGTTTGACGGAAAGTCTTTGAATAGAAAGAATTGAGAGATAACTTACGGCTGTCCTTTTGAAAGAGTCGCCAGTGATTTTTCAAGGCTCGATAGAGTAGAGACTTCTTATCAAACTGGTTCATAATCGCAATTCTTGTCTTTAAAAAGGCTCGACCAAGGTGCTGGATGATGTGGAAACGATCAATAATGATTTCGGCGTTTGGAAAAAGTCTTCGAGCTAGTGGCATATAGGCTCCTGACATATCCATTGTAATAAACTGTACCTTTTGTCGAACTTTCAATGGGTACTTCAAAAAGTGGTTTCGAATCGTGGTTTGACGGCGATTATCAAGGATGGTTATGAGTTTGTTGGTCTCATAGTTTTGCGCCACAAAAGCGAGTTCACCTTTCTTGAACCCAAACTCATCCTAGGACATAACAGCTGGGAGTTTGTCATAATGTTCCTTGAAAGTAAACTGGTCAAGTTTACGATAGACAGTGGACGTCGATACACGAAGTCTTCTGGCAATATCCGTTAGTGATACCTTCTCAGTTAGAAGCTGTGCAACTTTTTGCCGGACTAGATTGGAGATTTGGCAGTTTTTCTCAACGATTGAGGTTTCAGCCACCGTTACTCTCTTACACACTTTATACTGGAAGCGACGTTTCTTCAGACGTAGTAGTGTTGGAGTTCCAGCTTGTTCGAGAAGAGGGATTTTAGAAGATTTTTGAAAGTCATATTTGTTCATTATTCCTTGACAATGAGGGCATGGTGGTGCAGGATAATCAAGTTTTGCTTGAATCTCGATATGAGTGTCAGTTTCAAAAACAAGTGAAATCTTGATATTTTGGTCTTTAATTCCGATTAATTCTGTGGTATTCTTAATAAGTCTCATAAGTTCTTCCTAATGATGGTTTGGTCGCTTTTCATTATAGTTCTTATGGGACTTTTTGTGTACACTCAAAAAGCTCTATAATCTCTACAGTGGTTTTACCCACTACAGAAATTATAGAGCCTGAAAAACTTGAAATTATGCGTTTTCTTGTGGGAAGATTTACTCCATTTTCTTCAGGAATTGAGATTTTGCCCATCTCTTTTTATTATATTTAAGGATATTTGAAAGATGTATTTTAGAAAAACAATTATGGAGTCCTTAATACGGAATATAGTATAAATGCTGATTCAAAGTGAAGTTTTATATGTTTTTTGCTTTTATATGTTTTTTGCTTTTGTTGAGTATAAAATCTATTAACTAAAGTCGAACTACAAAAATTAATTTAAGATGAAGTGAACTGTAGACTTTGGAAATGTCTCTTACTCGATTTCAGAATGAATTACTGATACGGGATTAAAAGAACTAAGTATTTCTTTTTGTTTTGAATGAGATACGTGAGTATAGATTTGTGTGATTGATATAGAACTATGTCCAAGAATTTGTTGAATATATCGAATATCTACATCACTATCTAGAAGCATTGTCGCAAAGCTATGTCTAAACATATGCGGTGTAATAGTTCTAGAAAAGTTATTTTGTTCAACGATTCTCTTTATTACTAAACGTATACTTTGCTCTGACAATGGTTTAAGTGAATGTTTCCCTGGGAACAAGAAATCATTGGATTCATTTCTTGTTTTATTTATATATGTTTCTAATAAATTGAATGTTTTTTGATCTCCTAAAAATAGGATACGTTCTTTCTTACCCTTTCCTATAATATGGAGTGTCTTATTGGACAGATTAATGTCTTTGAGATGAATGTGGCAAAGTTCAGAAATTCTGATGCCTGTTGAAAGTAAAAGTGAAATAATTAGTAGATTTCTTTCAGCGTGTTGTTTTTGATAGTCAGTTTTAGATACAATTACTTTCCGTTCTAAATATATAAAAATGCTTTTCAGAATGTCATACGGAATCGTTTTAGGCAATACTTTTTCAGTTCTAAATTGAAAGCGCAATTGATTGAAGGGATTCTCTTCAATTATGTTCTGGTATTTTAGATAGTTATAAAACACCTTCATACAAGCAATTTTTCTTCTTAATGTATTCGTTTTTATGTTAGATCGTGTCAACTGTTCTATATAGGATTCGACATTATCATAGTCTGAGTTATAAAATTGCATAAGATCATTCTTATAAGCGCGAATCGTGTGTGAACTCAAACGCTTATGAGTTTTGCAATAATCTAAGTAAGTAGAAATAAGTTTATAATCCATAAAAATCTCCTTTATCAATAATCATGCTATTATAAACCTATTTGAGTGCTTCGTATAGTGATAATAAATTGTTATCGGTAGGAGAAATGAAAATGAACAACCAGTATCTTGAAAATAATTACAAAATTAAGTTAATTAAGACATCATCCGATACTGACTATATTGATTCTGTTAAAATTTATTCAAGAGTTACTCCTTCAGACATTAGAACAAACACAAACGAGCTAACATATTGGCTAGATAATAAAACTGTAGAATTTGAGAGCTACTTTTTTTCTCTCTTCCTAAATGATACAAATATTGGCTTAGCAATGTGTACATACTTAAAATCCACTAAAACAGTTGTAATTGAATATATAGCCGTTGAGGATGGATACAGAAAAAATAATACTTACCTTAGCTATTTAAATGAACTGAGAATGTTTATATCAAGCTTATTAGAGGTCACATATTTCATTTGTGAAATCAGTAATAAGAATAACGGAGTTGAAGTTGACGATGAGAGTAAAATATTTAAAACTATTCTATCAATAGAGAATTTTTTCACTATAAATGCTGATTACCATACACCACCTTTAGGGATTAATAATGAGTTCAGCAGCTTCGAAGCTAAATTAATGATTAATTCAAATACTAACATAAAGACGATTCCCAAAGAGACTTATATTAGAATTATCCAATCTTTATATTTTGAATACTATATAAATTGGTATACACCGTTTTTTAGAGAAAGTGAAAGACTTCGATACAATAAGCAAATCCAAAATACTTTTCTTAGTATTCAAAATAAACTTGAAGAGTTACCTGAACCATTGCAGTTTATTGAAGTTCATAAAGATAAAATCAAAAGTGCAGGTAGCGTTGAAAAGCTACCTGCACCTAAAAAGAAACTAAACTATAGTTTAACATCTATGTTTATATCAATATTCGTCTTTCCAATTGTTATCATTATATATTATAAAGTATTTAATTATTTTGGAATTGATACAACTACAAGCTTTACCCCAATAATTGGTGGAATTTCTAGCATAATCGTTAGCATACTCCCGTTCTTACTAAAAAAAGATACTGTCTAGTGAATTTTAGTACATTTCAAAATTATATTACTAGAACAGTTTCGGATTCCTGGAAAAAATTTAAAAATCTTATCTAGTCTAGTGAACTTTGCTGCAAAATCGTAGTTATTTGTTATTTTCAGAATGATAGAACTTATTATATGAAATTGCTGTTTTTTATTAATTTGAAATCCTTGTGATTTCAATAAATTTTCAATATATTTTATAGAAAAAATCCAATTACGATGTCTAGTCTTTAAGTAATCCGTTTCAATTATAGAGACGGATTTTTTATATTTATTACTTCCAAAATACTCGAAACTATTGCTAGGTTCAAATTCTAAATATAAAGTTCCTTTAACTTTTAACACACGTTCAAATTCACTGATTACTTTGTTAGCATCACAATAATTTATTACAGAACCTACACAAACAATATGATCAAAGTAATTATCTCTCATAGGAATATTCTCAATATTTCCGATAATTTTGTCAGAAATTCTACTTAAGGTTTTCTCAGCTATATCCATATGGATTGTATGACCCGATAAACCATATGTATTGCCCCCAGAACCAGCATTTAGAATAATATCATCATTATTAAAAGAGCAATTATTCTTTAAAAATAATTCAATAGATTTATTTGTATATCGATACCAGTTATCATACCAAATGGCTTCGTGTTCATTATAAAACTTTTCTATTTCAACTAAATCTAGCTTTTCATTCACTACATTTCTCCTACCGATAACAATTTATTATCATTAGTATACCATAATTTGTAGTTAATCATATTTTTCCAGTGATAAAATCTCCAAACTAATCTTGATATGATGTGGCTTTCACTAATAAAGAAGTAAGTCATGTTTAACAAAGTGAAGGCTCGATTTCTGGTTGGAGTAGAGGTTTAATCGTAATAAGTTTTATTGTTATGATTGGCTATAAGATTGGTTCACAATCTATTTCAAAACAAACCGAGAACCAAATACGAGAAGAAGCAAATAAACTTTTGACAAATTAAAAACAAAAAAGAAAGAGCGACAGTTTTATCAGATGAGTTTGTTAAAGAATCTCTTACTCAATCTTTCACCAAAATAGTAAATTCAAAGTAGAGTATAGATAAAATGTACAAAATAGCTTTTGCGTATAATATTAGATGATTTTACAATTACAATAAAAAATGGCGAGAAGTTCAAATCAAGAATGATGATAAAGATTATGTAATATCACGTTTTGGGGAGCCCTTGTGTAAGTCTACAATCTCTAGGATAATAAAAAGGCATGCTATGTTTGATATTAGTCGTAGAAAAAATACGAGAATTAACCTTTTTATAATTTTTTATTTTCAATAGTCAATTCTTCACAATGAAAATCTGATTCATTATCTGTTTTAGCATCATATCCAAATAGCAAAGTAGGGGGTGGATCACGTCTTTCGCCCTCTAAGTAATCTCGTTCGTGTTGTGTAAGTTTTTCATTTAATTCTGTATCATGACGAATAATATTATAACGTTCGTATTTTTTAGAACCAAATGTTTGAGACAGTTTTTGTTTAAATATATTCTAGAGATTCTCTTTATTTTTTAAGAAATATGTTTTGAAGCAACTTTCGGCTAGATCGATACTCTCTTGCAGAATATTAATTGATTTTTTTAAAAAAGTATTTTCCTCTCTTAATTCTTTATTTTTCTTTTTAATTTTAGTAATCTCTTCAAGATTTGCTTTTTTCATCTGAATTTCAATGTCTAACTCTTGTTTAGTTCTCAAGATCTCTGACAGTTCCATTTTATTTTTCTCTGCTTCAGATTTAGCATTTTCAGCCCACATCTTTTTCTCCTCGATTTTTTGATCCAACTCTTTAAGTTTTGTAGTTCGTTTGTAAAGCTCAGTGTCCAGATGGTTAGCTATTGTTTTTGATTTGCCACTTTCTTGAACTTGCAATCCATGACTTCTAGCTGTTGTTCGAAGTAGTTCGCGTTGAGCTGCTTGCCATCGTGTTTGTGCCGTTACTAAATCCTTATTTTTTTTAGAACCTGTTGTGTAGTAGCCCATTTCTTTGAGAGCACCTTCTTGGCTGACTTGAATGCTTAAGCCTCTTTTATTTTGCCGTTTAACTAATATGAAATCAACATGAAGATGAGGGGCAGAACCAGGCTCATCTGCATGGAAATAGGCACCGAAAACGATGGCGTTAGGATTATTTTTTTTGAATTGTTCTAAAAAATCTGCGAGAATTTTTTCAGATTTAGCGATTGTGGGATGATGGTTAACATTTCCTATGGTAAAAATTGCCTCATGGCTGGTAGCAGGATTGCGATTGGGATCACGTTTATAAGCCGAAAGTACTTTCGTATGATAGTCTATAATTTGTCTGTCAGATCGAGTTTGTTTCGCATTGTAGTCAAGAACAGCCTGTCCGAAAATTTTATAATAAGCCTGTTTGATGGGCCTATCCTCTATAATTTTAAAATATCCATCTGGGTCTATATGATCCTCTGAGTTTGTTATGTTGCGATTACGAATATTATGGTCACGACTTATCTTTTTTCCCAAAAATATTTGGGAAAATTCACCTCTTTGTAGGCAAAGGTAAGTTATTTTTCAAGAAATAAAAAAAGAGATTGGGAGAATCTCGCCTTTATATCTATATTTAAGTGATTGTGAAGAGGTTTTATCAATACGTTAATTGACACGTATATAAACTGGGAAGACTAGAGATATTGAGACTGGTATGGAAAACAGTACTAAAAGAGTAAATACTTCTCAAAAATCTATCAATATACTCTATATCATATCTTTAAAATTAGTTACTCAAGCAAAGGGAACGGACATGGTATAGATTTGTCCACTGTTCGAGAGGTTTTAGGGAGGTATCCTAATTGTTCTTTATCAACACGATTTAAAGACTATCATTCTAAATAGATACTAAAAATAAAACAAGTAACTGACTCGATATTTATTTTCAAAGAACATATATTTTTAGAATGATAGAAAATTCCCGAAATGTCGATTGTTTAATCTAGATGATAATAATATTTATATTCCATGTAAACGAATATAATAAATTGCTAGTAATGACAATTTTTTGACTGTTTATGACTTACACAGTTTGATAAGGATAGTCGTGCTATACTCTTTTGCATAGGAAAGAGTTATGAAAAAGACAAGGAGATATTATTATGAAAAATAGTTTTTACCATGTTGCTCAACGTTTCTCAATTCGTAAGTACTCTTTTGGTGCTGCTTCTGTTCTTTTAGGAGTTTTCCTACTTTCTGGTGTACAGACTGCTCATGCTGATGAGCAAGTAGCTGTTTCTGAATCAACTACAAGTATTACTAGTGATAATGGAGTTGTATCAGATAAAGTAACTTCTTCAAATGCTGAGATTGTTCTTTCTGAAGCTACTGTTTCAATTCCAAAGGAAAGTTTAGCACCTACTGAAGCTCCTTCAACTGCTGTGACTCCAGAAAAGACAAGTGAAAGTTCTCAGCATGTTGAAACAGTTACTACGAATGAAACTCACAAAGTTGAAAATACTACATAACCAATATCAACAGTAGAAGAAAAAGTTACTGTAACTGAGAAAATTTCTGAAATTATAACAAATAATAAACCATCAACACCAAGAACTGGTTATTCAAAGTTATTTAGTGTTGGAAATATTAGTCGACCTATGTCAAGAAGTACTGTTATTGGAGACAACTACCCATGGCAGAATGCTGCAATACCTTATGTTGAAGTTGATCCTTGGGAAGTGTATAAACGTGAGTATGTCTCTTTTGTAGCTTACAGATTGAGTACAGTTAATGGGTTTACAATTCCTTATGCGTACGGTGATCCAAATCTATGGGGCTATAGAGCTCAAAATGAAGGATATCGTGTTGACATGAATCCGTCAGCTGGTTCGGTTGCATGGTTTACTGGGAATAAGGGATTTCATGATGCATGGGTTGTAGGTGTAAATGGGGAAAATGTTGAGATTGAAGAATAAACCTATGGTTATACAAATCGATATAACCTTAGGTTTATTCCTAAAAACTCTGCAAGTGGTTATATCCTTTTTAAAGACTTAAAAGGAGGAAATACAAGAATTCCAGATACTCCAACACCAACAAATAATATAGGAAGTAGTATAGCCTCGTCTGGAACTTATCAATTTACTGAGCGAGTAAGTATTAAAGCCAAACCAAAAATGTCTGTCCCAGAACTTGCCTATTATGAAGCAGGATATACTGTCAATTATGATAAAACACTCCAAGCAGACGGTTATGTCTGGATTTCTTATCTATCATATGCCGGAAACCGTCGCTATATTCAAGTACAAAAACTTTCAATTGAGGTAAAACCAGAGGTTAAAGGAACCATTAATGTTTTAAATAAGAATGACCAGTCAGGTACCTTTGATGTTATGATCTCAAATGTTTCAAGTAATGTTGGACTAAAAGAAGTTCAAGTTCCAATTTGGTCAGCAAAAAATGGGGAAGATGATTTGAAATGGTATAAAGCTGTTAAACAATCTGATGGTACCTATAGGACTTCTGTAAAAATTAGTGATCATAAGAATGACAGAGGAGAATATCTTATCCATCTCTATTATGTTACTGATAGTGGTAAACAAATTGGTGTAGGTGGAACAACGACAACTGTAGAAAGTGCTTCAACTACATCTAATCCTTCTAAATCATCAATTCCTAATAGTGGTGTTTATACTTTTAAAGGCCATGCAAGTATCAAAGCAGAACCAAAGATTTCTGCACCTGAGTTGGCATATTATGATGCTGGAAATACAGTAAATTATGATAGCCTTATTCAGGCAGATGGCCATTATTGGATTTCTTACTTATCATATTCAGGTGCACGTCGTTAAGTTGATATTGCTTAATGAGATAAAGAATCAGGTTGGATAATGTGTCCAATCTTTTTTGTCTTTCAATAAATACAAGAAGATGAAACACTTGATAAACACTCCTGTTGAAAACTCTACTTGAGTGTTTACACATAATTTTTGACAGTATCTTAAATTCGCTTTTTATTATTGAAGTGTCATACATTAGAAATCTATTTCGGAACTATTTTTATTTTTTTTTATCTTAAAGTATAAATTTAATTGAATTTTTTATGAAAAATTTCTTTTATGACAAAATTACTCTACTTTTTTAGAAGTTTAGTAATACTGTTTATATTCTTCATGCGATAACTTATTTATCAAATATGAAACTTCTCCCTAATTTAGAGGTATTTAGTTTAAAATTAATTTATCAAATTTAATTAAAGGAAATATCTGCTTATGAATAATATCTTTTTTGGAGACGAAATTGTAGTTCTTTCATTGCTAAAAAATACACACTTGCGAGGAGAAAAAATATGAATGTACAACAACTTAACAAACTTCCTCAAGAAAGAATCACTACACAAGGTAGACCGATTATCACCCTCTATTGCCCTATCGCAGTATAAAGGAGAAAAAATATGAATGTACAACAACTTAATAAACTTCCTTAAGAAAGAATTACCACACAAGGTGGACTGATTATCACTCTCTATTGTCCTATCGTAGTATCTTAACAGTAAGAAGGCTATGTTCGCTAAACATAGGTCTTTTTACTTTTTTTTTTTTTTTTGATATAATCTATTAAAATTTTACCTATTGAAAGAAGTACTATGATTGAAACAACAGAAATGGGCGCACTATTCAAAAAGTTTCGCTTATCAAAAAAATTAGCTTTAAAAGACGTTGCTGGTGACTACTTATCTATATCTTTCTTGTCAAAATTTGAGCGTGGAGAATCAGAAATTTCTTTATCTCGGTTCTTATTACTACTAGAAAATCTAGATGTTAGTATAGAAGAATTCTATGGTATTCTCTCAAAAGAAAAAACGACTTATACAGAACTACTGTTAGAACGTGTTAGTAAGGCGTATTATCAAAATAATATACTTGCTTTAAAAAAATACCTAAAAGAAGAGAATAAAAAATATCATGATAGCAATAAAAAATTATTCCTGTATAATACAATCATGATTGAATCCTTTTTATCTACAATTACAGAGGAAGACGTAGATGAGGATAAAATAAAAATTATCACGGATTATCTTTTTGATATTGAACAATGGGGTAAGAGGGAGTTGATAATACTAGGAAATAGTATGCCAGCTATTTCTTCAGAAACTCTCAATGTACTTGTCAAAGAAGTCATTTACAGAACAACTCTTTTTGGAAATAATGAATCAAATTTAAAAATTAGGATTGATTTACTGATAAATGCAACATCTGAATTTATTGAAAGAAATCAACTAGATTTAGCAAAGTCGTATTTAGATATAATTTCAGATATAGGTATTCCAGAACTCTTTTTATACGAAAAACTTGAGTATAATATACTTTTAGGAGCTTTCTGGATTAAATCAGGTAAAGTTGAAATTGGAAAAAAACTTATTGAGAACTGCCTTTCAATCCTCAAAACTTTAGGAGCAAATAATCTACTCGTATCTCACGAAGCCTACTATGAAGAACTACTAAATTCCACTATATAACAATATCTAACTTTGATGTTTAAAATGGTGTAAGCTAGAACTATAAAAAGATATTATCTTTTTATAGTTCTAGCTTTTTTTAAGGAGAATATTTATGATTGATACCATGATTTTTCCAACTAATCTATCCCCAGATAACTTAATTATTAACTCTAACTTTACCTATGTATTTTCAACTAATAAATCTATCCCATACCAAGGCTGGAAGATACATATTTCAGCAACATTAGATAATTATCAAATAATATTAGATTCTGTAACTACTATCTGTTTAACGAACGATACCCCATTTAAATTTATAAACTCTATAGAAAAATTATTTTTTATCTTTTCAAAAAAGACATCTCAAACTGAGATTGGAAAGTTTATTACTATCTACCCTGAAAACGATCAAACCTTTCTCTATCTACTCGATGTCCTATATCAAGAATTAAAATATGAATCTGGCATCCAAATAATGACAGACCAAAATTATAAACAGTCACAGGTTATATTTTATAGGTATGGACTCATGAATGCATCTGTAAAAAACGGCCAAAGACCCTGTCTTTTTGATAATAATGGTGTTGCATATCCAGATCTACCGGGTGCATACTATTCTTGCCCTGAATTTGTAACAGAATACTTTCCTGAAAAAACTAATACCTCTACTATCCTAAATGAGAGATACGATATGAAATCCATCCTTTATCAAACTGGTGCAGGAAATATCTATATCGCAATCGATATTACTAATTCCCAAAAAGTGATTATAAAAGAAGCTCGAAAATATGTCTATGCTACTAGGGATATTACTTCTATAGAATTACTAAAAAATGAAGCTAAAATAATTAAAAAATTATCAGGTTCAGTAACTCCTAATTACATTGATGATTTTTATTTAGAAGGTAACTATTACCTCGTTGAGGAATTTATTGAAGGAAAAACACTTAACGCTTTAAAAACAGACTTTAATTTACTCCTAAAACGAACTCCTTCAGAAATTACAACTTTCAATAATAAACTCCAAAAAATTATTTCAAAGCTATTTAAATCATTAGAATATATCCATAATCATGGTGTTATTGTTGACGATATCTCCTGTAGTAATATCATATTAACATCAGAAAACAAAGTTTATTTTATTGACTTTGAAACAGCATATTTAAAAAATGAAAAACCATTGATAGCAACAACAAATAGCTGCTATCCAAAAACAATATATGAAAAATTTGAACATAAAGATATAGTCAAATTATGGTACTGTATCATCAATCTATTAACCAATGCAAGTTCACTTTTAAAATTTGATCAAACTGGAACAGCGACCTTAAAGCTATTTACAAAGATGTGTTTAGAGATGAACTTCCCTTCACAACTATTAAATAAATTTATGAAAGACTTTAAGTTAGAAAGGAACAATAGAATGTTTTTTATTAACTTTATCAAACTAGGAATGGATTTGGAAAAACTCATATATAAACGAGATCAACTGTTAGATACTCTAGTAACTAGTTCTACAATTTTTATAGAAGGTAAATCTTGGTGTGAAAAAGTAGATAACTATCTAGCAATAAATCAATTAGGACTTACTCCATCTGATAAATTAACAGTAAAAGATATTCAAGGAAGTGATTTAGATTCTCAGTTAGCAAGAATTTTACTAGATGAATCACAAGAAAATTTATCTGACGACATGTTATCTGAAAACTTTTTTAATGATTTGGAATACAAAGAAAAATATCGTCTACTAACCATTTTAAACTCAAAACTAAAAAATCCTAATTTATTTAGGAAGCTAGTAAAATCTATTATTTCTAATAACATCAGATACGAAAAAAATGTTCCTTATCTAATCATTGAAGACTATCTTTCTCCATATCTAGTAGATGGAAACTCAGGTTTAATTATTGAATTAATAAAATTTAGTATTTCTGAACAAACTACAGAATATGATGATTTTATTAAAAAGCTAGCTAGAGGAGTAGAACATCCCTACGCCAAAAGTACATCACTCTATAATGGATTAGCAGGGCTTGGGCTTGCAAATGCCTGGTTATATCGCTATTTTGATAAAATGTATTATTTACAGACTAGTATTGATATCGTTAATCACATTTGTGATTACTCAATAGAAAAAAATGGTAAATTTATATTAATTGATCCAATACGTGATGAAATAAAGTATAGCTATTCTCATGGCATGTTAGGCCAATTCTATTTTTTTGAAACTCTTATCTCTTTGATAAGTAAGGTACAAAATAAGGACAAAAATTATGAAAAAATACATCTTACAATTTAAATTTAAAAATTTACTGCATCTATTTCTTATTGCTTGTAATTCTGCATTTCTTGTAGGTGCTTCTGTTACCTTAGCATTTATGACCAATCAATTAGTCGCAGCTAATTTTAAAAGCTTCCTTATTTGGTTGGGAATTGAAATATTACTTTACCTTCTCTATCTTGTATTTACTTATATCATTACTATTCATCAAGCTAAGTTAATACAAGAAATGTCTCTAAAAATTCGTTCCGATTATATCAAAAATATAACTAATTCTTCTTTCCATACTTTCCAAAGCAAAACTATCGGAGATCATCTCTCCATTTTAAATAATGATATTCAAATCATCGAAAATAGTGGCTTTTCAAATTTATACAGTCTATTTTCTACATTATTTACCACTCTCTTTTCTATTATTGCTCTTTTAAGTTATGATATTAGAATTGTAGTTTTAACTATACTATTAACAATTTGTCTTACATACCTTCCTAAACCATTTGCTACAAAAATGCAACATTTTATGTCGCTATTTTCAACTGCAAACGAAGAGCTCATATCTGGATTAAATGACCAATTATCAGGATACAAAACACTTTATTATTCGAATAAAAAACCTACTCTATTAATTCAGAACACAAAAATAATTAGGAACTATATCACACAAAAAGTAAACTTTACTCAAAACAGTACTAGAATAGAGACAATCATGTCTGCATTTTCTATTATGGCACAAATGTCAATTCTTTTCTTGACAGGTTTACTTATCACTTTAGGACAAGTTTCAATTGGTTCTATATCTTCTGTAGGACAAATTTCAGGTAATATTTTTAATTCATTAACAACACTTAATCAACTACAAGTGTCAATTCATTCTGTTAAACCTTTATTTTTAAAATTTGAGGTTTCTTCTAAACATACTGAGAAAAGAACAGTAAATAACATTGAGAATATTGATATTTCCGATTTAGAATACAATTTTGGTAATAAGACAGTCTTCTCTAAACTCAATCTCAACTTAGTTAAAAATAAAAAATACGCTATTATCGGTGAATCTGGAAGTGGAAAGTCAACATTGATAAATATTATCTTAGGAAATCTCCAGAATTATACTGGTCATGTAAAATACAACAATTTAGAGTTAAAAGAAATTGATGAAAATTCCATTGTTTCTCAAGTCGCATATATTAGTAATTCCACACATATTTACAATGACACACTTGAAAATAATTTAACTCTGTGGTCTCAAGACATTACACAAAATGAAATAAAAAAAGCTTTGAAAAATGTCAATTTACTGGACTTACAGGGGCGTTTAAAGGAAAAGGTATCTAATGATCTACTTTCAGAAGGCCAAAAACAAAGAATTGGTATTGCAAGAGCCCTATTAAAAGGCAGTAAAATTATTATTATGGATGAAGCTACAGCCAATCTTGATAAGACTAATGCTGATTTTATTGAAAATAATCTTTTAAAAAATCCTGATATTACCTACATTACCGTAACACATCACCTTAGTTCAGAAAGAGAAAAATACTTTGATCAAATCATTAAATTAGCATAATAATGTGCAGAAGCTTTTGGCGACCAAGTCCTCATCAGAAATCTAAAAATGGAAAAAGATTTAAATACAAAATAACGAATCTAAGTGACATAGATGTCCTTTAGATTTGTTTTGTTTATACTCATTTATATAATTTAAGCAAAGAGGTAGTGTAAAATAATCTATGGGAAATACAGAGTAAATATTGCTCAAATCTTTTGTCAATTATATAAAAAAGTGTTAAGAAACTTAAAGTAAAAGCTTGTTCAGATAATATTCACATTTTGGTCAGTTTACCCAAACTAAGTATTTCCTCAGTTACGGAGTACTGAAAGGGTAAGAAGAGTAAACCAACCGTTTTGTAACCTCTTATCTTTACATTTGTTGCTCTCTAGCCTTGCATTGATATCAAAAATCTATATAATAATAATTAAAAACAGAGCCAGAAGAAAGGGTGAGAATTATGTTTATGATCTTGGTTCTATTACTAACATTAGCGAGTTTCTTATATGTTACCATCGGTATCGCCAAGAAAATCTTTTCAATTTTCGCCTTAATTACACCAATTATAGTCTTGGGTGTTGGGCTTCTTATCGCTATGAATTAACAAAAGTCAAGGGGGGTCACTATCTTACAGGTAGTGACCTTTTTTGTTATGCTTTTAATGTCAAAAAAGACATTAAAGGAGAAACATATGAAAGCACTTAAACTTATAAGAGAGGACGGTTATGAGAACGTCCATTATGCTAGTTTAGGGGAGCAAAAATTTAAAACATTGGTTGTTGCAGATAGGAAAGATGAACAAGAACAATGGTTTGAACAACCAGAAATTGAATGTGTTCCAGAAGAAGTTTCAGATATCATTCGAAACTATACACTCCCATATATTGATCTCGGAAATACTGAAGATGAGTATTTGTTAGAACAAGCAACTAATAAGGTTGTATCAGTTGTAGTAGAGAATGTACTTGAAACACAGCCATTTATTCCGAGAAATAGAAATGGTCGCCCTATCGGTGAAGGTGTCGCATTCTGCGATATGTTAGTAGGACGTGTTCAGAATGGAGAACTTGCTGGAACAACAGTTTATATTAAGCAAACAGAATCTGGCTTCCGCCAACCAAAAGACTTCTTTAAAATGGTTGGGCGTATTTTCCCTTGCAAATTAACTGAAATTCATATCCAAACTATCGACAATTATAAACTAACGATTAATAACCCATCAAACTATGTTGTTGAAGGTAGTATTGAGTTAGCTGAGTGGTTAACTAATTACCAGCTTCTTCAGCAAATTGAAAAGAGTAAAGATAACTCTTCTCGTAATCGAGATAGAAAAAACATCTTGGAACGTACTCATGAAGGTATTGTATCAGCCGTTATTAACAATGGTAGTAATGCAGGTATCATGGTAATGACCAAAAAATTACAAACGGTATTCATTCCAAAACATAGGGTAAGTTATGAGTGTGATTCTTCATTTGTTAACCTAGACGAAGTAGTGTCAGTCTTTGATAGGGTGGAATTTAAAATTACTGGGGCCAATACCCAAAAACCAAGTCCAAATCAAAGAGAACGTCACATTATCCATGACTATATTCGTATCGAGGGAGATATGAAAGTTCTCGAAGAAGCACCTCAAGATGCTTTGATTGAGATGATTGATAATAAGAAAGTCATAGGACGATTGTTTAAAGTGCGATTTATCAGTTTTGATCCACAGAGTCTACATACCGTAGAGTTGGTTGACTTTCCAGGTATCAAAATTAAAATGAAGGACTCAGGTTCTTTAAATCGAGTTCCTTTTAAGCAAGGAGATGAAATTTCAGTTGTTATTCAAGATGCTCATTATCGCTGGGTAGACGCAAATAGCAGGGGGCGTCGAGTGGCTAAAAAAACTGAAGAAGTGAGCAGTAATTCACAGAATACGGAAGAGAAAAAATGTCTGTTTCGTATCAAATCACGTTTCAATAGTTTCTATCCAAATCGTGTGAACAGTAAAATCTTATCAACATTTTTTACTAGTTGAGTCGCATATAGTTCCCTCTGAAATGGGAACTTTTTGTTTACGTTCGGAACAGAAAAATTTAACAAGGAGGGATCATGAATCATCACAATATCAATGCTATTGTCTATTATCTGATAGTCTTTATTCGGTATGTCTTACCTATTACCTTGGTCTTCATCGGTATCGGTAGGTGGAGTTATGCTAAATCTATCAATAATCCAGAGAAACAAATCATGGGAGTAAATTTTGCCTTAAAATCAATTTTATTCTTATATATCGTTACTTTTATCCCTATTTTCATCATCTATGGACTCGCAATGATATCAAAGGGAGGCACACATAGTGGTGACTTCTCTATGATTAGTTTCGTAGAGGTCTTTACCCTAATAGAAATTCTAGCAGTTGGAATATTACCTGCATATGGTTTCATACAGGGATACCTATATCACTATCAATGGTTGATTACAGAAGGTAAGAAAACAACAAGCTTACCTCGACGAAATCTATTCATTAGACTTGGAATAATAAGTCCGATTGCTATTGTTGTATTTATGGAATTCTTGAAAAGAATGTTTGCTTACTAGAGAGGTGCTTTATGCGGAAGATCTTGAAATTATTTTTTAATCGTTATTATACAAATGGTAAGCGAACTATAGATATCTTACTTTTTTGTTGGCGAAAATATATTGATTGGGTATATCATATATCTTTTGGATTATTTGCTTTCAATATTATTATGTTTATCTTTAGATGGCGTTTACCTAATTGGGTATTTATATCTTTATTTATATTTTTGTTCGTTAATATGGCTTTAGTTTTATACATTGGTGTATGGCACAGTAATGTTACAAGTCGTCAAATTTTCGTGTTATTTGAAAAATACGATACCTTAAAACGAGCAGAACGAAAGAAGATTATTGGTAAGTATGCTATAAGAGCGGCACTAGCAGCAGTACTTATATCGTCTGGATTATATGTACTAACAATCAATAACTTTATCTTATCCCTCATTAATCGTATGTATGATGTAGCAGATAATTATCTCAAATATATGCCCTGGTCAATACCAAATGGAAGTCAGACAGGTATTGTATTAAGTTATCATACCCTAAAACCCTTAATAGGAACTGACTGGTTCAACAGTTTATTATTGTTAACTCCGATTGGAGCAATTGGTCTTATTTTTTATAATAGCTATGCGACTGGGATTGCTGAAAAAACCTATGAGAAACTTGTTGAGCAATGGCTAGGAGGACGTTACTTCCAAGACAGTGTATTAAGTAATATTGTTCATAATCAAGATGAAAAAGGTCAAGCGAATTTGGTTATGGGACTTAACTCTAAAACTGGAGAGCAAGTGATTTTACATGCTAACGAGAGGACTTATCACACTATTATCTTTGGTTTGATTGGTACTGGTAAATCGGCAACGATTTTGATTCCAGCAATGCTACAGGATATGGAAAATATGAAGTGCTATCTACTATCCTATCGTAAATATTTGATGAAAGTAGATGAAGAACTGGAACAAGAATTCTTTAGCACAGAGTTTGAACGTAAGAAAAAAAGACGTGAATTGTTGGAGCAGTGGTATAACAATGGTTATGCTGCAGAGCTTACAAATGGTATTTATATGACTGAACCATCAGGTTCGATGTATGGCACAATTGTTAAGTACGCTCATAAAATGGGCTTCCCTGATGAAATGATTTGGATTCTAGATCCTACTAACCCAGGAACTGGTGCAATTAATATTTTGGATGGAGATACTACTCAGGTAAAAGGAGCGGTTCGAGACTTATTTAAACGATTTAGTGATCCAAGTGGGACTGGCTCTTCTTTCTTCCTTAATCAAGAAGGACAACTTACTGATAATATCATTACGGTCATTAAAGAGGTAGCATTGATACCAGATGCCCCAATAAACTACATGTTAAAAGGTAAGTCTCCAACACTAACTGAATTCTCAAATATGTTACGTTCTAGTGATTGGATTGAAGCCTATATTGCTGTTTTTGAACAATTACTTAATCGAAAGAAAAGGCTTTTTGAAGAAACGTTGAAAAAGCATGAAGCGTTCTTAAGGCAGGAAAAAGAAAGGTGGTTAGAGGAATCAGAATACAATCGAGAACACGAACAACTCTTTGATACTATCCTTAGACCAGAGAATGTTCATGAAGCTATTAACGCATTTAATGATGAAAGGAATAAACTTGAAAACCTCCAAAGCTCTTATGATTATTTCATCAATGCTCATCAATTAAATTCGTACACAGAGGAATATTATTATACCTTTGATGCTAACGTGTCTGGTCTAAAAGCAGTTATTGATGACCTATCATCTTCACCAGAAATTCGTCGTGTATTTTTCTCTCAAAGTACCAAAGATTTAGATATTGTTTTAAAAACGGGTGGGATGATTTTGGTCAATTCTGCTAAAGGTGTTCTTGGTAAAGAAAAGTCTCGAATGGTAGCACAGATGGTAACATTAGTTATGCAAAATGCTGCTCAAAGACGTCTTCCAGATAAGTCTCCTTTCTTTGCTTTTTATGAAGATGAAAAGAATGGTTACTTGATGCCAGGTAATGATAGTAACTTCCTAGATGAGTCTCGTAAGTTCCATGTTCCAGTTATGCATGCTTATCAACATGACGAACAAATTAGGGACTCTATTGGCGAATCTGGGGCTGATGCAATCAAGATGTCTTATCGTAATGCCTTTACCTTCCAACAAACCTCAACAAAGGTTGTAGAGTTCATTAATCTACGTTCAGGAGGAAAACATTATGCTCTTAAAGAAACCAAACGTGCAGCAAACGATGATCTCTTAGCAGGAAATCAAGGGAACTCAAGTGCAACTTCAGAGGAAGTAGTAGAAGAAGATAACTTCACTGCTAGAGATGCAAATAACCTAGAGAAATTCCAAGTTGGTGGTGTTATCGTCAGTGATGATGAAGTCTCAAATATGATTTATTTGACAACATCTCCGCATTTTGAAATGGATATTTCAAAGGACTCTTTTGTCTCACATACACCTTTCAATAAGGTTTATGGGCTTGGAGAAGAAGAACCGGAAATTGCAAAAGCATATAAGTTGTGGAGAGCAGAAGTGATAGACTATTATGCTCAAAAAGAGTCTGAAAGCCATCTCTATGAAAGTGATTTTACTGAAGAAGAATGGCAAGCAATTATGGATGTTAAGGTGCCAAATGTTGATAGTAATGTAAATGATACGGTTGGTAAAAAAGATGATTCCCCATCAGTTAAAAGAACAATCCTAGTCAACGAGAGTATAACGGAACATAGAGAAGGTACTTCAATTAGAGAAGAGGTAACAGAGGATATTGAGCAAAAAGAGGAGGTCAATAACTCAGAGAACCCACCCGTTGTTGGAGAAAAACAAACTGTAAATAGCAAAAATGATATTGGTGAGTTAAAGGATAAAGAAATAACTCAAAGAGTGATCCTAGCTCCATCATCTACACCCGAAACCGTCGATACTCAAAATATTCAAGCCCCTAATCAAGAGTTTGAATTACCTCAGGAACTCTCTCGTGTAGCTCGTGAGAAAACAACTAAAACTTTAAAAAGTAATGTAGGACAAATGGATATTGATGAAGAAGAAGGGTTTTAGATAACATAAAAGCAACGGAAATTTCCGTTGCTTTTGTTCTAATTTTGAGAGTCATTATACGTCTCTTTATTAGCCTTCTCAGCATCCTTTCTTGCTTTCTCTTCTGCTCTTTTTCTCTTAATTTCCTCTTTTACCTCTTTGACCTTATTTTGTGTTTCAACAACTAAATCATCAATAGATATATCTGGATTTTCTAGTTTTTTCAATTCGAAATAGATTTGGCCTAGTTTATCTGTTTGTGATTTTAGATAGGCTTTAAGTTGCTCTGTAGCTTCTTTCTTTTGTTGTTCTAAAGCTTCAAGTTCCTTAATAAAATCTGATTCAGTTTTTTTGTTTTTTCCTGCCATAATTTGCCCCTTAATTATTAATTATATCTAATAGTATAGAGTAAGAATATTAAAAGTCAACCCATGTCACTCCCTTGAAAATAATCTATTCTAGGGTATACTGAACACTATAGCGACCTATTATAAATGAATCCTAATAGTAGTTATTAAGTGCTTAAAATCCCATAAAATCAGTTGTTACGAGTGCTATGTAATAACCAGATTTTATGAATGAAAGTATAGAGAGAACAAAAGTCTAAGAGTTTACTGTATTTATAGGGTTGATTACTAATATTAGAAACTCGTAAATTATAAATGAGTAAATAGTGACTACTATTTAGCTAGAATAACCCATGTTTTTTAGGGATTATCGTTATAAAAATAAACTACGACGTTATGAATGAGAGGAGATGAAAGTATCAATCAGTATTTTACGGGTACAAAGGAATGCTTGAGCAGGTCTATATCAAAGGCTAAGCATAACTTTAAAAATAATATCTATACTCTTCGAAAAAAGACCAGACTATATACCCTATTGATTGACTATTTTAGGACTACAAAATGCAAGATATAAAAAATAGAGATTTTACCTCACTTATTTCAAATAAAAAAAATAAAATTCATTACACTCAGAGAAATAAAATAGCTTCTTATTTTGTTTCAAAAAAGCAAAATATCTCACTATCGTTTTCAGAAGAGGAGCTTATCATCTTTTATCATTTACTAAGGTTTGGTTATTTTGATAAGGAAATAGTAGACCTCGTTTATACTGCAGTAACTCGAAAATCCAAAACTCCTAATTCATGGTTTTATCGTCTTGTAGGAAAGGTTAATCATCCTATTTCAGCATGTTCGGATGCTAGAAGCGGTAAGAGAAAAATATATTATCTGAACAAAGGTTTTAGTACCTGGTTGCTTACTATGATAAAGGGGATTGATAAAATACGGTTGCTAACAACAACGACAGAATATGATAGGTCAGTATATAGTATTGTCAGTAATAATCTTCTAGGAGGAAAACCTCAAACCGTAAATATTCATGATCTAGAGACCAGACGTTTAGTTGCTAAAATCTTAAACAAGCTTTTCTTTAAAAACCAAGACAAGTCTGTTTATGACCTAAACATACAAGTCGTATTTCCTATTAGTCGAGTTAATCTTTTAATGGTTCCTGATGCTGTTGTATTTGTGAACGATAACCCTTTTTTTATTGAGTATGACCGAGCAACAGAACGTCAAACAATTCTACTTTCTAAAATATTTGGTTACGCAGAAGAACCAGCATTCGAAAATTCTAGTTTATTTTTCGTTTTCGAGAATAGTCGTAAAGATAATACGCAAGTATCTAAACGGTTAATGAACTTTTTGGAATATGTAAATGAGGTTGAGGTTGAAGGTGTGACTGGACATGACACGTTAAAGCGTAAAAATATTTCTTTATTCAGTCAAACAACAACAAATGCGTCTGACGTTATTGTCGAAATCATTCAAGAAAAGATGTTTTCAAATCATAAAGATTGGTGTGATTGCGAGGCTTATGATTTTTCTGAACTACAGAAAATAGATTATCTTGTAAAGGAGATATCAGAACCTTTAGATGATGGTAAATTCCAGTTATCAGCTGTTGTTGAAACTGACTCATGGGAATTGAAAGAGTACCCTATGATACCTATGGCATATATCAAAAATGACTTGATTCCACACTTAACTAGTCTCTATGAAGAATTCTCAATAGAGTATGAACATATGATCATTGTATTCCCTAAAGAAGTTTTACCAGAAAAAATCAAACTCCCTTTTGATGATTATTTCTTGATTGTTTATAGATAGAGTAAAGGTATTTGTAAATGGATTATTTGGAATACTTAGGAAGAAGACTTGTATGGTTAGTTGTTTCGCCTGTAGTTGTAATCGTAGTAAAAAGACCAAGAATTTTGAAAAGGCTAGCCATAGTTAGTGATGTAGCTATTGGAAAAATCCACTACTTTATTTTTCTAGCGATTGCTTGGTTGATTCTTGTCACATATTTTTTATTTTGTACTTGTTTATGGTAGTTACTTTTTTCCTATCATGGCGTTCTCTATCACTTAATAATGTGATGGAAGTGATTTTACAAACCGTATTAATCATACCAACACTCTATACGTTATTTGTTCCACATAACGAGGTTGTCAAGAGAGTTGATGAGTTCTTATCAGCGAAAAAAGAATAAGTCACGCGTAGCAACTGCACCATATAATCATTCTCTCAACTATTTAAAAAGATGTAAGAAAGTCACATGATTGTTTGAAAGTGTTGTAAGTATATGGTGTTGTTTTAAAGATAAAAAAGATTGAAAGGTAACGGTAATTAATGAAAATAAAAATTGAATCTGCTTGGAAAACCCTTTGTGATGCATTCCCCAAGTTAAAGGATAATCCTCTTTACAAGGGTTGGTATATTAGCTATGCGATCCTTGTGACGTTATCTATTTTGACGGTAGTTGTAGTGAACCATAGGGTTGTCTATGCATTTCCGTTTGATTGGTTTGGTTTGCTTTTTGGGATTATCTTACCTTGGGTTCTTACGACCTTTTATATCGTATATCAAGGTGTGGACCATGCCCATCAGTTTACATCGACTAAAGTTGTTCTTGGGTTATTTATGTTACCTGTAATTCTGATTGGTTTTACTTCTAATTTTAAAAATGAATACAGTTATAGTAATCGTATGGTTACGATGGTTTTTGATCAGGAACTCACACAACAAAGTTTCCACGCAACAAAGATTACATCAAACCAGCTTGATTATTTTAAAGAAGATAATGTCATTTTTCCTTATAAGAAAAATACTGCTTCAGAGATATATGTGTTCTTTCGACCTGATTGCCCTTACTGTCAAAAATCAATTCCAGTACTCAATAAGAGCTTAACTGAAAAAGAACGAAACAAGATTATCTATGTTAATGTTCTTGACGAAAGTGGGAAGGATTTAGCTAAAGCTATGGGAGTAGAGAAAGCAGCAACAGCAGTTATCTATCATAAGGATAAGACTTCTGGTGGATGGTCCAAACGAATTGAACGAATGGCTGGAGGGAAGCATGAAGCACCTCGTCTTGATGAGGATGCTATCCATGATATTGTGTCAGTCGCAAAGGAGGAAACAAAATAATGTATTTATCAAAAAAAGATATTTCAGAATGGATTGCTAGCCTAAAAGTAGGTAACGAGGTTGCTATCCAAATAACACGAATGGATGGTGTCATAGTTTCTAGTGAGCGTGGTATTGTCGACAAGTGGTTAGGAAAGAGACTTATAGTTGTTAACGGAAAGCATTTTGTTCCTAGCACTGGTTTGAGACAAAGTAACGCTTTTGTCCCTGGTCAAAAGACAATCGTGGAACAACTTTTTCCATTGGATGCTTTGCTTTTAGATGAGGAAGAACTTGCCAAAAGAGACACCATTATTCAAAAGTTGAAAGAGTCAGCAGAACTTCTAGAGCACGCGCAGACTTATTCTTCATTAGTCGTTTCTAGGGTGCTTCGTAAGCTATCAGTCCTAGACGTTGGTGATGTATATGATCTAAATGAACTACGTTCCTCTAGTAACACAGAAGACTTAGAAGATAGTGCTTTATTGGATAGACGGAAACTCTCAGAGAAGAAACGTTGTTTAAAGACTCTTGACCGTATGCTTGTCAATTTAAGTCAAGATAATACCTTGGGTGCTTTTAAGTTAATCTCTCTTTTGGGAGATGTAGCTTCTGAATTTACTGATTCTGAAAATGAGGTAAGTGAATGTTAGCCTATGTCATTATGTTTGTAGTTATGTTTACCATCAAGTGTGTTACTCTTACTTTTGTGAAGAGTAAAGAGTCTACAGTAGTCAGTACTTTTCTGAGTGGCCCGAATCAGATTTTTTTTAATACGATTGTCTGGTTTATACGACTAACAGCCTTGTTCCAGTTTTATCTTTTGGTGGTGGACAATAATCTAACTGTTATCCCTATAATTGTTGGTTTCATTCCACCTAATGTCTTGTTCTGGTTTAAGGGAATCAAAGCTTCTTTATCGGATTTGCTTGTACGTTGGTTAAAATCATTTATTGGTCATAAGTATAGAACATGCCCATTTTGTCATGAATCACATTTATTCTTTAGATACACAGAAGACCGCACAGCTGCTTATTACTATCTCTTGACAGAAGATGATAGTCTTGTGGCCATTGGAGATTTTGATAATAGTGACCATCCTGCACGTTTCTTTTTAAGTAACGATGAAACACATTTTGATGAGCTGGTTGATACCATGCTACCTTATATGTTGCCTGGAATGGAAGAGGTGGTCTATGTAGGTGGGCGACAACAGCGATTGGCTAGAGAATTGTATTGTGTCGATTGTCAGGAACGAGTCAGTGAAGATAGTGGGGTACAATTTGGTGAAGTACTTTTAAGTGAGCATAGGCATGAAGATCATAAAGCCCTTGTTTAGTTATCGGTATTGAAGTTATTTTTGAATTAAAAACAGCACAATTTTAAGTAGAACAAAAGATGTTGTTTCTTTGACAATGGTTTACTTTATTGAAGTATATTTTAGTGTAATTTCTATTTTTAGCGAAAGTTTTATCTCATCAAATCATTGATTTCGATTGACTTTATAGGACATCTTTTAAATTTATTCGAATAGGTTTTATCTCTTGACAAGGATTAAATTTTTCGATAATATTCAATAAAATTAAAAGGAGATGTTGTGAAATTATTTGTTAAATATGGGATATTTCTTTTTGCTTCTGTTATAGCTTTGAACTCCTATAATATTAAAGCTGATGAAAGTTCAACAACAAGTACAGATACTAATGTAAGTGATACAAAGGAACCAGCTACGCATGAGATAATTATAGGAAATAATGCGAATTCACTTTCAAGTTTGAAGCAAGACGAAAAGAATGGAAGTACCGAACCGACTATTACTAATGTTGAAATTTCTGGAGGTGTAGACCCATCAGTTACAGGCACTGATTTCTTTAAGGATGTTGAAATAAATCTTGAAGGAAATAACTTAACTGATGATAACTTTTTAACAGAAGAGGGACTTCATTGGTCAGACAAGACTTATACAGAAATTATACAGGGAAAAGAAAATGGTATTATAAATGATCCTGAGAGGTTTGGGGCTTCTAATACACCCTCTACACCTGTTATGGCTTATAGCACGAATGTAGGAGATAGCGGTCGTATCAATTATATAGGTAAGACTTTATCAGGGATAGAGTTAGACTTGCTGTGGACTGTTCTAGAAAGTGATAAAGATGAATGGGCCTCTAACTCTGGATACAATGATAATCGTCCTAAAGGACTTGGATTTTCTGGAGAGCAGTCAATCTTGGGTGCAACAGGAAA